>Ga0302325_10028873_pt1 | contig 11471 bp, 17 predicted proteins | sample Palsa_T0_2_FD_201948 | JGI IMG/M metagenome (GOLD analysis project Ga0302325, IMG submission 201948) | Peat permafrost microbial communities from Stordalen Mire near Abisko, Sweden - Palsa_T0_2 | ecosystem: Environmental > Terrestrial > Soil > Palsa > Peat permafrost | place: Sweden: Abisko... | reverse complement strand
CTTGAAGGTCGCAGAATTTCCATTTCTATGATCATCATCAAGAGTCACAGAATCAACAAATTATATCATCGATTGGTCTGTAAATCATACTAGCTTCATTGCTTTCTATGACATATAAGCCTTCCTCAAAGCTGCAATGGTATCCTTCACATATTCTTTGGCCTTGTCCAACTGTCCATCCCAATGTCCAAATGGATGACCACAGCCTTCATAGACTTTCAGAGTGCTCGGTGATCCAGCTTTCGTGAGCACTTCATGGTATGCAATCCCCTCTGAAGTCAGAGTATCAACACCGGCAACATGAATCGAAGCAGGTGCAAGATTTGCATGAGATGCTGCCAGTATTGGTGAGGCTCGGAAGTCTTCTGTCATCTTCTTTCTCGCTTCTGCGCAGCGCAGTGAGTTATAGATATGTCTGAGAGAATTTGGTGAGCTTACCCATGTCAGTTCCCAACCACAACTTGTAGAACCATCGCAACCTGTTAAGGGGCAAGCAGGGCGCAAACTCATTCTTGATATAACTCTCATACGGCACATCCGGATCACAAGATCCCTCCAAAGGGATAAATCTCGTGTCAACCACAGGAACAATCAACATCTGAAGCACCAACTTCAGCATCTTTGGTTCATCTCTTGCCAATATAGCGAGAACAGCAGCTATCTGCCCACCAGCAGACAATCCACCAATAGATACCCTGGAAGGATCAACTCTCAACTCCCTCGCATGTTCAAATACCCACTTAGGCGCCGTCCATGAGTCCTCAAGGGGAACAGGATGCGGAAATTCTGGCGCTAATCTGTAATCGACGTTCAAGACTAGACAACCCACAGCCTGGCATACTTGTCGACACCACGACTCATCACTCTTTAAATTTCCAATAACGAAACCGCCACCGTGGTAGTTTACGTGAGCATGGAGTTCCCCATCTTTGGTTCTCAGGCCGCCTTTGGCGATCGCTTCTTCGGTGGGTGCGAAAAGTTGAATGGTGATTTCTCCAGGTGGGTTGGAGACGGGGATCTGGAAGTACTTGATGCAGCCAACTTCTGGGTAGGGACCGGGGGCTATCGGGAAGGTGTATTTGGATCTGTTGGAGTTGTATTCTTCGTAGGTTACTTGATCTGCTCTGAGTCTTGGAGCTGAGGTGGTTGGTAAACATCAAATTCGGGAGCAGGGATTGAAGAGTGAAATACCTTGGTACTTGGTATAAATCTCTGCAAATTGAGGATCTATTCTATCTACTACCGAGGGGTGGAGGGCATTGATAAGAGGTTCCTGGTCTCCCATTATGTATAAATTGTCCTCTGACGTAATTAGGGGCTGAACGATTTGGCAATGCTATTGAAGAACGCCAGCTGATAATAATTGAGATTATTTCCGATTGAAAATAATGGTTCCTCATTTATTTTCGAGGAAAGAAGATAAACTTGTCAAGAATTTGAAGTGTTCCTCAGTTTCATCGTCGATAATGATCGAAGAGTGGGGTTTCTTGCCCCGCACGCCAATCACCTCCACTTTACTTTACGCCAACTAATCTGTACCCATCTTGGTCGATCTTCATTATCTAAGATAAGGTCTTTTCTGATTAATCTGGTTGAGAAAACTCGTGATTCGTACTTGGAATCATCTAGTGGCTGAGGTATACGGTGTGGCTTGGGACTTCGAAGTGCTGAGTAAAGTCATATGTGATAGGTGCTTTTGAAGTATGTCTTCGAGCGACTTTGAAAATTTGATTTTGCTTTTGGAGGCGCGTGTTATGTTATTGAACCTGTGCTTTTGAATTCTGTGTTCTGCCGAAAATCTATCTCAAGATAAAGGTTTTGACACGGTCTCTACCTAATCTCTAGGGTTCCATGAGGTAAATTGGACACTTCTATCTCGCACTAGGGCCGCACCCCTTCAAAAGATAAGACTCAAACTCCGAACCAGAAAGGCAACTAGAACCCTGCTCAAAGGAAGCTGCGGTGTAACCTCGTACAGGAAAGAGCGGCTCATTACTTCAAGATACTTCATTCACGGGTGCCACTGGTCTACCAGTGGTGAACAATGATTTGATATTCTCAAGACACTCCTTCTCAGCATCACGTCTAGCTTTCTGCGTCAAACCACCCAGATGCGGTTGAATGATACAGCGATCGCTCTTAGCAAAGTATGGATTAATTCTTGGCTCATCCTCAAAGACGTCCAAGCCTGCTCTAGCGACCTTGCCTCTCTCCAATGCAGCAATGAGAGCTTCTTCGTCGATTATTGCTCCTCGAGCAGTGTTCACTAAGAAGACACCGTCTTTCATCTGAGAGAATTCCTTGTGCGAAAGGAGACCTTCGGTGGTAGCATCCAGCGGGCAGCTGACTGAGATTACGTCGGAAGTTCTCAAGAGATCTTCGAGGGTTGGGCAATAGGTCACATTGTATGTAATTTCATCCTCGGGAGGCAAACGGCGGCGGTTATGATACTGGACATGCATGTTGAACACCGCAGCTTTTCTAGCGTGATGCTGGGATCATGTTAGTGGATATTCGAAGAGCTTCGGGAGCTGGTCATACTTTGCCAATTGCTCCCATTCCAATGATCCCTAACTTCAGACCACTTGGATCTGTACATGGCACATGATCATTCCTCCACAGACCAGCTCTTGCGGATTTCTCAGCTCGTGAAGTGTCCCGGATGACAGCCAGAGTAAGGAACATGGCCATATCTGCTGTGGGCTCGGAGACGGAGTGTCGGGTATTGCAAAACCAGACGCCCTTTTCGGTCAGCCAGTCGATGGGAAACTCCTCATATCCAGCAGATGCAGACACTACGATTTTGCAGCATGGTAAGAGAGGAGCCAGGAACTCGGGAGTGAAAGGTTCATATGGTTTGGTGCCCATGAGAACGATGAAGGCATCGTACGGGCCAAAATCAGCAATGTATGACTTGATAGCGGCTACAGCTTCGTCATGGTTTGAAACCTTCAGCTCCTAATAGAAGAATTAGTGAAATCTCAATGTCTTGCATGAGAGGTTGAGACGTACATCAAGTATAAAGTTTGACTTGAAGTCGTTAAGATAAGCCTCTTCTATCGCTTTGAAGGGCATCAAAGACAGAAGTCTAGGCTTCTTCTGGTTTTCAATTGGCATTTTGGCTAATGGGTGACTTGAGACATAAACCTTTGTAGAGCTGACATGGTAGAGTGTTCAGCTCGATTCCCAGATTCGCACGATGAATATTCTGGGTTGGTAATTTGACTCACCAGTCCTGTGTAAGATTTGAAGAAAGGTCAATATTAAACAAGAGTTGCATCCTCGATATCACAAAGCAGCAAAATGAACCAAAACGTTGAGCACAAGTCAACAATTCCAGAGTCCGTCGAGAAAGAACGGGAGGCAGAAAGGTGGGGGTTGCATGTGACAACGTGAGCTGGATACACCTTATTGAAAGCAAAAGATTCATTTCAACCAGAAAAGAGAGTAATGGCTACGAAAAGACAACACAACTTTCTGGTTAAGATTCTAATCAGAATAGGGCAAAAGAACGTGCATCATCGGGAAGTGCCAGCTGTCTGTGGTCAGCCCACTCTTCAGACGAAAGCCAGAGAATCAGCTCAGTATAATGTGCACTTGCACTCGAAACCGCGTGCCCGTGCAATGGCAACCAGCTTTGAAAAACTCCTTGAAACTCAAGCTGATGTGAGGTGGATGCTTGAGGAAGGCGAAGTTGGAGACAGAAGTTCAATCCGAGCAAACCAAGCAAACTCGGCAAACGCGTCTCGGCCGACGCGACATCAAGCCACTCCCAAAGCATCACCAAATCGATTGTATTGGACAAACGCACTACGACCTTTGCAGAACAAGAAGCAAGTTTCTAACTTGACCTAAGGATGATAGCCGCCCCAGAGCGACGGTGGCTTGCAACCGCGATTTCCAGCTGGGTTTGGAAGGTTGGCAACGGCTCGGAGCCTCTGCAAGACGAGGGCATCCAGTTCCTCGGACCTCTTCCGATGCAAGCTCATCTGACCGGAATAAGTGCTTGCTCATTCAATAAAAACTTATCTTATACTGATACGTATCTGAAGCCCAGGTCGAAGCCACGTCCAAGCCCCCTCGAATTTTGCCCTTTCACCAACACGCGAATCGAAAATCGTTTCTCTGTTTAGCATGACGTCGAGGGTAGATCATATATTCTGATCCCTAGTCCGATACGAACGCAGAAGGTGGTCAGATATGATAGGGACAGTGGGACACTGTCTGCCAAGCTGACGGCTGGCACTCAAAGGCACTATAATGCCACAGATATGGCAGTTGCGGCTGATGTCTCGATTAAACCATCTTGAAAGTTCAAGTTGGATAATTGAAGTGAAGGAGACAAACTACAGTTGGCTGAATATAGGGGCTGTGAGGTACGCCCTGAGTAGGAAGGTTGTCAATACCACAGATGAAAAGCAGAAACATAATTGTTAGTGCAGATCGTCGTGGCTTCCGTTCACTTAGTTGTGGGATATTGGTTCAATGCCAACTCGCACTGCAAATAGTGGGTGATGGCCTTCAGACTTAGAATTGGTTTTGCTATGTTTTCCACGGTGGCTCAATGCAAGGCTTCAAGGATCCCAAGTTGAGATTCTGACCAAAGTAAGTTGCCAGCTTGCTTCGAAGTGACGAGCTTTCAGCCCAAGACAACATCTTCTGTTCCTTTAAATACACTTTTCAAAACTTAGTAACTCAACTCTCAATGCCGAGAGAATTTAATGAAAGTCATGCCGCAATCGGCTGTGCTTCTTGACCAACGTATGCACAAAACTCTTTCCAAAACAAACTTGACAAGCGTTCTCCTACCTCTTCCCCTTTCGTTGTCAAAACGTAGTTTATATTTGTATTTCAACCTAGGAATTTCTGCTAAACACATGAAAAAATTAGTCGTGCATTACATCGATACAGGAGTTGATGACATACGCCAACCAATCCAGCTGAGCAGCTGTGTCGTTCTCTTCTGTTGAGCCGGCGGGGTATATATCCTCTCCCCAGCTGGGGTTGTTTGTGGCCATGAGCATGGTTGTGTCGGCTATAGGAGTAGTACCCCATGGTGCGCTCGTTCGGTAACCACCCACTGAGTTGGCGGTGGAGGTTTGGTTGGAGGTGGATGCGGAAATGTTGCAAGATTGAGTAGTGTCATTTTGGGGACTGTGGTTAGGATAGCCAAGTTGGTTGCTGGTGGATATGTGAAGTGCACTGTTACAAGAACCGGAGTACACGGCTGAAGGGTCGCTGCTTTGCACGTGCCAATCTGCACCTTGCATGGTAGGCTCTATACCACCAGGCATCGGCTGCTTTGAGGGAGAGGCGAAGGCTTCGCTAAGCTGATAGTTCATTGGCTGGTAGGCAGAAAAAGATGTCTCGCCGTCTAGATTTGACATTCTATCAGTCATGATCTCAGAAATTTAGTCCTGCTCAATATTTACTCACTCATTGCGGATCTCCCAACCCCTTGGCTCCCGTGGGTACCCGCCTCTCCACGAAATTCTGAAGAAGGTGCGACAAAGGACTCAGCTTGCTCCCACTCTCTGACATAATTTTGAAAGGCCCGTTTCCTTGGCATAAGGGTTAGCAATGTCTCGTCGTTTGAGGAGATGCTTCACACTAACTTTGCGTCCTTCCCGAGGAGCCTCCCACTCTGCAATCTTTCTTCCTTCTCGCTAGGTCGCCCCTTGGCCCACTCCTGGCCTTGCAATCTTTTCATGATGCTCTCCGAAGAGTTGGTCTTCTGAACATCTTTGCCTTTCGTGGCGGTGTTCGACTCACGTCTCAAACGTAGAGTCTCTTGTTTGAAGGACTCATACTCTCTTTTTATTATTTTGTTTTTGAGGGTTTCGTTCCACAAGTCACCATAGCCTAGAGTTTTAAGTCTTGCTTCCCACTCTTCATAGCCCAAGCCTCGTCCGAGGAGACTGTCGATAACTTTAATCGGGACTTCGCGATTCGGCATTGCGGACATTATTGCTGCATCGAGTGCAGCGAATGGTTGAAAGATAGTGAGGAAAAGGCAGATTGACCTCGCAAGACAATGGAGGTTCTCAGCTCAGTTCACCGGTCGAAAGTCCGCTTCAAAATCCCTTTAGGAAATCGAAAAGCCTTCACAGTCTCTTACCGAGAGAGGAAACTCCCCGCGGTAGATATAAGCAGCTTCACTGCGAAGCTCCTCCCTAAAATCGATGCTCGATTCGATAGCCATGCGCGCAGAGTGCGAACGACGTCACAATCGTGGCCCAAATCTATGAACAGAATTGGAACCCAACGAGACCTTGAAGCCACAACCAGCTTTTCCATGTCATGCCAGACGTCGCCACGACTTAAGGTGAAGTGTACTATTTTCGAAAGTGCGGGCCGCTCCCGGGATGTGCCCCCTGGGGGGCGTGCGAACACGGACAGTGCTCCGCCTTCGTCAACCTAGATTGCGCCCAAACGCTCGCCATTAGAAATCTTTTGCCATTTGGAGGCAGAACCGTCAACAATATCTCAATTCAAAGGCTGAGTAGCAACGACCTAGAAGCCAAAATCCTTACGCCAATTGAAACAACAGCTTTTGATGATCACCTGTCAAGTGATTGAAAGTTGATGCTGGGTCTTGTGTGGTTGGTCTCATTGGACAACATTTGTTAATTGAAAGCTGTGGGGGGCTGCGCGTCATACGCAAGTGTTGTCTGTTGACAACTGTGCTCCAGCGAGGCTGCAGTTTGCCCTGTCAATTGATTGGCGCTGTATGTTCGAAAAGTGGTTGGTTGCTGCCCGAGGCGTTGAGGTTGGGCTGGCGAATCCTGACTTCTGTGTGCCTTGTGAAAATTCAGCCTCACAGTTCACTAAAATATGGTATTCTTAGTGGACGGCCCCTCCCCTATGGCTTTCTTGAGGTGCACACACTTGAGATAAGGCACTTCCCGCCATCCACTCATTTCGGAAAGCCTTGCCTTCAGGACCAGATCGAACACATTGTACCGGTGTGTCAGCCTTATTCTACAGCGAGGGGCTATGATCTGCAAGGAATAAGATATCGATTTTGCTCCTGTTTCCTGCACCGCACTCTGATAGATCATTTGATTAGGGCAAGCCTCCACCTTTCCGGTGACCCATATGGGTGCTTTGATCGTTGCAGGCCATCTCAAGTTATTCTTCGTGGTGATCGGATCTTGTTTACACCTTCAAGCAGTCCAGTCTCACCAGAGCCCAATGTACGGCGAAAAAGATCACATGTACGGACGGGTGTTGGGCGAGTTTCGAAGTTGGGCAAATAGCTCTACATGCAAGTTGCCATTCATTGAAGCTATACGCGCAAGACCGCCATGGCAGTGATGCGTGCATGGGATATGGGCTCAGGTCTCGAGAAGGACGTATACATAATGGATTCCTCCACGTTTCTTTCAGCAAGCTTCATCTTCTCAGACTCGGATCACAGCACGAGTGCCAGTTCAGATATCAGATTCAGCTGCTGACTTTACTGTACGCACCCAAACTCCCTGCTCTTTACCCGGGTCATCACAATTTCTAACTATATTGCAGAAACGTTCTGGAAGCATTATTGAGTTTCCCTACACAGAGCAGAAGTTTATATTTGTTGCCCTGAACTTTGTTCCTGATTTGCTCTCATGGCGGTCGACACAGAACCAAATTCTCCTCCGCCTTCGTCACCAATTCCAGCTCCGGCTCCAGCTGGACCACCTCCAAGCCCACAGCCGATTGATCCCTGTAAGTTAGCAATTTGCATTCTTGAAGTCTTTTTGGTGGTGTTCATGCTGATGACATTGAGCAGCTCAGGGGCGCTGGCATGAGAAACATTAGCTCAATCTCGGGTTGAGATCTCCGCGAGAAGAAATCTAGCAGCGTCTGATACCAGGAGAGGCAGCGGGATATTTGTATCGCGTCATGAATGTATTTGTCCTAATTTGAAATCCATTAATGGATTTATTTCTTCCAATTTCAATCACAGCAGCATGACCAAATGTCAATCCACTTGTGTGGGGTGTTGAGCAGTGAGAAAATTTGATTCAGCGGTAACAGTTCTTGCCGTAAGAAATGTTAGAATTTCTCTGCCACGTGGACTCAAGATGTCGTTTATTGCCACTGCTATAAGATCAACTAGTGGGCTCATGACCAACGTAAATCGCCTACTCCCTCCGAATGGAGTTGAGCGAGTGGGTTACGAGGATCACAGTAGAAAGCCTTTCCGTGGAGCTCGGGTCCTGGAAATAAGCACGATTTATAGTACCTGTAAGCTGTTCTCGCCCTTAACAACAGCAGATGTGTTGAGCGAATTTTAAGTGGCTGAAAGATACAAAAATATAGTCACGTTCTTCTTTTTCTAAACAACATATCCCGTCTGATTTCAGCGTTGATACATAAAGATAAAGTCTGGGAGTCTCTTGATAAGAAAATAGTTCGAATAATTAGCCCAAATTATTGATACTAGTAAGGCACGTGCTCTTTGGGATTTCCCCGACAGTGTTTATTTCGTTAAATAAGCATTTTCCTGTCAGCTATCCACAAGCGAACGCCCAACTTGCGATTGTAGGTTGGACTTGAAGACGATAGACCTGGTCCTTGTCCCAACAGTGCACGTTCGTGGGATAGCTTCTTCTTTTGCCTTTTTTGCCTCTCAAAGATGCTCGTTGACATTTTATATTTTGACCCGAATTGAGTATTCACAGTTTTTTGAGGCCATCAACAACTAAATGTGTTGATCTTTTTGCCATTCTCGGTTAATTGTTTTTGGCGCCTGGCTTAAGCGAGCCACCCTGAATTTACTTCCCCCTTTCCAGAGCATACTTGAGTTAAAGAATGTCGAACATTTTCGCTTTCATCATACTCCGCAGCGGTACAGCTGGTTATTATCGATCGCTTAGGATCTAGACCTTACGTCTCATCTTTCTGTTACATATATCTGGAAATAGTTACACAGGCGCCATAGCCACGAGTGTACCAGCGGTCGAAGAACATCACCTTCACAAAAACTCTCTCGTGAACACCCCCTCCGGATCCCACAATGCCTTCAACTCAGCCAACTTCTTTGTCGTTCCTTCCCCACGAAATCGGGCTTCCGGGCTGCCACGCCAATGATTTGGGAAGAGGGCTTTCTCGGACAGGTCGTGCTGGAAGTATTGGAAGAGCGATTTTGAGATCTGTTCTGCTTGGGCGTAGGATGCGCTGTTGGGAGCGGCGATGAAGTTCATGCTATTATATTTTGTTAGCTGTCAGCCCGAAAACTTTTCCACGACAACTGGAACATTTGAAGTCTGCTCTCTCTCAGGTTCCTAAAGAGTTTGAATATTTCAATGGAAGTGGAACGGACTCACCACCAAACGCCAATATCCCGATGGCTCCAAGCACTACTACTCTGAGGGCTCTTCTGCATTGCTTCGGTAGAGAACCAGTACATCATAAGTGCGCACGTAGCACCACTCCGCTGTATCTGCTCCCAATACTCCAAACTCTTGGCGAATTTCTTCCCGTCAAACTCCTTCATTCCGACCGAATGTAGAGTCTTCAACCCGCCATGGCTAAACACGGAGATGGAGTCAGCATGCTTCTTCGTATCACTCTCGGGAGTGAGTAGTGTAAGTACTGTGGAGTTGAATGCCCCGGAAGCTACTGAATATTGAAACTTACCCAGCCAGCATATCTGCAGCATCAGTCATTGATCCCCAGGGAACAATCTTCTTCATCATTTGTACCGGATTCAGTGCCAAAAATGGGGCCATAATAATCGCCGCTTGCTCTTCAGGCCTGAAATGCATCACATTGACCATGATTACCGGCTACATCCTCTTATTAGTCAAATTTTAGACCCACGCTTGTAAATCCTAGCTAACTCTTCCAAAGGCCAAGGCAAAAAGGTACTTACCTTATCCGAGCCCGGAGCAGCCGTAATCATTGCCAAACCAGGACTCCTGATGGCTTGTTCACCTTTGCTAACTCCCTCCAAAGCCATAGCCACCTCCTCAATCCTAGCACTCGGGAAGATCACGGTCCAGCTCAGTGGGCCCTGCTCCTTCTTCAATGGATAGATCTTCATCATAACCTCAGTAACAACTCCAAAGAACTGGCCCGCCCCCTTAATGGCCCAGAAAAGATCGCTGTTTTCGTTGATGCTGCACGTAACCGTCCCCTTCGTTGTTACCACTCTTGCAGAGATAAGAGAATCTACAGCCACCCCATAGAGGCCGTTGAGAAATGAAGAGCCGCCGCCAAGAAGGAAGCCAACACATGAGACGAGAGCGGAGCCGGGGGATTGAATGCAGAAACCGTGTTCCTCGACGGCTAAGTTGATGGTTTTGGACAGGACCCCTGGACCGAATGTTGCCATTTGGCTTTTGATGTCTAGGCTGTATGTATCAAGCTTGGATAGGTCGAGGATCCACCCGGGAGAGGATATGGTGGACCATGGACTGTTGCCTCCTGACTTCACAGCGAACGGGATCTTGTTTTGGATTGCGGCTTGGACCTGAGTTCTGTCAGTGTATGTAGTAGAAGTAGAGGGAGGGACGCACGATCATCTCGACGTCGACTTCGTATGCTGGTTGCAAGATCGCGGATGGTATTTGCTTATTGACATCTGTCCAGCGGGACATGGATATTTGGAATGCTTTGCTGGAGGGGTCGAGCAGTATCTCAGCATCTTTGGAGAGTGAGGATTGCAGACTTCGGGCCAGCTGTTGCGCTGAATCAGGGCGTGCTGCCATTGTATTCACGCTGGAAAGTGGGTGGTTGTTTTGTGAAGTTTAGGCAGAGATTTGCGTAGTGTCGTCCTTTTCATAGTCACATTTGGCAAGCGCGAAGAATCGACCCAACGATGTTTTCGAGTAAGAAAGTAGCGCTGATATTGGGAGGAAGCACCGGGGGTCAGCTGTGTAGCGCTGAGGTGAGCAGCCTGGGTTTACGTCAGTGGCGGCTCGTATTAGCCTTTCCATTTAGTTTTGTGCATTGAGATCCTGGATGGTGCGTAGAATATGAAAAGAGTTATTTGCTGTGTGCAGGCTTGTGGCGGAAAGATTTAACCACACCAGATCGATCCTTTTTGCTCGCCTACTCGTAGTTCCCCTTGACACAAAAATGAAGCAAAGTGCAAAGAAACGATTCCACAAGACCAGCCCCTTTAAGAAACATTCAATACTATCAAAGACCAGTAATACAGAACAGACATCTTAAACAGTTGAGAATAGCTTATTTCAGTTGTGCAACCGAAATCGGGGTCGGAAGTTGGGAGTAAACAAGCTCGAAACGACTAACGAGCCTACTGACAAAAGTCCGTGTTTTTAGCGCATCTCGCTAGGAAATGAACCCCATAACCTTTTTGAACCCACTTATTCATTATTCAGAAAGTGGTATAAATGCCTTCTAAACTCAATCTAGCTTTCTTTATCGTTTGCGCTTGAATTATATAAAGACTTCGTTAGTAGTTGTTAAGAAACTGTGAGGTAAAGTAGGAGACTTCTGTTTTGCGACGCCTGAAA
>Ga0302325_10028872_pt1 | contig 11471 bp, 6 predicted proteins | sample Palsa_T0_2_FD_201948 | JGI IMG/M metagenome (GOLD analysis project Ga0302325, IMG submission 201948) | Peat permafrost microbial communities from Stordalen Mire near Abisko, Sweden - Palsa_T0_2 | ecosystem: Environmental > Terrestrial > Soil > Palsa > Peat permafrost | place: Sweden: Abisko... | reverse complement strand
CGAAGATTGCCGCGCCGGCGAGTCTCCGCATTTTGATCGATGGTTCGGGCGGACACGCCGGGGGCGTCTTGATGCCCGACCGCCACGATGCACTATGTGCAGCGGCCGAGCTGATTCTCGCGATCGAAGGTGCAGCACGCACCAGCGGAGCGATTGACACAGTTGCAACCGTGGGCATCTGCGAAGTGTTTCCCGGCGCGGTCAATAGCATTCCCAGCCAGGTTCGTCTTAGCGTAGACATCCGCGATACCGATCTCAGGCGTCGCGATGCCGTGCTCGAAGCGTTGGAGACCGCGGGTCGCGCAATATCGGCCAAGCGGCAGGTTTCGAGCCACATCGAGTTATTGAACGCAGATGCTCCGGGGGATTGTGCCCCGATCGTAATCGATGCGCTTTCTCAATCCTGCAGGAAGCACGGGCTGACGTTTCTCTCCATGGTCAGCCGCGCCTATCATGACTCGCTCTTTATCGGACGCATCGCTCCCGTGGCCATGTTGTTCATTCCATGCCGAAACGGATACAGTCATCGTCCCGATGAGTACGCATCTCCGGACGATATCGTCCGAGGGACACTCGTTCTTGCGGAAACGCTGGCAAACTTGGCGGCTTGATCTTCCGCGCAGATCGCGCACGTAGCTACGGAGCGGGGCAAAAAAGGGGCCTTGCGGTCGGGCCCACCAAACGCCGCAAGGGAACGAAAATCATCGCTGTCGCCGACGATCACAGTCTCCCTGTCGCCGTTAGTATCGAAAGCGCTTCGCCGCACGAAAGCCAGCTCATCGAAGGACCCCTCGGACACAGCTTCACCCTCCCGACGCGATTGATTGACGACAAAGCCGATGACAGCGACCGCTCGGATCGAAATCTGGCCGAGCGCTATGGCATCGAGATGATCACCCCGCATCGTGGGAAGCGCCGGACGCCGACGCAAGACGGCGCCCTCTGCGGGGTTACCGCAGACGTTGGCGAGTCGAACGACTGCCTCCATCATTTTTCGTCGGCTCGTGATCCCCTGGGAGTACCACGTCCGAGAACTTCTTCGGGGTTCGTCTCCGTTGCACGCAAATCCTGCTCAGGCATTTATAAACGATTACTCGTACCGCAGCGCCACCATGGGATCGACTCGCATTGCTCGACGAGCGGGAACGTAGCTTGCGAGTACTGCCACCGAGCAAAGAAGAACCGTAACAGCAGCGAAAGTGAACGGATCCGTGCTACTCACTTCAAAGAGAAGGCTGTTCAGCGCACGCGTTACTCCATAGGCCCCGGCAAGGCCGAAAAGCACTCCGAGCGAAGCCAGGGCCATGCTTTCGGCCAAAATCAGAGCAAGCATGTCGACGGGACGCGCTCCCAATGCCATTCGGACGCCAATTTCACGTGTGCGCAGGCTGACCGCGTAAGCCATCACGCCAAAGATTCCGACACCCGAAAGCAGCAATGCGATGATGGCGAAGCTCCCGAGAAGAAAAGCACGAAATCGCTGCTGGGTGGTAGACGCCTCCAATAACTGATCCATCGTGGCGATACGGCCCATGGGTTGCTCTGGGTCGAGCGCCCAGACTTCGCGACGAATTGCTGCGTTAAGAGTCCCAGGATCGTTTTTTGTGCGGATCACAAGCGTCTGCCACGGCATAGCCACCTGTGTGTAAGGGATGTAGATTCCCGGAGAGGGTTCATCGGTCAATTTGTTCTGTCGCACATTCCCGACGACCCCTACGATCTCACAGCGACCAATACCAAATGCCCGCATGTCGAGAAATCGCCCTACGGGATCTTGATTGGGCCAGTAAGTTCGCGCAACTGCCTGGTTAATGACAGCGACGTGTGGGGAATCCTGGGTGTCGTGATCGGAGAAATATCGACCCCGAAGAAGAGGAATTTTCAGCACGTCAAAGAAATTGTTCGAGACAATACGTGCCTCGGCTTCCGGCTTATCGAAGAAATCCCTATATGCATGACCGTCGATCTTGAAGCCGACGTTCCAAGACTTTCCTTCGATGGGCAGCGCCAGCGTGGCACCAGCCGATTCCACTCCGGGCAGCGCTTCAATACGAGCAAGCAGCTGCTGATAAAACTCAGTCCAACTCCTTGTGTCTTGATCGGACATGGAACGGTGTACTTCGACCGTCAACAGATGATCGGTGCGGAAGCCGGGGTCGACTCTGTACAGGAGAAGCAAGCTCTTTCCTAGCAGGCCTGCGGCCGCCAGCAACACGAGCGACAGGGCAAATTCGCTAACCACCAAGATCCTCGTTAGAGATTTGCGTTCTCGTGCATTCCGACCGTTCTGCTTCAGAGATGCTTCGGGGTAATTGCGCGAGATCTGCCAAGCTGGCACAAGGCCAAACAGGATTCCGGCGAGGCACGAAACTAAGCAAGTGAACACGAGCACTGCCAGATCGATATGAGCGGATGAAATTCTGGGGATGTCGACGGGCGCCCAAGCGATGAATACATGCATGAGAAAGAAGGCACCCAGCACTCCCAACGTGCCACCAATGAGCGCGAGGAGCAGACTTTCGGTCAGCAAATGCCGGATGATTCTGCCCCGCGTTGCACCCAGCGAAGAACGGATCGCAATTTCTGACTGCCGCGCAGCCGCACGCGAGAGAAGCAGGGTGCCAATGTTCGCGCACGCGATCAAAAGTACAAGAGCAGCCGATCCCATCAGAATGAGGAGAGCGGGCCGAAACTTCGCTACCAGGTCCTCGCGCAAAGGCGACAGTCTCACTCCAAGGTCTCGATTGGAAGCGGGATACTTTTGTGCCAGGCCGCTTGCAATAACCGTCATCCCGGCTTGCGCCTGGGACGACGTTACGTCGGCGGCGAGGCGGCCAAACACCGACATTCCGAGATTGTCGCGTGTGGCAATCTCTTCGCGTAAGTCTGGCCGCACTGACGTGATGGCAACCCAGATTTCTGTTTGTGGGTCAGGAAACTGAAAGCTGGGCGGCATGATGCCGATGACCTCATAAGCATAGCCATCCAAAGTGATGGATCGGCCTATCACTCCCAGATCAGAACCGAAGGACTTGGACCATAAGAGGTAGCTTAAGACTACGGTTTGCTGATTAAAGTCGGCCGCGAGGGATCTGCCTTTATAAGGCTGAACGCCAAGAGTCTCGAAGAAGTCAGACGATACAACCTCGCCCCGTATACGCTCTGGTTGGGGAATTCCAGCCAGGTTGAACGCCTTCTCTTCGTAGGAGGCGATCTTGCGGAAGAAGTGGTTCTGTTCGCTCCAATCAACGAAGTCTGGGTAAGACGCTTTCCCGTACGAGTCACCAGACTTTAGATTATAGGTATTTACCTTCACGAGCTGTTCGGCGTTCGGGTAAGGTAACGGCCGAATTAACACGGCATCCAGGATGCTGAACACAGCGCTGTTTGCCCCAATTCCCAGCGCCAAGCTAAGCACTGCAACCGCCGTAAAGCCAGGATTCTTTCGCAACTGGCGCAACGCGTAACGGACATCTTGGCTTAACCTGCCCATATTATGACGTGGGCTCCTTTGGAGACAGCGAACTTCCACCTAGGGCTGGGAGTAAATCGGCGTACTTGCGGACTTACGGATCTTGGCATAACCCGGCTTGATGATCGAGTAGATGAAATCACAGCGTCGCTTATAAGGCAAAAAAGCGCTCTTCATCGCATTGATGGTGAGCTTCTCAAAATCCTCCAGGGACAAACCAAACGTGTCCGCAGCTGCTTCAAATTCCTGCGTCATGGTGGTATGGCTCATCAACCGATTGTCTGTGTTAAGCGTGACGCGAAATTTCTCTTGATAGAGAATCTTGAAAGGATGCTCGGCCAAGCTCGGCGTTGCACCGGTGTGCACGTTGCTGAGCAGGCAAATCTCCAGCGGGATTCGTTTATCAAGTACGTACTGGGCAAGGTCGCCCAATTTCACCGACTTGCCGTCCACAACGGCGATGTCATCGATCAGCCGCGTTCCGTGCCCGATCCGGTGCGCCCCGCAGTACTGGATTTCCTGCCAGATCGATTCCTTTCCATAGCCTTCTCCGGCGTGAATCGTGATGTTGAAGTTCTCGCGCTGGATGTAATGAAAAGCATCGACGTGTTTCTTCGCGGGATAACCGCCTTCTTCACCGGCAAGATCGAAGCCGACAACTCCACGCGCACGAAAATCGACGGCCAGCTCCGCCATCTCAAGCGACTCGTGCCGATTGCGCATGGCGCAGATGATTAGCCCGGAAGAAATTCCAAAGGCTTTGCGGCCTCGTTCTAGACCCTTCAAGACGGCCGAGACTATTTGTTGGTGAGTCAATTCTCGCTGCGTGTGAAAGACCGGCGCAAAGCGGGTTTCAAAGTAAACCACGCCGTCTCTGCTTAGATCCTCGGCCTGTTCATAGGCCACGCGCTCCAGAGCCTCTTCCGTTTGCATGACCGCGATGGTATGCGAGAAGCCCTCCAGGTATTTGGCGAGACTTCCCCGGTTCGCGCCGCGATGAAACCATTGCGCCAACGCCTGGGGGTCTGCTGTCGGAAGCTCCGCGTACCCCGCGTCTGCTGCCAACTCAATGACAGTTTGCGGCCGCAGCGCACCATCCAAATGCTCATGCAAAAGGACTTTGGGAAGGCTCTGCAATAACGCTTTATCAAATCTCATGGAATGTTACTTCCTCTCGAGCAGCGGCGGTGTTCGAAGCACCAGTTAAGCGTTGCAAGATAATATACCGCCGCCGATCAGATTCTCTCTCCCTTGCATGCGCGCTACGTGTTGTACAATCCGACCTCAACTTGAGGAAGGATTGTTCCGGATGACGCAACCCGTTCCAGCGTATTCGCCGACAACGGATTATGGTTTGCGTCGCGAAATTCTTTCTCCCATGGAAACGCTAGCACAATCAGTTTCCACCATGGCTCCCACGACCACGCCTGCGGCCACAATCCCGCTGGTTTGCGCTCTTGCCGGCAATGGCACGTGGCTTGCGTATGTACTTGCGACCGCGGCCGTGCTGCTGGTCGCACTCTGCATTGGCCGCTATGCCCGCTATTCAGCCTCCCCCGGTTCGTTGTACACCTACGCCTCGATGACCCTGCCCCCGTGGCTTGGCGCGTCCGTCGCTTGGAGCCTGTTGCTGGCCTATGTGGCGACGGGATCGAGCGTGATTGGCGGCTTCTACCACTACGCGAACCTGCTGCTGCGCGATGCCACGGGCCATGGCTACTCGGCGGTGTTGCTGGCTCTGTTGGTCACCGGCGTTTCGACATGGATTGCCTACCGCGATGTAAAGATCTCCGCGCGGCTGATGCTGTGGATCGAAGCTCTTTCCGTGACCGTGATCCTGGTTATGGTGGTTCTGTTGCTGGTGCGCCACGGTTGGCACTGGGACTGGGATGAACTTCATCTGCGGGGTATGACCGGCAGCGGACTGCGGCTCGGGCTGGTGTTGGCTCTGTTTAGTTTTGTTGGGTTCGAGAGCGCGACGACTCTGGGTTCTGAGGCGCGCAATCCGTTGCAGGCGATTCCCCGCGCGGTTATTCAAAGTGCAATCCTCGCCGGTGCTTTCTTCACGGTTTGTGCGTACGCCGAGGTGCTGGGCTTCCACATTGCGGGGCAAGACCTGGGCGCGAGCCCAGCTCCGATGCATGTGCTGGCCCAGGTGGCGGGCAGCCCGGTGCTCGGATTGCTGATTGATATTGGAGCGCTGGTGAGCTTGTTTGCCGGAACGCTCGCGTGCATCACCGCGGCGGCCCGCGTGTTGCTGCTGATGGCACACAACGGGCTCGCCCACGGCTCTCTTGGCACTACGCATGCTCTCAACCAGACGCCCAGCCGCGCCGTAGTTATCACCGGCATTGCGGCAGTCCTTCCCGTGACTGTGCTCGCGGCCCGCGGGGCCAGCGGATTGGACGTCTACGGCTGGCTGGGATCGCTCGCGACCTACGGCTTTATCGTCGCCTACGGGCTGGTTTCGATCGCCCTACCGAGGTACTTGCGCACCCATGGCGCTTACCGTCCGGGAGCGCAAATCATTCCCTGGCTCGCGGGCATCGCCATGTTGCTGGCGCTTGCGGGCAACCTCTATCCGGTGCCGGAAGGGCCTTACGGGAAGCTGCCTTATATCTATCTCGCATACTTGACGGCGGGATTAGCGTGGTTTCGGTTTCGTGGGCGGAACAAGACGACAGACGGTTAGCGGTTCCCTTGGTCTCGAGCCACAACGGAGGCCGCTGCGATAAAAATAACTAATGTGTGGCAAAGAAATTTTTACTGGATATAATGCTTTCGTTCTGTACCCAACTCGCGTAAAGTCGGTCACGCATTTCAGCTGCGGACGGGCACAGCAAACTATCTCTGCTGCCAACATCGGTGAACAACACATTGGCACTTCGATCGCCGGCGCGCGGTCCTGCACGGGCTTGCTTACTGACTCGCACGAGGTCCTCCATGCTCAAGAGAACTCGATTCGTCGCTCTGCTCGTTCTGCTCGGGGCGTCGTCCTTGTGGATGCTGTTTGCCTTCACACCGTATGCTCAGGCTCAACAGACGCTCGGCGGCATCACGGGCACAGTCACAGACAAGACCGGCAGCGTGCTGCCCGAAACCATTGTGACGATCGTGGGCGACCAGACCGGCCTGACGCGCACTCAGAAGACCAACCCGAATGGCACCTATGACTTAGTTAACCTGCCGATCGGCACTTACACGCTTACCTTCACGCACGACGGTTTTGAAAGCGAAAAGATTCCTTCCATCACCGTGCAGGCCGACCGGACGGCCACCGTCAATACCGCGCTGGCCATCGGCAGGGTAGGTACGGTGGTCGTCGTGGACGCGACCCCCTTGATGAATGCGGTAGACACGACGAACGGTTACGTCCTCGAAAAGGACCAGATCGACGCCATCCCGCTACCGACCGGCAGCTTCACCGGACTGGCCATTCTTTCTCCTGGAGTGAACGCCGAACTGCCCGGCGGCACGGGCGCCAACAGCGGCCTGGGCAATCAACCCATCTGGGCTAACGGCCAGCGCGACACCAGCAACAGCTTCCTGCTGAACGGCGTCGATGCCAGCAACTTGTTCAACGGCAAGAGCACCAGCCAGGTGAACTCGGCACGAATTGTGAACAACACGGGAGTGGGCGGTCCCGGGTCCAGCACCAGCGCCGAGCCGATTCAGAGCACTGCGTCGGTATATCTCGCAGTCGGTCAGGCGCTGCCAACTCCAGCTCCGGAGACCATCCAGGAGCTGCGTGTGAACACCTCGATGTACGACGCGCAGCAAGGCTCAACCAGCGGCGCACATATTGACATGAGCACCGCATCGGGCACCAACAGCCTGCATGGCAGCGCTTATCTGCACCGCGGTACGGATTGGCTCAACGCCGCGCCCTACTTCTACAACCAGGATCCCAACATCCCCGCCGACCAAAAAGTTCCGGAGTTGCATCGCTACACTCTGGGTGGAACTCTGGGCGGAGCGCTCATCAAAGACAAACTATTCGGCTTCGTCAGCTACCAGCATGTCCACGATTCCGACCAGGAGATCGGCCTTTCGCGGCTGATGGTCCCCTTGGATTTCAACCCTGGCTATTGCGGCACCTCCAGCCGCCAGGGCCCAGCGTTTACCAACTGCCTGCTCAACATCGCGAACAACGATTTCCTCGTGCCCAACGGATATCCCGCCATGACGGCCGCGCAGATCAATCCGGTCGCCTCTAACATTTTCCAATATCAGCTGCCCAATGGGCAGTACATGGTCCCGTGGAGCGACGGCATCACTCCCTCGCCGAACTTTCCCGAGAACGCTGTGGTCCCCGGAACGGCGTATTTCACCGCGGATCAGGCAGTCACCAACCTCGATTGGAACCAGAGCGCCAGAGATACCGTTTCCCTCAAGTACTTTTACCAGCACGATCCCAGCATTGCTCCTTACGCATACTCCAACGTTGCCGGCTTTACCCAAAACCTTGACGCGGGCAGCCAGGTGGCGGCGCTCACTAACACGCAGACGCTGCGGCCGAATCTTAGCGTGGTCGAAGTGCTTGGCATTCTTCGCGAGAAGGTCTACAGCACCATTCAACAGCCGTTCACGCCTCAACAACTGGGCATTAACACGTTTGGATCGTCCTATTTCCCAGGGATCGCGATTGTGAATATTCTGACCGCCAACTCACCCGTGCCCAATGACTTTCTAAGCTTCGGCCAGGGTTCTGCCTCGCAGGGAGCTTTCACCGGAGTCTTTCAGAACCGGATTATGCCCTCGGCCGATGCGATCTGGAATCATGGAAAGCACACGATCACGTTTGGCGGCAGCTACGCCTACACTCAACTCAACACGCGGGACGAAAGAACCAACCAGGGAATAATTTCCTCCGCCGATTTTGGCCAGTTTCTACAGGGACTGGTCACGACCAACGACGATTTCACCACCACCAAATTCCTTCAAGGCAATGCCAACCGCTATTACCGGGCCGGGCAGACGGGCGCCTACCTTCAGGATAAATTCCAATTCCGCTCCAACCTGAGCCTCACGGGAGGCCTGCGCTTCGACTGGAATGGTGGCCTCACAGAAAAAGACGGACGCATCTATAACTTCGATCCCTCTCTGTATTCCTACAACGCCACTACCGACACCTTGGCATCGAACGGAATCATTATCGCCGGCAACAACAATCTGTTTCCCACCAAGGGTGTGAGCAACACCACCCTCACCGGGCGGCAATGGGGCCTGGCGCCGCGCCTGGGGGTAGCCTGGAGTCCGAAAAAATTCAACGACAAGGTGGTGGTGCGAGCGGGAACCGGCCTTTACTACGACCGCGGCGAACTCTTTGTTTATTTGTCCCCGGGCTACGCCGCGGGCGTGGTTAACGGTGGGCCATTCGGCGTCAATCAGACTCCGCCCTACGTGAACGCCCAGAACTGCAATCCATCGACGATCAGCAACTATTATCTGGGCTATATTCCCACTTGCCCGGCACCCTACTCACTGTCAAACCCGTGGGGATTGTCTCTTGGCCCGGGTCCTACCGGCAATCCAGCCGATGTCGACAATTACATTCCTTTCACCACAACACCGGGAACGGGCGTCGCGAATGCAATCTCAAATGGCGCCCAGCTTTTTTCCTTTGCCAATTACAATCGCGCCAACAAACTTCCTTACACCATTAACGACACGCTCGATTTCCAGTGGCAGCCGCGCAATGACCTGGTCATCGACGTCGGCTACGTGGGTAACTTCGGCCGTCACGAGATCATTCCTCTTCCCTTTAACCAGGCAGGCATCGCCAGCCCCACCAGTCCCATTCGTGCCGGTACTCCATTCGAGCAGGATTACACCTACGGCTACACCGTACAGGGTCCCGCCAGTTGCAATCCTGATGTTTTTGGAAGTTGCTCAGCCATTAATTTGCCCAACGGTCAACCCATGCTGGCTACCTACGAAGGCGGCAACATTGATTTGCGCGTTCCCTACCTCGGATATTCCGCCGAATCTGAGACCTACAAAGCGGCCGGAATTTCCGCCTACAATGCCCTGCAAGCGCACTTGGAGAAACGTATGAGCCACGGCTTGCAGCTAGGCGTTTCGTACACTTATTCTCACTCGCTCGATGAACAGAGCGCGATGGGCCTGTTCTACAACGGCAACAATCCGAACAACCTCCGCTCCTCATACGGGTCCTCTGATTTTGATCGTACCCACGTCTTCAACTTCAGCTACCTTTATCAACTCCCCAAGTTTTTCACGGAGTCTTCGTTCAGAGGCAAAGTGGCGGACGGCTGGGCGATTCAAGGTCTGACCGTAATTCAAAGCGGCCAGCCCTACAGCATCATCGACTATTCGGGCGCAGTCGGCAGCATTTACTTCGGCACCTCCGACGGTATCACCAACCCCGTGGTCCCCCTGGTTCCCGGCTGCACTCCCAAGAGCGCCCTCACCGGCCAGGTTGGTGCTGCTCCCGGTACCACAGCACTCAAGGCCTCCTGCTTCACGCTGCCGTTGTTAAGCCCCGGAGGTCTGGGAGGTGCGATCCCGGCGGGCGACACCTTTGAGACCGACTTTACCTCGGGCCAGCGCAATATTTTCCGGCAATCCTGGCAACGCGAGGCTGATATCTCTCTCGTAAAGGTGACCCCGCTTACCGAGCGGGTTTCGGTAAAGTACACCTTCGACGTCTTCAACCTGACCAACACTGCCAGCTTCGACGTTCCGATTGACGACATTACGCAGAACGCCGGCTATAACGACTTCCCGGTAGTGGGTACACCAGTTTTGCCTCAGGGCTGCGGTACTTCCAATCCGACGAATAATTTTTACAGTTGTGGGGTTGGTCTGGGCGCCGTAAATAAAACCATCGGCCACCCACGCGAAATTCAGATGACACTGCGGGTCCAGTTCTAGCTTCTAGTTTCCGGTTTGGGATAAGGGGAAGTAAGCGAGGGCTGGCGATCACTCTTCGCCGATGTCCTCGTTCCACACTTCGGGATTCTCGCGGATGTATTCGCCCAGCAGTGAGGCGCACTCGTCGGAATCGAGATCAAGGACCCGCACTCCGAGTGAACGGAGCCACGCCATCCCGCCCTGAAAATTGCGGCTTTCTCCCACCACCACCGTACCAAAACCAAACTGCCGCACCAGGCCACTGCAGTACCAGCACGGTGCCAGCGTGGTCACCAGGGTGAGGCTGCGATAGCTACGCTGCCGCCCCGCATTGCGAAACGCATCCGTCTCGCCATGCAGCGATGGATCCCCGTTCTGCACCCGTCGGTTGTGGCCCGAGCCGAGGAGTTTGCCCGCGGCGTCAAAGATCGCGGCCCCGACCGGGATACCTCCTTCGGCCAGCCCTTTGCGGGCTTCCGCCAACGCCACCTCCAGCATTGCAGAATGATCAAGTTCAGACACGACGTTACAATTATAGGGGTAGCGCAGAACTGAGACTACATTGTCGAAGCGCAGTTGGACCTAGGAAAAGCGAGGCTGTCTTGAAAAGGACCCGCGTCCGAGAACATCTTCTGCAGGAGGACGCCGTGCGGGTCGGTCTTCAGAGAAGCGTATAAGAAGTTGAAACGAGCAGGCGGCGGGAGTCGAACTTTTTCTTACCTCCCGTGGAGGCTCGCCTGCGCCTTGCCGTGGCTTCGTGGCGCTGACCGGAACCTTTGGGGTTTCGGTCAGCGCCAAATCCAGCTCGCCAACAGCTTCCTGCGATTACTTGTTGTCTTCTCTGGCTTCGGCGACGTGGGCCTGGTGGCCGGCTTCGGAGACAGCCTTCACAAACGCCTCTCCACTTGCCGGAGTTGCCGCCCTACCCGAAAGAATGTTGCGGAACATCATGTGGTGGCCGTAAATGGCGCGAGTCGAATCGTTGTCCTGCTCGATGACCGCACCTTCGAGCGTCAGGCCGGCGAATATGCCTTTCGAGCGCGAATAGGTTAGCACTTCAGTATTCAGTAAAATGTCAGTTCCGGCAGAAGTGTGACGGCCAACTGGGCCCGCTGCTACCGAT
>Ga0302325_10028871_pt1 | contig 11471 bp, 9 predicted proteins | sample Palsa_T0_2_FD_201948 | JGI IMG/M metagenome (GOLD analysis project Ga0302325, IMG submission 201948) | Peat permafrost microbial communities from Stordalen Mire near Abisko, Sweden - Palsa_T0_2 | ecosystem: Environmental > Terrestrial > Soil > Palsa > Peat permafrost | place: Sweden: Abisko... | reverse complement strand
AGGCTCCGTCAGCGGCACCGGCACGGGCTTCACGCGCATGGATTTGAGGGTGGCCACGTGGTAGCCGTAGAACGGTTCGAAGAGCAGAACTTCGTCGCCGGGATTCAGCAGGGCCATGCACGCCGCATGCAGGCCTCCGGTTGCGCCGCTCGCTACCAGGACTTCGGTCTCGGGATCGTAGTCGAGACCATAGTCGCGCTGCTGCTTCGTCGCGATGGCGTTGCGTAACCGCGTAATGCCGTCGAGGCGCGTGTAGATGTTGTGGCCGGCATGGATGGCGGCATGGGCCTCGGCCTCGACGGGCGCGGGAACTGGCGTGTCGCACACGCCCTGGGCCAGGTTGACGCCGCCGATGCGGTCGCACTCCGTGGTCATGGCGCGGATTTCAGACTGCATGACGCCGGGCGCAAGTTCGCTCAAAGCCAGGCGGGATGCGGTTTGCGGATGGGGCGCGACGGTGCGGGACATGGGAATTCCGATCTCCAGAGCCATCTTACAATGTGGCCTGCACGCGGATGGCGAGTGCGGTCCGGCACACAGGGGCTTGGACGCGCGGCGTAGAATCCTCCTGTCATGCATGAGCTTTCCATTGTCAGCAGCATTGTGGACTCCGTGACCGAATCGCTCGCTGTCTATCAGGGCGCGCGCGTGCTTGAAGTCCGCTTGCGGGTGGGTGCGCTCGCTGCGGTGGTCGAGGATTCGCTCCAGTTCTGCTATGGCATTGCCACTGAGGGGACCTTGCTTGAGGGGTCGAAGCTGGTGGTCCAGATATTGCCGGTGGTGATGCATTGCGGGGCGTGCGACGCCGATGGGGAGATTGAGAGCTTGCAGAGCTTCAGCTGTCCGCGTTGCGGGGAACCGGTGTCGGACCTGCGCCAGGGGAGGGAATTGGAGATCGAGTCGTTCGAGATCGAAGACGCTGAAATCGAAAAAGCCGGGGAGGCAGTGACTCCATGACCACGCGCATTGTGGAGCTGCGGCAAGGCATTCTGAAGAAGAACGACGAGCTGGCGCGTGGGCTTCGGCAGCAATTCACCTCGGCGGGCGTGCTGGTGTTGAACCTCGTTTCGAGTCCGGGGACGGGGAAGACGGCATTTTTGGAGCGGACGCTGCGCGATCTGCTTGCGCACGGCTCTCGTGCCGCTGCTTTAGTGGGGGATTTAGAAACCGACAACGACGCGCGGCGGCTGGCGGCGAGCGGCGCGCCCGTAAGGCAGATTAATACGCATGGCATCTGCCATCTTGAAGCCGAGATGGTATCGAAGCACCTGGAAGGCTGGGACCTCGTCGGTCTAGATTATCTCTTTATTGAAAACGTCGGCAATCTTGTATGTCCGTCGAGTTACGACCTGGGGGAAGCGGTGCGTGTGGCGCTGCTCAGTGTGACCGAGGGAGAAGACAAGCCGCTGAAGTATCCCACGCTGTTCAATTCGGCCGATGCGGCTGTGATCACCAAGGTCGATTTGGCCGGACCGTGCGAGTTCGACCGTGAAGCGGCGTTCAAGAATATTCGTGCGATCCGTCCTGGCATTCGCGTCTTTGAGACGTCGGCCAAGACTGGCGCCGGGATGGCGGAATGGCTGGAGTATCTCAAGGAGCTGAGGGTCAGCCACGCAGGGAGCTAGCGCGCCCGCGGAGGGCAAGGAAGCATGTTGAAGGCCTCGAAAAAATCGGACGGCGCAGCGGCAGAGGGCGAGGCCGCCGTGAATGCTTATCTTGCCAAGGTGCCTGAACCCGCACGCACCACGTTGGAGAAGATCCGCGCGACGATTCGGTCGGCCGTTCCTGCTGAGGCGACGGAGGGCTTGAGCTACGGCATGCCGGCGTTTCACTACAGGGGCGCGCTGGTGGCTTATGCGGCATTTAAGAAGCGTTGCAGCTTTTTCCCCATGCAGGCCTCCTTGACCGACACGATGAAAGAGGAACTGCAGGGTTACCGCACCTCAAAGGGCACGCTGCAGTTTCCAGTCGACAAGCCTCTGCCGGCCGCCTTGGTGAAGAAGATGGTGAAAGCGCGGGTGGCGGAGAATGAAGGGAAGAAGTCGCGTCTTAGAAGCTTATAGACCGAAGGGATTTTCCCCGATCCGAGTTGCAATCTCGCATCCGATGCTTGATCCTCTAGCCTGCGGGATAACTCTATACCACCGTTCGAATCTCCGGGGGAGTCGTACATAACCTTCCGGCTGATCTCCGCAGGGCGCTCGCGTCCGATGCGAAGGCACTGGCGGCCTGGGAAGACATAACGGCGCTCGCGCGCAATGAGTGGATCTGCTGGACCATCTCCGTCAAGAAAGATGAGACAAGGCGGCAGCATGTCGAAAGGGTGTGCTCAGAGCTCAAAGAAGGGATGCGGCGGCCGTGCTGCTGGCCGGGCTGTCCGCATCGATGAGCATTCTGCGGTATGATTCGCGCTCCGAGCGGTTGTTTGATGTATGCGAGTCTGTGCTAGGAATCGGCATTTCGGGCGAGTCAACGTCTACCCTGACGTTATCCTTCCGTTATTGACGAATGGGACGCTGCCCGTTCAATCGGTGATTGGCGACGCTGAGCGTGCACCTCTTGTCAGCCAGGCAGCCCAGCCAGTGCAGATTGCAAGTGCAACAGAAAGAATCCGTACGAGACCAGAAAGTTCGTTGAAGCTCACGTAGATGATATGCGAAAAGAGCCCATCCCAGAGCACCAATGGCTTGAGGGGTTGTTCTTGCCAGCGTACCCAAATTCCAAGCAAGATATGCCGCAAACACAACACACAATGAACAGAAGACCCCGAGTGCGAGAACCACTGGGCCGTGTGAGACACGGTGATCTTCTGGGAGAGGCACCAAGTTCAGTGCTCCGCCAGCCTGCCAGAATCTCACTACTCCGTATGTGTTGCCTGCGGCCGCCACGACGAGCAGGGCGCTGGCAGTTCTGTAGAGCGCAGTCGCGTTCATCGGTGATCTCCCTTTGGGCAGCCTATGTAGCATTCTATGTTGGGGCTGGATTATCAAGAGGTTTCCGGGCGGATCACCGTCAATCGGAAATGACTATTTGAGCAACAGGCGAACTTCTCCAGGCTATCCCTTACAGAATCCCACCCATTGCCGACTATTTCTCTGAATGCGCTACGCTGGTTTCAGGGCCGCTCACGACCCCGCGCACTTCGGCCTTCCGCCCCAATTTCGGCCGGCCGCAAGTTCCTTTCTGGCAAGATCTTGGGATTGAGCTTCCTGAAACGAGAGACATTGCGGCAGATCCGTGCTCGCAACTCTCCTCGATGCAGGGAATTCGAGAAAACACCCTGGGGGGTGGCGGGGGATAGGGCAGTCGGCGATCGACAGCGGGTTTGTCGCCAGAGGCTCCTCTGGGAATGAATATCGGAGTCAGACTATATGTTTCGAAAGGAAGCTCGAGGGCCGTCGCGTGATTTGGATCACACTTCGCCTGTGCCTCAGGGGGTATAAGGTAGTTGCCATGTGTCTCGCGATTCCCGGACGAGTGGAAGAAATCACCAACGAGGGCGGTCTGCGCCTAGGCCGCGTGAACTTTGGCGGCGTGGTCAAGCGTGTTTGCCTGGACTACGTGCCGGAAGTGGAGGTGGGCGACTATACCATCGTCCACGTCGGGTTTGCGCTCTCAAAGATCGATGAAGAGACTGCCGAGAAGACCCTCGCAGACTTTCGCGCGATGGGCGTGCTGGACGAAGAATTGGCCGATGAAGAGGAGCAGTTTGCGCGGGCTGCGAGAACTCCACAGTCGAATTGCCCGGACGGCAGTTGCTCTGTGGAGCCAAGCCCGACGATCCATCATTGAGGTTCTTGCTTTCCCAGGTCTCAACCACACCCGGTGGTCGTGCGGATTGAGGTTTTGCAAAACGGCGCTTGTGGGGTTCGTGCTTTCCCACCCAAGCGGAGCTTGGATGGGGCACCCGAGATTGTGCAGGTCGAAGCTGAAGGATGAAGTACCTTACTGAGTTTCGCAATGGCGAGATTGCCCAGCGCATGGCGCGGGAGATTGCGCTGGTCGCGACGCGGCCGTGGAAGATCATGGAGGTGTGCGGAGGACAGACGCACTCCATCATTCGCAACGGGATCGACCAGATGCTGCCGGCCGGCATCGAGATGGTGCACGGGCCGGGCTGCCCTGTATGCGTGACGCCGCTCGAACTGATTGACAAGGCGCTGGCTATTGCGGCCCAGCCGGGCGTTATCTTCTGCAGCTTTGGCGACATGCTTCGTGTGCCGGGGACTGACGCCGATCTGTTTCAGATCAAAGGCGCGGGTGGCGATGTGCGCGTGGTGTATTCGCCTCTGGATGCCGTCGAGTTGGCGGCAAAGAATCCCGACAGGCAGGTGGTGTTTTTTGGTGTGGGGTTTGAGACCACTGCTCCGGCGAACGCCATGAGCGTGCACCTGGCGAAGCGACGGGGCCTCAAGAATTTTTCGTTGCTGGTTTCGCATGTGCTGGTGCCGCCCGCGATTGAAGCCATCATGAGTTCGCCGGGGAATAAAGTTCAGGCGTTTTTGGCGGCGGGCCATGTGTGCAGCGTGATGGGCTACTGGAAGTATCCGCCACTGGCCGAGAAGTATGGGATTCCTATCGTAGTGACGGGCTTTGAGCCGCTCGATCTGCTGGATGGTATCCGGCGCGCGGTGGTGCAGCTTGAGGCGGGCAAGCACGAGGTGGAGAACGCGTATGCCCGCGTCGTGACCTTCGATGGAAATCGCGCGGCGCAGAATTTGCTGGCAGAGGTCTTCGAAGTGACGGATCGCGCGTGGCGCGGCATTGGCGTTATCCCGAAGAGCGGTTGGCGGCTGAACGATGCCTATCGAGAATTTGACGCCGAGGAGCGATTCCAGATTTCTGGCATTCATACGGAAGAATCGCCGCTTTGTCATTCCGGAGACGTGCTGCGCGGCGCGATCAAGCCGGCGGAGTGCCCGGCGTTTGGCAAAGAATGTTCACCGCGTCATCCGCTGGGCGCGACCATGGTGTCGAGCGAGGGTGCTTGCGCGGCCTACTTCAACTATGGGCGTTTCCTGTCTTCGGAAGAGTTGGCGAGCGCGGGTGCGGCGTTATCCGGAGCGGCGCATGGCTGAGAGCGGTACGCCAGACTTTTCGAATTGGTCGTGTCCCTTACCTCTGGTTGGCTATCCGAACATCGTGATGGGCCATGGGGGCGGGGGTAAGCTAGGCAATGAGCTCGTCGAGCACCTGTTTCTGCCCGCCTTTCGCAATCCTGCGCTTGAAAATCTTGGCGATGCAGCGGTATTCGAGCTGGGTCCCGGCAAGCTGGCGATGAGTACAGATTCCTTTGTCGTGCAGCCGCTGTTTTTTCCTGGTGGATCGATTGGCGCGCTGGCCGTGAATGGGACAGTCAACGATCTTGCGGTCTCGGGCGCGGAACCGAAGTATCTGAGCGCCAGCTTCATTTTGGAAGAGGGATTTCCGCTGGCACAGTTGGCCGCTGTCGTGAATGCGATGGCGGAGGCTGCAGCTACGGCGGGCGTCCGGATCGTTACCGGCGACACGAAGGTTGTCGAGCGCGGGCACGGCGATGGCTGCTATATCAATACGGCGGGTGTGGGCATGCTGCGGCCGGGAGTCAACGTGGGGCCGCATCGCGCGCAGGCGGGCGATATGGTGCTTATCTCCGGAACCATCGGCGATCACGGCATGGCGATCATGAGCGTGCGCGAGGGGCTGGAATTTGAAAGTCAGATTCGGTCGGACTGCGCGGCGCTGAATGGGATGATTGCCGAGGTGCTCGATGCTGCGGGAGAAGCGGTCCATGCGATGCGCGATCCAACCCGCGGCGGGCTCGCTTCAACTCTGAATGAGATTGCGACTTCGTCCAACGTGGGCATCGAGATTGATGAGACGAGTCTGCCTGTGCGGCCGGAAGTGCAATCGGCTTGTGAACTGCTTGGCCTCGATCCTGTGTATGTTGCCAATGAAGGGAAAGCGGTGTTCTTTGTCGCGCCGGAGGCCGCAGATCAAGTACTCCGGGTTCTTCGAGCACATCCGCTCGGGCGCGAGGCGGCGTGCATCGGCCAGGTCACCTCGCAGCACAAGCGCATGCTGGTAGAGCGCACATCTATCGGCGGAAATCGCGTCATTCCGACGCAAATTGGCGAGCAGTTGCCGAGAATCTGTTGAAGGCAGGGAATAGGGAATAGGGAATAGAAAAACCTGCTCCTAGTACTACTGTGTTATAAACGCAGACCGCCGCAGAACGGGCATTGGCAGAGCTGACGGAGCAGGGAGCGGGCGAGGATGATGCGTAGGGTGGCGATGGAGCGGGGGTTATGCCGTTCCGGACGGATGCGACCCTCGGGGTTGGAAGTCAAGCGGGAATTCGGGGACTGATAGTCTAAGATGGCCGCTTCGGGCCGAGGGGGAAAAGCGACTCCGCTCAGCCACCAAGAAGCCATAGGCGGCGATACAGAGTGTGGCGTGATGATGAAAGCCGCGCCAACCGCGGCCTTCGAAGTGCCCCAGGCCAAGTTCCTGTTTGAGTTCTTCGTAGTCGCGTTCAATGATCCAGCGTTGCTTCGCCAGAGCGACCAAGTCACGCAATCGGATGTTTGCCGCCAGATTCGACAACCAGTATTTGCGCGGTTCGGTTTCTCCGCGAGGCCACTCGATCAGGAGCCACTGCTGCTCTCGCGGTTGTTGGAGTTTGTGGTCGCGATGTGCAGGGCGAACGCGTACGGCGGCAAAGCGAGAGCGCAGGGGATGACGTGTGCCTTCCCGCCACGTCACGGTTTTCCATGCCTTCGCCGGCAAGTTGAACGCCAGTTGCTTGGCTGATACCGGTGCATGTTCCGCATCGCGGCGCACGCGATTGGCTGGCCGGCCGCGGCCTGAGTATTCAGGTGCGGGCAGTGGCTGTGTTCCCGGTGGCCAGACGGTGGTGGTGCTTTGGATGCCCAGCACATAGCTCAGTCCCAGTTTTGCTATGGCATGACGAAAGCTCGTATCGTTGCCGTATGCCGGGTCGGCTAACACGGTTCCCTGGGCAATTCCGTCGGTAATTGCCTGGCGGATCTGGTCCAGCGCTATCTCCAGCTTGGTCTGAAAAGCAATGTCGCTCGGAATCTTGGCCTGCTGTCTGAGTTGGCTGTCGTTGGCCCAAACTTCCGGCAGATATAGACGGTAGGCGATGGGCAAACTGGCTGTCCATGTAGCCACCGACAGACTGACGGCCACCTGGCAGTTATCCTGCTTCCCGGTCTGCCCGCAATACTGTCGCGCAACACCTACCGAATGGGTGCCCTTTTTCGGCAGGCCAGTATCATCGACGATCCAGGCAGTAACAGGGCCGGCGTTGGTCATCGCCGCCAGCGCATAGTCGCGTATACAGCCCAACAGGGCCTCATCGCTCCACGCAGCATCGGCCACCACATGATGCAACGACTGGTGCATGCGCCGGACGTTCTCCGGAGCCAACCGCGCCGCCATAGGCTCGACCGACTTCCGCTCTCCCGGCAACAGCAACCCGGTGCAATACAGCTTGAGCGGAACAGCACGATCGGCGTGCCCAGCGGCTTCTGCCAGACGACCAAGATAGCCCGTCAGCCGTTGCTGCCGGGCGCCTGCGGTTCCCGACTTGGCGCTCATGGAGACAAAGTACAGCTATACCGGCACAAAAATACTGGAATCGTCTAGAGTGGAATCAATTTTATAACACAGTAGTATTAGGGGAGAGTCCCGCAATGGCTCTCTGACCTTGGCCCGATTCGTCACCCACTGTCGGACATCTGACAGCAGCTCTTGGGTGCGCGCCGCGTAGCGCGCGATAGCCGGTGATTCTAAAGGAGAAGCAGAATGGCATAAATCGTGCAAAGAACTCTTTAACTAAAGTCAACCGTGCCGCATCCAGATGAAGGCCGGCGAAGCCGCGACCGTGGCAGAAGGGAGCGCAAAAAAAACTGTATGTGGATCGTCAAACTAGCCCTTGACCGGCCGTACACATTTATCGTCCTTGCGCTGTTGATTCTCATCGCCGCGCCGGTTGTCATCCTGCGCACGCCAACTGACATTTTCCCCAACATCAATATTCCAGTCGTTTCGATCGGCTGGACGTATACCGGGCTCAACCCTGAAGAACTAGAAGGGCGCCTGACCTCGCCCTACGAGAAGGCGCTTACTACGCTCGTCGACAACATCCAGCACATCGAGTCGACGACATATAACGGCGAAGCGATCGTGAAGGTGTTTCTACAACCAGGGGCGTCGCTCGATACTGCTAACGCTCAGGTCACGGCGGCATCGCAGTATCTGGTGCGGCAGCTTCCTCCCGGCACGTTGCCTCCGCAGATCATCAACTTCTCAGCGTCGAGCGTGCCCATCCTGCAGCTTGGGATTTCTGGTGAGGGCCTGTCGGAAGCGCAGTTGAACGACTACGCGACCAACTTCATCCGCACGCAGCTCGTCACCGTGCCCGGCGCGGTGGTGCCATCGCCTTACGGCGGCAAGCAGCGGCAAATCAGCGTCAATATGGACCAAGCGGCGATGGAATCGAAAGGCATTGCTCCGGGGGATGTGTTGAACGCGCTGGCGCAGCAGAGCGTGGTGATGCCTTCGGGAACCGTCAAGATCGGCCAATCGGAATACGACGTCAGGACCAACGGCTCACCTCGAACGGTCGATGCCCTGGCGAATATCCCTCTCAAACAGGTGAATGGCACGACGATCTATCTCCGCGATGTGGCCAGCGTGAGCGACGGCTTCCAGGTGCAGACCAACATTGTGCGCCAGGATGGCCGCCGTGGCGTGCTGATTTCGATTCTGAAGAGCGGCAATGCCTCGACTCTGGACGTCGTCAAAGGAATCCGGGCGATGCTGCCGCGCGTGGCGAGCACGGTACCGTCTCAACTGAAGATGACGCCTTTGTCGGATCAGAGCATCTTTGTTCGGGCGGCAGTGCAGGGTGTCATTCGTGAGGCTGTGATTGCGGCTGCGCTCACGGCGGTCATGATCCTTGTCTTTTTGGGCAGTTGGAGATCGACGCTGATCATTGCAGTCTCGATTCCGCTATCGATTCTCTCGTCCATCATTATTCTTGGCCTGATTGGCGAAACCATCAACACCATGACGCTCGGCGGCTTGGCGCTGGCCGTCGGCATTCTCGTCGACGACGCTACTGTCACCATCGAAAACATTGAGCGATTCATCGAGCAAGGCTACAGCCTGCGCGACGCGATCCTTGAGGGCGCGTCGCAGATCTCAGTGCCGGCTCTGGTCTCGACTCTCTGTATCTGCATTGTCTTCCTGCCGATGTTTTTCCTTGGTGGCGTGGCGCGATTCCTCTTCGTTCCCTTGGCGGAGGCGGTCGTCTTTGCCATGCTTGCCAGCTACCTGCTGAGCCGCACGCTGGTGCCTACTCTGGCGATGTACCTGCTGCGGGCCAACGAACATGGCGCAGCCGCCGCAAAAGGAATCTTTGCTCGCTTTCAGCGGGGATTTGAGCGTGTTTTCGAGCGCGTGCGCGAGCGTTACCACTCGCTACTGCAGGGTCTCGTCTTCCGCCGTCGCATCTTCATTCCCTCGTTCCTGGGGATTTGTCTTGCCGCTTTCGTTCTTGTGCCGTTCCTTGGTGAAGACTTCTTTCCTCAGACCGACAGCGGCCAGTTCATTCTCCATCTCCGCGCCCCATCGGGAATGCGCATTGAAGAAACGGCGCGTCTGTTCGATCTTGTCGAGGGCGAGATCCGTAGGGAGATTCCGGCTGCACAGATCGACAACATTCTCGACAACATAGGCCTGCCATACAGCGCCTTGAACACGCAGCACCTGACCAACGGCACGCTGGGCGCTGGAGATGGCGACATTCTGGTGACGCTGAAAGCAAATCATGCGCCTACGGCGAACTATGTGCGCGCGCTGCGGCGCAATCTGCCCCGAATGTTTCCTGCAGCGACGTTTTACACGCTGCCGGCCGATATCACCACGCAGATTCTCAATTTTGGTTTACCCGCGCCCATCGACGTTCAGATTGAAGGCAACGATGCGAATGCGAGCAAGGCCCAGGCAGACAAAGTTCTTGCCGAGCTACGCCATGTTCCCGGTCTCACCGACCTTCGCATTCAGCAACCCTTCGACTATCCCACTCTTCAGGTGGATGTGGATCGCACGAAGGCCGCGCAAGGTGGGTATACGGAGCAGGACGTCTCAACGAGTGTGCTCAACACGTTAAGCGGCAGCTTTCAGGTGACGCCCATGTTCTTTCTCAACTGGGGGAACATGGTGAACTACGACATCGTGGCGCAAACGCCCCAGTACAAGATGGACACAATGCAGGATCTCGAGAACATTCCCATCAACCGCGCTACGCGGAGCACGTCCCCAGCCGCTGCACCGGCGAATCCGGAAATCCTGAGCGATCTCGCCGGTGTCGGACGCGGGCATGAGATGGAGGTCGTGAATCACTACAACATCCGGCGCGTGGTGGATGTATATGCAAACGTGCAGGACCGCGACCTGGGTGGCGTGAGCCGGCAGATCGCGAAGATCCTCGACAGCAACGCGAACTCCGTGCCACGCGGCACCTTCGTCACTCTGAAGGGCCAAGTCGACACGATGCGCAGTTCTTACGCCGATCTGCTTGGCGGCCTGGTGTTTTCTATTGTCCTCGTTTACCTGCTCATCGTCGTCAACTTTCAAAGCTGGACCGATCCATTCATCATCATCACCGCGCTTCCCGCGGCACTGGCAGGGATTGTGCTGTTTCTTTTTATCACGCGGACAACGCTGAGCGTGCCGGCGCTGATGGGAGCCATCATGTGCATGGGCGTGGCTACGGCCAACAGCATTCTCCTTATTTCATTTGCCACAGAGCGTCTTGAAGAGCACGGCAACGCTATCCGCGCGGCCGTCGAGGCAGGCACAACGCGCTTCCGCCCCGTCATCATGACCGCGCTGGCGATGATTATCGGTATGGTGCCGATGGCGCTCGGACTCGGTGACGGCGGCGAACAGAATGCGCCGCTGGGGCGCGCCGTGATTGGCGGACTGCTTTGTGCAACCGTCGCAACACTGCTTTTTGTTCCAAGCGTCTTCGCGTTGATTCACGGCTCGGAAAAGAGCGAACGCAAACGAACGGAGAAGCGCCTCGTGGAGGAACACGTATGAGCACCGCCAATGAAACCATCGAAAGGGAAGATAGGAATAGCTCGCAGGAGCAAACGGCGACTGCCGCGACTTCGGTCGAACCCCCGCATGCTGTTGCGGCAGCAATCGTCGATACACCTGCTCAAGTTCCAAGAGGCCGCGGAACGGTCGGCATCCTCTGCGCGGTTGCGCTGGTCGCTGTGATTGCCTGGGGCCTGCATGTACGCGCTGCGAGCGAGGCGTCCGTAACGCAAGCGACTCAAGCTGCCGCCGTTCTGTCAGTCAATGTAGTGCATCCGGTGGAGGGATCGAAGGCCGACGATCTCGCACTTCCCGGCAGTGTTCAGGCCTTTACGGATACGCCCATCTACTCGCGC
>Ga0302325_10028870_pt1 | contig 11472 bp, 9 predicted proteins | sample Palsa_T0_2_FD_201948 | JGI IMG/M metagenome (GOLD analysis project Ga0302325, IMG submission 201948) | Peat permafrost microbial communities from Stordalen Mire near Abisko, Sweden - Palsa_T0_2 | ecosystem: Environmental > Terrestrial > Soil > Palsa > Peat permafrost | place: Sweden: Abisko... | reverse complement strand
GGAGATCGCGGCCGGCGCGATCAACGATCTTCGGCTCATCACGATCGCGCTGAGCCGACGCGACGCAGCGCGAGCCGCCGACGCAGCCGGCGGCTCCTACCTGACCCGGATCAGGACGCAGATCGCGGCGGCCGCAGGTCGAACGCTCGTCGTCCCGAGCTATCGCGTCACCGCCGTCGACCTGCGGCTGCAGCAGGCCGTCGGCCAGGCACCGCCGACGGTCATCGCGACGCTGACCGGTCAGATGACGCCGCTCAGCTACTCGGCCCGCGCCTCGACGGCCCAGAGCGGCACGACGACATGGTTCACGCACGACTTCGACCTGGCGCTCACGGGGACACGCCTCCTGATCATCGGTGAGGGCGGCGCTTCGGCGACGACTGCACCGTCGCTGCCGGCGGCCGTGAACGCGAATCTGCCGCAGGGTATCGGCGCCTTCGCAAAGCTCCGACTCGTGAACGTCGCGCCGAAACTCGGGCTCGACTTCCGGCAGGGCGCCTTCCGCTACTCGATGACCTACGACCCGCAGGCGATGATGGGAGGCGGAGTCTGCTGGATCGACTACAACAACAGCGGCTGGCTGAGCCTATTCGTCGTGAACTCCTACTCCGACGCGGACATGCCCGTGTGGGAAAGCCATGGTGGTTTACCCCAGAGCGCGCTCTTCGAGAACGTCCACGGGAGGTTCGTGAACGTCAGTGACGCGTCGCACGCCGGCATCCGGGTCAAGGGCACAGGCTGCGTCGCGGCCGACCTCAACGGCGACGGCTACACCGACCTCGTGGTGACGACCGCGACGGGCGTCGACATCCTCTGGAACAACGGCAACGGAACGTTCAGGACAGAAACGCTCGACGCGCCGTACGGCTGGTATGCGGGGGCGGCCGTCGCAGATGTCAACGGCAACGGCCGACCCGACATCTTCGTCGCCGGCTACACACGCATGTGGGCTCCCATCACGACCTCGCTCGCCGGGTTCCCGAACAACTACGAGGGCGTGCGCGACCTGCTCTTCCTCAACGAGGGCAACGGCCCCGACGGTCACGCGCGCTTCAAGGAGGTCGGCGTCGAAGCAGGCCTCGAGGCGTCGAATTTCCGACACGGACTCGGTGCGACCTTCACCGACGTGAACGGCGACGGACGGCCGGATCTCTACGTCGCAAACGACTCGGATCCGAACGATCTGTACATCAACGAGCCCGGCGGACCGCTCGGCTTCCACTTCGTCGAGGAGTCGAGGGCCTACGACATCAACAACGACAACGCCGGGATGGGCGTGGCCGAAGGCGACTGGAACAACGACGGCCGACCAGACCTGTTCGTCACAGACTCGCGCGGACAGCCACATGCCGCGTTCCAGAGCGAAATCCTGAAGTCAGGCGAGACAACCTACGTGCCCGAGGCCGCGACGTTCGCCAGAGCACTCGACCGCAAGGCGACAGTGGGTTGGGGCGACTCGTTCGTCGATTTCGCCAACAGCGGCAACCTCGACCTGATCCTCACGAACGGCGCGATCCCCGTCACGAGTTTGAAGAACGACACCGAACCAATCCAGGTCATCCAGGGCCTCGGTGGCGGCAGGTTCACCGACGCAAGCGGCATCATCGACAAAACGGGGCTACCAAAGATCATCGGACGAGGCCTCGCAGCCGCCGACTTCGACAACAACGGCCGCATGGGGGTCGCCATCAACACGATCGGCGGCCCGCTCGTCCTGCTCGAGGACACCGGGCCGGTCGGTCACTGGCTCGACGTTTCGCTGAAAGGCTTCCAGGCCGGGGCAGTGCTCACCGCCACACTCCCTAATGGCCACACGCTCGACCAGGAACTCCGCGCCGGAAGCAGCTACCTCTCCTCGGAGGATCCCCGTGCCCACTTCGGACTCGGCACGGAGACGAAGGTCAGCAGGCTAACGATCCGCTGGCCCGACGGCCAGATATCGCACCTCGCGAACATCCGCGCCGACCGGATCATCACGATCGCGCCGCCGGCACGCTGACACCAGAGCCGAACAGTCACCGGCCCCTCCCAAAAGACGCCTGCGGCCGATTCGCAATGGCGAGCATGACCCGTGACCTCCCACCTCTCGGTCACCCCCGTCGCGAGCGCCCTCGCGACAGGCTCGTTGGCCGAATGCCTTCCGATTCGACCCGATTCTCGGAAGCTCGAGCATACGATCGCTTTCGTACCCGCCGGGTGCCAGAGCTCGGCGGATCAGCCGCAGAGCACATGAAGCGGTCCTCCACGGTCACGAGCCAACGCTTTCACCTGCCCGCCGCCCGCAGTCGGACTCCGGATACACATCCGATGACGGCCTTCCCGGCCCGCCGCGCGACGCCGTGCTTCGGGCCCATCGAATCCGATCCGGAGCGCCCCCCGGCGAGCGCCCGCGCCTTGCGGTGGTCGATCGCGGTCCAGCCCAGCCGATCCAGCGCACTTGCCCGCTTCGAGGAGGGCGTCCTCCTGCCGCCGCCGCTCGACCCGTGACCGTCAACCTGCCACGGTCAAGCCCCGCGATCGACGTCACGGCGATCGACCGTCGACTGACCGCGAGTCGCCGTGGCGCCCCGTCCGCTCGACGTAGCTCGCCGGAAACCTGCCCGTCGATGTCCAGCCGCCGTCCACATGGAACAGCTGGCCGGTGACCTGCGCGGAATCCTCCGAGGCCAGAAAAACGGCCGGGCCGACCATCTCCTCTGGCTCGGCGACCCGGCCCAGGGGAATCATCGGCGCCCATGCCTCGATGTACGACGGATCATCGCGCAGGTTGCGCTCCACGTTGGTGGCACCCGGGGCGAAGGCGTTGACGCGTATGCCGTCCGGCGCGAGGTCGATCGCGAGTTGAACGGTCAGGGCGTTGATTCCGCCCTTGCTCGCCGCGTACGCTGCCGAGCCGGGCATCCCCCGCGACCCGAGAACCGACGAGACGTTGACGATCGAGCCGCCGCGTGCGGTTCGCATGAGGCGGGCGGCTTCGACCGAGCAGAAGAACGTTCCCTTTAGATTCGTGTCGATCACACGGTCCCAGATCGCCTCACTCGGGTCGACGGCATCCATCCAGCCGGTCACGCCGGCGCAGTTGACGAGCACGTCGAGTCGCTCGAGCCGTGAGAAGATCGAACGGACACCCGCGACATCCGAGATGTCGCAGCGCATCGCGAATCCACGCGCGGCGGGGGGAAGCTCGGCGAGAACCGCGCCCGGCTCGTCGAGATCGACCAGATGGACGACCGCTCCCTCGTCGGCGAACCCCGCTGCGACCGCACGGCCGATGCCGCGGCCGGCCCCGGTGACGAGCGCGACTTTTCCCGCCAGCCGTCCGCCAGTGGTCATTCGGGTGTGGCCCCCGTCGACGCCGACAAGACGACCGGCGCGTACCTCCCGAGCGCACCCCGCCTGACCCGTGGCTGGTGCGCTGTGCAGGCGCCCCCGCGTCCGGCCTTCGCGAGGTGGAGGACGAGCGTTGTGCGCGAGTCGACCTCGATCGTGCTTTGACCTCCCTGGCAGACCAGCGCGACCGGTCCTCCACGTTCCGCCTCCGGCGCGACACGGCCGACCATCAGCCCCCGTCGGAGCGCTGAAGCGGCCGTCGGTGTCCAGCGCGACTTGATTCACCCAGGCTGCGCCCGGCGGTCGCCGAGGTGATCGGTCGCATCTCGGGCATCGCGGCGGCGTCCGCCGGGCCCTCGTTGCCGACGACGACCACGGCGTCCGACTGAAGCGCGACGTCGCAGACGGCGGGCGCCGCGCAGACTTCCTCCGAGTCGAGCGTTCGCGCTGGCCCCTCACGGGCCGGATGCTCATGACCCGAACGCTTCACGCGAGCGCCCTCCCGGACGAGCTTCCCTCACGTCGAGGTCCTCGTTTCCGCGCCTCCCCACGCGCCGATCCTAGTAGCCAGGAGGGATGCGGGTGTAGGGCTGGCCATCGCGTCCGGAGTCTGTCGCGGGTTCGCGTCGCGGAGGTCAAGCGCCCGCTTCGGCCAGATCCGCATACGGAGAAGGCGGAGCAGCCGTGTTGACGTTGGCTCGGACGCGTGTTTGGTGACAGCGCGTGTTTTGTGACAATGCGTGTTTTGTGACCACGCGTGTCTGGGTCACCCTGGACGTGCACAAGGGCTCCGCGATCGCCAGCAAGAAGAGATCCGAGCAGCTGTACAAGGCTCGAGCCGCCGGTCATTGGCCGCATACGTGGGGGATATGACCGCCGTCTTCGCCAACGCCGCGGTTCAACTCGATCGGGATGCCCCGATCGTGATCGTTGTCAACGACTCACGGAGCCTCTACCCGGAGATCCTCACGCGAGCGGGACTCTCGCTTGACGACACCAACACCCGCCACGGCAACCGTCGAACGGGGCGTCGAGCCGGTGAGTTCTTCGAGAGCATCCTCATCTGTCGTCTCGGTGCTTCGGCCTCTAACTACGCCGGCTGGAGAATCGTCGAGCCGTACGTCGCCGTCCTCCGGGCGAAGCCAAGCCGCCAGCTGAGAGCCGATCCCGGGAGTACGAAACGTGCGTCGGATGACTTCTGGGAGATGGTGAGCGGAGCCCCCGACTTTGGGCCGCGCTCGCTGCAAGCGTCGACTGTCCTCGCCGCGCCCGTGGCAGGCCGCCGCGCTTCGGCTGACGTCGCGAGGATCCAAGCTGGCTCCATCCACTGAGCTACGGGGACCAGAGCTGCTGATCGACGAGCCCTCTCGAGAGGCGACGCTGCCGATTCCAACCGGGGTGGCCGTGCGCTTGGCACGCTCCTCTCCGCGAGAGCCACGTACGGCCCGCAAGTGACCGTCGGGGCCTCACCGGGGTCGCGCCCGTCCCGGGGGTTGCGACGCGTGAGCCCCGCGGGGGCGGCGATAATGGGCGTCGTGGAACTGTAGTGCGCTGCGGAAGCTCAGTAACCTCTCGTTGATGCGCCCTCGCCTGGAAAGGCTCGTCCGTGGGCCTTCGAGATCGGACGTCGAGAGGCGGGGCAACAGTCCCTGTCGGCACCGGTTTCGTGACACCCGGCGGAGCTGCTCGTGATGCACGTCGCGGCGGTCGCTATCGCCGCCTCGCCGATGGGGCTCACGCCCCTGCCGGGCTTTCGCGGCGGATGCCCCGCGTCGTCTGTGCGTGGGTGCTCGTCGTCCCCTGCGTCCCCGGCTGCCTCTCCGCCGGCGAGCTGCCGCTTCCCCTGAGCGTGAACAATCCCGGAGGCGCGTTCGAGGCTGCCCGTTCGACCCTGGCCCTGGCGGCCGCCGCCCGACGTGCCCCGGTGCCCATCCTGTCGCCGGAGCCGACCGCCGCCCGCCTGTATGTGAACCGCGCAGGCATGGCCAGCGCACTCCGGGAAGACTGACGATGGCGGAGCTGCGCTGCGAGAATCTCGCCAAGTCCTACGGAACGCGCCCCGCGCTCTCCGACGTCGACCTCGTGGTGCCGGAAGGGACGCTCACGGCGATCCTGGGCGCATCGGGAAGCGGCAAGACGACGCTCCTGCGGCTCGTGGTCGGCTTTCTCCAGCCCGACGCGGGAGTCGTCTCGCTGGGCGGACACGTCGTTGCCGACGCGGGGCGCATCCACGTCGCCGCCGACAAGCGCGCGGTTGGCTACGTCGCGCAGGAGGGCGCGCTCTTCCCACACCTCACGGTCGCCGAGAACGTCGGCTTCGGGCTTCGTCGCTCGGAGCGCGATCGCGCGGCGCGGATCGGTGAGGTGCTCGACCTCGTCGCTCTTGACGGCGACTACGCCGCTCGGCGACCGCACGAGCTCTCCGGGGGCGAGCAGCGTCGCGTCGCTCTCGCGCGGGCACTCGCGCCGCGGCCGCGGGTTGTGCTCCTCGACGAGCCGTTCTCGGCGCTCGACGCCGCGCTCCGGAGCGAGACCCGCGAAGCCGTGTTGAACGCGCTGCTTCGGGAGGGGACGACCGCCGTACTCGTCACCCACGACCAGGCCGAGGCGCTCTCGATGGGGCGCGAGGTCGCGGTGCTGCGAGCGGGGCGCCTCGTCCAGACCGCGACGCCGACGGCGTTGTACCGATCGCCGATCGATCTCGAGGTGGCACGCTTCGTGGGCGACGCCGTCGTCGTGCCCGGAGAGGCACGCTCCGGGCACGTCGAGTGCGTGCTCGGGGGACTCCCCGTGCACGGCGCCAGCATCACCGGGCCTGTGCAGGTCATGATCCGGCCAGAGCAGCTCCGGATGGTGCGCGGCAGCGCGCGAGCGGACGAGGGCGTCGCGGCCACCGTGGTGGGCCGCAGCTACTATGGCCCGGAGATCGTCGTGCGTCTCGAGCTCGACGACGGCCCTCGAACACCGGTCATCGCGCGGACGTTCGACTATGAGACTCCAGAGGACGGTGAGCTCGTGCGTATCAATGTCGCCGGTCCGGTCGCCGTCTTTCCGCCGCACGAACGATCAGCAACCGCGGTCAGCACACCATGAGCGCGCCCGCGCGTCTGCATCCGCCGCACAGGCACGAGAGCGTGCCCTGTCGGCGCGCCGGCGAGGAGAGAGGAGCGCTCCGCGGCTCCGTGGTCGCCGCGCCGGCCGCATCGTCGTGCTCTCGCGCCCTGCGCTCGGGTGTGAACGAGCGGGCGAGCGGGCGAGCAAACGCTGCGCCGGCCCGGGTCGGTACCTCGACGCGCTCGCCGGCCCCGGGCACGCCGCCCGCGCGGACATCAGCGCGAGCCGCGCCCTCCCGCCGCACGACGCCCTCGCCGGGGCCGCACCGAGGCCGGCCGAGCACGATGACCGGGCAGCGGCCTGCCGGCTCGTCCGGGAGATTCGGTTGGATGCGCGCTGGTGAGCGCTCGGCCTGGCCCGCTGCGTCGGGGGCCCGTCGGGCGAGGGCACCTCGCCGGCCGCGCGAGCACGCTGGACTCCGCGCGGGAGCGGCGGAGTGACCTTCGCGCGCACCGTCCTCGCCGGAGGCTCCTCGAGAGCCGTGCTCGTCCCCGCCGCGGCTGCGGCGATCATCGGCGCCCTCGTGCTCTCTGGCTGCGGCACGAGCCATAGCCCGGTCCAGACCGTGATCGCAGCCGCGAGGAGCACGCTGTCGGAGAACATCGACTCGACGACGACGCTGAAGGGGGCGACGGCATTCGGCGGGGGGAGCGCCGGCGTGGTCACACAAGGCACATTCGCCCTCCCGACGGGGCTCGGGTATGAGGCGATCGATTTCCCCGCGAGCGGAGCGCAGCCGGTCGGCGGCGGGTATCTCGTATTCACCGCGACCAACGCCTACCTCGAGCCGAGATCGACCGATCTGGCGCCCCTGAAGGGCAAGACCTGGATCTCCGTCCCGCTCGACGGCTCCCGGCCGCTCGAGAGCGCCTTCCCGCGGCTCCTCGAGCAACTCGAGGGTCTGACCCCATGGCTCCTGCTCGACGAGGTGGTCTGGGGCGCTACCAGCGTCTCGAGCGCAGGTCAGCGCGTGGTCAACCATCTCCCCCTCACCGAGTACGTCGTCACCGTCGCTCTTCGACCGCTTCTGTCCAAGGCGAGCGGCCCTACGGGCGCGGCGATCCGTGTCGCGGTCTCGAAGGAGCTGCAGGCGCTGGCTGCGGCCCGGCCCGGCGAGCGGTCCCCCTCGCTGCGGGTCACCGTCTGGATCAACGGCCCCGGACTCGTCAGCGCGGTGCGCGCCTCAGTTCCCGGCTCCGGGTTGGGAACGGCGTCGATGACATTCTCGGATTTCGGCGTCGCGATCCCGACCAACCCGCCGCTCCAGACGGCCGTGGTCGACCTCACCGACCTGCTTCCCGCGGCGAAGGGGCCGTTCTCGCCCTGGGTGCTCGGCTCGGCCCCCTGAGCGCGCCACTGATCCGGCGCGGCGAGCGTCTCGACTCGAGCCGCAGCCGAGCCAGACGACGCCGCCCCGCCCGCGCTGGTGCCATCGTGCCCCGGTCAGACGCGACCGTCTGCAGGTAAGCCGAGACGAGGCCGACGCGGGCCTGCACGGGACGTCCGGCGGGGGTCGCGGGACTGCCCAACTGAAGCCGCGTACACGGAAAATCGGAGGCCCTTCAGGGTCGCCGCGCCCCGGGGCCGTGGTGGTGGGGACGTAGACTCGGGTGTCTGTGGGGGGTCGTCGGTTTCCGGTGTTTTGGCGGCCGCTTCCGCTGCTTTTGGTGTGGATCGGGTGTGGGGTTGTGCTCTCGGCGTGGACGGGTCGGGTGCGGGACTGGTTCGACATGACCGACGAGTTGCGCTACGAGCGGTTGGCGGTCTCGGTGGCACGGTCGGGGTCGTTGGTGCCGCGCATCCACGGGGTTGACGTGGAGAGTTTTTCGCAGCTGTACCCGTTGCTGATCGCGCCGATCTTCGCGCGTGGGCTGGTGCCGGGTGACGTGGTGTCGGCGCATGTGGCGGGCGCGTGGGTGATGTCGTCTGTCTGTGTGCCGGCGTATCTGCTCGCGGCGCGGGTGACGGGGCGGCGGGCCTGGGGGCTCGTGGTGGCGGCGGGGTCTGTGTGTGTGCCGTGGCTCGTGTATGCGGCGATGTTGATGACGGAGGTGGCGGCCTACCCCGCGTTCTTGTGGGCGTGTCTGGGCTTGTTCTGGGCGACGCTGCGGCCGTCGTGGTGGCGCGACGGGCTGGCGCTCGCGGGCCTGGCGCTGGCGTTTTTCGCGCGCACGGAGCTGCTGGTGTTGGTGTTCGTCGCGCCGGCGGCGGTGGTCGTGTTCGAGTGCGGGCGGGCGCAGGGGGCGGGGTTTCGGCGCCGGCTCGGGGCGGGGCTTTCGGCGGCGCTGCGCGGTCACCGTCTGGGGGTCTGCGTCTACGCGTTGCTCGCGGCGGGCGGTGTCGTCGCGGCGGAGCGAGGGAGCCTCGCGGCGGTGGTGGGGGTGTACGGGAGCTACGCGCAGGACGACACGTTGCTGCCGGCGGGGATGGCGGGGTCGTTCGCGGCGCACGTGGCGCTGTTCGCGCTCGGGCTGGGGCTGCTGCCGTTCCTGGTCGGGGCGGGCTGGCTGCTTGCGGGCGCGGTCAGCCCGGGCGCGAGCCGGGAGCGGCACGCGTTCGCGTCGGTGGCGGCGGTGACGGTCGTGGCGGTGCTGTTCCAGGCGACGAACTTCGACGTGCGCTACACGGGGTTTGTGCACGACCGGTTCCTCGTCTACCTGGCGCCGCTCGTTCTGTGCGGGATGGCGTGTGCCCTGGTGGAGGGCGGGCTGCCTGTCTGGGCGCTCGCGCTGTCGGCGGCGGTGACCGTGGCGGGCTTCGCGGCCGGGTCGTTCCCGGCGTCGACGTGGCACCAGTTCCCGCAGCTGACCGAGGACTCGCCCGCCTCGGGGCTTCTGCGCCGCGCCGTCTCGCTCACCGGCAGCCTGGCAACGGCGCGGGCGGCGCTCGTCCTCGCGACGCTGCTGCTCGGCCTGCTGTTCGTGCTCGGCGCGCGCCGCCTCGGCCGCGGCCGCCTCGCGCTCGCTGCGGGCGGCTTCGCGCTCGCCGCGCTCGCGGCGACCACGGTCGCGACCTTCAGCCAGTTCTTCGGGACGGTCGGCTGGTCGCAGCGGCCGCTCACGATGTCCGAGAACGGCGTCTTCGACTGGATCGACGAGACGATCGGCGCCCGCGCGAGCGTCACCATCATCCCCTACCCCGTCTCGAGCAGCTACTTCATCAGCGACGAGCGCTGGCGCGACATCGAGTTCTGGAACAAGTCCGTCGTGCGCGACGCGCTCGAGGCCACCGACGACCAGGGGAACGCCTACGCCTACACCGGCTTCTGGTTCCCCAAGCTCGAGCTGCGCTTCAACCCCCGCACCGGGCTCGCGAACATCTCCCCGACCCCCTGGGTCGCCGCGAGCGACAAGGACACGCGCTTCGCGCTCGCCGGCGCCGCCCGCGCCGACGTCGGCGACGTGCTGCTGATCAGGGCCGACATGCCCTGGCGCGCCGAGTGGATCTCCTCCGGCCTCTACGACGACGGCTGGACGAGACCGGGCATCACCGCGGCGATCCGCGTCTTCGCCTCGCCCGGCCAGCGACGCCCGCGCACCCGCTACTTCTCCTTCGCCGTCCACTCCCCGAGCGGCGTCCCGAGCCAGCCCGTTCACGTCGACTCCGACCTCGACCACTGGCACGGCGCCGCCACCGACACCGGCACCCTCACCGCGACCATCCCCGTCTGCGTCCCCGCCCGCGGCTCCACGGTCATCCGCCTCAGCACCCCCGTCACCTCCACCATCCCCGGCGACCAGGCGACGCAGGACTCGTCCGGCGGTTCCCGGAGAGGCGGCGTCTTCTTCGGCGAGACCGCCCTCTCCTCCCAGATCGGCCGCCTCTGCCGCGTGAAGAACGCCTGAGGCGCCGGGCGCGGCCTCTCGGACCTCGCCGGCCCGGGCCGGCCCGGGGTCGCTCGTGACGACCGGCCGCGCCTCCTGCGGGGACCGGTGCTGCTCGCTCGGGAGACGATCGGGCAGCCCGCCCCGTGTGCGGCCGCGGCGTCCGGCCGGCCTTGGCGTCACCGGTGCGGCTGCGATCATGGCGCCGGTGTCGGTGCCCATCACGGCGGAGAGGTGACCCGGCCGCGCGGCCAACGGCCGCCGGTGCCGCCCGGCGCGGTCAAGCGGCGCTTCCGACCGAAGTTCCATTACGAACTGCTCGTCTGCGGCCTCCGCGGGCACGTCCTGGTCGGGACCGACGCCGAGATCATCGGTGCGGAGGACTCGGCGTTCGTCCGCGTCTACGGCCCCATGCGCTGGTATCGCTGCCTCCGCTGCGACGCCTGGATCCCCCTGCCCCCGCCCGTCCGCCCGCGGCGGCGCTTCGCGCCCTCCCGCGAGGAGATCACGCTGCCGACCCGCGGCCGCGCGCTCCGCGACAAGGTGGTGCTGCGGCTGATCGCGCTCGATCGCGCGCTGCACTTCCTGATTCTCGGCTCGCTCGCGGCCCTCGCATTCACCCTCGCCTCCCACCGCGGGAAGATCGTCAGCCTCGTCGATCGCCTCAACGTGCTCTTCTTCGGCACGCGCAGCGGCACGGCCACACACCCGCACGGGCTGACCCACGAGCTGGAACGGCTTGCCACGCTCAACGTCACGACCTTCCGCCTGATCGGCGCGGCGGCGGCCGCCTATGCGCTCCTCGAGGGCGCCGAGGCGCTCGGGCTCTGGCTTCAGCGTCGCTGGGCCGAGTACCTGACGTTCCTCGCCACAACGCTCTTTGTGCCTTACGAGCTGTACGAGCTCGCCGAGAAGATCACCGCGGTGCGCGTCGGCGCGTTCGCCATCAACCTCGCGATCCTGCTCTACCTGCTGATCGCCAAGCGCCTCTTCGGGCTGCGCGGCGGCAGCGTCGCCGACCGCGAGGCCCGCGAGGCGGACTCGGGCTGGGATGCGTTCGAGCGGCTCACGCCGGGCGAATTCGCCGAGTGAGCTGACCGCGAGCCTCCGCTCGCTCGACACCACAATCGTGCTCGTCTCGCACAACGTCGATCAGATGTTCCGGCTCACCGACCGCATCGTCGTCCTCCGCCACGGGAGGCTC
>Ga0302325_10028869_pt1 | contig 11472 bp, 7 predicted proteins | sample Palsa_T0_2_FD_201948 | JGI IMG/M metagenome (GOLD analysis project Ga0302325, IMG submission 201948) | Peat permafrost microbial communities from Stordalen Mire near Abisko, Sweden - Palsa_T0_2 | ecosystem: Environmental > Terrestrial > Soil > Palsa > Peat permafrost | place: Sweden: Abisko... | reverse complement strand
CTAATCGGGTAATTATAAAGCTTTTTGATTTTTTTTGAGAAGGTTTAGTGCAGATTTACTATACTAAAGATAAAAATCAAGGGTTATTTGTCTTATTGCTACTAAATGCTTAAAGTGAAATATGAATTAGGTGGCTTTTCCCTTCCCCCTCCCTTTCCCTTTCCCTTTGCCCTTATTAGCTACTTTTAGTTCCTATCTTACTACCTTCTTCCTTACCCTCCTAGCGGGTATTAGAGCAGCTAGTGAAGCCTCGTCAGTCTAAGTACTACAACTTGCAAGAGCTTAGTTTCTAGTCCTAGGATTCCTCTGCTATAAAGTGAGGGTTGCTTTGAGGACTTCAACCTAGTGACTTGTGTTCCCTGTGAAAATATCCGAGCTAGGGTAAACGTTGCTTGTAGATAGACCTCTCTTCCGCTTAAAAGGCCCTACTTTACCAACTGCTGCTTTAGCTTCTAGAGCCGCCACCTTTGCCGCTCCCTTGGCTTTTGTCGCATTACTACCTTGCTTTTACTACTTAGCTATAGAAAGCCGATTGTAATATTAAGTGATAGCTAAGGGAAGAGTAATGGTTTTCGTCTTGTTTTTTGGCTCTATTAGAATGCCGTAGTCTTTATCGGTGAGGATCGACTTAAGTGAAGAGGCTTAATAAGCACCCTTAATCCGGCTGAACTGAGAAAGCAAAGTATATACTCCCTTTGCAACCTTTACTACACGACATGGCAAACGAGGGGCTTCGCTAGTAAGGCGATTTTTGGCCGGTATAGCGAGAAGGACAATTTAGCTAATAGTAAAGACTTAAGAATCGCTCCTTTTAGCGGCAGCTTTGGCCATGTTTACTTTATTGTTGTGAAGTACACGACAGTAAAGCTCTAAAAGCAGGTACTCCTTATTAGTAGCATCGTTATAGTAATCCAATAGAGCTTTAGCATTAATATTAGTGAAGGGTGTATTTACTAGCAACTTAACAAGTTCTCTAGAAGCAAGTGATTTGCTATATTAGTGAGGGGCTCTTCTAAACTAGATATAAAATAGCGTTACATGTACTAGAAGCCTAGAGGACCGTGTAATATTAGTGATTTCTGCAATTAGTAGAAGGTGCTATTTCCATTGCTTGTCGGCATTTTCACCACTTATAGCTACAAGCCTCCTTTTAAACGTCTTATTAGCAGCTTCAATAGATCCTTGCGTTTAAGGATAGTAGGATCTTCCTCGAATAATTAGCACATGCTTGCGATTTATAAGAACTTGCATATGACCCTTAAACTCTATACTATTATCACAATACCTTAAAAGTTAGCTAAATATTAAATAAAATAAGTAAAGTGTAAACTTACATTCTTACTAGACGGCCATTTGCCCTTATCCACGGCTCTAAAATATTAGCTATTATCTTAGATTCTTTGTCTTCTATCGCATGAAGCCAAATATATCGTGAGAAGTAGTCTTTAATCTATATTCTATTAAATTAGCCAAAATATAAAAAGCAATAAAAATTATTAAAATAGTAAATATTGCTTACTTGTAAAATCTAATAGTATAAACCATCCATATTAGATCTAAAGTCTATAAGGTCGATATAGATTCGGTGGCTAATAGCTTTTAATATAATAGCTTTAATAGCAGGTTTTATTACTGCTTTAGCTATTATATTATAGATGCTATAGCGGTTGACAACCCAAGTAACATCGGCTTAAGTAATGCTATAATACTATTTGTGGATACGTTCATGTGTCTTGGCAATTCCTATAAAAAATCATTAATAAATGTTCCTTTTATTAAAATACAAAAAGGAATTAGACTTACCATAGTGCTATAAATGCCGATATGTATTAGTTATCAAATCCCAGGAGTCCTATACGCAAGCATAATACCGAGCAAGGAAGAGGTGCCCTTTTACTGTCTTTGCTTTACAATAGACTTGGTAATCTTAAAGCTTAAACTTTCGTGATTGTATACAAGTATTGCGATCGTCTGCTTTCTTTGCTAGTGTCTCGCCTTAAGGTTAAGAGCTAGGATTACTTAACTATCTGCGATAGTCCTCACGCTTTTAGCTTGTGAGTATATTGCAATTGCTAAAGCGTTTTAGATATTCTAAGTACTTGTCGGCTGTTTTAGATAGCTAGCATTGACGTCCGTTAGCTTCGGGTGGAGCTTGCGGGCACATGAACCGTGTTCTTAGCAAAATTAATATTTATAGCTGCTTAAGGTATAAGTGGTTAAAAATCTTACTTCGAGGGGAATCAGATATTTTGCTAATATTAAGCATGATAAAAAGGGGTAATATGCACAGGAAAATGGGCTAGATGACTAAATCAAAGCTTAAACAAAACGCTTTGAGTATATCTTTTGAAATAGATTTGATTTTGATTTTTGAAGTAGTAAGTAGTAAAGGGGGATGTTATACTTTAAGTAGTAAAAAGTGAATTTCTAGTGAAGTGTGGAAGTAGATTAAAAACACCAAAATTAGGGGGGGGACCGCTATAGACCTTGAGAATTAGCTTTAAAGTAAGCTTTTGAACTAAAGACCTATTTCCTTAAGATGAACTATATCGTACGATTTTCTTGCTAAAAGAAACCCTTAAAAGCCTTTTTATAAAGCTATTAATCCTTTTGTAAAAAAGTCGATTCTAGCGGAGGCATCCCTGGCTAATACTTAAGAGATGTCTCCGCTTTATTTGCTATGTTTATAAATAGCAGAAGAGGAAAGAAGGAGAGGGGATGGCTTAAATCTTAACTAAAGAGGGGTAACACTAAAGGTGGTTTAGCTTCCTTAGGAACTCGAGTCAAGGGGGGGGGATTGCCAGTTAAGAGGCCTTTATTTGGAAGAACTTTTTGCTAGGCATAGAATCATATAAGCGCATTCTTATCTATAGCTAATAATATATATAAACGCGAATATGGTTATGTTAGGGACAAAATCATTAAAATGCAGGGCAAAAGGGAGCAGTGAAGCGTAGAAAGTAGGGTAGTTAGTAAGGTGGTTGGTTAAGCTAATGCTCGATTGAGAATACAAAATATTTTTTTATAAATAAATCAACTGATTGGTCAACCAAATGACTAATTGACTAATGCCGAATGATTGGCCAATCAGTCGATTGATTGGTTAATACGTCGATTTATTGACCAATTCGGGATATTGGCGAGTAAATCAGTACAGTTCTCGTTTTGCGGGACTTCTACATTGCACTTGCCCTGCTTGAAATCCCAAAATGGTTCAACCACCAAGCTCCTCAGCGACGCTAATTTCTTTCCAAAAAGTAAATCACTCGTTTAACACCCTCTTTCTCATTGGTCGCAGAACATTGCAAAATAGAGCTGATTTTCACTCTTAGCCCGAATTGCAGCAACACATTTGTTCGGTTTCATTGGTCGAATGGTCGTTCATAACACAGCTGGTTCTGCGTCGCGAAGAGCAGTGCAACGTAACAACATTCAAGCATAACGTTTCCAGAATCCAGAATCGGATAGTGGTCATGCATTAGAATAGAATGTAAAAGCTTCCCAATCACAATGAGTGCAATGCGCTGCAGATGTTCAGTTCTGGAGTTGTCCATTCTCATCACCGTGTTAAGCGAACGTTGCAAAACCAACCAATCAGAAAGAAATGGACCCATATTGCTACAGTAGAACATGGTGGTGTTTAATGCAAACATACGATCGAAATTCCTCATGACTACATATTTCCAAACTTTTGCAACCAAGTTCATACATCTAGTTTTGGGTGAGGGATCACAGAAGTGAGATTGCGCACTAACTCTTGAGATTCGGCCAATCAGGTTTCACCAGCGCGTCATCTCTAGCATGCAGCGTCGAATTCTTACTTGCAATACATAACTATGGAGCTCCTGAACAGCACATTCGATTTATTCTGAAATCAACTTTACATTTTCTGTTTTGAGTGTGGGATCACGAAATGGTGTTGCGGCTCTGCGAACGTTCTGCAGCTTTTAGCGCGGAAGTGCTAAGCGAGGTGGTGATTCGCTCGGAGTATAAATACCCCCCCGTTTGTTTACATCCTACAGACCCACTCTTCTACACCAATCACGCTGTCAACATTGCGCCCTCAAACCCTTGTCAATTCAATTCTCGATCCACCTCAATGTTCCACAGCTTCATCTACCTTCTGATCGCGCTTCTCCTGTTGTCTTTCAATTCTTCGCAGACTCAATTCACCTTCAACATCATGTCGGCCCCATCGGTCGCGTCGTCGACTGGCTCCAAGCATGGAACCGTCAGCCCAGACGACACCTACGACACCTTTAACATTGACTTCAACCCAGAGCGGGATGAAGCTATCTGCTCTACCATCGAATTCAAACGCGACTTCTCCAAGACGCTCCCCCAGCTCCGAGATACCGCGAAGAAATACGGCCGCTGGACTCCACGACCTCAACCAGACGTTGCCATAAACACATCCGCACTCGCCCGGGCGTTCCCCGGTTTCTCTCAAGCCGGCTCTCCGAATGACACCTTCTCCTTGGAGATCCCACGCGGTCACAAGGGCAAACAACAAACTACGTATTCGGGCGCACTCACGTTCTCCGGCGACATAAACTCTCCCATGGTCGATCTCCCCAACAATCTCCGTCTTATGCGCACTCCAAAGCGAGGCGATGCCGCTCAACCTGCGATCTTCGAAGACGCAACGCGTAACAATACCCAACCCCACAACACAACCGACATCCCGCCTCAGACTCACTTCACAGAGCAGAAGGAAAACATCCCACCCCTTCCTCAGCAAAAGCCTACTCAGCAAAATGCAACTAAGCGAACTCAATACACTTCGAACGCAAGTCGCACCATCAGCGGCGAGCGAAAGTCACTCAAAGAACTTCATGCTCGAGTCGCCGACGAGTCCGATGGCTCATTCATTGGCACAGAGCGACCTGCTTCTGTTACCTTCCAGCCGAAGAATACGCGCTTCTCGCAACCAACCAAAGCATCCAACGCCGAAACCGCAAAACCGCAGCCTCTTCCAAAGGCAAATGCCAAAAAGAAGCAGCAACCCCACCTTTTTACACCAACCGGCAATACTCCCAAGCCACCAAACGCGACCCAGCAATCTTTCTTTGTCGAAAGTGTGTTGGCGTCGGCTTCGAATACTCAATCGAACGGTCTGCCAGTCGTCCAACATGGCCAGGTCATCAAAGGCGGCTCTCGGTCATTCGGACCTGTCGATGGCATGGATCTTCCTGAAGAAGAGGAGGATATCTACGAATATGCACGCAAACTTAAGGCTCAAGTTGCTCAACTCGAGATCCAACTTGCGGACGCAAACAAAACAATCAACGATAATCATCGGGAAGATCAATTGATCATTCAGAGTGCGCACGCAGCGGCTCGAAACCTTGTCAAGCAGAATGAGGAGCTCTTCGACGAGAATGTGGCTCTCAAAAACCAGTTGGCTGACACCCGTGAAAAGAAGATGGCAGAGGATTTACTTGAAAATGGCCGGTTGGCCCATGAGAACCAGGCTCTCAGGCGTCAGTTAGATCAGATCACGGATAGTCAGGAAGATTCCACTCGCACTTGGCAGAGGCAAGAGTTTGCTTTTAAAAGTCAAGTTGAAAAACTGCTCGCGGAGAAGGAGGAGAACACTCGATCATTCCAACATCAGCAGTGTGCTCTCAAAAATCAAGTTGAACAAATCCTCGCGGAGAAGGAGGAGAATACCCGAGCGTCGCAAAATCAGCAATCTGCGCTCAAAAATCAAGTCGATCAGCTTCTTTTAGAAAAGGAGCAGAACAATCGAAAATGGCAGCAGCGGGAGACTGCCCTTCGAAACAAAATCCAGCGACGAGACGAGATCGTTCACAACCTGACGACGACCATATCCCAGCAGATCAAGGAGTCTACTCAAAAGTCGGGCACCATCACAACTACACGAACATCAAAATCAACTTCCGGTCGCACCACCAAACAGAAGTCGAACAGTAAAAGTCACGAGCAAGACCTGCCTTCAAAAGTCATGAAGCAGGCACAAGATCACGTGGAGGAGATCAAGGCAGCCTCTGTCCACCTCAACTCCAGTCGCCATCAGCAATCGGTCGGTCGCAACCAAAATCAAAACCAAAATCAGCACATCCAAGAGACTCGGGCGGCCTCTCCCGCTCTTGATTTTAACCTTCATCAGCAAGCCTTTAGCCGCAGTCCTCAACAGCACAACTCCATCATTGCTCCAAATGAGCAGAATGATGACACCCAAGTCACCCAAGAAGCATCTTTTGATGATGGCACGGAAGAGCTTCAAAATCAAACCCAAAACAGCAACGACGACAGCCTTTCGGATGTCTCCACCAACTACTCCAGCATTGTTGGACATGGATTCATGCCGGAGGTCCGTCAATTCCTCAAGAATGCCAAGGCTTCCAAGAAAGAGAAGCTCGAGGCTGCTGAACAGGCTGCTGCTCATGAAGACACCATTCAATCTGGTCGATCTTCTCGCGCACCATCTGTCATGAAGACAGGTGACCAGCCTGCTGACGATACCATCCAAACCATTCAGTCTGGCCGATCTTCTCGTGCTCCATCCGTCAAAGGATTTGGAGGAATCTTGAAGAATTCCAGCGCTCCAGCTCAGGAAGACCTCACTGGCCGCTTCAGCCTCAAGTCGGTCAAATCCAACGGTCATAACGAGCAGGCTCAAACCACCAGATCCCACACTCATCGTCGCCATCGCTCTCAGGTCGAAGAAGACCTCACAACCAAATCCAACACATCTCATCGTCGCCATCATTCGGAAACGACTGTTCACATCAACACTCGCCGCCACGCAGACGGTGACGACATGACTTCGGCATACCTTGCTGCAGACATCGAAGCTGCCAAGCAGGGCAATGGCAAAGAACGTCCAGTTCTCTCGGCCAGTGCTCGCCAAGTCCTTGATGGTCTCTGCGAACACAATCGCAAGAACTGCACCATCTGTCTTCGACTTGCATCCTTCGATACGAAGTCAGCAAGTAAGACAACTATTCGAATTCAGAAACCAATTCCGGTTTCGAAGCGAGCACCAAGTCCTGTTCCCTACGAGGATGAGCCGACAATTCGACCAGCAGTCGCCCCAGGTGTCGCTTTGGCCACTGTTTTGAAAGCTTTGGAAGATGAGGTTGCTCATCTCAAGATGAGACAGTCGGAAGTTCAGCAGGCCTACGTGAAGCATGATGCTTCGTTGGGCAGGCGTCAGCGGGAGGCGTTGAAGGTTGAGTTGGAGAGTCTTCTGAAGCAGATTGAGTCGAAGTCTAACCAGATTTATTCGCTCTATGACGTGCTTGAAGGCCAGGCGGAGGCTGGACAGGAAATGACCCAGCAAGAGCTGGAGATCGAGTTGAAGAGAATGTCGTATGATCCAATGGACATTGACGACGAGCTACCTTGGGAAGGAATTGAGGAGAGTGTCTATTAAAGCGGCGTTTTTGAATCATTGGAAAGGGATCAGATATTGAGATAGCGTTATGAAAGTGTATTGATAGATGGACGAAAGCGTCCTGTTAGGAATAGAACACTGTTTAAAAAATCTTTTATCTTTACAATTATGATCAGTGAATGTGCCAAGGGATCTCCAATATCTGAGAGTATGGGAGACATTGAAAGAGGTTTTGATTTCATCCATTGTTCGATTTCCTATTGTACATCGTGGTTCTGTGTTAATACGAGTACACATTTAATAATGATACTTCCAATGACCCATCCCGTTTCGTGCATTCACCTACAAGTAAACGCTCCCCCCTCAACAGGTTACCACGGAAGGTCCCCTCCAGTTTATCAGCCGCCGCCATTCGCGCCGAAGTAATGTCTTTTCTTTCTAAGAGCATTGATATTCATTTCATGAAACTAACCTTTTTTAGAATGTCCGAACAACTTCTTCTCTGTGCCTTGGTCTAGAACGGAGGGGGGATTTCTCCCGGAACGGAATCCTCTCTTCCCGCCAATGTTCTCCATCAAAAAGGCCGTCACTTTACTGGCTCTTTTTCCACAAAGCCCTCTCTTTCTAAGAATTGCCGAAAATGGTGGAAAATCACAGAACAAATGTTTGATTTGACATGGAACGAAAGGAACGCTTTTTTTTAACTGTCTGGAATGGATAATTTCAACCGAAATGAATCCCAGGGCGCATGGAAGCACACCTAAATCGAATGCGGTCTGATGAGACTTTGCTCCAACTGGGAATGTTCAGCCGCCCTGACATCCATTATAAAGAACATATAAAATGATCTATTTCTAAGCATCAAGGATGCTTTCCCATTGGGTGAATCCAATTTCTGGCGAAATTTTGCTTGTTTGATTATGTAACACCACGCAATTTGAAGAAAAGGCTCGGGGCCTAGGCCTTGTTCTCGAGCCGATTCTTATCAACAAGAAGGGTGGCAGGAGCAATGTCAGGACATACAACGACCCAAATGTTCTATTCTGATACTATAAAATAATGTACCTTATAGAAGATATGTTAATCTATCCATATACTAGGTTTGAGGCTAAAATAATTGTTGGTTATTTTTAAGAATTGCAATATCAAACTCTAGATACTCGGATCGTCAACTACGGCGCCACGACAAGTAGCGGGAGCTGGGGGCTCGACTTTCCCGCCAGAGATATTCTCTAGAGCTCATGTCCCCAAGAGATTGTCAAATCTGCAGCAATAAAGCATCATAGTTGTAAAATCGGGGTATTCTTTTCCAGCGTCCTGATGGCAGAACACGAGGCTAGGCAAAGGGCTGCTTTCAACTCGGGCGTTCAGGGGTTGCTTGATTCCTTCCCAGGCAGCAGCAGCTCAAAACTTCCTCGACCACATCAAACAAATATTTACCTCAAAAATGCCTCTCCCCACACCAACTCCTTTGCCCTCGACTGCACGATCGCCCTTCTGAGAGCCCTGGACGCATCTCCAGCACCAGCAGGTGTTTCTGAGACAGATAAGCGAAGGGCTAGGGGGGCCATCAGGGCGTTCAGGCAGTTCCTCCGCCCTCTTCCCCGAACGCTGGATCCTCGAATGACCTGCTGACGTTTTGTGTCCCCCAAACACCACCCACTCAACACAACTTATCGAGAGTTTGGTCTGGTCCAGTCTCCACAGATCGTGCCCTCGCGATGCCGCGCTGATTTTGTCCTCCCAAATCTGGTTCCTCATGCAACAACGTGTGTGAAATGACAACGTTTCCTGTTGAACTCTGCCGGAAGCCTTCCCCGGCCCAACACGACACAATCCACCTGCCTGGATCGACCTGGCGAGCTTGTTTTCCCAGTCCAGCGCTGCTCTTTCGGACCGTCTGCGACCCCACCAAGATGCTGCAAACGGATCGGCCCATCTGTCAAGTTGGGCCGCACAGGGCAAACAAAGCGCCATAGCCACGCACGTGGAACAATAGGGCTGGCCAGCCCATTCACTTTGCTTCTTCCGGCATTCATGCTGAAGGGCATCATACGGCCCTTATGACATCTCACCTGAATCGATGCAAGTCAATCTTGCCGCGGTGTGCTGTGCTCAAGGTCATTGGTGCGCGCGCGATGCTCTGACGCCCTATTCCACCCGCCCTTCTTCGAACTCCACATAGCCACCGAGATCTCACGATGTTTCCCTGGTCATGTCTGTGCTCGTCTTGCAGCGGATCACTGTCATTTGATGTCGTGCTACTGACAGGGCACTCGGGATGCCGAATTTACCTAAGGGAATGCTCCCGACCAAAGACCGAATCATGTTGCCCTCGATTAGGGAATCCTGAAGCAATCTCACCGCCCACTCAGAGCATCGTGAAAAAGGGCTCTAGATGTTATCGCCCTTGAAATCGCCCTGGTTCTCAGACCCTGTTGCTCGAGTGAGCATGCATAAATGGTCTTCTGTCGCGCTCCCTTTCTGTTCTCTTTCTCTTGTTCGGCCTACTCAACCTCCTCCCTTTGGCGCTCTTCACATTCTCTCATTTACTACGACTAAAAATCCCTATTACATCATCATTTCTATCTCAAAATACATCCATTCCGAAACTGTCAGACCTTCCACTGCATTCAAGTCGTTGCTCCCCAAGAAGCAGCTTTCCATCCGTCATATTACAAAACCTCACTCCATACCGAGACTCCTCTTGCCGAAACCATCTCGCCGATCTGTTTCAAATTGCCACGATACCGCTGCCTTCGTGCTTCTGGTGTACAAAAGAATTGTTGTTATAGTCGCCGGCACGACCTCAGTATCTCTCGGTTCCTCACACTGAGATATTCCTCACTGGTCGAGCAACGCAACACAATATACCACGTGGGCAAGGCAACACCAAGTCCACGATGACACATAAATCCTCTTCACACACTTCCTCAATGAAAGCCCACAACGGCTCCTCACGCTCTCATTCTTCCCACATATCAACTCGGTCATCAGCCTCTTCACGCAGCCACTCACACAAACATTCATCACATCCGTCCCAAGAGCCAGTCGAGAGATACGTCCAAGACGAGCGAGACTACAAGTCCTATGCGGTGAAGGACTATGATCCATGCCAGGAGGCAGCGAGGAGGAAGCATAGCGAGATGTTGAGGGATGTGGTGAAAAGGGTGTGACGGGAGGTGTGAGAGATGAACAGGGACCACGGGTCGCAAGCGCGGAGGGAAGGTCGCTATTTCATTGACTCCGAGTTGGCGTTTGAGATGAGAGGACGGCCTTCTGCTTAAGCGTAGAAGGTTGGTTCTGTAATGAATTCTTTGGCCTGAAGATGGGCGCGAGGTTCGAAATCAAAGTTGGCGTAATGAAAAGCAATGTACTAGTAGATAAGAGGGTAATGAATTTAGTGAATATGATTGTCCAAGAATGTGTCCAAATTTTTGTAGTCTAATTTTATACATGTGTTGGATGTGAATACGCCTGGAATACTCTCCTTACCTAGCGCCTTCCATGCAACGTACGATCCAGGTTCTTCTACTTATTTACATATTCATCATCACAACTACCAATTCAGTTAATCCCTCTACGCCTGAGATGGGGGCCCTGACTTTATCTCCTCAACCTTGTCCTCCAACGAAGGCTCCTCCTTCTCCCCCAGTCCTTCACCTCGAACTGGTGACGTAAGCTGCAAATGATACCTACTCAACTCAGCATCCGTCATCCTCGCCGGACTTTTCACCATCATATCTTCCCCCTTCGAGCTCTTCGGGAAAACCATAACATCTTTCACCGACTCTTGACCCGTCATAACGGCGATGAGACGGTCGAATCCGATGGCGATACCTGCGTGAGGAGGACAGCCCGGGCGAAGGGCTTCGAAGAGGTGGGAGAAATCGTTCATGCGCTCTTCGCTCATCTGGAACAATTGGTCAGTGAGTGTAAAAAGTAGGTTATGTGGGTGAGATTCATACTTTAATGATATCTTTCATGATGAACTTCTGCATCTCAGCGTTATGGATTCGTCGACTTCCGCCACCTAGCTCAATACCGTTTACAACGAGGTCGTAGTGATCGGCTTTCGCTTTCAATGGATCTGTGAGTAGAAGATCTAC
>Ga0302325_10028864_pt1 | contig 11473 bp, 8 predicted proteins | sample Palsa_T0_2_FD_201948 | JGI IMG/M metagenome (GOLD analysis project Ga0302325, IMG submission 201948) | Peat permafrost microbial communities from Stordalen Mire near Abisko, Sweden - Palsa_T0_2 | ecosystem: Environmental > Terrestrial > Soil > Palsa > Peat permafrost | place: Sweden: Abisko... | reverse complement strand
GTTCATCCACCAGCAGTGTTGCGACGACCCCTTGAACCCCCCACTCTCGCCGGACTGTCAAGGCTTCATGATCAAGGGAACAGGGCGCCGGCGCGGGACCGGAAGCACGCCGGGCTGCGGCATGGCTGGGGATTAATCACGGCAAACCACGCAAATGGCGCGGGACTGTCCGCCAGTCGCGACACGCCGAAAACTCACGTTATTTTATTACGCTGACCCCGTGCGCCGGATCCACCGCCTAGCCCGGGTCCACCACCAAAAATCCAGCCGCGAGTACGACGGGCCGGGTATAAGGGATACCGGGTGGCCGCAACGCGGCTGATGATCCAACCGGCTCTAGAGCCGGGTCGGCGAGGTCAGGATCACGCCGACGATGACGGCAGGGCCGCGGCGCGCCCGGCCTGAAGGCCGGAGCCTTCAAGCTGTGACCTTCACGACCGCTGCCACCATGACGTTTTGCGGGTCGGGGCGGGCTGCGGTGTGGGCGCATCCTCCTCGAGGAGCCAGATCGTCCAGCCCTGCGCGGACAGCGCCGACCACAGCCGGTAGGCACAATGGCGGCAGAGGTATAGCTCGCCGACCCGGCGGGTGTGGTACACCGCGCGGACCGCGGGCCCGCATCGGTCACATGTCTGGCTCGCGTCGGCCCGCTCGCCGCTTGGCGGCGTCATGGCCGGTCCGTCGCCTGCAGCGCGGAGGCGAACAATGGCTCGCATCGTGCTCCGTTGCCGTTCAGGCTCGTGACCGCGAGCTGGCGCACCCAGCGCATCCGCCGGGCGGCCACCTCGGGGTGATCGCTGGACTCCTGTGTCATGGCGGGCATCTCACACCGTCCGTTCCTTCGCCAGGCCCGGCCAGGCTGGCCTACCTCCACGGTCGCCCCGCGGGCGGCCAGGTCGCGCCCGTAAATGACCCTGGCAGGGTGCCTGGTCCTCAGTCCTGGCCGCGCCCGGGGTACCGATCGCACGCCGCCGACTAGGGCATCGACCAGGGCACCTGACGGGTGCGGCCCTATCGCCGAAGGCGCGAGGATCGAGGCAGCAACAACCGCCCGGAAGGAGCAGATGATGGCGAGCACGGTAGCCGATGTCATGGTGGCGACGTTGAAGGCGTCAGGGGTCCGGCGGGTGTACGGCATCCCCGGTGATTCGCTGAACGGGTTCACCGACGCGCTGCGCCGGGCCGGCGGAATCACCTGGGAACACGTACGCCACGAGGAGGCCGCCGCGTTCGCCGCGGCCGGCGAGGCGGCGCTGACCGGTGAGCTCGCGGTGTGCGCGGCCAGTTGCGGGCCGGGCAACCTGCACCTGATCAACGGCCTGTTCGACGCCAACCGCAGCGGCGTGCCTGTGCTGGCGATCGCGGCGCACATCCCCGGCACCGAGATCGGCGGCGAATACTTCCAAGAGACCCATCCACAGGACCTGTTCCGCGAGTGCAGCGTCTACTGCGAACTGGCCAGCGTGCCCGCCCAACTCCCCCGCATGATGGAGATGGCGATGCGCGCGGCCCTGCAGCGCGGCGGGGTCGGCGTCGTGGTCGTGCCTGGCGAGGTTTTCGTCGCCGACGCACCGGCGCATGCGCGGCCCGCCCGGCTGCGGGCGGTGTCGCCGGTCATACGGCCGGACGAGGAGTCGCTGGCGGCTGCCGCGCAGGTGCTGAACGGGGCCGGCCGGGTGACCATCCTGGCCGGGGCCGGCTGCGCCGACGCACACGACCAGCTCATCGCCCTGGCGGAAGCATTGAAGGCCCCCGTCGTGCACGCCTTCCGCGGCAAGGAGTTCGTCGAGTACGACAACCCCTACGACGTGGGAATGACCGGGCTGATCGGATTCGGCTCGGGTTACCGGGCCATGGAGCACTGCGACGCGCTGGTCATGCTCGGGACCGATTTTCCTTACCGGCCGTTCTTCCCGGAAGGCGTCCCGGTGATCCAGGTCGACGTCCGCGGCGAGCGGATCGGCCGCCGGGTCCCTGTCGAGGTTCCGCTCGTCGGCACCGTGAAGGACACCGTCGACGCGCTGCTGCCGCTGATCACGCCCAAGCGTGACTCGGCGCACCTGGACCGGCTGACCGCGCACTACCGGCGGGCCCGCAGTCGGATAGACAAGCTCGCCCGGGACCGGCGAAACGACTCGCCGCTGCACCCGCAGTACGTGGCGGCTACGATCGACCGCCTCGCCGCTGACGACGCGGTGTTCACCGCCGACGTCGGCACGGCGTGCATCTGGGCCGCCCGCTACCTGCGGATGAACGGCCGACGCCGGCTGGTCGGCTCGTTCAACCACGGGTCCATGGCCAACGCGCTGCCGCACGCCATCGGCGCGCAAGCCAGCCATCCAGGTCGGCAGGTGGTCACCATGTCCGGAGACGGCGGGCTGGCCATGCTGCTCGGCGAGCTGATCACGCTGCGCCAGCAGCGGCTTCCGGTGAAGGTCGTCGTGTTCAACAACGGCGCGTTGTCGTTCGTGGAATTGGAGATGAAGGCCGCCGGGGTCGTCACCTACGGCACCGACCTCGACAATCCCGATTTCGCCGGAATAGCCCGGTCCGTCGGCCTCTTCGGGGTCCGGGTGGAAAAGGCGGACGAACTCGAAGGCGCGCTGAAAGAGGCGTTCGAACACGACGGACCGGCCCTGGTGGATGTCCGAACGGCCCGGTACGAACTGTCACTGCCGCCCAAGCTCACCTACGGCGAGATCAAGGGCTTCACCCTGTACGCCACCAGGACGATTCTGTCCGGTGGCGGCGAAGAACTCGTCGAGCTGGGCCGGACGAACCTGCGTGAGCTGGAGGTCGAATAACCACGGGCCGCGGTTGAGCCCCGGGGCACGCGCCGGCTAGCGGGACGGGGCCGCTAACGGGACGGGGCCGCTAACGGGACGGGGCCGCTAACGGGACGGGGCCGCTATCGGGACGCGGCGGCGGGGTCGGCAGGCAAGGCCTGGTCGAGCTGGGCGCGGGAGGTGATGCCGAGCTTGGCGAAGACCTTGCCCAGGTGGTACTGGACCGTGCGGGTGCTGATGAACAGCCGCGCGCCGATCTGCGGGTTGGACAGGCCCTCGCGGGCCAGCCGCGCGACCTGCGCCTCCTGCGCCGTCAGCGCAACGGCCGTCTCGACCGAACGTTTGCGGGCGGTCTCCCCCGTGGCCTGCAGCTCGCGCCGGGCCCGCTCGGCGAACGCCCCGATACCCATCGCGTCCAGCATCTCGTAGGCCGTGCGCAGGTGTTCCCGCGCCTCACCGCGGCGGCGCTCGCGGCGCAGCCACTCCCCGTACAGCAAGTGACCACGGGCTAGCTCGGCGCGAATCCGGGTCCGGCCGAGGCGCTCGATCGACTCCTGGTAGCAACTCTCGGCGGCATCCCCCTCGCCGAGCAGGGCACGGATCCGGGCCTCGATCCCCAGCGCCCAGTCGGTGGGCAGCACGCGGGTGCGTTCGGACAGCCATTCCAGGGCCGCCGCGATGAGCGCGACGTCACCGGTCTTGGCCGCGGCCTCGGCCAGCTCGGGTATGACCAGCGGCCCGTACCCCAGCTGGTCGCGGTCGAACGCCCGCCGGGCCGCGTCATATGCGGCCTCGTGCCGGCCCAGGCCGTTGTTGAGCACCGCGCTCGCGTAGGCGGCGAAGCTGACCACCCGGCTCAGACCGGGTGCGGTCGCTTGCTGCATGCTGGCCTCGATCAGCTCAGATGTCTCTCGCTCCTGGCCGCGCCACGCGGCGAGCATCATCGTGTTGTGGGCCACGGGCGGGTTCCCTGTCGCCTCGGCGATAAGGCGGTCCTCTTCGATCATCAGCGCCGTCGTGGCCAGGTCGCCAGCGAGCAGGTGGGCTCGGGCCAGGTAGTTGAGCGCGAACTGCAAGTGCACCAGGGCGCCTGCACCGCGGGCGAACTGGGCCTGGCGAGCGGCCATGGCATACCAGGATTCGGCGTCCCACAGCTCGAGGGCGATGATCTGACTGATTCTCCCCCCGGCGAGCCAGAGCCAGCGGCCGGTCTCGTCGGTGCCGAAATCCAGGGCGAGAACCAGCTTGAGGGCCCGAGCCAGCGCCGGGGCGGCCGCCGCGTGGCCGTGCGTGAGCCGTAGCGCGAACGCGTCGAGCAGGACATCGACCACACGCGGCGGGTCGAGTCCGGGGGGTGTGGCCCGCGCGGCCTCGGCGACCCCCCGCACCCCGCCGGGGATGTCCAGGTCACCAGCCCACATCGCGGCCTCCCAGAGGGCCTCCAGGTAGACCTCACGCGCTAGGGCGGGGTTAAGCGGCTCAAGACGGCGCGCCGCGCTGAGCAGCAGCCGGGCTGCGTCGCCGCCGCGCCGCTGGTCCAGCGCGATCTGCCCGCGCATATGCTCCACCTCCGCGGTCTGCAGCGGACTCATAGGGCCGGCCTCGGCCGCGACCAGCAACCCCAGCGCTGCATCCAGCGCGCCAGCGTCGCGTTTTGCCCCCGCCCCCGCAAGTAGCCGCCGCGCCCGGCGAACCGGATCGGGCGTAAGGATCGCCGCCCGCTCTAGGAACGCGGCCGCCGCCGCCAGCCCTCCGCGCGCCTGGGCCCGGCCCGCGGAACGCTCAAGCTCGACCGCCACGTCCTCATCCGGAACCGCTGTGGCCTCGGCCAGGTGCCAAGCCCGGCGATCAGGATCAGCCGCCGGGTCGATGGTCTCGGCCAACGCGCGGTGCACCTCTTGCAGGTCCTGAGCCGACGCGGACCCGTGTGCGGCCGAGCGCACCAGTGGATGCCGGAACCGCACCTGAGCGCCGAACTCGACCAGCCCCGCATCTACCGCCGGCCTTCCGTCCTGAACACTGATCCCGAGCCGCCCGGCCGCCCGCCACACCAGCGCCGAGTCACCGGTCGGCTCGGCCGCCGCGACCAGCATCAGCAACCCGGTCCGTTTCGGCAGGTCATCGATCCGTCGCCGGAAGCTCTCCTCGATCCGCCCGAGCAGCGGAGCCGCGCCGGCGAGTCCGAACCCGCCCGCCATCTCGGCCGGCGTAAGCCCGCGCGGCAGTTCGAGCAGCGCCAGCGGGTTGCCATGCGTCTCAGCCACCATCTGGTCCCGGACCCGCGCGTCCAGCGGCCCGGTCAGCACCGAGTCAAGCAGCGCCCGCGCATCGCCGGCCGCCAGGCCCTCCACCCTGAGCTCAGGCAGGCCGGCCAGTTCGTCGCCGGGCACCCGCGTCGCCAGCACCAGGCCCACCGGATCGGCCACCAGGCGGCGGGCCACAAACCCCAGGGCCTGCGCGGAAGCCCGGTCAAACCAGTGCTCGTCATCGACCACGCAGACCAGCGGCCGTTCCGCGGCTACCTCAGAAAACAGGCTCAGCACGGCCAGCCCGACCAGGAACCGGTCCGGCGCCGGACCCGCACCGACGCCCAGCGCGATCCTGATCGCGTCACGCTGCGGCACCGGTATTGCCTCCAGGTGATCCAGCATCTGCGCGCACAGCTGATGCAACCCGGCGAACGCCAGCTCCATCTCCGACTGCACCCCGGCCGCGCGCACCACCCGGCAGCCCGAGGCCAACCCGGCCAGCCGGTCCAGGAGCGCTGTCTTGCCCACCCCAGGCTCGCCGCGTACCACCAGGACCCGGCTCTCCCCCGCCCGGACCGCCTCGACCAGTCCGTCCAGCGCGGCCGATTCGGCGCGCCGGCCTCTCAGGGACCCGACACGTCCCCGCCCGGGGTGAGGCGTAGGCATCGGCCCGGCACTAATCCTGCGCCTAGGCAACTGGTATCGTCCCGCCGAGCCTGATTGTTCACACGGCCTCCGAGGCAAGAGCCGCGAACCAACGTGTTGCCTGCTAGCAAGCATAACTCCCGAGCACGCGGCTGGAAAACCTCCGTCGCTCAACGCCCGGCCGCGTTCACGTTCCGTAGGCTTCGACTGTGACAGGCGTCCTAGCCGTAGGCTTCGACTGTGACAGGCGTCCTAGGCCAGCACGCCTAGGCCAGCACGCCGGCCCGCTCAAGGTCGGGCAGGATACGGCGGAGCTCTTTGCGGGAGGCGACTCCGAGCTTGGCGAACACCTTGCGCAGGTGCCACTCGACCGTGCGGGCGCTGATGAACAGCCGGACGCCGATCTCTGGGTTGGTGTGCCCGTCACAAGCAAGCCGGACGATCTGCGCCTCTTGGGCGGTGAGCTCGGCGGCTGTCCCGCCTGTGTTCTTCCGCACCGTTTCACCGGTGGCCAGCAGCTCACACCGCGCGCGCTCAGCGAACCCGTCAATACCCATCGCGGTCAGCATCTCGTGGGCGGACCGAAGATGCTCGCGCGCGTCAACGCGGCGGCTCTCGCGTCGCAGCCACTCGCCGTAGAGCAGATGAGCGCGGGCCAGCTCCACGCGGACCCGGGTCCGGCCGAGCCGCTCGATCGCCTCAACGTAGAGCCGTTCGGCGAACTCACCGTCGCTCAGCAGTGCCCGCGAGCGCGCCTCGATGCCGAGCGCCCAGTCGGTACCTGCGGCGCCGGCAGCCTGCGAGAGACGGCGCAAGGCGGCGATCCCGCGCTCGGGCTGCCCGGCCCGGACGGCCGCTTCGATCAGCTCAACCGCCGACCAGGCGGCCAGGCCCGGCTCGTCCGGATAGTCACTGCCCTGTTCGGCTGCGGCCAGCGCCTCCTCATAGCGGCAGCGGCCATTGCCCAGTACCGCCATCGCCCATCCGGGCGCGGTCAGCCCGTGTCCTTCTCCGCGGGTTGTCAACTGTCTCGCGGTGGCCGCGAGCAGCTGGCGGGTTTCGTCATCGTGGCCCCTCCAGGCGGCGAGCATCAGACGGCTGCATGGCTCGATGGGATGGCCCGTGGCGCGGGTGACGGCCTCGGCTTGCGCGGCGCACGAGGCGGCCGCGGCGGGCTCGCCGGCCAGCAGCTTGATCCTCGCTCCCAGGCGCAGCGCGACCGGGAGCACGGCCAGAGCCCCGGCCTCCCGGGCCAGCGCGGTCAGCTGGGCCGACAGGACATACCAGCTCTCGTCGTCCCAGACATCGTGGGCGACCCGGCACGCGAGCGGGAGCCAGCGGAGTCGCTCCTCGGTACGCAGTTTCTCGTCGCGGAATGCGGTCAGCGCCCGGAGCAGTACCGGCACGCCCGCGGCGTGCCCGTCGGTGGCCAGGACGGTTAGTCCCTCAAGCAGCAGGTCGGGAGCATGCGGCTGCGGGACCGGAGGCAAGGCGCGGGCGGCCGCGGCGACTTCGCCTATCGTGCCGCCGACGGCCAGGCGACCGTCGGTCAGGGCCGCGCCGAACGCGTCTCGGTAGGCGTCGCGCGCTAGGCCGAGGTGCAGCGGTTCGAGGCGTTTGGCCGCCTCGAGCAGCAGTGCCGACGTGTCGCGGCCAGGACCGGAGCCGGCCGTCAGCTGGGCGCGCAGCAACTCCGCGCGCGCCCGCCCCAGCTCGTCGAGTGGTCCCGCCTGCGCCATGGCGAGCAGCCGCAGCGCGGCGTCCGACGCGCCGGCCTGATGCTTGGCCTGCGCCGCAGCGAGCGCACGGCGGGCCCGGCCGGCTGGTTCGGGGGTCAGCTCGGCGGCGCGCTCGCAGAAGGCGGCGGCCGCCGCTAGGCCACCACGGGCCCGGGCCCGGCCGACCGAGCGGTCGAGCTCGGCCGCCACGCCCTCGTCGAGCCCTGGGATGGCGCACGCATGGTGCCACGCACGGCGATCTGGGTCGGCGTCAGGGTCGATGGCCTCCGCGAGGGCACGGTGAGCGCGCTGGCGTTCCTCCAGTGAGGCAGCCCGGTAGACCGCGGAGCGGGCCAGCGGATGACGGAACCTCACCTGCCCGCCGGACTCGATGAGTCCGGCCATGGCCGCCGCCGCGGCGGCCTCAACCTCGACTCCAAGCTGGCCTGCCACCCGCCACACCAGCACCGGATCCCATAGCGGCTCGGCCGCGGCGACCAGCAGAAGCATCCGTGTTGCCGGTGGGAGCGGCATGAGCCGCCGCCGGAAGCTCTCCTCGATCCGGCTCGGCGGGGCCGGAGCGGCCGGCGAGGAGAACCCGCCCGCGAGTTCCTCGGGGGCCAGCCGACGTGTCACCTCAAGCAACGCCAGCGGGTTGCCCCGCGTCTCGGCCACGATCCGGTCGCGCACCCGCTCGTCGAGCGGACCCGCGACGGCCGAGGTAAGCAGCGCTCGCGCGTCATCCTCGGCCAGCCCGCGGATCGCGAGCTCCGTCAGCCCGATCAGGGCCTGCTCGTCGCCGGGCTCGCGCGCCGCGAACACGACCGCGGCAGGCTTGGCCGCAAGATGGCGCGCCACGAACGCGAGCGCCTGCGCCGAGGCCCGGTCAAGCCAGTGCGCATCGTCCACGACGCAGACCAGCGGTCGCTCCGCGGCTACCTCCGACAGCAGGCTCAGCATGGCCAGACCCACCGCGAAGCGATCCGGAGTGGCCCCCTCCCGCAGGTTAAACGCCGTGGACAGCGCCTCGCGCTGCGGACCAGGCAGGCGCTCGATCCGGTCAAGGAAAGGTGCGCACAGCTGATGCAGCCCAGCGAACGTGAGCTCCATCTCGGACTCGACGCCCGCCGTCCGCGCGGTGCAACAGCCGGACGCGCGCTCCAGCAGGTATTCCAGCAGCGCGGTCTTGCCGGCTCCGGCCTCACCGCGCAGGACCAGCACCCGGCTCTGTCCCGCCCGCACCTCCGCTACCAGCAGGTCCAGCGCCTCGCACTCGCCGCGCCGGCCCCGCAGCCCAGACTCGGGCGCCGCACCGGCCAGCGCCGTACCGGCCAGCGCCGTGCCGGCCAGCACCGTGCCGCCCAGCACCGTGCCAGCCAGCACCGTGCCGGTCAGCACCCGGCGGGCCAGCGCTGGTGGCATGGCAGCTTGGAGCGGGTCCAGGGGAGCGTTGCTCCTCGGTCCCGGGGTCCGTACGCGGCCCGCGGCGACGGGCCCGACCGCGGGCAAGGTGGCGTACATGCGTATTCACTCCTTTGAGGCAACGTCAGATGCTGGAGACCCTGCGGGTGTTCTCGTGGTGGATTTGTAGCCGCCGGCCCACCACCTGGTGATGAGTGCGGCGTAGTCGGCCGCCGCGTCTTCCCAGACGAAGTGGCCCGCGTCGATGAGGTCGAGCGTGCTGCGGGGCAGCCGCTGATGAAGGAACTCGGCATTAACCGGCGGCGTCGCGCTGTCGTGCCCGCCGGCGATGATCTGCACCGGCGTGTGGATCCGCGGTAGCAGGCCGGCCAGGACCGGAAGCTCGGCTGGGTAGGACCGCACGTAACGCAGGGACGCGGCGAACCGGTTGCCCTGGCAGCCGAGCAGGTAGTCCTGGCGGACCGGATCCGGCAGCACATACCGCTCGATGCCGGCCAGGGCGCTGACGACCAGCTGCTGCGGATCAGCGTGACGGAACTCATCGGCGTCTTCAGCCTCGGCCCAGTCCTTGAGCAAGCCGCCAAGCGCAAGCGGAACCGCGGCGGCGCCGCTGCCCACGACCAGGCTGCGTAGCCGGTCCGGGTAGAAAGCCGCGGCGAATAGCGCGGCCGCGGTGCCGGTGCCTGGCCCGACCAGATGCGGCTGATCGAGTGCGAAGGCATCGGCGGCGTGGATGACGAACTCGGCCATCGCCCGCGGCGAGAGCAGCGCGTCGTGGCGCTGGGAATGACCGAAGCCGGGCAGGTCGATGGCCACCAGGTGGGCATGGGTGTCCAGCCGTGACCAAACAGGCTCGAAGGCCAGCAGGCTTTCCGGCCACGGGCTCAGCAGCAGGGCGTGCTCGCCCCGGTTCTCGCTCTGGGCGTAGCGGACGGTCAATCCGTCGATAACCCGGAATCGCATCTCGAAGGATGTGTTCAGCCAGGTGATCACGGAATCGCTCCTCCGGACTGCGCTTGGTTCAGGTTTGGCGTTTGCCTCCCTGCGATTGTCAGCTCTGCGGGGGCGCGCTCATATCCGCCAGTGCACAGTCCAACTGGCCAGTGGGCACTCGGGTAGGCCACAGTGCGATAGGCCCGTGAGGCTAGCGAGCGGCACGGTCTGGCCGCCGGCCCGTCCACACCAGCGGCCCGTAACCCACACCAGGGTCCCGGCCAGGGCCTCGCCCTGGTGTGCCAGCGGCCCCCGAACGCGACCCTGGAGAACAGGACCTAACCGGCGGCCTGGACCCAGACCGCCGGCACTAGCGGAAGGAATAACAGTCATGGAGTACGGACTCGAGGTCGTGGTGCTGCCGGTCTCCGACGTGGACAAGGCCAAGGACTTCTACCAGGGGCTGGGCTGGCGGCTGGATGCTGACTTCCACCGCGTCGCGGACTACCGGGTGGTGCAGCTGACTCCGCCCGGGTCGCCCTGCTCGGTCATCTTCGGCACCGGTGTGTCCTCGGCCGCGCCGGGCTCGGCGCAGGGCCTGCAACTGGTCACGGCCGACATTGACGCGGCCCGGGCCGACCTGGCCTCCCGCGGCGCCGAGGTCAGCGAGGTCTTCCACGACGTCACCGGGGTGTTCCATCACGCCGGGACGACGGCACGGGTCGCTGGCCCGGCTCCGGAGCACGCGAGCTACGGTTCGTTCGTGTCCTTCGAAGACCCGGACGGCAACGGCTGGCTGGTCCAGGAGATCACCACCCGCCTGCCGGGCAGGTGACGGACCGACCCGGCTGGAGACTCGCCATGCGCACCAGAAAGCACCCGCTAACCCCCCTCGCGGCCATCGCTGCCGGCCTGCTGGCCGGGGCCGTGGGGACCGTCTGCCTGGACACTGTCCATTACCTGAAGAGTCGCCGCGCGGGTGGCACAGAGAGCCCGCTGGCCTGGGAATTCGCGCCCGTCGATAGCTGGGAGACAGCCCCTGACCCAGGGCAGGCGGCCCGCCGCGTGATCGAGGGCTTCACCCAGCGCAAGCTTCCCGACCGCTGGGCCTGGCCGGTCAGCACCGCCGCTCACTGGGCCTACGGATCGGCGGCCGCGGCGATGTACGGCGTCATAGCCGGTTCGGCGCGCCGTCCGCACCCCGCGTACGGCGTGCCTTTCGGCGCCACCGTCTGGGCCGCCGGGTACGTCGTGCTCCCGGAAGCGGGGCTGTACCAGCCGATCTGGAAGTACGACGCGAAGACCCTGGCCTGGGACCTGAGCGCGCACCTGGCCTACGGCGCGGGCACCGGAACCACGTTCTGGCTGCTGACGAAGATCATTTGACCGGAAGCGACCTGAAAGGTGAAGAATGTCTCGCTGACCTGCCTGGGCAGGCCGCGCCAGGTTGCCTGAGCTCCCCGCTCCTAGCGGTGACGGTAGGCGGTGGAGCGATGCTGTACGTCTTGGACGATTACCGCGTGCTTTGATTCGTCGATCCGGTACAAGACACGCCACTCGGTGCCCAGACGCGCGCTGTGAAAGCCGGTCAGGATGGCCCGCAGCGGTTTGCCGACTCGGTAGGGTGCCTCCAGTAGCGGACCGGTGATGAATTCGACAGCTGCAGCGGCCACATCTGCTGGGAGCAGCTCGGAGACCGCGCGCCGGGCCGGACGGGCCA
>Ga0302325_10028862_pt1 | contig 11474 bp, 10 predicted proteins | sample Palsa_T0_2_FD_201948 | JGI IMG/M metagenome (GOLD analysis project Ga0302325, IMG submission 201948) | Peat permafrost microbial communities from Stordalen Mire near Abisko, Sweden - Palsa_T0_2 | ecosystem: Environmental > Terrestrial > Soil > Palsa > Peat permafrost | place: Sweden: Abisko... | reverse complement strand
ATAACGTCAACGGTCGTGGGCGCCACGACGACTTTCTCTCTTATCAACACGGGCAACTGGGCGGGCACATGGCAGGGGAACAACTCATCGACGTTCTATCCAGCCTCGAACCCGAACGCCTACATTACGGCTTCCACCACAAACCTCTCGGTATCAGGCAACGCGACGACTACTAACCTCACCATTTCCGGTCTCGTGAGTTCTTCCACCCAATGCCTTCACGTGAACGCCCAAGGCGTGGTCAGCGGCACAGGCTCTGATTGCGGCTCCGGAGGAGGCGCATCATCTTCGCTTTCGGCTTCCACCAGCCTTGGATCTGGTCGAGTGATCGTTTCCACAGGCAGCTCGACATTAGGTAGCTATGCAAATTTCAGCTACGACGGCAACAACCTCAACATAACCTCGGGTACCGTCTATCAAAACGGCGTTGGGGTTCTCCCGAAACTTGTTACCACCGGCCTTCTCGCTGCCTACCCATTCACGGACGGTCTTTACAACCCATCATCGACGACACTCACTGACATCTCCGGCAATGGATACAACGGCACGCTCATGTCGAGCACAACGCTCCCCCAATGGATTGCTGGCACGGGTGGCCTTGCGTTCGTAGGCAACACGGGCGGCGGTTACGTGCAACTGCCGCCTGCAGTCACGGCCGCGCGGACAATACAGATATTTACCTCTTGGACATCCACAACGACTGCTATCAATACATACTATGCCCCGATAACCGGCAATGTCTCAACTTCAATATCCATTCTGTATACGCCAGAGTGGGGCGGGGTCGGATTGAGGTCGTATGAGGGCAATGTCGGATTTAAGACCTCCGCAATGGAGAACGGAACGGGAAGTCACTTGATATCGCTCGTCATAGGGAATTCGAGCGATACGTTCTATTCCGACGCCAATCAGATATACCCAGTTTTCAGTTCAACTGGATCGAGCCTCGCCAATGTCGGCTTCTCTGGAAATTACCAAATCGGAGGCAGCTGCAACGGCTGCGGCGTAGCGAACAACAACTATTTTTCGGGCGACATCTACTATGCCCTGTTCTATAACACCACTCTCACGAGCCAACAGATTGCCCAGAACAGCGCGGCTGTGGACTCCATCCTCGCAGCTCGTGGCGTCAATGTTACACCTGGCTATGTATCGAACCAATATCAGCAGAATACACTGATCGCGGAAGGTGATTCAATTACAGCGGGTAGTAACTTTACTCCTTATACCGCCTTCCTCTCTGCTTCGACTTCAACTCTGTCTTCGACGACGGCTCCGTTCAACATTTATAATTTGGGCCAAAGTAACATCACGGCAGCATTATTGTCCGCAGCAGATCCCAACTATGTTGACCCTTCTTATTCGACGATGAACGTGCAGAACACAATCGTATTGTGGGATGGCACGAACGATATCGATATAAACGGAATGAGTGCCACAACGACATGGGGCATCGTCAAGAACGAGATAATGAGTGAGAAAGCGGTCGGCTGGAAAGTAGCCTGTATTGACCCGATTTCTCGCCTTAATAGCACGATAGATGCGACCGAACATCAGCTCGATCAACTATTTCGCTCTCAGAGCGGAGGAGTTTGCGATGAGTTCATAGACATGGCGTCCGACCCGAATATCGGGGCGGTCGGGGCTTACAGCAATTCCAACTGGATGCAAAGCGACCTCACTCACCCCAACACTACCTCAAGCGAATACATTCTGGCTCCCCTTATAGCGAACGCCGTGAATCGCATGTATGCTTGCAACAGCAAGACCCCGACTTATACTACATCGACCAATTATGCGTGGGGCAGAAATGATTGCAATCTTCAGGTAGATCCTGCGAATTCGTCGGGAAACATCAGCGTAACCCTGCCAACAGCCGTAGGATACACCGGCCAGAGCATCACGGTAAAAAACGTTTCGACTAATACCTCCAACCTCGTGACCATTTACCCCACGTCATCTCCTGCCTTCGATGGCGGCGGCAGCCCTACGCAGACGACGAGCACCTACACGGAGACCATTGACGGCATGGGGTCGTACATCCTTTCACCCGGTGCGAGCGTGACGTTCAGGTCAGTTCTTCTTTCGCCCTCTACCGGGGGAGCCAATTGGCAGAGCACTGCGACTGCGGATAACATCTTCACGGTCCTTACCCCCACCATCGGCGGCTCGTCACTTCTCGCGGGCGCGTGTTCGACTGGTACGAGTTCCATTGATTCGAGTATCGGTAGTTCAACGACCGCTTTTATAACCACTCCGCAAAACTATCCGGGGGACGCCATATTCTGGGATAGCTACTTATCTGCGCCCGGCGTGATTACGACCAAAGTGTGCGCTGCGGTATCTTCAACACCGGTGGCAACCACATACGTCGTGAAGATATTGAAATAGCATGAAGTGGATCGTTTTCCTGCTCTCAACGGGGATTCTGTTCATGGGACTTTTTGCCGCCTCAGAAGCTCACGCCGCCTCTGTCACCTTCACCTCTCCGGTTAATCTTCTTCTCACCTCACCCACGACGACGCTCACCATCGCGACAGGATCGATTGCCGACGTGGTTACCGTGAACGCGACGAGCGTCGTAATTTCGATGTCAGGCGGCGAAGCGTTCACGTTGTTGTCGCCGTCATATGATCTTGCCGTTGCGACGAGCAGTGGTGGTGGCAACTCGGTAACCAATACCTGTACGAGCGGCCTGGTGACAGCCGCACTTTCGGAGACTGCGGGTTCCACCGCATACACCATCACCCCCGGCGGAACCCTTTGCAGTGGCGCCTCAGCTCCGCTGATCTCAAGCATCAGCGTTTCAAGTCTTACTTCGGACAGCGCCACCATCCTCTGGACGACCAACATCGCCGCCGACAGCACGGTATCCTACGGCACAACCGCTTCATATGGGGCAACCTCAACCAATCCGATCCTCGTGACCGCACATAGCATCTCCCTTTCAAATCTGAACGCGAACACCCTCTATTATTTTGCGGTGACCTCTGCGGAAAATGGCACATCGACTGTATCGGGCGCCAATATGTTTACGACGCCTTCAGTCACTTCAACACCAACCTCGTCCGGGGGAGTTGGAGTGTCGGTCGGCGTCCCCAGTGCCTATGGCAGTCCCTCTGGTCCCGACGGGGGATCAGTCTCTACGGTTTCATCAACGACGGAACTGACGACTACGCCATCATCGACCGCCAAACTCCAAGCGGAGTTGAACGCCCTACTCGCCGAGCTTGCGACGCTTGAGGCTGAAGCAAACGCATCCGGCTCGTCCACGACCATTTCCTTTTCCTACGTTTTCACCCGAAACCTCTATCAAGGCATCACCGGAAGCGATGTCACCGAACTCCAGAAGTTTCTCATTTTAGAAAACAAGGGTCCGGCCGCTCGCGCTCTTGAAAAGCATGGCGTCACCAAAAACTTCGCAACGCTCACGCTCGCAGCACTTAAGGAGTTTCAATCTGCGGTCGGCATCTCGCCGGCCATCGGCTATTTCGGCCCGATCACGCGGCGGTATGTAGATAACCTTATGCAGTGAAATTCCCTTCATCGCTCAGCCTTTGCGGAACGCCAAATAGATTCGGAACTACCCAATGGCAGCCGTAGCATCGTTTGCAGTGCCAGTCCCCGAGGCACTCGCCGCAATCTTAGGAACTATTTCATTCATTGTGTAGTGCACGAACTGCTTACCGAGCTCAGTGAGTTCATACTGTTTTTCGTCATCGAAGGCCGATCCCAACGTGCGACTTGGAGCTTGAACCCGTTTTTTCTGGGGAGGCTTGAGAAAATTACCGTAATAATCTTTTTCTCGGTGTTGTCGAGCGACGTGGCCAGTACTGAGATCGTGAATGAGTAGTTTGAATAGATCAGCTTCCGCCGAATCTTCCCGCACTGCTTCCCCATGGACTGCCGCCCAAATTTCCTGTCTCGTGATACCAGGCGATTTGTAGATTGCCCGGATCACAGCAAAGTGCGCCTCGGAATACATATCGATCCAGGTGATGAACATACTGATCACGTCATCAGTACAAATCTTGCTGCCCGCGGCATTCGTCAGTAAATTGCGGATGAGCCGCCGCTTCTCCTCGCTTTCGGCCGCCGACCAATCACGAAAGCACTTTTTTACAAGTCGCAGATACTCAGGACTCTCCATTCGCTTTCGAATCTCATCATCGCTCTGATCAACCCTGGCCATTACCTCAAAGATCGTGATACCGATCTCGCGTATTTCATCTTCTTGGAGTTTCAGCCAGGCGGCGAAAAGCCGATTGAACTCTGCCTGTTCCTTTTCAGACCATGTTCCCGCGATGCCAGCGATAGCGCCACCAATTCCGGGAATCGCACCAAGGCATGCGAGAGCATATCGAGCAGCGGTTGGTCCCATGCCGTGGCTGAGAGCCTCGTCGATTTGTTTTTTGAATTGGTCAATCATTGGGAATATTTCAACTATACGTCTTTCAACTGCTTTCTGGGATGGCTCAAATGTCTATTTGGGGAACCACACCGTGACTCTAAATAAACAATCCGTTTGACCTCATCGAGCGTGATCTCGTCTGCCGTCCGGTTCGTAGAGCCATGTCGTGGCTGCATTTCGTTTTGATAATGATGCTAAACTGTCCTGCGGTTTCGTCAATAGGAGACACGTATGAACCCGGTTACTTGGAAGCAAATAAGTGATGCCGTGTCAAGCGTCTGGCTGGCCGCAGGCCCACTGATCGGCATTCTCGTCGCCGCGATGCTTTTACGATCGACAGAACGCAAGAAGTGGCTCAATGACGGCAGAAAGCAGGAGTTCAAGGAGCTGCTCACAGTGCTCACGACTGCAACGGGTGACAATGATCAAGGAACGGCAGCCTGAGTTTACGGGCATGTTTTACATGAGGCCGGAGAAGGCTTGGGACGCCCAAGACGCTTACATGACATCGCTCCAAGTCCTCCAGGATCGGATCTTCATCTGGGATGACATGCAGAAGATAAAGGTTTACGATCGATGGACCGGAGCCGTGAAAACAATGCTTGAAACGGGCGAGTATAACGATTTTGAGCTTACGTCCGAAGCACTGCGGAAGGATATCATCCGCGCCGCGAGGCGACCGCTGTGATAGCTGGCTAGGCCGATGGGTAAGAGAGGTGGCACGACATCCTCTTTACAAGGCAACTATGCAGGAGCGATTCAAATCGCAATCCGCTCCACCTCATCGAGCGTGATCTCGTCGCTCGTGCGGTCGTAGAGTTTCGTTGTGCGAGGGGACTCGTGCGCCGCGATCGCCTGGGCATTCTCAATCGTCCCGCCGTTTTCCAGGTATGCGGTTATGCCGGTCGCGCGGAACGTGTGGCAGCACGTAGAGGAGGGGAGTCCCGCTTCGAGCGCCCGGCGCTTCACCATGCGAAGCACGTCCGTGCGAGACATCGGATTCACCGTCAACTGCCGCCGGTTATCAACACTCCGAAAGAGCGGCGACTTCTTTTCATCCCGGATGCCCGCCGCCGCTAAATATTCGTCAAGATAAGCTTCGGCATTGTGGTGGCAGGGGACGGCGTGCTGTTTGCCGCCTTTCTCGTGCAGGCGGACCGACCAACGTTTGCCGTTCTCGTAATAATCTTCGACGCGCATGTGGACCATCGCCGAGACCCGCGCGAAGGTGTAGCACATGAGCGCGATGAGCGCGCGATCGCGGAGTCCGATGATCGAATCAGTCTTGATCGAATCGATGAGCGTCCTTGCCTGGTCAGCCTTCAGCACTGGAGTCTTGCCGCGATGCACGACGTGCTTCGGACCCCTGACGGACGAGGCGGGGTTCGTGGGAACGATTTGTCCCGTCACGAGGAAATCGAAGAGCATGCGGATCGCGGCCAAGTGCTGCTTCACCGTGGGCGCCGCCCCAGGGTGAGTCTCAATGTACACGCCGATCACCACCGGATGCTGCTCGCACCACGCAAAGAATTGGGTGATGGCCTGCGCATACGCGGCGCGCGTGTTCCGGTTTCGGATCGTCGCGGTGAAAAACTCAACGAAGCGCCACGCGGCGTCCTGGCCAGCTCGCACAATTACGGGCGGAAGATTTCCGAATCCGGCGCGCGTGATCTCGCGGCGCGGGATCGGAATGATATCGGAGCTCATGGATCAAATGATTTGAAAGCCCCTCGGCGAACTCCGAATTCCTCCGGATCGAAAAAGTCTGCCGGATCGATGTCATCATCCGTCAGCTCATCGGGCGCCGGTTCGTTCTTTTGCGAACCGGTTGCCGGCCGGTCTCCGACCTTTTTCTTCCGTTTTTTGACCTCCTCCCCCTCCCCTAATTGATGCCTCATAACGTCCTTTATGATACGTCCGGTGGGGGAGGTGTCAAGGAGGCGCTACGGCATTTCCCGCAAAAGTTCAAGGTGACTTATACACAGGACTTGAGCGCAAACTAAGGAAAGGGATGTCCATTATCGTCGAGCATTCACCTCATTTCTATAGAAGCGGAACCGCATTCGAGGAATACGTTTGGAGCAACTGGTGGCTTGGAAATTTTCCGACCAACGACGGGACGCGCCGCCTAGGTGCGTCGTCCGATCCATTTTCCGGCGGCGTCAAAATACGGCGACGAAGGAAACCCGCAAGCGTTCCAAACCAGGTCTAGCGTCGGCTTCAAGAGCGGCGCTACCGGAGTAGAAAGATCTTCGACCACGATCTCGGGCAGCATCAGGACATCGCGGTCGATCGCGCTGCTACCCCCCATGTTCAATTCGACCATGAGATCAGCCGCTAGCTTCAGACCCCGGACGCCGATCAAAGAGATGCCCACCAGGACCGGCGGACTACATCCCAATTTCTTCATGATCTGGAAACACTGTGGAAGATAGCTGACGACGGCTTCTTCGTATGCCAGGCTGGGTATGATGCCTGGATTCTGGGAGCTGTTCAGAACGCCCACCCGAACGGCTTCAATCACGCCGTTCCGGTAGATTTGGGTGTATGCGTTAAAGGGCTCGCCAGCCGCGATAAAAATTCTGCCTTCAAAGTTTATGCGCACTCCCCAGCCGCTGAGCCGGTTGGCATACATGGGTTGAATTCCGTTAAGCGCCAAGACATCATACTGCGGGTTGGCTCCGAAGGATTCCAAGGCCATGCAATGGATAACAAGCTTCGGACCTTCCGCGAGCGGGACCAGCGGCTGGCCGTTTTCCAAGGCGATGACCCGTTCCGACCTGAAAGCCGAAATCTTGTCAGTAACGGTGCTCGCGAACAGGAACGCATTGCGCAAGTCGGTTACATCAAGCTCGTATTTGCCGTTGGTGGTGCGCCCGTAGAACCTGCTGTCGCCTTTGAAAACTACCCGGTGAGGACCGTACCAACTCCGCTCCGAGCGGATGATAAGAACATACCCGCCGTTCGCCAGCAGCACCGCCCTCGTTGTATGCCGGATACGGGGGGACAGCCCGTCCCGGATGATGCTGTCGAACCGCAAAACCTCCTGGTCGGTGTTTCCGATGTCCACCCCAGGTATTCCGGTTGGCACGCCGCCGCTTTCCGTCATGCCGAAGACGAGGTCGCCGCCCGCCGTGTTGGCGAAGGACGATAGGTCAGCCAGCAGTTCCCGCTTGCCGGCATCGTTTGTATCCGGCAGTTGCTGCTTGTAATCGAGAGTTTTTCGCTCCGCGACGGAGGACCTCACCAAGTCGTCGAGATCCGCTTCGGTGATTTGATCAATCGGTTTGTTTATCATCTATGGGCCTCTCCGCCGCGCAAGTTCTGCGGGAAGTTCGTACAGGTACCGCATTAGCTCGCGCACGAAGGCGTTGAGCTGCTCGGCGTCTTCCTTCGATACGCTGTCCATCGGGTCGAAGTGGGCGCCGGTATTGCCCACCAGCCGGACCTCTTTCGCCCAGTCAGCCAGAGTCGGCTGCAGAACTCCGCTTGCCGCGAGCTTCTTGAGCCGTTCGGCGAGCACTCCCGTCGTCTCGCCCTTATCCACGGTAATGGCTTCCAGTGTACGCCGCGCCATGACCGCCGCCCCCCTGGGGCATCGCGCATTCGCGGCTCTTACAGCCTCCTGAAACACTTCCGCGATCTGCACCGGCACGTCGCCGGAAACATGCGCGTCCGCAGCCGGCCACCAATGAATGCCGCGCCACGAAATGGCGCCGCCGCCTTTTCCGGTTTTCGGTTCGCGCCAGGACCGACCGGCGACGCATTGCTCTTCGACCACCACAATTCCCTGCTTGCAGTTGCGGCAATATAGGATGGATACTTGGTCCACGGCTATCGGCGCGCTCTCGCCGCCGCGCTCCATCAGGATCAGGTCGGGGTCGAAGGTGACGGCCTGCGTGCCAACCACGTCGAAGCTGGATTGCTTCTGACAGCGCGGGCACAGCCCGTGCGGCAGCGCGGAGTCAGGCAGGCCCTCGCGCTTTTCCGGAAGCTTTTCTCCCGTCTTCCCTACGCTGCGATTTTTCGATCCAAAGATTCCGCTAAACATAAATGTCCTCCCAATGCCCGGCTCTCTACTAACGCCGCAGCCCGTGTCGCAGCGTCGAGGCAATGTCGCTATTCCGCACTTTCTCCCTGAGACGAAACGCCTTCGATTTCAGTCCTGAAACCGAGATGTTGAGATCGCGGGCCAGGTCCTCAGAGCTGCGGCCGTCGGCGATTTCAAGCAGCAGCCTCAGTTCCTCTTCGACCAGCACCGTGCGGATCAGGTCCAGAAGCTGGCGGTACGCCAAGTGATCGATCGCCGTGCGCGCCGAAGGGTTCAGCGTCACACCGCAGAAATCCGTTCCCCCGCGCCGATGCGTGCCGCGGACGCGGCGGCGATCCAGCGCGCGACGGTTATTCTGCTTGGAAAACCGGTTGCGGCACAGGCTGTAATACCTCTTCCGAAGCCGAGCCTCGTCTGTCACGGTGTTCCCGGCCACTTCATTCAGCACGGCGTCGAGCGCCTCATCGCGGGCCAAGGATCGATCGATGGATTGGGGGTCCGCTTCAGCTTGTAAAGCGGTATAGAATTGCCAGGCAGGATTGCCGTCGTTCATCTGATAACTCCCTTTGTGGCTCGCCTCTATGGCGAACTACGGTTGACTGCGCTAACGTCAGCGGAGAGTTACCATCCCGGCCTCCGAGACGCTGTGCTCGAAAAACCGGAAACAGCAGGCAATTTCTGCCGCAAAAATTGTCTCCTACATTTTACATGATTCCGGGGGACGACTTGGTGTTGTCCGCGCGGATCGCATTTTCGGCTGCCGGGCAGGGATAGTTCCCGCCCGGCGTCCGTTGGTGGCGCGGTTAATGAACGCTGAGCTGGTTCATCAGATTGAGGCTCCACTGGCGGCGGAGCTTATCCAGCATCCGCTGCGTAGTTCCCTCGGGGTCGTTCCACGTCATCTCGCTTTGCGTGCGCGCCAGCGACAGCAGCATCAATTCGAGTGTCACCAACGCGTCCGAGCAGGCTTTCACCAGCTCGGTGTCGAAAACGATTTCATCATCCTCACCGGAAACGCGGACATCGGCAGACCGTTTCGCGATCTGCGCCAGAGGCTTGTACAGGGCATCGAAGAAGGGGTGAGCCGTATTGATGCGCAAGATGATCTTCCGCAGTTTATGCTCGACCCGGTAGAACGGCGCATCGTCGTCGTACTTGAAGTCCGTAATGTACTTGGATTTTTGAATGCGCTCGTACGCCTCGTCGTCCGATTCATCAGAGCGCTTCAGCCCGGCGGCCATCGCGCGGAGCTGCTGGTCATACTCCCGCTTTTCTTCGTCGTTCATCGCCGGCTCCGGCAGTCGGCTGGATTGCAGCGTCTCGGCTTCGCTAGCCCGCTGCTCCGCCTCCCGCACCTTTGATTTCGCCGCTTCCGTCGCGCGCGTGGACCAGTGCTGCTCGATCCTGCTCTTGACGTTGCTGAGCTCTGCCTGGATGGCCTTTTTGATGATCTCCACCACGTATGCCTTCAGACGGACCCCCTGCTTGTTGACGGCGACACCCATGGCCTCGTCGAGCACCGCGGGAAAGTCGATTTCCAGGCGCCACCAGGAGTCGCGCGTTCCCATCTTGCCTGTGATCGTAGCCAGCGGACCCATGTGAACCTCGCGCCCGTTTCGCACGAAGGAGACGCCCGTGTCTTCGAACACGCGAAGGTCGTTCTTGAGAATTTTCCGCCCTAATTGGTCCCACGTCTCGATCGGGAGAAGGAACAGCCTGACGGTGATCTGCCGGGTCACGGGGCCGTCCTCTTCCACCGGGACATCGAGCGTCCAGGTCTGCACCAGGCGGCCCTTCTTTTCCTCAAGCTCCGCGATGCTGGCGTGAATGGCCTCATCCATCCGATAGGTCGGATCGAAGGGACGGATGCGCCGGTTATTGATAAAGAGATTGCGCCCGTCCTTCAGGAACCGGCGGTAAATCCTCGCCATCTCTTTCGTCGCGTGATCCACCAGCGTTTTCGCCGTGCGATAGGTCAGGCGGTCGCAGTCGGGAATGTAGACGATGGTGCCCGATGCACCCAGGCGCTCGGGGAGCGCCTCGTCGCTCTCGGAGAGGACGTCCTGTTCCTCCGCGGCCTTCGGGAAGGCCATGGGCCGGACCAGGATCTCCCGGATCTCGGGCGGCAGCGTGTCCACCAGGACGGGTTCCGGCAATTGAACCACGTTCGTGTTCTTGTTCGAAATCTCCGCCGTATCCAGGATCATGCGGTAAATGGCACCGGGTTCCTGCCAGGAATAGATTTCCAGCGTCGGACCCATGCTGAGCGCCGCCGCCTTCATCCCCATCCCGTACTTGCCGACCGTCTCCCGGTTGTCATAACAGAGCGAGCCGCCGAAGGCGGTCACCGCCCGGAGCACGTTCGGCGACATACCTACACCGTTGTCCAGCACCAGCACGTCGACCTTGCGCGCGCCCTTCTTGCCCTTTTCATGGAAGTACAGGCGCACGTCCTGCGCTCCCCACTGGTACGAGTTGTCCACATGCTCGCAGATCGCCGAGGTCGTGTGGTTGTAGCCGAGATCGCGCAGCGCGCTGATCATCGTCTGGCCCAGGAAAAGCGGCACATTCGCGCCTTCCTTAACGATGCGCGAGAAGACCGCCCGCGCACCCTTGGGAGCGTCAGCGCCCCATTGCGTCTCCGGGGCAGACAGTGTCGTCCCCCCGATTTCCGTATCCATCGTTTGCTGTTCCATTGGTGTTTCTCCTTTATCTGTTGTCCAGCTTTGTGCTGAACGGAATGGAGGGCGCTACCTGGAGGCTAGGAAGAGGCGGACGGCAGGTTCAAAACCAAAACTTCTGGCTCTTTCTCTGTCGCCGTGCTCTTTGCCCGGCCTGAAAGAACGCCTTCAACTTCTAGGTGGCTGACCGGCTGAACCGGTTGCGGTTTTTTTTGCCGTCAGGTTTTGGGCTTCCCCGTCGGCTTAGCGGCGGCCTGGTCCGACGAAGGCGCGGCGGGCTTCTTGTGATGACTTTTCTTCGACTTGCCGGAACTCGAGTGATAGCCGAAGT
>Ga0302325_10028861_pt1 | contig 11474 bp, 10 predicted proteins | sample Palsa_T0_2_FD_201948 | JGI IMG/M metagenome (GOLD analysis project Ga0302325, IMG submission 201948) | Peat permafrost microbial communities from Stordalen Mire near Abisko, Sweden - Palsa_T0_2 | ecosystem: Environmental > Terrestrial > Soil > Palsa > Peat permafrost | place: Sweden: Abisko... | reverse complement strand
ATCTTCACGGTTTTCAAGCGGCTGCACGGCAGGGAGTATCCTGGCAGCGGCGTGGGACTGGCGCTGTGCAAGCGCATCGTCGAGAACCACGGCGGGACTATTTGGCTCGAGTCGGCGCCCGGCGAAGGATCGACGTTCTACTTCACCATTCCGCTGCTTCCCTTGGGCGCGGTCGCATCCGGCATTCAATGACCGCGGCCGAGATGCGTGGTGGCGCGCCGCTGCCGGCTTCAGCCGGCAGTTCCCATGTATAAAGGCGACACGATCACAGTCATCATCCCCTGCCTTAATGAAGAACAGGGTATCGAGCGCGTTTTACGCAGTATGCCGGACTTTGTCGATCAGGTCATCGTAGTCGATAACGGCTCCACGGATCGCACCTCGCTGGTAGCCGAGTCGCTTGGCGCGCAAGTGATCCGGGAAGATGTACGCGGCTACGGCCGCAGTTACAAACGCGGTTTCGCCGATGCCACCGGCGATCTTATTATCACCCTGGATGGCGATCATAGTTATCCGCCCGACGCGATCTCTTATCTTTTGGAGGCATTCCGCCACCTGAAGGTCGATTTCCTGAATGCTTCGCGCTTTCCGGTCCGCGACCGGCATGCCATGAGCCTGAAGCACCACTTCGGTAATCTGGTACTTTCGCTCGCCATGTCTATCTTATATTTCCGCTGGGTGCGCGATTCTCAGTCGGGCATGTGGGTGTTTCGGCGATCCATTCTGAAGAGTATGCAACTGGAATCGGACAGCATGGCATTCTCGGAAGAAATTAAGATCGAAGCGTTGAAGAACCCGAGGGTGCGCTTTGGCGAAATCTCCATCATGTACACTTCGCGAATCGGCGAGAAGAAACTCAATCCCTGGCGGGATGGCATTCACAACCTGTTGTTTTTAGCCAAGAAGCGGCTCCCGCGCCGCCAATCATGAGCGCTAGCGTCACAGTAATCGTGCCGGTATGGAACGGGCGCGGCTTGCTGCAACACTTGCTTTGCAGTTTGCGTGCGCAAACACATGCGGCCGCGACAGTTCTGATAGTGGACGACGGCGGGCACGACGGATCGGCCGAACTCGCCGAAGCGATGGGCGCCAGAGCCATTCGTATGGCCGAACACGGCGGATTTGCCAAGGCTGTGAACTGGGGTATTCGCGAGAGCCGCACGCCGCTTGTGGCTATTGTCAACAACGACGTGGAACTCGCGCCCGATTGGCTCGAAAAACTGGTGGCCGGGATGGAGGCTGGAGTTTGGTTTGCGACGGGCCGAATCCTGCAAGCCGCCGATCGAAGCCGCATCGACGCGACTTACGACGCGGTTTGCCGCGGCGGCACTGCCTGGCGCGTCGGACACGCGTGCCTCGACGGGCCTGCGTTTCGTGAAGCGCGCGACATTCGGTTCGCGCCGTTTACCGCCGCCCTGTTTCGCGCCGAGCTGTTCGACAGAGTCGGGCTGCTGGACGAGCGGTTCGAATCGTATCTGGAAGATGTGGATTTCGGATTGCGTTGTGCCCTTGCAGGGTATGCCGGACGGTACGTGCCGAATGCGGAAGCCTGGCACAAAGGTAGCGCCACTTTGGGCCGTTGGCATCCCGAAACCACCCGGCTCACGGCGCGGAATCAGGTCTTTCTTATTGCCAAGCATTATCCGGGGCGTATGCTGGCGAGCTATGCCTGGCCCATCTTTGTGGCACAGTTATTGTGGGGACTGGTAGCTTTGCGGCATGGCCGGGGTTGGCCGTGGCTGCGCGGCAAAGTTGAAGGTGTCGGCAGGTTCACCAAGTTCCGCAACGATGCAAGGTCCAAGGCACCGTCGGGCGGCCCGGCGCTCGCGCAAATTCTGCGCGGAGGCGAACAAGAAATTGAGCGTGTGCAACGGGAATCCGGGCGGGAGATTTACTGGACTTTGTATTTTCTGCTCACGGCTTTTAGGGCAACTGAGGCATAGTGACACATGCGCGAGGCGGGTATCGTGATTGTGACACACGAATCGGAGTCCGAGATCGGATCTTGCCTGGACCGGGCGCTGCTCACCGGAGCCGAAATCGTGGTAGTGGATAACGCCTCAACGGACGGCACTAGCCAGCAGGTGACCCGACGCGGCGTACGGCTCATCGCGAATTCCGAGAATCGCGGATTTGCCGCCGCGCTGAACCAGGGCGTCCGTGTACTGGAGGTTCCTTTCGTGCTGTTATTGAACCCCGACGCCCATCTGGAGAGTCCGCTCGACTCGCTGGTGGCGTGCTGCCGCCTCCCGGGAGTTGCGGGCGCAGGCGGTCGATTAGTGGACGCCACGGGCCGCCCCCAGGCCGGTTTCGCGGTGCGCAGCCTTCCCACTCCGGCCGCGCTGATCTGTGAAGTCTTGCTGGTGAATCGTATTTGGCCGGCCAATCCAGTTAATTGGCACTACCGTTGCTCAGCATTTGACCTGTTTAAGCCGGGCGACGTGGAACAGCCGGCCGGAGCATTTCTTATGATCCGCCGCGATGTCTGGCAGGAGTTGGGCGGATTCGATGAGCGATTTTACCCGCTTTGGTTTGAAGATGTCGATTTCTGTTGGAGATCCCGGCAAAAAGGCTACCGCATGTGCTATACCCCGGATGCTGTGGCGAAACACACCGGAGGGCATTCGCTCGCGAAGATTTCGCTGGAGAAGCGCCAGCTTTATTGGTATTGTAGTCTACTGGGGTTCGCAGTGAAGCATTTCCGGCCCAGTACGGCTAGGCTGGTCTGTGCGGCTGTCTTCCTTGGTTCCATACCCAGAATGTTTTGGGGCATGGCGGCATTTCGAAGCCTGACGCCCATCGCGGTTTACGGCAAGGTGATGGCGCTGGCCGGCAGAACATTTATCCGGCCAGCCGGGTGAGTACGTTTTTGTTTGGTTCCCGCGGTTTGGGGTGAACGGATGTACCAAGTGATTGTCGTTAATTCAGGTTCGAGTTCATGTCCCATAACGATTTCGTATCCGTCACGATCGTAACTTATAATAGCGGCCGCTTTATCAAGAGATGTCTGGAATCGGTGCTCGAACAGCGTTACCCGAATAAAGAAGTTATTGTCATCGATAACGCATCGACTGACGGCACCATCGACATTCTGGAACAGTTCGAAGACCGCTGCCAGATTATCTATAACGAGGAAAACGTCGGCTTTGCCGCCGCGCAGAACCAGGCCATCGGCCTGGCGAGCGGTGACTGGGTCATGACCCTGAACCCGGACGTGCTGCTGCTCCCGAATTTTATTCAGTCGCTGGTGGACGCCGGTAACTTCGATCCGGACATCGGCACGGTCTGCGGCAAACTGCTGACCATGTCGGCTACGTTCGAGATCCCCGCCAAGCCGGTAGTGGATTCGACCGGCATCTACTTCAACCCCATGTTGCGGCACCTCGACCGCGGCAGCCAGGAAGTGGATAACGGCCACTACTTGCAATATGAGTTTGTGTTCGGCGCCACGGCCGCGGCCGCGCTCTACCGCCGCGAGATGATCGACGATATCTCGCTCGACGGCGAGTTTTTCGATTCCGATTTCTTCGTTTACCGGGAAGACGCCGACGTGGCCTGGCGGGCGCAGTTACTGGGTTGGAAATGCATTTATGTGCCTTACGCGCGCGGCTATCATGTGCGCAAGGTGCTACCCGGAAATCGCGGTGCGCTGCCGCCCGAGATCAACATGCACTCGGTGAAGAACCGCTTCCTGATGCGCATCAAGAACATCTCGCCGGACCTCTACCGGCGTAACATATTTTCCATCACGCTACGGGATAGCATGGTGGTGATGTGCTGCCTGGTTTGGGAACATTCGTCCCTCCGGGCGTTCTGGTTCCTGGGCCGGAACTGGCGGCGGGTGATGGCTAAACGCGCGGAGATACAGAAAAGACGGCGCGTGGATCATGCCTACATCGCCAGTTGGTTCAAGTATGCGCCGGTAAGCGTGAAGGCTCCCAAGAAAGCGCCGCGGCTGGTTTCACGCTCGCAAGCGGCTAAGACGTAAACGCGCGCGATGCGCATTGCCATCGTCGGTACGCGCGGCATTCCCGCCAATTACGGCGGCTTTGAAACCTTCGCGGAAGAGCTTTCCACACGCTTAGCGGCGCGCGGGCACGATGTATTGGTCTACTGCCGTGAGCACCCGGCTAAGCCGCTATACCGCGGCGTTCGGCTGCAGTATCTTCCCGCTATCCGGCATAAATATCTCGACACAATCTCCCATACATGTGCTTCCACGCTGCACCTGCTCGGGCACCGCGTGGATGTGGCCCTCTATTGCAATGGCGCGAACGCGATCTTCACCGTGCTTCCCCCCATTTTCAGAATCCCGGTGGCGCTGAACGTGGATGGCCTGGAGCGCCAGCGCAAGAAATGGAACCGCGCGGCGAAGGCTTGGTATCTGGTCTCGGAGTGGCTCGCCACGTTTCTTCCGAGCGCGGTGGTAACCGATGCGCGCACCATTCAAGATTATTACCGCCAGCGTTATGGCAAGCGCACCACGTTCATTCCCTATGGCGCGGAGACCGGCCCGGTGCAATCCACGGCGGCACTTACGGAGTTAGGTCTGGAACCGGGACGTTATTTCCTTTATGTGAGCCGCATGGAGCCTGAGAACCACGCGCTGGAAGTCCGGCAGGCCTTCGAACGGGTGCGGACGGATCTAAAGCTAGCCCTGATCGGCGACGCACCCTACGCGCGCGGCTATATCCGGCAAGTGCGCGACACGCGCGACCCGCGCATCGTCATTCCCGGCGCGATTTATGGCCTGGGATATCATGAACTGGACTCGCATTGCTTCGCATACATCCACGCCACCGAGGTTGGCGGCACGCATCCCGCGCTCATCGAGGCCATGGGCCGCGGCGCACTGGTGCTCTACCGCGACACCCCCGAGAACGCCGAGGTTGCCGCGGATTCCGGCATTCCGTTCCAGGACGATCTCGCGGAGAAAATCGAACAGACGCTGCGGATGAACGCAGCGGAAGTTGAAGCGTTGCGCCGGCGTGCGCGCGAACGTGTCGAGCGGCGCTACAGTTGGGATGCCGTAGCGACGGCTTACGAAGACCTGTTCCAGTCGATAATGATCCCATAATGAAATGATGCCTCCACCCTACCGCTCCTATGTACTTGTTTCGCTCGATCGCATCGCGCGCAATTACCGCAATGTGCGCGCGGCCGTAGGCCCCGGCGTCGAGGTGATGGCTGTGGTAAAAGCCGACGCTTACGGCCACGGCGCGCTCGCCGTTTCGCGCAGACTGATCCGGGAAGGCGCGCAGTGGCTGGCGGTCAGCTCGGTTGATGAAGGCGTGACGCTGCGCCTGGCGGGAATTCCGGCGCGCATTCTGGTGATGGCGGGCTTTCTGCCGCAGGAGAGGGAAGCCGTGGTGGAATACGACCTTACGCCGACCGCGCATTCGCTGGAGGACATTGCGGAGCTGGATCGCATGGCCGGGCGCGCCGGGCAGCCGCTGGCCTTTCATCTGAAGATTGATAGCGGCATGGGCAGGCTGGGAACGCGCGCGCAGCCGGAAGAAATCGTGGCGGCGCTGGCGGGCATGCGGCACGCGCGGATGGAGGGGTTGATGACGCATTTCGCCTCGGCCGCGGATTTCACTTCGCCACAAACGGACCAGCAGTTAGCTCGGTTTCACGCATGTCTGGCGGCGCTGCGCGAAGCTGGTATGAGCGTGGACTGCATCCACACATCCAGCACCAATGCGATCGGTTATGCCCGCCGGGATGCCTGGCACAGCATGGTGCGGGCCGGGCACGCTCTGTACGGCTACGTTTCGCCGCCGCGCGGAGCGGGGCTGGAGCAGATTCTGGACGTGCAGCCGGCGCTTACCTGGAAGGCCAAGATTCTGGCCGTCAAAGACATTCCCGAAGGCACTCTCGTGGGCTATGGCGGAACATTCCGTGCGCCCTCCGCGATGCGTATCGCCATACTGGGCGCAGGCTATGCGGATGGCGTGTTCCACCGCCTCTCCAATCGCGGCAAGGCGATCGCGGCCGGACAGATCGTGCCCATCGTGGGCACCATTTCGATGGACCTGACTACCATCGACGTGAGCCGTGCTCCGCAGTTGAAGCCTGGCGACGACGTGACTCTTTTGGGCGCAGAGGGCGACGCCCGGCTGGACGCGCAGCAAATCGCGCGGGTGGCGGGAACCATCTCTTACAATATCCTATCGAGCATCAGCGCGCGGGTCCGGCGGGTCTATGTGTGATACGTTGATCGCTCCGAGGTAATAATGCGGCAAGCTCACTTGATAATCGCGGGAATGACGATGCTGGCGTGGGCGGGATTGGCCCAGGAATACAAGGTGGTGAAGACCGTCAAAGTGGGGGGCGCGGGCGGCTTCGACTATGTCTACGCCGACGTCGATGGGCGGCGGCTGTACATCCCGCGCCCTGCAGCCACCGGCGCCCGGATCACGGTGTTCGATCTGGATTCGCTGGCCCCGGTTGGAGAGATTCCCAATACCAATGCGCGGGGCGTGGCTGTCGACCCCAAGTCGCACCATGGCTTCGCCACCAGCAAACCGGTAGTGATGTGGGATACCAAAACACTGGCTACTGTAAAGACGATCGACGTCGATGGTGGCCCGGACGGCATCATGTTCGATCCGTTCAACGACCGCGTCTGGGTCTTCAGTCACAGTGCCCCGAACGCGACCGTCATCAATGCGAAGGACGGGTCGATTGCAGGCACCGTCGATCTGGGTGGCGCGCCCGAGCAGGCGGTCACGGACGGCAAGGGGCACATCTGGGTGGATATCGAAGATAAGGACAATATCGCGGCTGTGGACGCCAAGACGCTCAAAGTAACCGCGCACTACGGTCTCGAAGGCAAAGGCGGCGGCCCGGGTGGACTGGCATTCGACGAGAAACACCATATTCTTTTTGCGGCGTGCCACGAGCCCGCCACCATGGTGATCCTGAACGCCGAAGATGGCAAGATCCTTACGGCACTGCCCATCGGGAAGGGCGTAGACGGCGCCGGATTCAATCCGCGCACGATGGAAGCGTTCAGCTCGCAGGGCGATGGCACACTGACTGTCATCAAGGAGAATAGCCCCACGAACTTTGAAGTGGAGCAGAATGTCCAAACCAAGCCAGGCGCCCGAACGATGACCGTAGATACCAAGACGAACCGGATCGTCTCAATCACCGGAGAGTTCGCTCCGCCTCCGGCCGGACAGCGGCGCGGCCCGATGGCGCCGGGTTCGTTCTCGATCATCGTAGTGGGTAAGTAGCGACTCACCTCGCCGACGCATGTACTCCGGTTAATTAACCCAACTTCTGGCAACATGGCGGAGAACCGGTGGAGTCCATATACAATGGACCCATGAGAAAGATAGTTCTAGCAGTACTCACCCTCTCGATTCCATCCGCTGTATTCGCTCAAGCGGGCACTTGTGCCGGCATGAGCCTGGGTCCGTTAGCTCCCTTGAACGGCTTTGTGCCTTTCCCCGCCGACAGCCTATGGAACAAGAACATCGCGAACGCCCCGGTGGATCCCAACTCCGCGAACTATATCAATTACATCGGCGCTAACACGACCCTACACCCCGACTTCGGCGCCGGCCTGTATGCGGGCCAGAGCATGGGCATTCCTTACCAGATCGAAGCCGGGTCGCAGCCCTTGGTCCCGGTGAAAATCACCGAATACGCCAGCCAGAGCGACCCCGGTCCGATGCCTATCCCGGCCAACGCGCTGATTGAAGGCTACCCGAAACCGGGCGATGGAGACCGGCACGTGCTGGTGCTGGACCAGGGCAGTTGCTGGCTTTTCGAGCTATACCAGGGAGTCTACAAGAACGGCGAATGGTCCGCCAGTTCGACCGCCATCTGGGACATGACTATCGACGAACAGCGCCCCTACACCTGGACTTCGGCGGATGCGGCCGGTTTGCCCGTCTTCCCCGGACTGGTACGCTACGACGAAGTTTCCGCCGGGGCCATCAACCACGCCGTGCGCTATACCCTCCCGGTTACGCAAGAGGCTTTCACGCCGCCGGCATCGCATTGGGCGTCCACTACAACCGACCCGGACGCGCCACCCATGGGCATGCGGATGCGGCTTAAGGCCAGCTTCGATATCGCGGGATTCTCGCCGGCTAATCAGGTGATCCTGACGGCGTTGCAGCAGTATGGCATGATTCTGGCCGACAATGGCAGCGCCATTTACATCACCGGCATGCCCGACAGCAGTTGGGATAACAACGACCTCGGCAATCTCAAGAGCATCACGGCATCGAATTTCGATGTGATCCAGGTGGCTCCATTGTATACGCCGTCGAACGTACCCACCGGACCTTCGCCCGTAGTAGCCAGCTTCACCGCAAATCCTACCTCGGTAACCGCGGGGCAGCCGGTCACCCTGAGTTGGGACGTGACAGGAGCTATTTACAATATCATCAGCCCGCAGGTAGGCCCGGTTCGCGGAACCAGCGTGGTCGTAACGCCAACCGCCACGACGACCTATGGTCTTTACTCGACTAACCAATATGGCCGGCACATCGCGAAGGTGACGGTCACCGTGCAGTAGGACCTTACGAAGCGAAGAAGACCAGGCCCGGCCTTGGGGTTATTAGGCCGGGCCAATTTCGTTTTGGGCTCCTTGGGCCCCATCCCGTAAACCGGCAAGTATCCATTGCGCTCCTGGCGACTTCTAGACCTCCACTCGATTGGATCGTTAAAGCATAAACATAAGATCCAGTACTTATAGGATTATCCCCAGCCACTTTGCTAATAGCCGCGGTCAGCGAAATAGTTCTTGTGCCGGCAGACGATTCGAGATACAAAGGGTTGCCGGAGGGCGCAGTTACTTGAACGCTCCCCGAACTACTTCGCGGAACGAGTTTGTTTGGAAGACGAGCTGTTAGTCGCGATCGCGGTTTGTTTATTACCCATCCTGGGACTCGGCGGGCTGTGGCTGCTGGCCAAGCGCTTTGTGCGGCTGCGATGTCCGGAGTGCAACGCCAAGGCGCTGGTACGTTTCCAGGAACGCGCAGCACTGCCGCCGCTCTTCGCAACCTATGGCTGCCGCAAGTGCGGTACGAGTTGCGTCAAAGTTTTTCGCTGGTGAACTCCCGGGCGTAGCTTCAACAAACGGACCAACTGCCAAGTGGTGCTCACATCCAAGCTCGCCATCCCCTCGCGTTAGATCGGCGTGCGGCCGCTTAGCTCCCGGCGAAGGATGCCGCCGTGCTCAATTGTAAATTGGCCGAACTCCAAATCGAGCTGACGCTGGTGCCGGAACTGAGAAAAAGGGCAGCGGAACCGAGAGCCACAAATGCGATCAGCAGCGTATATTCGATCAGGTCTTGGCCTTGATCGTCCATCCACAGGTTCAACAGAAAATTCGTCATCGTAGATTCCTTTCTTTGATCAAGCTTCGTGCCGCCTCCGCGTTATGGCTGAAAGCCGACTCGCTTAAGCGTTAATGAAGGCTGTCATGTTTGAGATTCTACGCCTAAGTCACATCCCAGTGCGGTACCAAGCGGACGGGTTAAGGTACATATGACGGACTTGCGGCGTACCCCGTAGTTAACCCTCGGCGCTCCCATTAGCTAATGGCCGAACAACGCAAGCTAACAAACTAGGGTGTCAGCGCAAACACGGTGCCGCTATTTTCAGAACCGCCGGGATCTAAGCCCGAGGTGGTGCCGAACAGTACTCCGTCCGGGCCAAGCACCACGGCCGCGTACGGGACTTCTCCCTCCGTAACGCCCGCCGTAAAACTGTGGAGTACGTTGTATTGCCAATCGCCTCCCGCCGCCGCCGGCGGAGCCAGCCGGAATACCGTACCAGCGGCGGTCGGCGAAGTGCCGCCTGAACTGGTGGTGCCGTACAGAACTCCAGAGCTATCAATCGCCAAGCCGCCCAGCGGTAATTTGCCCGAGCGGTAGAAGAAGTTGTAAAGCACAGCCTCCGTCCAGGGGTCGTCGGCCGCTGCAGGCGGAGTCAGCGAAAACACCGTGCCGGTGGCTTGGGCGCCGCCGGTATAGGTCGTCCCATAGAGCACCCCACCGTTCCCAATCACCAGGCTTCCGTAATAAGGGCCGCCGCCATCTTTGCCACCCGAGAAGCTACGCAGAACAGTTTCCGTCCAGGAGCCGCCGGGATTCGCAGGCGGTGTTAGCGAGAATACCGTGCCTGCACCGGAGGCTCCGCCACTATAGGTAGTGCCATAGAGCACGCTGCCCGAACCGATCGCCAGACCCGCGATGGGTTCTGTGCCATCGCCGGGGCCGCCGAAGTTGTGCAGTATATCTTCGCTCCAAGATCCGCCAGGCGCGGCAGGGGGCGTCAAGGAGAATATAGTTCCTACACCGTATGTTCCGCCGTAGGTAGTGGTGCCGTACAGAATGCCGCCGGCGCCAATCACTACAGGCGCCGATGGATCCCCGCCATCGGTGCTTCCAGCGGCGTACCCCGAGAAAGCGTGTAGCGTGGCTTCGGTCCAATCGCCTCCAGGCGCAACCGGCGGCGTCAAGGAAAACACCGTTCCGTGTTTCGATGGACCGAGAAGGTAAGTTGTGCCGTAAAGCACTCCATCGGCGCCAATCACTACACTTCCAAACGGCGAGAATCCGTCGCCGCCTGCAAACGTGTACAGTACATCTTCAGTCCAAGCGCCGCCCGCAGCGGCCGGCGGCGTCAAGGAGAAAACGTTGCCGAAACCGCCTGCCCCGCCAAAAGCAGTGGTACCGTAGAGCACGCCATTGCCAACGGTCACGGGCGCAATAGGCGTTTTCCCATCGGCGCCGCTGAAAAGGAACAACGAGGTAAAGGTTTGAGCTGAAGTGAGGGCCGGAAATGCTAAAACGAGCGTTCCCGCCGCCATGCGCCATTGACGCATCGTGTATATGTCCTCCTAACGTATTGTACGCAGGTCTAAATGGGATCGCTCGGCCGGGTAGGCTGTTCCCATGACGCCCTCCCAAACGATTCGGTTGAATCTCTCGGCGTCTACGCGGTCCTCGGCGGTAAAATCGAATCCCGCTGTCTTTTCGGCCCAATAGGCCGCATCGTGCGAGGGCTTCAAACCACCGGACGCGCCAGCCGGCGCGAACGCAGACGCGGGGATAGGCAGTTTGGTATTCGCCAGGATCGCGGATGGCGCCGCATCGAACGTCCATTCCTTCTGGCTCAGGTCGAACACATCGGTCATGGGCCGCTCGGTTGCCGTGTTCAGGTTCAAGTGCTCCAGCCCCAGAATGTCTTCGATGGTGCGGACCATATTCACCGTCGTGTAGTAAGTCGACACCACAGCGCCGTGCTTCACGTAAGGGCCGGCCACGTAAGCGGTGGTCCGATGGGCGTCTACGTGGTCCGGGCCGTTCTGGGCATCATCTTCCACGCTGAAGACCAGCGTGCTGTCGTTATACGGGCTATGTGCCAGGCGCTCCAGCAAGCGGGCCATGCCATAGTCGTTGTCGGCTTGCTGCAGTTCAGGCGTATTGACTCCCGCGATAGCCCCT
>Ga0302325_10028860_pt1 | contig 11474 bp, 9 predicted proteins | sample Palsa_T0_2_FD_201948 | JGI IMG/M metagenome (GOLD analysis project Ga0302325, IMG submission 201948) | Peat permafrost microbial communities from Stordalen Mire near Abisko, Sweden - Palsa_T0_2 | ecosystem: Environmental > Terrestrial > Soil > Palsa > Peat permafrost | place: Sweden: Abisko... | reverse complement strand
CCACGTTCAGCGCGTACTCGGCCAACATCGCGTCGTCCTTCGACCAGTTCACGACCGCGGCGCAGGCGGGCTCGCTGCCCAGCGTCTCGTTCGTCGACCCCGGCACCGTGAACGAAAGCTACATGGGCCTCGACGAGCACCCGCCGGCGGTCATGCAGGTGGGCGAGGCCTGGCTGGCGTCGGTGCTGACGAGCCTCGTCACCAGTCCACAGTGGCCGCACATGGCCGTCTTCCTCCTCTTCGACGAGCACGGCGGCCTCTACGATCACGAGGTGCCCCCGAGCGCGTGCAAGCCGGATTCGATCGCCCCGATCCTCGCGATGGCGGACGGCGGCATCTACGGCGGGTTCGACGAGTACGGAATCCGGCTGCCGTTCGCCGCCATCTCGCCGTACGCCAAGCCTCACTACGTGGGTCACCTCGTCTACGACCACACCTCGGTGCTGAGGTTCATCGAGGCGCGCTTTGGGCTGCCCGCACTGACCAAGCGCGACGCCAACGCGCTCGTCCCGTGGGACGTCTTCGACTTCACGACGACGACGCCGAACCTGACGCCGCCCGCGCCGCCCACGGTCCCCGTGAATCAGAACCTCATCCAGCAATGCCAGACGATCTTCACGGCGTCCGGAGTCTCCACGTCCGGTTACCAGGACTGACGCGCGCCGCAGTCCTTCTGATCGCGGTCTTTGGCGCCGCCTGCTCTCGCTCGTCGACAGCGACGCCGTCGGTCGAAGCGGGGGCGTCATCCAGCGCACCCGTGGTGCGGTCTTCGCTTGCCGGAGCGGCCGCGGTGCCCAATGCGCCCGCGACCGTGGTGCTGCGCGGCTATGCAGAGGACGGCGCCGCGGCCACCGGCCGCCTGATGAACGCCTGCGGAGATCGGGCCGCGTACATCGCGATCCGCCGCAGCGCGACGGCTTCTCTCGGCGTTTGGCGGGCGTGGCTGAAGATCTCCGGCGAGGCCGCGTTCGGCCCCGAGATCGCGATCCAGGAGACCGGGGGCTCCATCGGCGCGCTCGACCGCGCGATGCAAGCGCATGACTGCGGCGTGCAGCGCGACGCCGCGAAGAACGTCGAAGGCGCGTTCCGCGTCGCGCTCGACGTCCTCGGACGCAACGACGCGCCACCCCGGGTCGTCGGGCAAGCGCTCTCCGACGCGGCCTACTGGCTCGGACAGGCGCTCCTCGAGTCGACGTCGTTCGTGCCCGAGGGGGACGACGCTGCCGCCGCCGACGTCGCGGGCTTCGTCGACTTTCTCGAGAGGGGCACCGTCGCGATGGAGCTCTCCGTGGGCGAGGCCCTCGCGCCGCTCGCACCCCTTCGCGACGTGCAGCGCTTGGCCGACGTCCGCGGACGCGGCGCGCTCGTACGAGCGACCGGCGTGCTCGGGCGGACCATTCGGCTCTCGCTGCACGACCGTGGTCTCGCGACGACGCTGCAGAACCGGCCGCTCCGCGACGCACCCGAGCCGAGCGCCCTCACCCTCCCCCGCCCCACCGCCCCGACGAACGCCGCCGAGGCGGAGCTCGGCCACCGTCTCTTCGAAGACGTGCGCCTCTCGCCCGATCGGTCCCGCGCCTGCGTCACCTGCCATGTCCCCTCGCGCGCCTTCAGCGACGGGCTCGCGACGCCCTCGTCGCGCGATCCCTCGGTGGCGCTGCGCCGGAACACGCCCTCGTTGCTCTATGCACCCCTCGAGGCTGTGCTCACCTGGGACGGTCGCGTGCGCACGGCCGACGCGCAGGCGCTGATCGTCATTCACACGACGGCGGAGATGGGCCTGCCCGACGCGGACGTCGTGAAGCTGGCGAGCGCGGATCCGACGTACGCGGCGCAGTTTCGTTCCGCGTTCGGCCGCGCCCCCACCACAACGGACGTCGGCCTCGCCCTGGCCGCGTACGAAGCAAGCGCGTTCGTCCCAGGCAAGGCGCGCGTCGACCGCTTCGCACGCGGCGAGCTTGCGACGCTCGCGCCCGACGAGTCCGCCGGGCTCGACGTGTTCGCCGGCAAGGGTCGCTGCGCGCGCTGCCATGTGCCACCCGTGTTTGGCGGGAGTCGCCCTCCCGACTTCACGGCGCCGGTCTTCGCGGTTCTGGGCGTGCCGGACCGTCCCGGCGGGTCCGTCGTCGACTCCGATCGCGGCCGCGAGGGCGCCTTTCGCGTGCCCACCGTGCGTAACGCCGGTCGGACCGCGCCTTACTTTCACCACGGGCGCTACCCGACCCTCGAAGAGGTGGTCGACTTCTACGACCGCGGCGGGGGACGAGGCCTCGGTCTCGACGTCCCGAGCCAAGATCCCGAAGTCCGCCCGCTGCACCTGACGCCCGAAGAGCGGCGCACGCTCCTCGTCTTCATGCGCGACGCGCTCGACGACACGCGCTGAGGCGCGGCGCTACTTCTTGGGCTTGGCCCACACGCCGAAGACGTAGTTCCCGGTGCCGGGACCGTCCACTTCGACCAGGAACTGGTAGTCGCCGTCGTGGTCCATGCACCACGTCTTGTCCGAGTCGATGATGGCCACCGGGCCGTTCGTCTTGTCGTCGCCGACGAGGTCTCCGCCTTTGCGCTCGATCAAGATATCCAGGTCCTTGATCGATCCGTCGGCGACGCCGAAGAAGCGATAGCAAAGGCCGCCCTGGATCTTCAGGTTGAACGTGTCGCGCTTGTCGTGGACGGAGTGCAGCTTGCCCACCGCGGGGGACGCGTACTCCACCGCGCCCGTCGGCGTCCCGCAGCTCGCGGTGAGCGCATGAAAGTCCTTGCCCGCGTCCCCCGTCACCCCGATGCGCTGCCAGCACTCGCGTTCGTCGATCGTGGATTTGGGGAACGACGGCCGCGTGGTCTTCGTGAAGAGCGGCGTCAGCGTCGCGGGGTCGTGGACCTCGCCGAGGTCTTCGTACGTGTCGGGCTCGGGGGCCAATGGCGGCGCGGGCGCCACGGAAGCGACGGGCGGGGGCGCCGCCGACGGCGACGGGCTGGGCGGCGCCTCGTTGGCAACCGGAGGGGGGGCCGTCGCCGCGGGAGGCGAAGCCCCACCGCCGCAGGCCATCGTCGACGCGCAGAGGACGGTCAGAGCGCAGGTGGATCGCAGCACAGCTCATGAATATGAGCCCAAAGCCTGCTTATTGAAACAGGGAACGAAGCCGCTCGGGGGGGGGTCGGTTCAGGCGCGCCTTTGCATCAGGGCCGTGCGCTCGATTTCGAACACCTTGTCCTTCACCTTGCTACTGGCGTCCTTTTTGCCAAGCTCCTCGGCGAAGAGGTCGGCCCCCGCGTCGAGAAGCGCGGACGGCTTGACGTTCTTGGTGCCCACCAGCTTGAACGTGACGGCGCCCGTCTCGGGGGTGAGAGGTTCCACGCGGAGCACGCGGCTCGCGGCGTAGAGGGTGTCGCCCGCGATGACGCCCGCGGGATGGGCGCCTTTGTCGTACCCCAGCTCCCACAGCACGTTGCCGCTCGTGTCGCGGCTCGCCAGCGACGCGACCCATCCGAAGACCAGCCCGCCGTAGACAACGCGCGTCTTGGCAAAGCCCGTGCGGGCGTAGGGCTCGTCGAAATGCAGCGGGTGACTGTTGCGGAACATGTACGTGAGCTGCATGTGCTCGGCCTCGCTCACCGTGCGCCCGATGTCGTGGCAGATGACGTCGCCCGCCGCGAAGTCTTCGTAGAATCCGGCGAAGCCTCGGCCCGCGGCGTCGCTCCCCAATCCGAGTGTCTTCTCGAGCTCGGGAGGCGTGCGCCCGACGGGCGGCGGCGACGCATCGGTCGCGGCGCTCTTGGTCGCCACAGCGCCGCTCGCGGGGTGGATCGCGGCGCCTGCCTTGACCAGCACCTTGCGCTCGAACCGGCAGACGAGGCGCGTGTCCGCGGGCCCGTCCGGCCCTTCGGCGACGAGCGCCGTGCGGACGTGGACCACGCCTCGCTCCCCTTCGCTCGCGCGCTTGACGCCGAGCACGGTGCTCGAGGCGCGGAGCGTGTCGCCCGCGTAGCACGCCGCCGGAAACCGCACGTCGATGTACGCGAGGTGCGCGATGGCCTGCTCCGACACGTCGTGCACCGAGAAGCTGAGACCGAAGTTGAGCAGCATCAGCGGATGCACCGGGCGATCCCTGAAGCCGAGGCGGCGCGCGAACCGGGCGCTCGCGAAGACGGGAGACGCGTCGAGGAAGCTGCCGGCGGCGAGCGCCAGGTGCCCTACGTCGACCGTGACCTCCCATGGATGGTCGTAGGTCGTGCCGATCTCGAACTCGTCGAGCGTCCGCCCGTAGAGCGGCGACCGATATCCTTTGGTCATGTGCGCTTCCCTCGCTGGCCGGTTCCGCTCCGTACCCTATTCGACGAGCCGGCGCGCGATGACGTGCGCCTGGATCTCGTTTGCGCCCTCGAAGATCGAGAGCACACGCGCATCGACCAGGAGGCGCGACGCCGTGTACTCCTCGGCGTACCCGTTGCCCCCGTGGATCTGGACCCCTGCGTCGGCGCACTCCCATGCCGCGCGCGTGGCGAGCAGCTTGGCCATCCCGGCCTCGAGGTCGCAACGCTTGCCCGAGTCCTTCATCCGCGCCGAGTAGAACGTGAGCTGGCGTGCGGCGTGCGTCAGCGCGATCATCCGCCCGAGCTTGCGCGCGACGCGCGGCATCTCGAGCAGCGGCTTGCCGAACTGGATCCGCTCGCGCGCGTACTTGGCCGCCTCGTCGAGCGCGGCTTGCGCAACGCCGACAGCGCGCGCGGCCGTCTGGATCCGCGCGCTCTCGAACGTCGTCATCAGGCGGCGGAACCCCGTGCCGAGGCCGCCGTCGCCGCCGAGCAGCGCCTCGGCCGGCACGACGAAGCCGTCGAACGACAGCTCGTACTCCTTCATCCCTCGGTAACCGAGGACCTTGATCTCCGTGCCGCTGAGGCCCGCGTCCACGAACTCGGCCGTCTCGGTGCCCGCTTTCTTCTCGGCGAGGAACATCGACAGGCCGTTGTGGTCCGGCTTGGTCGGGTCGGTGCGCGCGAGGACCGTCATCAGCGTCGCGCGCGAGGCGTGCGTGATCCACGTCTTGTTGCCATCGATGCGCCACGCGCCGTCGCCCTGCCGGGTGGCTCGCGTCTTCAGGTGCGCCAGGTCGCTGCCATGATCGGGCTCGGTGAAGACCGCCGTGGGGAGCACCGTGCCCGCCGCGATCGCGGGCAGCCATTTTTGCTTCTGCTCCTCGGTGCCACCGTGCTGGATCAGCTCGGCCGCGATTTCGGCGCGCGTGCCGAGCGAGCCCACGCCGATGTAGCCCCGGGACAGCTCTTCGGTGATGACGCACATCGCGATCTTGCCGAGCCCCTGGCCGCCGTACACCTCGGGGATGGTGATGCCGAAGACGCCCATCTCGCCCATCGCCCGGACGAGCTCCATCGGGATGAGCACGTCCTTGCGGTGAATTCCCTGCGCGATCGGCAGCACGCGGTCGTTCACGAACTTGCGAAACTCATCGCGCATCATGACCAGCGTGTCGTCGTCGAGACCGAGCGGGATCGAGGCGCCCGCGGCGTGGGCGCGCGCGATGGCGATGTACTTGTCGCCGCCCGCCTCTTCGTCGGCCCAGCGGGCGATGGCCGGAGCACCGACCGTCGACTCGATGTCGGCGGGCGTCACGTGCAGCTCGGTGACGGCGTAGGTCTCCGTCGCGCCGAGCCACACGATGCTGCGCAGACCGCGCGCCACGTCGGCCACGAAGACCTGCGTGACCGCGTGCGACCCGTCGCCCGGATGCTTGGACGCCCACTCGACCAGGTGACGGCAGGCCGCCAGGTCGGTCGCGACGTAGGCGAGCGCGTGCGCCGCGAGCTGCTCGCGCTCGAGGGCCGCGCCGTCGAGCGCGCCGTTGACGAAGACCTTGGCGCGCACCCTCTCGCGGGCCACGCGGTACAGGCCGTCGATGGCCTCGATGGCCGCGCGTACGGAAGAGAGAGGATCGGCGTTCGACATCACGGTCTCCGGAGGGCGCTCAGCTGAGGCCGAGCTCGACGGCCGTCGCGACGTCGATCTTGCCGAGCGCGTAGGCCGTCTTGAGGGCGACGCGGTTGATGCGGTCCGTCGCGCGGTCGGCCATCTTGCCGTCGATCATCGTCGCGCCGAGGCCCTTGCGCTCGGCGTCGAGGAACGCCTTGGCCTCCAGGATGGCCCGCTCGATGACCGCGGGGTCCATCGAGAACACGTCGAGCGCGATCTGCGTCTGCGCCGGGATGCCCGTCCACTTGCCGCGGAAGCCGAAGCTCTTCGCGATGAGCGCGTCGCGGCGGCACTCGTCGAGCGCCGCCTGTTTCTCGTCCTCGGACTTGTCCTTGGTCGGGTAGTTGAGCGTCATCTCGGCGATGGCCGGGATGTTGACGCTGGCCGCCGCCTTCACGATGCGCGCCCGCGCGTGCTCCACGAGCGGGTGGTCGGTGTGGTACGGCTCGCCGACCATCCGGAGCGAGCCCCAGTAGTCGTACGCGCCGAAGATGAGCGCGCTCAAGCGGCTCGACGCCCGCGCGATCTCGAAGACCTGCTCCTCGGCGCTGACGCTCTCGATGAGCACCTGGATGCTGATCTTTCCTTCTTCGAGGCCGTGCTTGCGCTCGAGCGCCGAGAGCGTGGCGTCGATGCTGCGCACCTCGTCGGGCGTCTCGGTCTTCGGAAAGATCAGCCCGTCGAGGTTGTTGCCCGCCGACGCGACGACGACCGCGATGTCCTCGTGCTTCGGGTCGAGCGCAAGCCCGCGCGGCCGGAAGAACCGGAGCCGCGGGCCCCAGTCGAGCGTGTTGAGCGCGTGCACCACGTTGGCGCGGCCCTGCGCCAGCTTGGCCTCGTCGCCCCGGGGGATGCTGTCTTCCAGGTCGAGCATGATCAGGTTCGCCAAGCTGCGCGTCGCGGCGCTCTCGACGTACTTCCACACGGTGGCGGGGCACGTGAGGTGCGCCATCTGCAGCAAGAACTTGGGCCGCAGATCGATCTCGCGCGTGCTCAGGCGCGCGAGGATGGCCTCGTTGCGCGTGGACGCGGCCTTGGTGATGACGCTGTCGGGAGCCGCCAGGTCGGGCTTGGGCTCAGCGGATTGGGTGGATGCGGTCATGGCCGTCGAGAGTCTCCAGAAGCACGTGTGAAGTCCCCTTGTCCTACGCGATTTCGGACAGCGTCTTTTGCCCCGTCCGGGGCGCGCTGACCAGGCATGAAAGCTTGCCCATGTGCCGATTGTGCATCATGTCGTCGTGAGCCTTGGGGATCTCGGCGTACGTGTACACCGACGTCATGCAGGGCTTGATGGTGCCGTTGAGAACGAGCTCGTTGGCCCTCCAGCACTCCTCGGCGTGGGCAAAGTGCGACCCTACGATCGTCTTTTGCCGCATCCAGAGGTGCCGCACGTCGAAGGTGAGGTCGAACCCCGTCGTCGCGGCGCAGATGACGATGCGGCCGAGGCGGCTCGCGAGAAACACGCTCGTCGGGAACGTCTCCTGGCCCGGGTGCTCGAACACCACGTCCGGGCCGCGGCTCGAGCCCGCCGCCGCCATGAACGCCTTGCCAAACGCCTTGGCCGCGTCAAGACGCGCCTTCTTGCGTTCGGGCGTCTCGTTCGGCGTGTACGCGAGGTTCGGGAAGTCCTTGCGGTTGATCGTCCCCACGGCTCCGAACTTGCGCGCCATTTCGGCCTTGTCGGCGCTAGAGACGACGGCCACCGGAATCGCGCCGACCATGCGCGCGAGCTGACAGGCAAAAGTGCCGAGGCCGCCGGCGCCGCCCCACACGAGCACCGTCTCGCCCGGCCGCAGCGCGGCGCGATCGATCAGCATCCGGTACGCCGTGCAGAGATCGAGCGCATAGCTCGCCGATTCTTCCCACGTCATGTTCGGCGACTTGGGCATCAGCTGCTGCGACTGGGCGAGGGTGAACTGGGCAAAGCTGCCGTACGGCGTCTCGTAGCCCCAGATCTTCTGGTTCTCGCAGCCCATCGGGTCGTAGCCGTTGCACGACGGGCACTCGCCGCACGTCTGGTTGCAATGCAAGACGACCTCGTCGCCCACCTTCCACCGCCGGACGGCGACGCCCACTTTCCACACGATGCCCGCGCAGTCGGAGCCGCCGATGTGAAACGGGTGCTTGTGCACGTCGAGGACGCTCACCGGCTTGCCCAGGCCGCCCCAGACGCCGTTGTAGTTCACGCCCGCCGCCATGCTCAGCACGAGCACCTCGTTGGGGCCCGGCTCCGGCGTCTCGACGACCTCTTCCCGGAACGACTGCAAGGGCTCGCCGTGCGTCTCTTTGCGAACGACCCACGCGTGCATGCGCTTGGGCACGACGCCGAGCGGCGGCACCGAGCCGACCGGCACGACATCCGGGACGTGATCGAGCTTCGTTTCCTTCATGATGGCCTCTGGCGCCGCTTTCCGGCGCGCGTAGTAAGGGTAACGCAATGGCTGAAAGAAGGACGCCCGCCGCCAACACGGACGCGTCGCTCGCGCCGATCCGCGCCAAGATCAAGGCGCTGGGCGAGCTGCTCGGGCGCAACGTCAAGGTCCTCATCGGCAAGCCGGGCCTCGATGGCCACTCCGACGGCGCCGAGCAGATCGCCCTTCGTGCACGCGACGCGGGGTTCGACGTCGTCTACCCCGGCATCCGCGCGACCGCGGCGGAGCTCGCGCAGAGCGCCGTCGAAGAGGGCGTGCACCTCGTGGGGCTCAGCGTGCTCTCCGGACCCCACATGGAACGGGTATCCGAGGTGATCGAGGCCCTGCGGGCCGCGGGGGTGACCCATGTCCCGGTCGTCGTCGGTGCCACCATCCCCGAGGCCGACGCGCGGGCGCTCGAAGCCAAAGGCGTGGCGCGCGTGTACACGCCGGAGGACCTTGCCCTCGGCATGGACGACCTCGTGGATCTCGTTCTTCGCGCCCGTGCCGTCCGCTGAGCGTCGATCGAGGCCCGGATCCCGTCGGGCGTAGAGGTTATCGGAGCGCATCAAGGTCGGGCAAGGTGGGATACTAGGAAGGGGCGACTTCGACCACTAGAATCAAGAGCAGCCATGCGGCCGGCGCAGCCCTCGGAAGCCACGGTCCCGAGCTTGCGCGCCCAGTTCCTCATCCGCGAGCTCGACGCGGCACGGGTGATCGACGTCGCCGCGAGCGACCTTTGCCGCACGGTCGGCATCGACGTCGGCCAGCTGGCCGACCCTCTGGCGCGCGTTCCCGTGCGGCTACTTGCCAAGGTCTACGACCTGGCCGCCGCGCGAAGCGGCGACGACGCGCTCGGCCTGCACGTGGGCGAGCGCACCGGCCCCGGCGTCGTCGATCTCGTCGACTACGCCTTCATCAGCCGCCCCACGCTCGCGAAGGCGTACGACGATCTGCATGCCCTCGTCGCGCCGCTGTACCCCGAGGCCGAGGTGAGCCTGACGGTGACGGGCGAGGTCGCCGTCTTCGGCTACCGGATCGATCCGTCGGAGGCCGCCCATCATCGGCACCGCTGCGAGGCGCTCTTGGCGAGCGTCTTCAAGCTCGCCGAGCGGGGCCTCGGGACGCGCAAACCTCTCCTCAGGGTCGCCTTCCAGCACCCGCGGCCCCCCGACGTGACCGAGCATGAGCGAATCTTCGCCGCGCCCGTCCAGTTTGACCGGCCCGCCAACGAGCTGGCGTTCGACGCACGGTGGCTGAGCGCGCCACTCGCCACCGCCGACGCGAACCTTTGCGCCGTGCTCGATCGGCACCTGCGCGACCTCGTCACCCGCATGCCGCCGTCGCAAAACTACAAGCGTTTTTCATACGATGTACGTCGACGTCTTGCACAACTGTTTCGGTCGGGGGCGATCGGGTTGCCCGCAGTGGCCAAAAGTTTGGGCGTCAGCGAACGAACCCTCCAGCGGCGGCTGCAGGAAGAGGGAACGTCGCTCCAGGAGCTGGTCGACGAAGTGCGATCCGAGCTGTCGGTTTCGCTGCTCGACTCGGACCTCTCGTTGACCGACGTCGCAGATCGCTTGGGATACGCGAGCTTGGGAGCGTTCTCTCGTGCTTTTCGAAGATGGCGCGGCGTCTCGCCCGCGGCCCACCGCAAGACGGTCCGCATCGGCACACCGCCCCGGCCGGCACGCACCGACGCATGACGCGTCGCCCCGAAGGGGGGCGACGAAATTAATATTGCCTCCCGCCGGAAAGAGGTCTTGCGCATAATAAGGGAGCTCATGCAAAGATGGGCGCCCGTACATGAAGCCATCGTCCTCCTCGTCCCGCTCCAAAGGAGCTGTCGCCTACCTTCGGCGCGGCGCCGGCGCTTACGGCTCGTCCGAAAATGCCCAACGTCGCGCCATCCGCGATTGGGCCAAGCGCCAGGGGACGGGGGTTGTCGGCTGGCACGTCGACGGCGCCACGTCGGCCCGCATCGAGGATCGGCCCGCCATTCTCGTCGCGCTTGCGTCGCTCGCCGCCACCGGGGCCAAGGTGCTCTGCGTCGCGGAGCCCAGCGTGCTCGACCGCGCTCCGACGTCACGCACGGTCGTGGAGCACCTGGCCCGCCACGTCGGGGGCCGCATCGTGTACGTATCGGCCAAGGGCAGCGAGGCCGACTACGACGGCCGGGCGCAAGTCGACAGCGCTCTCGTCGCCCACGAGCCCATGCTCCTGAAGCTCCGGGCCATGACCGCCGCCGAGCTCAAACGCCCCCGCGGCGCCCTCTGGGGCCGCTGTCCGTGGGGCTACCGGTTCTCGCCGGACGGCATGCAGCTGCAGCCGTACGAGCCCGAGCAGAACGTCATCGCCGTCGTGCGCCACATGCGCCTGCGTGGCCTCAAGCTCCGCGAGATCGCCGACGAGCTTCGCCGCTCGGGCGTGGTCGGCCGAACGGGCCGCCCGCTCGGCATCACGCGGATCTTCGAGCTACTCGACCAGGGCCGCGGCAGCCGCCCCAAGGCCATTCGCTAGCCCCTCTGCACGACCTCGCTCCTCGACCCGATCTCCTGCCTCGGATCCGAGGCCGAGAGGTGGGCCTCGATGAGCGCGATCAGCTCGTCCACGCTTGGACGGCCCTCCCCCGTGAGCGACAGGCACGCGTCGAGGGCGGTCGCGAGGTCGGGCCGGATCGCCGAGCCGTGCGCCGCGACCGGAGGGGGTCGCGGGACGTCGCGACCGTCGAGGCGTGCGAGAAACGGCGGCTCGGCAAAGGGCGATTCGCCGGTGAGCAGGCCATAGGCGAGCACGCCGAACGAGAAGACGTCGACCGCCGGGGAGAGCTGCTGCGTGCCCCCGGCGAGCTCCGGGGCCACGTACGCCGGCGTCCCGGAGATCTGGCCCGTGCGCGTCAGCTGCGGGGTGCTCCTCGGGTCGCGCAGGGGACCGGAGCGAGGCTCGGCGATGGTCGGCGTCTCGGGTTTGGACGGCGACGCGGGCGGCACGCTGTGGGCGCGCGTGGGCTCGCAGCTCGCCGAGCCTTCGAACGGCGCCTCCTCGAGCCAGCGGCTGATGCCGAAATCGGTGAT
>Ga0302325_10028859_pt1 | contig 11474 bp, 10 predicted proteins | sample Palsa_T0_2_FD_201948 | JGI IMG/M metagenome (GOLD analysis project Ga0302325, IMG submission 201948) | Peat permafrost microbial communities from Stordalen Mire near Abisko, Sweden - Palsa_T0_2 | ecosystem: Environmental > Terrestrial > Soil > Palsa > Peat permafrost | place: Sweden: Abisko... | reverse complement strand
CCATCACGATATCGCCGGCCGAGGCTTCTTCGAGCTCTACGCGCTTGAGCCCCTGCCAACCGTAAAGCTTCGCCAGCTTGAACACCGAACGGGTGCCGTCGAGGCGGCACAGCGAGCAGTTTCGCCCCGCCTTCATCGAGCCTGCGAGCACGCGGCCGATCGCGAGGCGGCCGACGTATTCGTCGTAATCGATATTGTTGACCTGGAACTGCAGCGACGCATCGGGATCGACGACCGGCGCCGGCAGGTGGCTGACGATCGTTTCGAACAGCGGAATCAGGTTCTCGGACCCGCCGTCGAGCGTGCGGGAAGCGGTCCCGGCGCGCGCGTTGGTGTAAATCACGGGAAAATCGAGCTGGTCTTCGTCGGCGCCGAGATCGATGAAGAGGTCGTAGATCTCATCGAGAACTTCAGGCGCGCGCGCGTCGGGCCGGTCGATTTTATTGATGCATACGATCGCTGGCAGCCGTGCTTCGAGAGCCTTGCGCAGGACGAAGCGGGTCTGCGGCAGGGGACCCTCGCAGGCGTCGACGAGCAACAGGATGCCGTCGACCATCAGCAGCGTCCGTTCGACTTCGCCGCCGAAGTCAGAATGGCCGGGAGTATCGACGATATTGATTTTCGTATCGTGCCAGACGACCGAGGTATTTTTTGCAAGAATCGTGATGCCGCGCTCGCGTTCGAGCGCGAACGAATCCATTACGCGGTCGACGACCTGCTCATTGGCGCGAAAAGCACCGGCTTGGCGCAATAGCGCGTCAACCAGGGTGGTTTTACCGTGATCGACGTGCGCCACGATAGCGACGTTACGAATATTCTGGCCTTGCATTGAATTGATAAAAAATACGGTCGCGCCTGGAGCGGCCGACCGCCGTAAGCATTGTAGCTGTCTCCGCAGCCATAGTAAACGTGCCCTCGCCCGCTGGTCGCCACAGCGAGGCTTCGGGCCGCGTCCGACCACCGCAATACTTCTTCAGGGTGTGGGCTGGGGATCGGAATCGAATCCGGGCGAGTCGCTCGATATCTGGCTCTGGAGCTTGCCCAGCAACTGCTTGATATCGTCGACTTCCACGATTCGCCAGCGGCCGTCATCGCCGCGCGCCAGCCGGATAACCCAGTGTTGCCCTTTCTTATCCGTGAATTCCGTCGACGCCCCGGTGTCATCGCGCCGCATCGTAACGATCGCCGCCAATGCCGCCCAAGTCGGAATCTGGACGTCGCGCTGCCCCTGGTCGACTTCATGCTGGGCCCACGACTGGGCGATCGAGGCCATCGGCGTGCTCAGCATGTCGACGGCGCCGCGGCCGATCATGTCGCTGATAATGTTCCCGTTGTCATTCTTTTGTAACATTTGATAGCCGGCTGAACGCACGACGGCTGGAAAATCCACATATGCGCCGGCGGCGGCGCCGTCGCGCGCATCAATAGCGCGTTTCAACTGGATCATCGTCCAGGACGGCGTGCTGGGCAGATAGAACAGCGCCCACACGGCGAGAATCACGACGACCGAAACGGCAGTCCAGTGGCGCACCAGAAACCGGGTCATAACGATGGCGTCTGGCGAGGCGGCGGATTTAATACGGGATATCCGCTAACGCTGAGTCGGGATAAACACATTCAGACGAGCATAATCGTTCGCCGCCCGAATCGGAACCATCAGGATCGCGGGCAATCCCGCTCGCTAGAACAGAATCGACAGGTTCTTGGAGAGCAGTACGTTCTGGTCGAGCATAATCGTGCGGCTGGCAATCTGAAATCCGCCGGCCGTGCGCCTTATGAGATCGTCGCGGCTGCCGGCATAGAGGTCAACTTCGCCCTCCATCCGGTTGCGATAGACAATGAAATTCGAATGCACCGCGAAATCCGCATTTTGCGGTGCATTTGCGGGCTCGATCACTACGTTGGTGATTAGATGCCGCGTGCGTGAAGGCGGATCTTCCGCCCAGGCCTTGCCGGTCTTGAGCCGACGAATGCGCGCCTCCAGGAACGCCTTGTCGTCGTCGAAAAGAGAGACCTCGTCGGGGGCGGACGTATCGGAAGCTTCATCACGACGGTCGCGATTGAATCGCAAGGGCATCCAGTAATGGATGTCGTCAGCCAGCAGCTGCAGCCACTCATCGAAGCGCCGCGCGTCGAGCAGAGCCGCCTCATAATAGAGAAACTGCTCGACTTCCCATTGCAGGGAAATCCGCTCGACCGACACGATTCCAACCGACCCATTCATGCCCGATCCTCTATGACCGCGCCAGTCGCCTACTTCGCAAGTCCAGCCGACCCGTTCGCCGAATGGTCCGCGTGATCTCTGACGGTGCGGCGGGGAATCGAAATGTCTTTCCAGCTCGCGGCGGACATGAATTCGGCCCATCGCTCGTACAGGGCGCGCTGATTCTGCTCGCTGAAGACCACGCTGATTTCGCCGGGAAACTCCGGATGGATAATCGGCGAATCGAGCGCCATCTGGTAGTTCAGCGGATACTTTTGCGCGATGAAGCCGCCGTTGCCGCCGACGCAATAGTTCCAGTTTTCGCCATCGTCCTGTTCCCACGTGCCCGACGGTCCAAAGTGCCGCTGGCAGAGCAGGCGCATGGTTTCCTTGAGCTCGCGCGGCATCTTGCGCTCGACGATACACCACGCCCAGACCTCGATTTCGTCGGGTCCGCGCGGATGCCATACGCGAAGCGTCGGAAAGTCCCATAGCCACGACAGGTTCGGGAACGCGGTCGCATGCACCCACATCGCATCGTGGCAGCGCGCGCGGCCCAGCCGCCGTTCCATTTCCGCGGCGGTTGCGCCGAAATAAGCCCCGATGACGGGGTCTCCGATCAGCGGTGGTTTGTCGGTATAGGCGCCGACGCCGTGACCGCCGCCCGGATGGATCTGCAGGCCCTGGTCGTGATCTAGACTCTCGCGATATGACTCGGCGATCGCGGCCGACACGTGGCTGGTTTGCGCGTGATACATATCACCGCCGAACTGCTCGGCCGCCAGTTTCCAGTTGCCGCGCATCCGCCACTTCTGGACCCCGCCGAGAGCTTCCGTGCCGCCCTCCACGCGGTCCAGCAGAATATCCATGTAATAGGTCATGTCGCCCAGATAATCTCGCAGTGACGGCGCCTCGACGTCCCAGTTGCCGAAGACGAGACCCTTGTATGTCTCGATTCGCGGCACCTGGATGAGCCCCCATTCATCGCGCCGGAAGCGTTCGCCGTAGGCCTGGCGATGGAACGGAACGCCGGTAAGACGTCCTGTGTTGCTGTACGTCCATCCATGATACGTGCAGGTAAACGCTCTCGCGTTGCCGAAATCGGAGCGGCATACGCGCATTCCGCGATGGCGGCACGAGTTGAGCAGACCCTGGATCGATCCGTCGTCCTGCCGAATCACCAGGACCGGATCGGCGCCCATATAAGTGCTGAAATAATCGCCCGGCCGGACGAGCTGGCTTTCATGCGCAAGGAAGAGCCACGACCGCGCGAAAACCCGCTCGAGTTCGAGCTGATAAATCGCCGGATCGGAAAATACCCTGCGATCGACGACACCGTTGACCCCGTCGACCATCCGCGTGAAATTCGGAATTCCCATGGGCGCCCCTTTCCGGCTGTGCGATCTCCCCAAATCCGGCCGGATCCGACTGCCGATCAGTCTTATACGGAATGCGCGATTATCCGACAATCCTGCCGGATCGTATCGGCGAGCGCCTAATTAAGGTTGACTAGACCGATGGGAGCAGACTGGCGGCGGCTTTATCGAGCAGCCAGATCAGCTCGCCCTGGGTGGGCGCGATAAGCTGGGCGGGAAAACGATTCGGATCGCGCGGCCCGAAGATATTCTTGACCGCCTCGGCCTTGCCCTTGCCACTGACGAGAAACATCACGCGGGCGGCATTGTTGATAAGCGGCGCGGTCAGCGTGATGCGATTCTTCGGCTCCGCGTTGACTTCCACTGGAACGGCCAGCCGACTCTCCTCTTTCAGGGCCGCATCGCCCGGAAACAGCGACGCCGTATGAGCATTATCGCCGAGGCCCAGCAGAACCAGGCCAAAGCGCGGAAATTCGCCCTCTTCGGTTCCCAAGGATTCGCGCAAGTCTTCTTCATATTGCGTGGCAGCATCCGCCGGAGGCAGTTCGCCCTTGATCCGATGGATCTGGTCGGCGCGCAGGCCCAGCTTGCTCAGCAGCGCCTGGTTGGCGACGCCGAAATTGCTCAGCGGATTTTCCGGCGGCACGCAACGCTCATCGCCCCAGAAAAACCTCACTTCGCGCCAGTCGACGCTCAGCTTGAAACGGGTGGCGAGCAAGTCGTAGCTGGCGGTCGGCGTCGATCCGCCCGACAGGCAGATGTTGAATTCCGCGTGGGTGCAGATATCCTCGCCGGCGAAGTGCGCGATCTCTTCAGCGGCCCTGACGTGGACCGCCTGCGCATCCTCGAGGATTACGATTTTCGGCTCGTAACTTACCTTGCCAAGATCACTCATTCGCCCAGTCCACTCATTCGCCAAGCTCGCTCATATTGCCCGGCTCGCTAATCTCGCCATTCGCCCCGCCACTTCCCTCAATGCTCGCCTAGCCGCCGCTAACCGCGATTCCTTGCCACATCGGAACTCGGCAACACCAGCGCAAGGTTACCGGAAACCCGACGGCGCGCGGAAGATCCCGTGCTCCAGCTTCGCGACGATAACCTGATTCAGCGCGCGAGCATCGCCCGCGCACGTTCCACCAGATGGTCGGCGGTGATGTGAAAATGCTTGAACAGATCCTCCGCCTTGCCCGACGCGCCGAAGGTGGTCATGCCGACGAAATCGCCGTCGAGTCCGATCCAGCGGTACCATGAATCCGGCGCCGCAGCCTCGATGGCGATTCGGCGCCGGTTATCCGGCGGCAGGACCGCATCGCGATACTTCGGATTTTGCTTCGCAAACAGCTCGAAGCTCGGCATGCTGATGACGCGAACGGACGTGCCGTCGCCTTCGAGGGTTTTCTTGGCCTCGACGGCAAGCTGAACTTCGGAACCGGTCGAAAGCAGAATGATATCGGGCTTGCGGCCCTCTGTTTCCGTCAGCACGTAGCCGCCGCGTGCAAGATTGTATGCCGGCGCCATCACGGACCGATCGAAGGTGGGGATTTTCTGCCGCGTCAGCACGAGCATCACCGGGCCGCCCTTGTGAGTCATCGCGACGCGCCATGCTTCGGCGGCCTCGTTGGCGTCGCATGGACGGATAAGCGTCAAATTAGGCATCGCGCGCAGGCTCGCGAGTTGCTCGATCGGCTGATGGGTAGTGCCGTCCTCGCCGAGCCCGATCGAATCGTGGGTGAAGACATAGATCACGTGGATACCCATCATCGCGGCCAATCGGATCGATGGCCGGCAATAATCGGTAAACACGAAAAAGCTCGAGCCGAACGGAATTATGCCGCCATGAAGCGCCATGCCGTTGAGGATCGCGCACATCGCGTGTTCCCGGATGCCGAAATGAATATTGCGGCCCTCGTATGATCCGGGCTCGAAGCTGCCGCCATCCTTGATATCGGTGAAGGTCGATTCATTGAGATCGGCCGCACCGCCGAAAAGGCTCTCGACCTTGGCGGCGATCGTCTGCTCCACATCCGAGGCGGATTGGCGCGTGGCCATCGCCTCCTTGGGAGAGAAGACGGGTATATCGGCGTCCCAGCCGGCCGGCAGCTCTCCGGCCAGCATTGATTTGAACTTCGCGGCGTCTGCCGGATTCTTGCCCGCATAGGCCTCAAACCGCCGATTCCATTCGCTTTCCAGCGCGGCGCCCCGCGGTATAGCCTTCAGGAACTCGTCGGTCGCCGCCTGCGGCACATAGAAAGCGGGTTCGGGCGGCCATCCATAATTCTTTTTGGTCAATATGACTTCTTCAGCGCCGAGCGCCTGGCCGTGGGCCTTGGGGCTGTCCTGCCGATGGGGGCTGCCGTAGCCGATATGGCTGCGCACGCGAATCAACGAAGGCCGGCCGGTCTCGGCGATGCCATTTTCGATCGCCTTGCTGACCGCCTCCAGATCGTTGGCATCATCGACATGCTGCGTATGCCATCCGTAGGCGTCGAAGCGCTTGACGACATCTTCGGTGAACGCAATTTCGGTGTGGCCGTCGATAGTGATGTGATTGTCGTCGTAAATATAGACGATATTGCCGAGCTTCAGATGACCAGCGAGCGAGGCCGCCTCACTGGCGATACCTTCCATCAGATCGCCGTCGCCGCAGATGCCGAAAATGCGATGGTCGAACAAACCTGAGCCGTCGCGTTCGAAGCGCGCCCTTAAGTGCGTAGCGGCGATCGCCATGCCGATACCATTGCCGACGCCCTGCCCCAGCGGACCGGTGGTAGTCTCGACGCCGGCCGTCAGATAGTTCTCCGGATGACCGGGCGTCAGGCTCTCGATCTGACGGAAGCGTTTGATCTCGTCGAGCGACAAGTCGTAGCCGGTCAGATGGAGCAGGCTGTACAGCAGCATGCATCCATGGCCGGACGACAATACGAAACGGTCGCGCCCGTACCAATGCGGATTGCGCGGATTATGGCGCATGAACCGCGTAAACAGCAGATAGCCTATCGGAGCCATCCCCATCGGCATGCCGGGATGACCCGAGTTGGCCTTCTGAACCGCGTCGATCGAAATCACCCGGATCGAGTTGATACAAAGCTGCTCGATGTCGGCCGTATTTATTTTGGTATCGGTCGCGACTGCCACTGTTTCACCTTGCGCTGATGTTCGAGCGGCGATTACTTCCGCCGGGTTAGGGATATCGATCGGCGCTGCCAATCCGTCGGGCGCTGCAACCTATCGCGATTATCTCACCGCCCACTTCGCCCTTTCAAGGCGGGCTCGCGCCAGGGTTGTGGACGGCCGCGGAAGCTATCTTTGGGACGGCTGCTCTTTCTGATAAAAGTGGCGTAATGCCCATGGAGGATAGCGGGCCTAGATGAGAGTACTTGAGGAGCGCAGGGTGGTGGTGACCGGAACGGGTCTGGTCACGCCGCTGGGCACTGGAGTTGAGAAGAACTGGGAAGGTCTGATGGCCGGGCGTTCCGGAATCGGTCCTATTCACCGCTTTGACGTTTCGGACTTTCCCGTGCGTATCGCCGGCGAAGTGCCCGACTTTGAGCCGCTCGACTGGATCGAGCGACGCGACGTCAAGAAGATGGACATGTTCATCCAGTATGCGATGGCTGCCGCCGAGCAGGCCATGCAGCAGTCAGGGCTGAAGATAACTGACGAAATCGCCGACCGCGTGGGCGTGCTGGTGGGCGTCGGAATCGGCGGCCTGCTGACGATCGAGGAAAATCACCTCCTGTTCCTCGAAAGCCGGCTGAAGCGGATAACCCCCTTCTTTATTCCCAAATTGATTGGCAACCTCGCGCCCGGCCAGATTGCGATTCGCTACGGCGCGCGCGGCGTCAGCTTTACCACCACCAGCGCATGCGCTTCGGGCAGTCATGCGATCGGCGAGGCGTTTCGGATGATCCGGGCCGGTTATCTCGATGCGGCCATCACCGGCGGCGCCGAAGCCGCGCTGACTCCGCTGGGACTCGGCGGATTCGTTGCAATGCGCGCCCTGTCGACTCGTAATGAAGACCCCGGCTCCGCCAGCCGTCCTTTCGACCTCGACCGCGACGGCTTCGTCATGTCCGAAGGCGCCGCCTCATTGATTCTCGAAGAACGCGAGGCCGCGATTGCCCGCGGCGCTACGATATTGGCCGAGATCATCGGCTATGCCGCTAATGGCGACGCCTATCACATCACGTCGCCGTCGCCCGATGGCGAGGGCGCCAGCCGATGCATGCGGATGTGCCTGGACGACGGCAACCTGCCGCTCGATGAAGTCGATTACGTCAATGCCCACGGCACCTCGACGCCGCAGGGCGATCTAGCGGAAACCCATGCAATCAAGCGCGTCTTCGGTGAGCATGCCGCGCGTCTGGCGGTCAGCTCGACCAAGTCAATGACGGGCCACACGCTGGGTGCCGCCGGAGCGATCGAATCTGTCTATACGGTACTGGTGGTCGGACGCGGCATGATTCCGCCGACGATCAACTATGAGCATCCCGATCCGGAGTGCGACCTCGACTACGTGCCCAATGAGGCGCGCAAGCGTAAGGTCCGAATTGCTCTCAACAACTCGTTCGGTTTTGGCGGGACAAATACCACGCTGGCCTTCAGGGCAGCGGGGCAGGAATAACGGCGGCTCCGATGGGCTCCAGAATCGTGGCGACGGGTCGGGCGACGCCCCAGACCCTGTTGACCAATCGCGATCTTGAGCGGCAGATGGACACCTCCGATGAATGGGTGCGCAGCCGCACGGGTATCCGTCAACGCCAGGTGATCACCGGCTCCGAGTCGCTGGTCGATATAGCGGCCGACGCGAGCCGGATGGCGCTTGCCCGATCCGGTATTTCGGCGGCGGAGCTCGATGCGATCGTCGTCGGCACGGTATCTTCCGACTACGCCTTCCCGTCGTTCGCCTGCCAACTGCAGCATCGTCTGGGAATCACTGAGATTCCCAGCTTCGACGTCGCCGCAGCCTGCTCGGGCTTCGTCTTCGCGCTTTCGGTTGCCGATAACGGGCTTCGCGCCCGCCAATGGCGTCGCGTGCTGGTGGTGGGCGCCGACGCGCTCTCAACGATGGTCGACTGGAACGATCGGCGGACGGCCGTGCTCTTCGGCGACGGCGCCGGCGCCGTGGTGCTCGTGTGGGAAGAAGGACCGCGCGGCGTGCTCGGCAGCCTGCTGCGATCCTCGGGTTCGCATTGGGATCTGCTCGCGGTGCGCAACGTCGGCGTGCGCGGGACTGTCGATTCCACGATGCGCCGTTCGGCTGACGATGCGATTAAAATGCGCGGACCGGAACTCTTCAAGGTCGCCGTGAAGGGCATGGAAGACGTCACCCGCAAGGTTATCGAGCAGGCCGGTGTCACCCCCGAGGATGTCGCCCTGATCGTCCCGCATCAGGCCAATTCGCGCATCATCAGCGCGGTCGCGGACCGCCTCGGCTTCGATCCGGAAAAGGTCTTCGTCAACGTCGATCGATACGGCAACACCTCGGCCGCGTCGGTGCCGATCGCGCTCGACGAGGCGGTCGAGGGCGGCCGCATCCGCGATAACGATCTGATCGTGCTCAACGCCTGCGGCGGCGGCCTGACATGGGGAGCGAACCTGATACGGTGGTGATTCGGACCTGGCGTCGCATCACGAAACGGCGCCTTAGAATCTCTCTTCTTCAATAGACATCGCGAATAGACATCGCGCAACCGAACCTGCGAAATCCTTTAACCTGGCAACCCCGCTTATGTTGAGCGACCTCATGCGCCACCGCCTGCTGATTGTCGTGGGCAAGGGGGGCGTCGGCCGCACCTGCGTCTCGGCCGCGCTCGGAATGTTGTCGGTGCGCGCCGGTCGCCGTGTGCTTCTGATGGAAATAGATTCGCGTGCGGCGATGAGCACGCTGTTTGGGCGCAAACCTGTTTACGAGCCGACCGAAGTTTCGCCAGGTCTTTTTCTGATGGCGCTCGATGGGCGCAATGCGCTCGAACAATACCTCGGCCTCGCGCTGCCCAGCGCGAGGATGGTCCGCGCGGTTGTGGCCAGCCGTCTCTACAAATATTTCGTGCAGGCGGCGCCGGGGCTACGCGAGCTGATAATGATCGGCAAGCTGCTCCATGAGATCGAACGGCGGCCGGCTGGCGAGCCGCCATGGGACAACGTGATCTTCGACGCCCCAGCAAGCGGCCACGCGCTGAGCCTGCTCCAGATGCCGCTGGCAGCCGATGGCGCCTTTGGCGCCAGCGTGGTCGGCCGCGAGTCGCGCAACGTCGCTGCCTTGCTGCGCGATCGCGATCGCACGGCAATTATCCAGGTGTCCACTCCGGAGCCGCTCGCGATTGCCGAAACGATCGAGACCCATCGCGCTCTATGTGATCTTGGGCTCGAACCCTCCGGTATCGTGATGAATCGGATGGTCGCCGCGCCGTTCGGAAACCGCGAAATCGAAGGGCTGGAACGGCGCGCCGCACGTGCGGAATCCGCCGATCAAATCGCTCCGCTGGTCCGGATTGCGCGCGCTCGTCTGCGCACCGCCGCGCACCATCACGAGGCCCTGAACGATATCCGCGCCGCGATTGGAGGCGAAGTGATCGAGCTTCCAGAAGTTGCCGATGCCGACGGTCTGGATCTTATTGAGCGGATTGTCGAACGCCTCGAATTTGAAATCTCATCCGAACCCCGCATCGCCTCACCGGCCGCCGTCTGAGGTAGCCGCCGCCGGCCGATTGTGGAATCTGTTCAATCGAGACGATACCCTCGGAGAATCTAGCCTATGAAGAATCGAAGCGCATTCGAGAGCCGTTCGCGCGCCGGTCGCCTGTTCGGCGGCATCCTTTTCGCCGTCGCGCTTACGATCTCCGGCGCGACCGGCACCTCATGGGCGCGCGAGGCGCGGCCGTGGCTATGCCGTATCAAACCGGTCTTCTCGGGCAGCCATCCGATGGTCTACACGGCCGATGGATCCTCGGGCCGTTGGCGGCTGACTTTCATGTCGTTCGACCCCAGCGGCGGTCACGACGGCTTCACCGTTGTCGATTCCCGCGATCTTGGAGCGGCCTCGCACGTCGACGGCCAGCTCGACGGCGGAACCTATTTTGTGGTGGCGCAATACGCCGGTGACGGCGGCGCGTGGATCTGCCCCGCCAATATCCGCGACCATGACCGGCCAGCAGCCGGAGAAATCACCAAAATCTGCTTCGGCTCGGAGTCATCGGATTGCGGCGTCGAACTGGCGGTCAAGCCTGCCGCGGCGGCCGGCCATTAAACATCTCGCGGCGTTGAACAGGGAGAATCGGCGATGCCCATGTATATCCTCGGAATCAAACGCACCCAAAAAGGCGTGCGGGAGATTAAGGACCTGGCCAAAGAATGCCTCATCAGCAATGAAAAGCGCAAAGAACTGGGTGGGCGGATTATCAGTGCGTGGGCGACTTTCGGGCGCCACGAAATTGTCGTCGTAGTGGAATTTCCCAACGACAAGAATGCGCTTGAAGCCGTCAACGCGAATCGCATGAAGGGGCTGGTCACCGTCGAAGTTGCCGAGGCAGTGCCGCTCGAAGAGTTTTCACGGATAATCTCGGAGCCCGACTGATCGCCGCCGCGAGGCCGTCATGAGCATCCCGGGTTTCGAAACGATTACGATTGCGCCGGCGGCCAACCTCGTGACCGTCGTAACGCTCAATCGTCCCCAGGTGCTCAACGCGCTCAACACCCAGATGGGGCTCGATTTGATCGAGGCGTTCACTTCACTGGCGGCGTCGCGCGATACCCGATGCGTCATCCTGACGGGCACCGGCGAGCGCGCCTTCTGCTCCGGCGGCGACCTCAAGCAGCGCCGCGGCATGACCGACGATCAATGGCACGCCCAGCACGAAGTTTTCGAGCGCGCCTTCCTGGCGATGCTCAACTGC
>Ga0302325_10028858_pt1 | contig 11474 bp, 8 predicted proteins | sample Palsa_T0_2_FD_201948 | JGI IMG/M metagenome (GOLD analysis project Ga0302325, IMG submission 201948) | Peat permafrost microbial communities from Stordalen Mire near Abisko, Sweden - Palsa_T0_2 | ecosystem: Environmental > Terrestrial > Soil > Palsa > Peat permafrost | place: Sweden: Abisko... | reverse complement strand
TGGAAGGGCTCGACGACCGCGGCCTTCGACTTCGAGGGATACAGGAACATGACATCGATGTCGCTCCACGGGGCGAGTTCGCCCCGGCCGTAGCCCCCCAGCGCTATCAGCGACACCGCCGCGGGTGTCGGGCCCCTCTTGCTCGCGTAGAGGCCGATCGCATGGTCGAAGAGCCGGGAAATCAGGGAGTCGATGATCGCCGCGCGCCCGTTTTCGACCTCCACGCCCGAGGCGCCCTCGTCATGCCGGGCCCGCAGGTCGGCCATCGCATCCCTCAGGAAGCCCTTGCACGCGGCAATCCGGTCGGCGCTGCTCGTTCCGGGAACGAACACGAGTTGCGAGCGGGCCAGCTCATCGAGGGATTTGGGCATCGAGGGAACCCATTGAATGGCGGGTGCCGCAGGATTCAATCACGGATGGCGCACCTCGGACTTGCCTGACGCGGGGCGCCCCGGTTTGCTGGAAACCCTCCATGCCCGAGATCACAAAGAGTTACGAACCCCGCGATGTCGAAAAGAGGTGGTACGCCGCCTGGATGGCCGCGGACGCGTTCCAGGCGGCGCCGGCGACGGGCCGCGAGTCCTATTCGATCGTGATGCCGCCCCCGAACGTGACGGGCGTTCTGACGATCGGGCACGTGCTCAACGCCACGATCCAGGACATGCTGGTGCGCCGGGCCCGGCTCGAGGGCCGCTCGGCGCTCTGGATCCCGGGCCTGGACCACGCGAGCATCGCCACCCACGCGGTCGTCGAGCGCGAGCTGCGCAAGCAGAAGATGACGCGCCACGACCTCGGGCGGGAGAAGTTCGTCGAGCGCGTCTGGGAGTGGCGCCATGAAAAAGGCGGCGTGATCCTCGAGCAGCTCAGGAGGCTCGGGGCCTCATGCGACTGGGACCGCGCCCAGTTCACGATGGATCCCGTCTATTCGGGGGCGGTCCTCGGCGCCTTCGCGGAGCTCTTCAGGCGCGGCCGCATCTATCGCGGCAAGCGGATGGTCAACTGGTGCCCCGCGTCGCTGACCGCCCTGTCCGACGAGGAGGTGATCATGAAGCCGGTAAACGGGACGCTCTTCAAGGTGCGCTACGAGCTCGTCGACGCGCCGGGGCAGTTCATCGAGGTGGCGACCACCCGGCCGGAGACGATCCCGGGCGACGTGGCCCTCGCCGTCCATCCCGACGACCCGCGCTACGCGGGAGTGATCGGGCGCCGGGTCTGGCGCCCCCTGAACCGCGCCGAGATCCCGGTCATCGCCGACTCGGCCGTGGATCCCCAGTTTGGCTCGGGCGCCCTCAAGATCACCCCCGCGCACGACAGGGTCGACAACGAGATCGGCCTGCGGCACGGCCTGCCGGTCATCGACATCCTGAACGCGGATGCGACCCTGAACGAGCTCGCCGGCCCCGAGCTCTCGGGGATGGAGCGTTTTGCGGCCCGCAAGAGGGCCGCCGAGCTTCTCGGCGCCTCGGGCGCCCTCGCCGGCCAGGAGGCCTACGCCCACAACGTCGGGTATTCCGAGCGCGCCGACGTGCCCATCGAGCCCCGCCTCACCTGGCAATGGTGGCTGCGCTATCCCAGGGTGGAGGAGGCGAAGGCGGCCGTGCGGGACGGCCTCATCCGCTTTCATCCCGAGCGCTGGGCCAAGGTCTACCTGCACTGGCTCGAGAACATTCAGGACTGGTGCATCAGCCGCCAGCTCTGGTGGGGCCAGAGGATTCCGGTCTGGTACCGGAAGGGGCTGGACCGGGACCGGCTCACGGAGGCCGACCTGCGGGACCCGGGAAAGATCCACGTCTCGGTTGAGGGGCCGCCCGATCCGGAGAACTGGGTGCAGGAGGACGACGTGCTCGACACGTGGGCATCGTCGTGGCTCTGGCCGTTTGCGACCATGGGCTGGCCGGAGCCCGGAGCGATGGCGCGGGAGGGATTCGAGCGTTTCTACCCGACGAGCACGCTGGTCACCGCCCCGGACATCATCTTCTTCTGGGTGGCGAGGATGATCATGGCCGGCCTCGAGTTCACGAGGCCCGGCGAGCCGGTGGAGCGCCGGATCCCGTTCAGGGACGTCTTCTTCACGGGCATCATCCGCGACGCGCAGGGCCGGAAGATCTCGAAGTCCCTCGGGAATTCCCCCGACCCCATCGACCTCATCGACGCCTACGGGGCGGATGGGCTGCGGTTCGGGATCATCTCGATCGCGCCCCAGGGCCAGGACATCCGCTTCCAGGAGGACCGGATCGAGGGTGGGAAGAACTTCTGCAACAAGCTCTGGAACGCCTGCCGGTTCAGGCAGATGAGCGGTCCCGTCGGCGACAACTCGTCTTTGAGGGCCATCCTTGGGCGGATCCGGCCCGCGGCGTTCGACGCCGACGACCACGCCATCCTGGACCGGTTGCTGTCGGCGACCCGCGCGGTCGACCGCTGCTTCGCCGAGTTCGAGTTCAGCGCGGTGTCCCAGGCGCTCTACGGTTTTTTCTGGAACGATTTCTGCGACTGGTATGTCGAGGTCTCGAAGTCGAAGCTCCAGGCCGAGGACACGCGGGCGAACTGCCTCGCCCTCCAGGACCTCGTTCTCAGGCAGACGCTCCTGCTGCTGCACCCCCTCATCCCCTTCATCACGGAGGAGCTCTGGTCGCAGCTCGGGTATTCCGGTCCGCGCGGGCGCTCCATCATGGACAGCGTCATCGAGGACGCCTCCCGGTGCGCGACCGAACTCGGGACCCTCGGCGCGAAGCCGGACCCTGCGCAGGCCGCCACGGTGGAGCGGATGAAGGCGTTCGTCTCGCAGGCGAGGGCGCTCAAGGCCGAGCACAACCTGGCCAGCCGCCGCGACGTGAGGTTCCTGCTGATCGCCGACGACACGGCATGGGCGACCGTCGAATCCAACCTGGCCAAGCTCGCGCGGATGGCCGGCGCGGCGGAAATCCTGCGCCGCGGGGCCGTCGAAGGAGCGCCGGCGGCAGTGACCGCGCTCGGGACGCTCTACCTCGACCTTGCGAGCGCGGTCGACGTGGGAGCCGAAAGGGGCCGGCTGGCCAGGGAGATCGCGGCACTGGAGAAGCACATCGCGGCCACGCAGGCGCGCCTGGCCAACAAGGCCTTTGTCGACAAGGCGCCGCCCGCGGTCCTCGAGGGGGCGCGCCGGCAGCTCTCCGAGCAGGAGGCCAAGCGCGCCGAGCTCGAGCGCTTGCTCAAATCACTGAGCTGAGCTTGGGTGCGCCGATGGCCACGCCCGCACGCATCCTCGCCTTCGCCGGCAGCGCCAGGCGCGAGTCCCTCAACCGGAAGTTCCTGGCCGTCGCCATCAAGGCCGCCACGGAGGCCGGATGCGAGGTCACGCTGGCGGACCTGAACGAGCTCAGCCTGCCGCTGTATCACGGGGACCTCGAGGACAGGGGCGGCCTGCCCGAAAACGCCGTCAAGCTGATCGGCCTCATCACGTCGCACCGGGGCCTGCTGGTCGCGTCGCCCGAGTACAACTCGATGATCACGCCGCTCCTGAAGAACACGATCGACTGGTGCAGCCGCACCGACGACAACCCGTTTGAGGGCAAGATCGCGGCGGTGATCTCCGCGTCGCCGGGCACGCTGGGCGGGGTCCGCTCGCTCGCGATGGCGCAGGCGCTCCTGCTCAAGCTCGGGTGCCGCGTGGTCCCCGGGCAGTGTTTCCTGGCCAATGCCGGGAAGGGCTTCGATGCGGAGGGTCGCCTGGTCGACGCCCGCGCGGAGAAAAACCTGAAGGCGCTGATGGCGAAGCTCGCCCGCGCGGCATCCTCGCCCGCGCACTGAGGGGCGCGGTCCGCCCGCAATGTCTGCGGGCTTGCCCGCGGGCCGACGCATGCCCTTATATTCCGCATAAAATGAAAAAAGCGCTCATCACTGGAATCACGGGCCAGGACGGCTCCTATCTCGCCGAGCTCCTGCTCGACAAGGGCTACGAGGTGCACGGCATCATCCGCCGCGCCTCGACCTTCAACACGAGCAGGATCGACCACCTGTACAGCGACCCCCATGTGAACGGCGTGCGGCTTTTCCTGCACTACGGGGACCTCGCGGACTCGGTGCAGATGGTGAAGCTCCTCTATGAGCTCCAGCCGGACGAGATCTACAACCTCGGCGCCCAGTCCCATGTCCGCGTGTCGTTCGACATCCCGGAATACACCGGCGACGTGGACGCCCTGGGGGCGCAGAGGATCCTCGAGGCGATCCGCGAGGCCGGCCTCGTCAAGAAGGTGCGCTATTACCAGGCCTCGTCCTCCGAGATGTACGGGAAGGTCCAGCAGGTGCCCCAGACCGAGCTGACCCCGTTCTGGCCGCGTTCGCCCTACGGCTGCGCGAAGGCCTACGCCTACTATCTCACCGTCAACTACCGCGAAAGCTACAACATCCACGCAAGCAACGGCATACTCTTCAACCACGAGTCGCCGCGCCGGGGCGAGACCTTCGTGACCCGCAAGATCACCCGGGCCGCGACAAGGATCAAGCTGGGCCTGCAGGAGACCCTCTACCTCGGGAACCTCGATGCGCTGCGCGACTGGGGCTATGCGAAGGAGTACGTCGAGATGATGTGGATCATGCTCCAGCAGGAAAAGCCCGACGATTTCGTCGTCGCGACGAACGAGACGCACAGCGTGAAGGAATTCTGCGAGCAGTCCTTCGGCCTTCTTGGCCTCGACTGGCAGCAGCACGTGAAGCACGACGCGCGGTACGAGCGCCCGGCCGAGGTCGAGCTGCTGATCGGGGACCCCGCCAAGGCCGCGAAGCAGCTGGGCTGGAAGCCGAAGGTCCGTTTCAAGGAGCTGGTCAAGATAATGATCGACCACGACCTCGACCTGGCCAAGCGGGAGTCGCAGATCGCGAAGCTCCCGAGACTATGACGAAGCTGTACGTCGCAGGCCATAACGGAATGGTGGGCTCGGCGCTCGTCCGCCGGTTCAAGCAGGAGCCCGGCTTCGAGCTGGTCCTCAGGGACCGCAAGCAGCTTGACCTGACCAGCGAGTCGGCGGTCGAGACCTTCCTCGCGGCCGAGAAGCCCGACGTCGCGATCATCGCGGCCGCGAAGGTCGGCGGGATCCACGCCAACAGCACGTTTCCGGCGGAATTCCTGCACGACAACCTGGCCATCGCGTCGAGCACGATCCACGGCGCCTGGAAGGCCGGGGTGGGCCGCCTCCTTTTCCTCGGCAGCTCCTGCATCTACCCCAAGCTCGCGGCGCAGCCGATGACCGAGGACTGCCTCCTCACGGGCGCCCTGGAGCCCACGAACGAGGCCTACGCCGTCGCCAAGATCGCCGGCCTGAAGCTCTGCCAGTACTACCGCAAGCAATACGGCGTGGCGTTCCACTCGGCCATGCCGACCAACCTCTACGGACCGGGCGACAACTACCATCCGACGAATTCCCACGTGCTCCCCGCGCTGATCCGGCGCTTCCACGAGGCGGCGCAGGCGGGCACCCCCGAGGTCGCCGCCTGGGGCTCGGGCTCGCCCAGGCGGGAGTTCCTCCACGTGGACGACCTGGCCGACGCGTGCTTCTTCCTCCTGGGGCGCCAGGACCTGCCCGACTGGATCAACGTCGGCACGGGGACCGACGTGACCATCCGCGAGCTGACGCAGGCCGTGGCCGAGGCGACCGGATACAGGGGAAGGATCTCATGGGACGCGTCGAAGCCCGACGGGACGCCCCGCAAGCTCCTCGACGTGTCCAAGCTCTCGGCGCTGGGCTGGAAGGCGCGGATCGGCCTCAGGGAGGGGATCGCCTCCACCTACCAGGCCTTCCTCGCGGAGAAAAAGGCCGGCAGCCTCCGCGTCTAGCCGGGGCGCCCGATGGCCGACGACATTCCAACCGTGACGGCCGAGGTCGAGGACCTGGGCCCCAAGAAGTCGTTCTGGGGCCACCTGGCCGACCTGAGGGCGGCCCTCATACGCTCGGCGATCGCCATAGGCGCCGCGGTCATCATCTGCCTGCTGGTCAGCCCTTGGATCGTCAGGGTGCTGATGGTGCCGCTGGGCCGGATGCACATGTTCGAGAAGCCGAAGCCGACGGTCACGCTCCAGATAGGCGACACCAGGCTCGGACCCTACGCGGTCACGCGCGAGCAGTTCCCCGGGCTTCCGCCCGGCGACGCGCCCCAGGTGGTGTTCAGGGTCGGCGCGGCGCCGATGGGCAAGGAGCAGGTGATGACGCTGACCATGGACCCGGCGGCGGCGCCCGCCGACCCGGTCGAGGTGACCCTCCACAACTTCAGCCCCGCGGAGTCGTTCATGGTCGCGTTCCACGTCGCGCTCTATGCGGCGCTCGCGGTCTCGTCGCCGTTTTGGATCTTCTTCATGGGCGGGTTCATCCTGCCCGCGCTGAACCTCAAGGAGCGCAGCGTGATCTTCCAGTGGCTCGGATGGTCGGCGTTCCTTTTCCTCGCCGGCGTGCTGTCCACGTACTTCTTCCTGCTGCCCATCGCGCTTCGCGCGTCCGTCCAGTACTCGAGGCTGCTCGGGTTCTCCGCCCAGGACTGGAGGGCGATCGAGTACATCAACTTCGTCTGCAAGTTCATCTTCGGCATGGGGCTCGGTTTCCAGTTCCCGCTGGTCGTCCTGTTCCTGGTGAAGATCGGGATCCTGAGCCACGACCAGCTCACGAAGTACCGCCGCCACGTCGCCGTGCTCGCGCTCATCCTTGGCGCCGTGCTGACGACGCCGGAGGTGGTGACGCAGGTCGCCATGGCGATCCCCCTCTATCTGCTCTACGAGGTCTGCATCTGGATCGCCTGGTATTGGGAGCGCAAGAAGCGAAAGGCCGCCGGCGCGGCGGCGTAGCCGGGGCGTCTGAAGAGGCATGATCCCGTTCGAACACGCGCTCGTCCTGCTGCTCCTTGTCGCGAGCCTGAGCGTCGTCGGGCACTGGCTCCCCTGGCCGCAGCTCATCACCTACCTGGTGGGCGGCATCGGGATCGCATTCGTGCCGGGGTTTCCGCGCTTTGAGCTCGATCCGGGGTTTTTCTTCCTCTGCTTCCTGCCGCCGCTCCTGTTTTCGGACGGCTGGCTCATGCCGCTGCGCGAATTCGCCAAGGCGAAGCGCCCGATCCTGCTTCTCGCGGTCGGCCTCGTGACGTTCACGACGGTGGCTGTGGGCGTCGTGGCGCACTGGCTTGTCCCCGGCCTGCCGATCGCCATGGCGTTCGCACTGGGCGCGATCATCTCACCGACCGACGCGGTTGCGGTCAGCGCGGTGACCGAACGCCTCAAGGTGCCGGCGCGCCTCACCACGATCCTGAGCGGCGAGAGCCTCATGAACGACGCCACGGGGCTCGTCGCGTTCAAGTTCGCGCTGGCGGCCGTCGTCGTCGGGGCGTTTTCGCTGCGCCGCATCGCGGTCGAGTTTTCCCTGCTTTCCACGGGCGGGTTCGCGATCGGACTTGGCGTGGGCTACGGCATCGGCAAGCTGCGCGACCTGCTCAGGAAGCTCCGCGCGACGGACACGCTCGTCGAGACGACGCTCTCCCTGATGACGCCCTATGCCGCGTATCTCCTGGCCGATGCGCTCCAGACCTCCGGGATCCTCGCGGTCGTCGCCGCCGGGCTTTACTCCGGGTGGCGCGATCCCGTGCGCATGGACGTGGAGACGCGGCAGAACGCCTACGGCGTCTGGTCGCTGCTCATTTTCTGGCTCAACGGCATCGCATTCGTCCTTCTCGGGCTCCAGTTCCCCACGCTGTTCGCGGCCGTGAACCACCAGTTCACGACGCCCCGTCTCCTCGGTCTCACCGCCGCCGTGGCGGGCACGGCGATTGTCGCGCGGATCGTCTGGGTCATTCCGGCCACCTACCTGCCGTTCCTTTTCCAAAAGGTGCGAAGGACCGAGGTCCTCCCGCCGATGTCCCGGGTGCTCGTCGTGGGCTGGGCCGGGATGCGCGGGACCGTGACCCTCGCCGCCGCGATGTCGATCCCCCTCCTGCTGCCCGACGGCACGCCCTTTCCGGGCAGGGATATCGTCATCTTCCTGGCGTTCGGGGTGATCGCCACGACGCTGGTCGTCCAGGGGATGACGCTCGAGGGCCTCATCAAGTGGCTGGGAATCCACGGGGACGAGGACCGGCCGAAGGAGGAGCGGCTCGCCCGCATGACCGCGGTCGAGGCGGGCCTCAACGCGCTCAGGGAGCTCGAGCACGCGGCGACCACCGCCGACCAGAACGCGGCGCTCGGCCTCGCGATTTCCGAGTACGAGCAGCGCCTTGCGATCCTCACGGCCGAGGGCGAGACCCAGAAGAGCGCCCACAGGCGCCGGTCGGCGTCGCATCATTACCACACCGTGGCGCTCCGGGCCGAGCGAAAGGCGCTGGACAGCCTCTGGCGCAGCGGCGCGATAATAGACGAGGTCCACAGGCCCCTCCAGCAGCTCCTCGACCACGAGGAATCGATGCTGATCGGCCTCGCGCCCGAGGCCGAGGCCTAGCGGTTCACGGCCTGCATGGCGTGCGCGGGGTAGCGCTCGCCCGCGGTCGCGCCGGCCGGGAACGCGGCGTCGATCTGCCCGAGGTCATCCGGCGTCAGCCGCACGCCCAGGGCCCCCAGGTTTTCGTCGAGGTACTTCATGCGCTTCGTTCCCGGGATCGGGACGACGTCGCCGCCCTGCGCCACCACCCAGGCGAGGGCGAGCTGGCCCGGCGTGCATCCCTTGGCCCTGGCCAGGTCCTCGATCCTCCCCACGAGGTCCAGGTTCTTCTGGAAGTTCCCGCCCTGGAACCGCGGCGAATTCCGGCGGTAGTCATCGGCGGCCAAGTCCTCGAATTTCCTGAGCTGCCCCGTCAGGAATCCCCTCCCCAGGGGACTGTAGGCGACGAAGCCGATGCCCAGGTCCCTCGCCGTCCCCAGTATCCCGTCCTCGGGATCGCGGCTCCAGAGCGAGTACTCCGTCTGCAGGGCGGCAATCGGGTGGACGGCGGACGCACGGCGCAGGGTCTCCGGAGAAGCCTCCGACAGACCGAGGTGGCGCACCTTTCCGGCGCGGACGAGACCGGCCATCGCCCCGACGGTCTCCTCGATGGGAACCTTGGGATCGACGCGGTGCTGGTAATAGAGGTCGATGACGTCGACCTTCAGCCGCGAGAGGCTGGCCTCGCAGCAGTCCCTCACGTACCGGGCGTCTCCGCGCACGCCCAGGAACTCGCCCTTCGGCCCGCGGACATTGCCAAACTTGGTCGCGAGGACGACCCCTTCGCGGCGGCCCGCAAGCGCCCGGCCGACAAGGACCTCGTTTCGCCCGGACCCGTACATGTCCGCCGTGTCCAGGAAATTGCCTCCCGCGTCGATATAGTGGTGGATGACCCGGATCGACTCCGCGTCGTCCATCGCCAACGGATCGTAGAACTCGCTCATGCCCATGCATCCGAGTCCGATAGCCGAGACCTTCAGGCCGCCTTTTCCGAGGGTGTGTTCGATCATGTTTGAAAGGGGATCCGCAACGCCCCCATCCTCGCATAATCCCGGCGGCCCGCAAGGCGGGGGCGCATCTTGTCCGCTTGCGGTTCGGGCAGGACCGGGTTTTATTCGGCCCCCCATGATCTCCCCAGAGACCTTCAACCACATCGAGAACATCAAGAAGCGCGCCGGCCACCTGTGGAGGTTTCTTTGACGTCGACCAAAAGCGCCGGGAGATTGAGGCGATGGAGGCCCAGATGGGCGCGCCCGCCTTCTGGGACAACAACGAGCGCGCCCAGAAGCACATCGCCAAGCTGAATGTCCTCAAGCGGAGCGTGCTGCCCGTGATCGCGTTCCAGAAGAAGGTCGAAGACTCGGACGTCATGCTGGAGCTCGTGGAGGCACTCGAGCCCGCGGACCGCGAGGCCCACGAAAAGGAGCTCCAGGACAGCGTTGCGGCCATGGCCGACGAGCTGGACAAGCTTGAGATCGCGTCATTCCTCACGGGCCAGTTCGACAGGAACAACGCGTTCCTCTCCATCCAGGCGGGCGCCGGCGGCACGGAATCCTGCGACTGGGCCGACATGCTGTTCCGCATGTACATCCGCTGGGCCGAGCGCAGGGGATTCGAGGTCGAGGTCCAGGACGTCCAAGCGGGCGACCAGGCGGGCATCACGAAGGCGACCCTCGTGATCAAGGGCGAGAACGCCTACGGCTACGCGAAGGCCGAGCGCGGCGTCCACCGGCTCGTCCGGATCAGCCCGTTCGATTCCAACAAGAGGCGCCACACCTCGTTCTGCGCGGTCGACGTGATCGCGGAGATCAACGAGGAGATCGACATCGAGATCCCGGAGAGCGAGATCCGGGTCGACGTGTACCGCTCGTCGGGCAAGGGCGGCCAGGGAGTCAACACCACGGACTCGGCCGTCCGGCTGACGCACATCCCGACGGGCATTGTCGTCGTCTGCCAGAACGAGCGCTCGCAGATCAAGAACAGGGCCAGCGCGATGAGCGTCCTCAAGGCGAGGCTCTACGAGAAGAAGCTCGACGAGCAGCGCAGCGAGATGGAGCGGTTCTACGGGGAGAAGGGCGAGATAGGCTGGGGAAGCCAGATCCGCAGCTACGTCCTGCAGCCCTACCAGATGGTGAAGGATCTCAGGACGGGCTACAGCACGAGCGACACCCAGGGCGTCCTCGACGGCGAGATCGACAAGTTCATCACAGCGTGGCTTCGCGCCGGGAGCCCGCGGCACAGGAACAAGGACATCCAGATCGACGACTAGCGGAGGCCGGATGCCCCATCCCCCATTTGACACGCTCAAGTCGGCCTTCGCCGCCCAGCCGCTCTTCGAGGACAAGACGTGGCGCCTTTCCCCGGACGCGTGGCCGATCCTGCCCGAGCAGGCGAAGGAGCTCGAGGCCATCGGCGCGGCGGCGCTCCAGTTTCACCAGGCGCTTGAGACGCTCTACCTCCGCTCCGTCGCGGGAAAGAACCTCCTGCGCAACAAGCCGCTCCTGGCGCCGTGGGTCGCGGATTACTTGGAGCGCGGCAAACCGGCGGCGCTTGTCGCGCACGGGCGCGATCCGAGGAACCGGGGGATGTTCCCGACGGTGCTCCGCCCCGACCTGCTGCTGACGGACGACGGCTTCGTGATGACCGAGCTCGACTCGGTTCCCGGCGGGATGGGCCTCACGGCGTTCCTCAACCGCCTGTACAAGGATGGCGGGGACCTGATCGGCGCCGACGACGCGATGATCAGGAATTTCCACGCGTCGCTGGCCGGGCTCAGGCCCGGAGTCCGCAACCCCCTCATCGCGCTCGTGGTCAGCGACGAGGCGGCGACCTACCGGCCGGAGATGGAATGGCTGGCCCGCCAGATGCAGATCGCCGGCCAGCGCGCGTTCTGCATGAGGCCTGAGGACCTGTTCCCGCTGGGCGGTTCGCTCTTCTTCGACGTCGAGGGAAACCCCGAGAAGATCGACATCATCTACCGGTTCTTCGAGCTGTTCGACCTCGCGAGCATAAGGACCGCGCCCTTCATCTTCGACGCGTGGGCGTCCGGGG
>Ga0302325_10028854_pt1 | contig 11474 bp, 9 predicted proteins | sample Palsa_T0_2_FD_201948 | JGI IMG/M metagenome (GOLD analysis project Ga0302325, IMG submission 201948) | Peat permafrost microbial communities from Stordalen Mire near Abisko, Sweden - Palsa_T0_2 | ecosystem: Environmental > Terrestrial > Soil > Palsa > Peat permafrost | place: Sweden: Abisko... | reverse complement strand
ATAAGCACTACAAGGTGCTACGGATGACGACCAAGGCGAGGCGCGTGTTGAAAGAGCTGTTCGACGCGTTCTTCGATGATGTCCACCTGATGCCGACGGAACATCTGGACGCTGCACTTCGTGGCGAGAGGGATCACGGAATCTCGGGACGGGCGCGCGCCGTGGCGGACTATGTGGCGGGTATGACGGATCGATACGCTATCCTCGAGCATCGCCGTCTGTTCGACCCCGGGGAAAGGACATAATCCGGTCCAGCGCCGACTTGGGCCCGCAGCGCAACAACTGCAAGGCTCTGCCAAGCTTTAGCTGTTAACTAGTTGTTTTTGTTGTAATTACTAATGGACGCGAGCTAGGCAGCCATCAGATCTTACGACATCAGATTGACATAAGCTGTTGAGTCGCTTAGCGTTATGTCACTCAGGGGACGTGCCAGAACTTGAATAAGACCGAGAAAGAAGCGGTCCTGGATGTGTTCGCTGGGTTGCTGCGATCACTAATGCCCATCGCTTTTGAATACGGCATCTCCGCTGGCGAAGCCTCAGGAGCTGTCCGCAGAAGTTATATCGAGGCTTTGGAGGCGCGGCTGCGAGAGCAGAACCGACCGACGACCGATGCGAGACTCGGAGTGATCTCGGGACTGCCCAAGGCGGATGTCAGTGCGCTTCGAGAGGCGATGCGGGCAGGGGCCGAGCTTAGCATTCGAACAGCAGCAAGTTTGGACCAGATTACTAGTGTTCTAACGGTATGGCAGACACATTCAAATTTTTCCGGTGCATACGGATTAGCGATGGATCTTGATTTGACCGAAATACCAGGTTCGCCACGACGCACCTTTGCAGATCTTGCAGAGACGGCTTGTCCAGGCGTAAATCGAGATTTTTTGCTCGACGAGCTTTTGGCAGCTGGATCCGTTGAAGTCGTTGATGGAACCACGGTTAGGTGCTTGTCGCGCTCATACGTTCCGCGCGGAGCCGACGTGACTCGCATCGAGAGGGTGAGCAGGTTTTTGGCCGTCGCTACGGGGAATTTTGTTCACAATCTTTTGCGTTCGGCAGACGAGCCTTCGTACTTTGAGCGCACAGTGGTCTCGGATGATTTGCTCACCGAGCGTGGGCGCGATCAATTTCTGGCGATGGCCGCTGAGCGTGGCGAAGAATTGACCACAGATCTTGATACATTTTTGACAGGCCTCCTTCCGGCTGAGCGCGCGACGTCCGGCAAGAAATATGGCGTGGGGATATATTTTTTTGAAGAGAAAGTCTTGGGACACCCAGAAGCAGAAGCGCGCACATCTGGGGAAGATAATTAGGGCGACGAGCGCAAGGTTTGGCGCGATTGACGAGGTTGATGTCCTATACAGTGTGCGGCGAAAATAAATATTTCAATTAGGAGCTGAAGATGAAGATGAAGAAGTTAGTGTGTGCAGGGGCGACTTTCGCCGTCCTCGTAGGCGGAGCAGCGGCCAATGCTGGTTCAGGTGTCAGCGGCAACGGCGCTGTCCACACCGGCAAAACCAATATCGGTGTCAGCGGTGGCGGCAAAGTTCTGGATATCGGTGTTAGTGGCGGCGGCAAAGTAAACAGCAGCGGCGTCAGCGGCGGCGGCAAAGTAAAAAGCAACGGCGTCAGCGGCAACGGCTAGCATCCTAGCCTGCCGCGGTAACCGCGGCGGGCTAAAGATGGACGTGGTGTGGGTGCTCTCTTGCCCAGCTGGGGCATTGAGCGACCGACATTCCACTCACTAACGCATCGGAGCGGGATTAGCTACTGAGCTGTCACTTCGGCCCAGTTCGTTTACTTTACGAAGCTGCACCTTACGCTCTGATCCATATTCCAGTTACCCGGATTCCGAAGTAATACGCGGATGACGTCGTGTGCGTACATGACGTACTGCGCTAACGTCTTCGGCTCCTTCGTCAAAATTCACCCTCAAGTCTCACGTCAATTTGGCGAAGTTCTGAACGCGCCGAGGGCCTCCGGTCCTTTGATGATATGAACGCACAACCCACGCTAGCGCGCGTGAGATTGTTGCTCGCATTCCGATAGCCGCACTGAGGACGACGGCCAATTCCCAGCGACTGCACTCGCGTCTCATACGAATATCAGTGTGTATTCGTCAATAATTCTGGCTTGATCCCGGCTCCGAAGCGTGTTACTCCCGTGATAATCATCGTCCAAGGGATCTATAGTAACGACGTACGCGGAGTGCACTACCCACCCTAACAAAGCTAGTCTTCCACCACAGTCGCGAAGACGCCTCCCAGGAATTTCAACGCACTTGTCCTCCGACCGGAATCTGAGATGAAGGTATCGAATCCCACCGAACAAGCACGTCGGCGTTTGTTGCGGCGGGATGTTCAAGTCAAGGAACTACTCACGGAGCTAGCGGTTGTGCTTCTGCAAGCGGGCATTACGCCGAAACATTTCGCGGAGCTTGCCAAGCAAGCATTCGTGGAAGCTGCGGGAACGCTCTCAAGATTTCGAAATGGCAAAATCAATCGCTCACGTGTTGCCGTAATGACAGGGCTAAGCCGTTCCGAGGTGAAAAGATTGCTGTCTGGGCACCTTTCCATGACTGCTTCAGTTCCCGCACAGCAAAGCCGGGGTGAACGAGTCATATCGGGATGGATGTCCGATAACCGATTTCTAGACGGCCGCGGCCGGCCCCGACGCCTTCCTATTGCAGGCAAGAAAGCTTCATTCACGTCGCTCGTTAGGGAATTTGGTGGCGATGTGCCCTATCGCGCCGTACTCGAAGAATTGCGCCGATTGCGTGTAGTGCGTCAAACCGGCAACAGCTTGGAACTAAACGCCCGCAGACAACTTCCTAGTGGCAATGCGGCAGCCTCGCTCTCAGCGTTAATGCCAGTCCTAATTGACGGGATTCGAGTCGCAGGTCAAGCGGCATCCTCCGGATCCGCTCCACTTATTCACAGATTAACACTGACGGCGCGCGATCTGATCGAGCTGACGCAGCTGCGTGACCGAGCAGCGGTGGGCATAATATCCCTGCTTGATGGCCTAAGAGGCTCGCTTCAACGCGGCCTGGCCACGGCGGAAGCCAAAAAGCACTCCCTTACAGTAACTGCGTTCGCTGTAGAACAGACAACGGAGAGGCGAAGACCACAATAGAACAATGCTGCGTCCATCTAACAGGCCTGTAAAGAGAAAATCCGACATTAGGATTGCAAAGGACGCGAGCCGAGCGGGCTCGATACCGATGACACACTCGGTAGGCCGGACCATGGATTATTATCAGAAGCTTCTAACTGCAGTATTTGAGTTCATGATAATCGGCGGTATACGGAGTCCCGTGATATTGCAAGTGGCCGTACGAGCGCTGCGGATTGCTGAAGCTGAGAATTCGCTTGTATCGCCGAGCAAGCACGTTGACTTGGCGTTTGCTGGGATGATCCTAGACGCGTGGCATCGGGACCGGCGATACGTCGATAGCAGCGCGCAGCCGAGGGCAATTCCGTTGAGGGGCAAGGGTCCGAGTGTCGAAGCTCTGATACGCGCCGAGCGTGTTGGCGGAGATCCAGTAGCCTTGGTACAGCGACTCAGATCACTCAAGCTAATAGTTCGTTGCGGTCGCAGTCGCTACAAGCCCGCCGATCGTTTTGCGGTTGTCGCGGAGCCTAACTCTCTCGTGCAGCAGCATGCAGTCCGGTCGTTATCGACGCTCCTGAAGACTATTAAGGACAATCTTGCGATGTCTCAAGCTTCTCGCGGGCTCATTGAACGCACAGCAGAGGTCCCAGATCTACCAGTCGAATATGTGGAAGAGTTTCGCGATTTTGCGCGATCTCAGGGGTGGGCGTTATTAAGCACGTTGAATGATTGGCTTGAATCGCGAAGGGCACGAAGAAAGGGAAGCCACACTGGCAAAACTGTAGGAGCCGGCGTCCACGTCTTCGCATATCTTGGCAACCCAACTCGCCGACGCTCTAACGCAAAGCGCTAAGCAGGCGGCCGATTTTCTTCTCTCAACCCGCGCCTGAGTATTTTCCCCACATTCGATTTTGGCAGCTCGGTTCTAAAGAAGACGTGTTTAGGAACTTTGTAGCCAGTGAGCGACTGACGGCAGTGATCGATCAGCGTAGCCTCCGTAAGATTTGGATCTTTGCGTACCACAAACAGAGCTACAACTTCACCTGAGTGCTCGTCCGGCATGGCAATAGCCGCGGCTTCAAGAACGCCGGGGTGAGCTGCTGCGACGGCCTCGACTTCGTTAGGGTATACGTTGAATCCTGAAACCAGGATCATGTCCTTCTTGCGATCTTCGATGTACACATAACCACTTTCGCTCATGCGGCCTACATCACCGGTGCGCAGCCAGCCGCCGGGAAGCATGACTTTCTCGGTCTCATCGGGGCGATTCCAGTAACCGCGCATCACTTGTGGGCCTCGCAGGCAGATCTCACCAATCTGATTTATGGCGAGTTCTTTGCCGTCATCGTCCCTGATCGAGACTTCAGTTGAAGGAATGGGCAGACCCACCGAGCCGTTAAATGGGTCTTCAACTCGATTGATGCACCCAGCGGGAGAAGTTTCCGTAAGGCCCCAGGCCTGAGTGAGCACTTTTCCTGTCACTTTCTGCCACTTCTCGGCGACAGAGGCCTGCACCGCCATCCCGCCGCCCAGAGTCACTTTAAGACGACTGAAATTGACACCCGCGAATGCCGGTGCGTTGAGCAGGGCGTTGAAGAGCGTGTTGACGCCGCTGAAGAAGGTGAACGGATATTTTTTCATGTCGTCGATGAGGGCGGGCAAATCGCGCGGATTGACGATCAGAATGTTGCGCCACCCGAGCGACAGGAACAGCAAGCAGTTCGCCGTCAGTGCAAAGATGTGGTACAGGGGCAACGCCGTGATGAGGGTTGCGGCCTCGCCAGAGAACACAGGATTGACCCACGCCCGCGCCTGCAGCACGTTCGCTACGATATTGCCGTGCGTGAGCATGGCGGCTTTAGAAACACCGGTGGTGCCGCCGGTGTATTGGAGATAGGCGAGATCATCCGAGCGCACGTCGACGTCGGCAAGACCAAGCCGCTTGCTGTCGGCTAGAACGGCTCCTAATCTGCGCGCCCCCGGAATGTGCCACGGCGGCACTTGTTTGCGAATCCGACGCACGACGTAATTCACGATCCACGACTTTGGGAAGCGCAGCATATCGCCCACCGCGGTGACGACGACGACGCGGATCCTGGTGCGCGCTATGACCTTCTGCAGAACATGGGCGAAATTCTCCAGGATGACGATCGCCTCGGCTCCTGAGTCTTGCAACTGATGCTCGAGTTCCGGTGGCGTATAGAGTGGATTGGTATTCACGACGACGATGCCGACGCGCAAGGCGGCGAGCATTACGACGGGATATTGAAGAAGATTCGGCAGCATGATCGCGAGCCGGTCACCTTTTTTCAGTGCAGCCTCTTGTTGCATCCAAGCTGCGAGATGCCGTGACGACTCGTCGAGATCGGCGTAGGTCATCGTACGCCCCATCTGCACATAGGCCTCGCTAGAGGCAAACTTGTGAAAGCTCTGCTCGGCAATGTCTTTGAGGGATTGGAACTCGCCGACGTCGATTTCGGCTGGCACTCCGGGCGGATAGGACTTCAGCCAGATCTTGTCCATATAAGTCTCAATGCCCGTGTAATAGAGGACGCAGCTGCGTCCACACTGTGTCGAGCAGAAGCGGGGCACCGCGCGCATTCGGGTGCATGCCGTCCGGTTGCATGAGCGCCGGATTCAGCGCCACCGACTCGAGCAAGAAGGGCACGAGAGGCACATGATCGCGTTGTGCGATGTCTGTGTACATCTGATAGAAATCCGTGGTGTAGCGCGGGCCGTAGTTGGGTGGCATTCGTATTCCGATGAGCAGGATCTGCGCGCCCGCCGCACGTACCATGCCGATCATTTTTTCCAGATTGGCGCGGGTCTCGGATACCGGCAGCCCGCGCAGGCCATCATTCGCGCCGAGTTCGAGAATGACGAGGGACGGATTGTGCAGCTGCAGCGCGCGCGGCAATCGCTGCACGCCGCCGCCGGAAGTTTCGCCACTCACGCTGGCATTGACGACCTGGGTTACGTACCCTTGCGCCTGCAATCGTTTTTGCAGCAACGGCACCCAGCCTTCGTCGGGGCGCAGGCCATAACCCGCGCTTAAACTGTCCCCAAACACCAGTATGGGCGATGCCTGGGTGGCCGCGCCCTGGACCGCAATGAGCCATAATCCGATGCCAAGCGCCCAGGCGCAGATCACTCGCGAAAGCGTTCTCAAGACCGATCACCTCACAAAGCAGGTTAACAGTCCCGAAGGACCGCTGACCATTGTCCAGGATGTATCGTTGGACATCGCAGCGGGCGAGTCGGTTGCGGTCGTCGGCCCATCTGGCGCGGGAAAGTCCACGCTACTCGCACTGCTCGCGGGCCTGGATGCGCCGACCTCCGGCAAGATCTGGCTTGCGGGTACGGATCTGAGCGCTCTCGATGAGGATGGGCGCGCGCGCTTGCGGGCGCAGCGTGTGGGCTTCGTGTTTCAGGCGTTCCATCTGGTGCCAGCGCTCACGGCGCTCGAAAATGTGATGCTGCCTCTGGAGCTTGCCGGCCGCGCGGATGCGCGCAGCGGCGCACTCGCGGCGCTCGAGCGTGTCGGGCTGGCGAAGCGCAAAGGGCATTACCCGCGCCAACTCTCTGGAGGAGAGCAGCAGCGTATTGCGCTCGCCCGTGCATTTGTCACGGCGCCCGCGGTGCTGTTCGCCGACGAACCGACCGGCAACCTTGATACCTCCACTGGCGAGCGCGTCGGCGCACTGCTCTTCGAACTGAATGCACATTCGCAGACGACACTGGTCCTCGTGACGCATGAGCGGGACCTTGCCTCGCGCTGTCAGCGCACGCTGCAGATGGAAGCTGGACGGCTGCTCTAAGACATGCGCGCCTTATCGCTCGCCGTGAGAATGCTGGCGCGAGAATGGCGCTCCGGGGAACTCGGCGTGCTGCTGCTCGCGCTGACCATCGCCGTTGCCTCACTCACCGGCGTCGGATTTCTAGTGAGCCGCATCGGGGCGGCGGTCGATCTGCAGGCAACCGAGGTGTTGGCCGCCGACGTGCGTCTGGGATCCCCGCAGCCGATCTCGCAGGCCTCTCTTGATGAGGCTGCTCGGCGCGGCGTGCTGGCGGCGCGCAGTACGCGGCTTCTGAGCGTCGTTTTTCATGATGACCAGAGCCAGCTGACGAATATTCATGCGGTGAGCGCGGGCTATCCGCTCAGAGGGCACGTGCTGATCGGCAGTGAACCGTTCGCCAAGGGAGCCGCGGCCGCGGGCATCCCGCCGCGCGGCGAAGTGTGGCCGGACTCGCGGCTCCTGGCCGCTACCGGCGCGCGGATTGGATCATCGCTCGCCATCGGTGCGGCGACTTTTCGCGTCGGGCAGGTGCTCATATCACTGCCCGATCAGGGCGGCACATTTGCTGAGCTTGCCCCAAGCCTCCTGATGAACCTGGAGGACCTGCCGACCACGCAGCTCGTCCAGCCGGGCAGCCGTGTGAGCTACAGCGTGCTGTTCGCCGGCGACCGTGCCCGCGTCGATGAATTCAAATCCTGGCTGCTTCTCAATAAGAAGCCCGCTGAGCGCCTGCGGGATATCCGCGACGCGAGCCCGCAGATCAAAAGTGCGACCGAGCGCGCCGGACGTTTTCTGAACCTGGCGAGCCTGGTAAGCGTGCTGTTGTGCGCGATTGCGGTGGCCATGTCGGCGCATCGCTACGTGCATCGACGTCTTGACGTCGTCGCGTTGATGAAGACGCTCGGAGCGACGAGCGCCTTCACGCTGAGCGTGAGTCTGCTGCAACTCATCGCGATCGCTTTCGTGGCGGCCGTGGCTGGTTCCGGGGTGGGATTTCTCGCCCAGGAATGGCTGCTGCGGGCGTTGAAAGGTCTAATCAATACGCAGCTTCCGCCGGCCAACCTGCTGCCTCTCGGTCTTGGTTTCATCGCAGCGATTGCTCTTCTCGTGGGCTTCGCGTTGCCGTCACTGCTGCAGCTCGCGCGCGTTCCGACCATTCGCGTGCTGCGGCGCGACGTCGGACCGCCGCCAACGCTGGTGCTGCTGGCCTTTGGCCCTGCGGTCGCCGTCATCGCACTTCTCATCTATTGGGTGGTGCGCGATGTGAAGCTGTTTCTCGAGTTCACGCTGGGACTAGCAGCCTTCATTGCGCTCGTAGCCGGCGCCGGCTGGCTGCTCGTGCATCTGGCGGGGCGCCTGCGCGGCAGCGTCGGCGTCGCCTGGCGCTACGGGGTTGCGAACCTAAGCCGCCGGCGCGCGGCGAGCGTTCTGCAAATCGTGGCGTTTGGGACCGGGATCATGGTTCTGTTGATGCTTGGGATTGTGCGTAATCATGTCCAGGACAGCTGGCGTCACAGCTTGCCGGAGGATCTGCCTAACTACTTCTTCGTCAACATCCCACCCGATGAGCGTGCGCCGTTCATAGAGTTCCTACAGGCTCGCGGCGCGCAAACCTCGCGCGTCCTGCCGATGATCCGCGGCCGCCTGACCGCAATCAACGATCGTCCGGTGGAAGGCGCGCAATCCGCCGGCGATGGCGAGAACTTCGCCGCGCGCGAACAGAATCTCACCTGGACAGCCGACCTTGGCGCAGACAACAGCATAGTCGCGGGCCGCTGGTGGACGCGCGAGGATTTCGGCAAACCGCTGGTGTCTCTTGCGACCGAGTTTCAGGAGTCGCTGCACGTGCGCGTCGGCGATCGGCTTACCTTTGATATCGGCGGAGAGAGCGTCGCCGCGACCGTCGCCAGCATCCGCAAGGTAAAGTGGGACAGTTTCCAGCCGAATTTCTTCATCGAGTTTGCCCCCGGCGTCATCGATAACACGGCGGGGACCTATATGACGAGTGCTTACTTCCGGCCGGCCGGCGCGAACGCGCTTGCACAGCTCGCGCGACGTTTCCCCAGCGTCTCAATATTTGATATCGACGATCTGCTCGCGCGCGTGCGCTCGGTCGTGGACAAGGCGGTGTTCGCGGTGCAGAGTGTTTTCGTTTTCACGGTGTTCGCTGGCCTTACCGTGCTACTTGCTGCCGTGCAGTCGAGCCGCGACGAGCGGCGTTTCGAGAGCGCGATGTTGCGCACGCTCGGGGCGAGCCGCAAAGTAGTGCTGCAGGGAGTGCTCGCGGAGTTCACCGTGCTGGGATTGTTGTCGGGGCTGCTTGCGTCGGTGGGTGCATCGATTGCGGGGTACTTTGTAGCCACGCAAGTGCTCGGGCTGCCGTACGGATTCGACTCGTCGGTGTGGGCGTTGGGCCTTATCGGTGGCGCTGTGCTGGTGGTGTTTAGCGGCTGGCTTGCCACCCGCTCGGTCGTCAATCAGCCGCCGCTTGCGACACTGCGCGCCAACGGCTGATCCGGTCTAACGCTGGATGCGGATGGCGATCCAGGAATCCGGCTCCGGATCGCCGCGCCAGGTGAGCCCGTCAATCGTAAATTCGTAGATTCCCGGTCCCAGCGCCGAGCTATTGAGTGCGAGATGCAACTGGCCGTTGGAGTCCTTCATGATGTTGTGAAGTATCGCGACACGGCCTTGATCGACCCGGTCGATCGTTACCCGAAAGGCCCGATACGGCGAATGGGTCATGTCGATGTGCAGTTCGGCAAGTTGCGCCGGTTCGCCGCCGATCGTGATTGCCGGTGCGTTCGAGCTGCCGCTGCGGCTGGGCACCAGCTGAATTGTCTGCGTGCTCGAGGCAGGTTCGAGCGGCTGCTCGGCGATCGATGCCCTGAGTTTCGCGATGCTGCGGCTCTTGTCCGCGCTTGCGCTGCCGACGACCGCGAGCGTCACCGCCAACAAAAGAACCGCTGCGCCCAGACCAATCAGCAGCTGCGGCTTTTCCCACGGCTTCTTCGGCGCCTGCTGCCACGGCTCAGGCTTGCCACTGGCCTCGAGAAGCCGCAATCCGGCATTGACCTGCTCGGGCAGGCCGATTTCGTCGAGCAGTTCAGGTTCGTCACGGCAGAAGCGCTCGAAGTCCGTAGCACCCTTGATGGGCAGCTTGCCGGAGAGATAGCGCTCGACGATCTGGTTGCGAGCGATGAACTCTCGGTCCATGAGCGGCGGTGCACTGGCGTCAGCACCGGCGGACGGCGTTCCGGCCGCCTGCTCAGTAGCGTGGTCGGTCAGTCGCGCCGGCGATTCGACCGGCGGCTGCGGGTCAATGAGCGATGCAGCTTCTTTCATTGGGGTTCGCCGAGATAAGGGTTCATCCGTTCGGCTCATGCGTGATGATCATCGTATCTTGCAGAGTCGACGCCGGGCGACCTGCGGCATGGCTCACAGAACACACCGGCGGCAAGCCGTCGTCGGCGACGCAGCCTGCATTCTGCACCGGAGGCGGACGACTTATGTTGCACTGCAATATGGGTAAATGCATTGTTAACCACACTCCCGAATAGTTTCGCCTACGTCGGGCAAATCCCCTGGTGCGAAGATCTGCCGTTGTCCTCAAATCATGGCAGGAATTTCCACTTGGATTTATCACCCCGAGAGTATGCACCCTCCGCCGACCCCTCATCTTCAACGGGCGGTATTTCCCGGCAGTGGCGCGCCGGCGCAGGCGGCATACCCGCTTCGTAATCACGTAGAATCCCCCGCCTCACATTTGGAGATCTATCGCGATGCGCCACATCATTTCGCTGTTCGTCATGGCACTCGCCACCGCGACGAGCATGGCCGCTGCGCCCCCGGCTGTCGATCCGGCGCTTGCGGCGGTAATCGCGAGCAACCAACGCACCGCAAGCTTTGTCGCGCGCGACGCCGCGCGGCACCCCGCCGAGGAGTTGACGTTCTTCGGCATCAAATCAGATTCAAACGTCGTCGAGCTGTGGCCCGGCGGCGGCTATTGGACGGAGATCCTCGCACCTTACCTTGCGGCTCGCGGCCACTACACCGCCGCGCTGCCGCCGACCAAGGACGGCGGCGAGGAAAGCGCCGGGGTCGCGCAGTGGCATGCACGGATCGCACCGCAGGCGGCGCGCTTCGGGACGATCCACGAGACGACACTCGGCGCCGGCCATTTCGACATTGCCCCGCCTGCATCAGCGGATTTCGTTCTGACCTTTCGCAATCTGCATAACTGGATGGAGGGCGGCTACGCCGCCGAAGCTCTAGCGGGTTGTTTCCGCGCGTTGAAGCCGGGCGGCATTCTTGGGATCGAGGACCATCGCGGCCGCAACGATCAGCCACAAGACCCGAAGGCGAAGAGTGGCTACGTGCGCCAGGATTACGCGATTAACCTCGCCAAACAGGCAGGCTTTGAGTTCGTTGCCTCCTCCGAAGTCGATGCCAACCCCAAGGACACGAAGGACTGGCCGAGTGGCGTATGGACGCTACCGCCGACCCTGACGCTTGGCGACAAGGACCGCGCTAAGTACGTCGCCATCGGCGAGGCCGACAACTTCGT
>Ga0302325_10028853_pt1 | contig 11474 bp, 10 predicted proteins | sample Palsa_T0_2_FD_201948 | JGI IMG/M metagenome (GOLD analysis project Ga0302325, IMG submission 201948) | Peat permafrost microbial communities from Stordalen Mire near Abisko, Sweden - Palsa_T0_2 | ecosystem: Environmental > Terrestrial > Soil > Palsa > Peat permafrost | place: Sweden: Abisko... | reverse complement strand
TGGGAGCTCACGGGCCGAAGACTGGCAGACCCGAGGCCGGCGCGTCGGCCCGCGGCGGGCGCGGCGTCGCTTCGCGGCGGGCGCTGTGTCGCTTCGCGGGCGTGCGCTGCGTCGCTTCGCGGGCGTGCGCGGTAGAGCGCCCGCGGTGGGCGCGGTAGAGCGCCCTCGAGCGCCCCGCGGGATCGGTGCTACCGTTGGGTTGCGGGCGGCGCCGCCGTCCGTGGGGTTTGCTTTCCGGCGCAATCGCAATCTGCCGGTCGAATCTCCTCAGATGACGTGCGCCGTCGACGGCGGCACGAAGGAGACAGATGTGCGCTGACGGATTAGCCGATCTCGGTGGCTTCGGTTGCAGTGGCTGCACCGCGGCCCTCCGGTTCGTGAGCTTCCCTGTGCCTGGCGTTCCACGCGACCCGCGAGAGATGATCGGAGCAACAGCATGAAAACCACGCGAGAGCGCGCGGAGGAGCGTCGCCTGGCGAAGCTCGAGCTGGTGCGCGAGCAGGTCGAGAGCGGATCGTTGGTGATCCGCACCATGACCGACGAGGAGCGTAGCCGCTACCCACCGCGGCCCGTCAAGCCGAGGAGAGGCTCGTAGCGTGCCGGGGATTCGCCAGCGCGAGGGACTCATCGCCAGGGTCAAGCAGATCCGCGTCGCGGCTGCGGCCGATCTGCGTTCGACATCGGCGCCGGCCCAGCCAGAGGCGTCATCGACGATCGACGATCTCGAGCTGCGGATCGTCCACTTGGAGGAGCAGCTGCGAGGGCTTCAGGATTCGGTGCACCGCGAGAACGTGCGTTACGACGGGCGCCTCGGCGAGCTGGAAGCCCGGATGGAGCCGTCGGCGCTCGCCGTCGCGCTCAGCAGAGACGCCCGCGAGCGCGGGCTGTAGACCCGGTGACGGCGTTCTTCATCCCGGGACTGGGGAGCGTGGGGCAGGCAGCCGAGGACGCGTATGCGCAGATGCGCAGAGGCGTCGAAGCGGAGACCGGCCTGCACCTCTGCGATCGCCGGATCCTGCAGCTGTGGTCACGGCGTGGAGGCGTCGACTGCCTCACCGAGGTGGGCCGGCCCGACCCCGTCTGCGAAGGGACCGTGCTGGCGATCTTCGACGTGGGGCCACGGCAGCCATTCGTGGTGCGTCTCGAAGCCGCCAACGGCGGGAGCTGCGAGGTCTTGAGCTCGCACGCGTACTCGGTGACGGAGTTCGAGCCCTAGCCCCGGGCGCCGGCGAAGCCGGCCCGAAGGCGATCGCGCCGTCCTCGATCGCGCCGAATCTCAGGCTGAGGATGTCCCGAGGGTAGTTCTGGTAGAGCCGCCACGGTGCCTTGCTCCCTTGCTTCGGAAACTTGTCGATCGAGCGGAGCACGTAGCCCGAGGAGAAATCGATGAACGGCCGCTCGGCGATCGATGGATCCCGTCTGGGCGTGCACTGCCGGTAGCGATGCGCGTCCATGTGCTTCAGCAGCCGGCATACGTACCCGCAGGTAAGGTCGCACTTGAGCGTCCACGAGGCGTTGGTGTAGCCCAGCGCGATCGCGAGGTTGGGCACGCCGCTGAGCATCATGCCCTTGTAGCTCATCGTCTTGGGGAGCTCGACGTCGCGGCCGTCGACGGCAATCTGCATGCCCCCCAGCGCCAGCAGGTTGAGTCCGGTGGCGGTAACGATCAGATCGGCCTCGAGCTCGGCCCCGGACGCGAGCGCGAGGCCGGTCTCGGTGAACGTGTCGATCTCGTCGGTGACGACCGACGCGCGGCCTGTGCGGATCGCCTTGAACAGATCGCCGTTCGGTACCAGGCACAGGCGCTGATCCCATGGGCTGTATGAGGGGTTGAAATGCGGGTCGAGGTCAAATCCGAGTGGGAGCTGCCGCGCGATGGCCTTTCTGATCAGCGCCTTCATCAGCTCGGGACGGTGGCGGCTGAGCTGGAAGCTCAGCATCGTCACCAGGATGCTCTTCCAGCGCGTGAGCGAATACGCGACGCGGGCTGGCAGGAAGCGGCGCAGGGCAGCCGCGATCGGGTCCTCCGCAGGCAACGAAACGATGTAGCTGGGCGAGCGTTGCAGCATCGTGACGTGCGCGGCATGCCGCGCGATCGCGGGGACGAGCGTGACCGCTGTCGCGCCGCTGCCGATCACCACTACGCGCTTGCCCGCGTAGTCGATCTCAGGGGTCCATTGCTGAGGGTGGACGATCACGCCGGTGAAGCGCCCGGTGCCCTGGAGGTCGGGCGTGTATCCCTCGTCGTAGCGGTAATAGCCACTGCACATCAGCAGGAAGCCGCAGGTCAGCTGCACTGTCTCCTGCGAGTCGCTGCGCTCCGCCTCCACCGTCCACCGCGCAGCCGCAGTCGACCACTCGGCGCGGACGACACGATGGTGGTAGCGGACGTGGCGCTCGATGCCGTGCTCCCTCGCCGTGTCGCGGACGTAGCGGAGGATCGAGGGCCCGTCGGCGATTGCGTTTACCTCAGTCCACGGCCGGAAGCCATACGCCAGGGTGTACATGTCCGAGTCCGACCGGATGCCCGGATACCTGAACAGATCCCAGGTCCCGCCGATGCAGTCCCTGGCCTCGAGAATCGCGTAGGTCTTCTCGGGGCACCTCGACTGGAGGTGGTAGCCGGCGCCGATGCCGGACAGCCCGGCCCCGACGATCAGCACGTCTAAGTGCTCTGGCGACGGCATCCAACCCCGATTATCGATCATCTCCGCGACCCGCACGAGCGCTAGGGCGACAATCACCAATCGCTTCGAAGGCGCCAGGATGGCGTCGGAAGAGCTCGGGGTCTAACCGCCCGCCTAGCCGGTGTGCGTCCCGGGGGTGAACGAGACGCCGCGGAAGACTTGGCCGAAGCCTGCCGAGTCGATCGCCGTGAACGACTCGTTCGCCGGCAGCGTCGTGGCGTCGAGCTTGTCGGCGATCATGTACAGCTTGTTCGGGTCGGCGCCCTGGTCGCCGCCGCCGCTCACCGTCGAGCTCTCCGCCCAGATCGTCGCGGTGCCGTTCCGGCTGACCCGGCCCGTGATGTTGCGCAGGCCATCGGTTGCCGGGGCCCACGGCAGCATCGTCTCCGGATTGTCACCCGTCGGATAGCCGGGGACCGTGTACGGCTGGCCCAGGTCCAGACCGGACATGAGCGTGTAGGTGAGCTTCCATTGACCCGTCGTGGAGTCGAAGAGCCACTTCTGCAGACCGGCCGTCGGGTTGTGGGCCGAAAGGGCATTTGTGTAGGTCCCGGTCGTCGTCGAGTACGTGTTGTCACCGCTGCCCTCGTCGGCTAGGTAGATCGTGTGTGGGCCGGCGAACCAGATCCCGAACGGATAGGAGACGCCGGTCGTCGACTTGGCGATCAGGGTCGGGAAGCCCTTCAGGATGCACATGTTGCTCGGCAGCGCCCCGCCCGCCTGAATCGCCGGCAGGCTGTAGTCGAGCGGTGCGCTCGGCAGCGCCGCGCCAGGCTCCGGCAGGCCGACACCTTCCGGGCACGCCTTGCCGGTGGTGTCGACGAAGTACACGGTGTTGACCCCGTTGCTGCCGCTGCCCTTCACGTAATAGAGCACGTTGTTGTAGATCGTCATGCCGCGGAAGTTGTCGTCCTTGCCGATCTTGTCCTGCTTGTCGCCGAGCTGCGTGACGTCGAAGCTTCCGACCGGCGTCGGCGAACCGGGGTTCTGGAATGCTTCGGACCCGAGCGAGGGCGCGATCGCCTGTGCTCCGGCGCCGAGGACGACGCCGGAGAACTGCGTCGTGCCGCTAGTGCCGGGGAACGTGGCGTTGCCGTTGCCCGCATTGCCGGCCATGAAGATCACGGGGTTGCTGCCGTCGCCGTCCGCGACGATCGCTGCGCGTCCGTTGTCGCCGGTGTAGGCGTTCGTCTCGGTGAAGTGGAACCGGCCCCTGCTGTTGAGAGTCGCCACCGTGCGGTAGTACGAGCTCGTGACCGGGTTGGTCGGATCGACCTCTCCGGGCGCACTGGAGGCAGACGCGTCAATCGTGTCGCTCGGGGCGGCGTACCCCATGAACGACACGACCCGGCCGTTGGTGGACAGGTTGAGCGCCCCCTCGGACTTCGATGAGAAGCTCGTCACGAGATCGCTCGTCGGAACCGGGATCGTGTCGAGCAGATGCCCGCTCCAGGGGTCGAGCTCGTCGAGGAAGATCGGTGAGGTGATGCCGAAGCTGCCGTCGTCGGCGTCGTTGTTGAAGGCCTGCGGGTAGGTGCCGCTGTACCCTGCCGTGCCGCAGGGCGTGCCGGAGGCGGCTGCGCTGGCCGCTGTGCACCCCGGGGGCAGCACCGTCGAGCCGGGCGTGATGTCCGCCGTCTGGTAAGTGCTGGTAAACACGAGCAGCTTTCCAGGTCGCAGGCTCGAGCCGCCACCCCAGCCACCGTCGGCCTGCGCCGACGCGGTCAGAGTGACGCCGGCGTAGACGCCACAGCCGAGCAGTGGCAACGCCGCGACAAGTGCGAGTCGCCGCCGCACGCGAGACAACTTCGATGACATCGCTGATCCTCCTCTGAGTCCTCTGTCAGGACGGGTCTTACGGCGCTAACCGGCAGGGCGGGAAAGCTATCCGCGTTCGACGCCGTGCCCGTGACCATCCTGTAATCGCGGCCGCGCGTTCGGTCTAGGCGAAGGGGCCGCTCGGGAGGTACGGATGCAATGGACCGGGCCGGCCGCGGACGCAGAGCGCCCTCGAGGGAACGAGCCGGAGGCCGGCGCGCAAGACGACCTCGACGGCCCACTGCTGCTCGGCGGTTATCCAGCCGACCGACGGACGTTCGGTTTCGCCGGCGAGCTCGAGCGCCGACCACAGCAGCGCGGCTGCGGCGGCCTCGTCGTACGCCACCAGCAGCCACACGCCGTGGCCAGGCGCGGCCACGGCGAACCCGCGCTCGGCGATTCGCAACAGCTGCGCGCCCTGCTGCAGCACGAACTCGAGCTCGAGCGTGTGCGGGGCGCCACGGATGTCGCGCGAGATCGGCGACAGCGCCTCCAGATCGGCCGATCCTCCCGCGCGGACATCGGGGTTGGGCCGCGGCAACGAGCTTCGATCGATCGAGCCGGTGGCCTCGAACGTCGGCAGCAACGAGAATCCGGCGCGCGCGTAGAGCCGCAGCGCGCGCGGATCGCTCGAGCTGGGGATCAGGCCGGCGTCGGTGCCGGCGTCGTACGCCAGCGCGCGCTCGAGCAACGCGCGACCCGCGCCCGTGGTCTGAGCCTCGGGTTGCACCGCGAGCAGCGACAGAGACCACAGGCGCTCGCGCAGCACGGCCTGCGCGACCCCGATCACGCGGCCTTCGGACTCGGCGACGAAGGCTCCATCGGGATCGGTCGACAGCGGATGCGCCACGCGCGCCCGCCAGCGATCGCGGACCGAGGGTTCCCCGAGGTCGAGATCGAACGCCGCCGCCGACACGGCCGCGGCCGCCGCGAGGTCCGTGTCCTCGAGCGCGCGGATCTGAAAGCCCGGCGGCGGCGTCCGCGCAGAGATCGGATGGCCGGACATCCCGGGTGAGACTACGGATGCTCCGGCCCCGATAGCCGCCGCCGCCCGACTAGCGCGGCGGCGGCAATCGGCTAGGACCGCACCGTGTCAGCAGGCTGCGGGACGATCCGGATGTAGGGCCGCGGTGACTCCCAGCCATCGGGATAGATCTCCTTGGCTGCGTCATCTGAGACCGAGCCGGCGATGATCACGTCGTCGCCCTGGTGCCAGTTCGCGGGCGTCGCCACCTTGTGCTTCGCGGTCAGCTGCAGGGAGTCGATCACGCGCAGAACCTCGTCGAAGTTCCGGCCCGTCGTCATCGGATAGATGAGGATGAGCTTGATCTTCTTGTCTGGGCCGATCACGAACACGTTGCGTACCGTCTGGTTGTCGGCGGGCGTACGGGTTGACGGGTCGCCCTCGGTCTCGGCCGGGAGCATGCCGTACAGCTTCGACACGTTGAAGTCGGCGTCGCTGATGATCGGGTAGTTGGGCGCGGTCCCCTGCGTCTCTTCGATGTCGTTCGCCCACTGCTCGTGCTTGCCGAGCGGATCGACCGAGAGGCCGATGACCTTGACGTCCCTGGCTTCGAACTCGGGGTTGATGCTGGCCATGTAGCCGAGCTCGGTGGTGCACACGGGGGTGAAGTCCTTGGGATGCGAGAACAGCACTGCCCATGAATCGCCGATCCAGTCATGGAAGCTGATCCGGCCTTCTGTGGTCTCGGCCTCGAAATCCGGTGCCGTGTCTCCTAGCTTGAGAGCCATTTTCCCTCCTACGGTCGTGATGAGCTTGTGGTCTGATCGTGCCGCGAGCACGGCACACTATCTGTCTGAAGCTCTAGGCCTTAATCAAAGCACATGTTCTTGATCGCCATTCTGAGGTTTTCCAGCGCGCGCGTCCTCGCGGCCGGGCGAGGGGCGTTCGATGGGAGTCGTGGTGGCCGGCCCGGAGATTGAGCTCCCGGCGGGCGGCGAGACCGTTCGAATTACCAGCCCGGACCGGGTGTACTTCTCCGCCCGCGGCGAGACCAAGCTCGATCTGGCCCGCTACTACCTCAGCGTCGGCGACGGGATTGTGCGCGCTCTGGCGGAGCGGCCCTGCATGCTGCACCGGTTCCCACGCGGCACCGACGGCACCAAGGTTCACCAGAAGCGGCTCCCGAGCGGCGCTCCACCCTGGGTCGAGACCGTCCGCGTCGACTTCCCGTCGGGTCGTCATGCCGACGAGCTGTGCGTCACCAACCTCGCAAGCGTGATCTGGGCGGTGCAGATGTCGACGGTCGAGTTCCATCCCTGGAACTCCCGCCGAGCCGACATCGAGCGGCCCGACGAGTGGCGGATCGATCTCGATCCGATGCCGTCGTGCAGCTTCGAGACGGTGCGCTCCGTCGCGCACGTCGCCCGCGAGGTGCTCGATGAGCTGGGCGTCGTCGGCTGGCCGAAGACCTCGGGGGGGTCGGGCCTGCACATCTACGTGCGCATCGAGCCCTGGTGGGCCTTTGCCGACGTGCGACGGGCTGCGCTTGCGTTCGCGCGCGAGGTGGAGCGCCGCGCCCCTCAGCACGTGACGACGACCTGGTGGCGCAAGGACCGCGAGCTCGACAAGGTATTCCTCGACTACAACCAGAACGCTCGCGACCATACGATCGCGAGCGCCTACTCGGTGCGCGGCGTACCCGAGGCGACCGTTTCGACACCGATCGCATGGGATGAGGTCGACGACGTGGTGCCCGAGGAATGCACCATCGCGACAGTGCCGGGTCGTTTCGCGAAGCTCGGCGATCTGCACGCCGCGATCGACGACGTGGCGTTCGGGCTCGAGGGGCTGCTCGAGTGGGCCGACAGAGACGGCGTCAGTCGCCCCTGAACTCGGCGCTACGGCGTGACTTCGCCGCTGCCGCCGTGCCGCGCAGACCGCACGCACGCTCTGAGCGTGCGACGATCCCGTCGCAGCGTGCGCCGTTCCACTCGACGCGACCTCTCGTCCGTCCGCAGCTGCTTGCGAGCCGCCTTGAGGTTGGTCTTGTCGGTGGTCACGGCGGACGTGTTACCGGCGGCCTTATCGGTCGCGAGCTGAGCCCGATCCGCTTTCACTACCAGCCGATCGGCCTTGATCGCGACTGTGTCGGCCTTGATCGCCGCGTGGTCGGCCGCGACCGCGGACTGATCGCTCACGCAGGCGGCCGGTACCGTCGCGACCCCGGAATCCGCCGCCGCGATCGCAGATCCCCCGCCGAGCAGCGTCGCGCCCACGACACCGGCGATGATGAACCCTCGTCTCATTGCGATCTCCTGTCCGTGTATCAAGGCTGTGCCCGTTCAAACCCAGGGTCGGCGAGGAAGTTGCGGACCTTTTCCAGCGGTTGCGGGATCGTTTATCTTGTGTGGCCGGCGTTGGAGGACGCCTCCGGGTCCGCGGAGAGGACGGAGTCCACCTCTGAGCATGGCTGTCGTTCCTGACGATCTCCTGGGCTCTGGCACGCGGACCTCGGGCCGGTGAAAGGAGACGTCATGCCGACACTCCCGGCGAACCCGAATCTTGATCAGCTGCGCCGTCAGGCCAAGGAGCTGGTCCGCGCCGCCCGTGCGGGTGACCGCAGCGCGCTCGAGCGGATCGGCGTCGTGTCGGACGAGGTCACGCTCGCGGCCGCTCAGCTCGCGATCGCCCGCGAGTACGGGCTGGCGAGCTGGCCGGCGCTGAAGGCCGAGGTGCAGGAGCGCCACCGCAGCCTCGAGGAGGTGGTCGAGGCGTTCCTGGCTGCGAGCGTCGGCTACCGGGTTGGCCGCGCCGCGCGGCTGCTCGCCGAGCGTCCGGAGATCGCAGAGCACGGTCTCGAGACGGCGGTGGTGCTCGGCGACGCGGGGCGGGTCAAGCGCGAGCTGGCCGCTGATCCAGGGCTGACGAGTAGGCGCGATCCACGAACGGGTTGGACGGCGCTCCACGCCGTCTGCGCCTCGCGCTGGCATCTGGACCCCGCTCGCGCCGAGGGCCTGCTGGCCGTCGCGACGGTGCTGCTCGACGCCGGAGCGGACGTGAACGCCCTGAGCAATGATCGCCATTGGTCGCCGCTGCGCTGCGCGGTGAGCAGCGCAGACTCCGGTCGCGCAAACGAGCCGATCGTCAGGCTGCTGCTCGATCGCGGCGCAACGGTGCAGGATCACGATCTGTACCTCGCGGGGTTCGCGGGCAGCTGGTGCGTGCGGATGCTGCTCGAGCGCGTGCCGAACGTCGCGGAGATCGCCGAGCAGGCGCTCGGGGCGCCGATCAGCTCGGGTGACGTGGACACGGTGCGACTCCTGCTCGACGCCGGCGCCGACCCGACCCGCTACCGCGACGGCGACGGCGATCCAGTCACCGTGATCCCGGAGGCACTCCTCGAGGGCGCCCCGACCGAGGTGATCGAACTGCTGCTCTCCCACGGCGCCGACGCAGCCGCGCCGGGCCGGGACGGCCGATCGCCCTACCGGCTCGCGACCGCGCTCGACCGCGGCGACGTCGTCGCGCTGCTGGAGCGCCACGGCGCCCGCGACGACAGGACCACAATCGACCGGCTGCTCGGCGCCTGCAGGCGGGCAGACCGCGAGACGGCGATCCGATTGGCGGCCGAGCATCCCGGGCTGCCCGAACGGCTGACCGCCGCCGAGGCTGCCACGATCGTGACCGCCGCGGAGGCCGGCGACGCCGCCGCGGTCGCGGTGATGCTGGACGTCGGCCTCCCGATCGACGCGCGCGGCGGCGGAAACGGCGCCACCGCGCTGCACACCGCCGCGCACTCCGGCAGCGTCGAGACCGTGACGCTCCTGCTGGCCCGCGGCGCCGAGATCGAGGCGCGCGACGCGACCTTCAAAGGCAATGCTCTCGCCTGGGCGCTCGTCGGCAGCGGCGAGCAGCCCTCAAACGCCCCTGCTCCAGACTGGGAAGCGGTCGTGCGCATCCTGCTCGATGCCGGGTCCTCGACCGATCGGATCGTCCTGGCTGCCGGAGAGCCCAGTCAGCCGAGCCCCGAGGTCGCGAGCCTACTGCGAGCTCGAGGCGTCGCCGGCCGCACGTAGCGCACACAGGGCAGCTCGTGCCGCGATGGGCTCTGCTTGCCTTCCGAAATCCAACGGTGATGCCGGCGCTGGTCGTGCGTTGGATTCCGCGCGTGTGCCCGTCGGGTCAGGCCTGCCTTCCCCGCATTTCGGCTTTTGTCGCTCGGGGGCGCGCGGCGTCGTGTGGTTGCAGGGCCAGCGCGACGGCGTCGTCGAGCGTCAGCAGCGGACGGTCGGCGGACACAAGCAGCATCTCGTCGCCGAGTGTGTCGCGTATCCGTGCCTCATGCGCCTGGCGGTGGCGTCGCCAGCCGCCGAGCGGCGCCACCGCGTCAGCGTCGTGGATGGAAGCCCAGAGGGTCATTGAGCGTTCGGGTTGTCCGCGTTCGGCGCATACGCGGGCGAGCAGCCCGACACCGAACACGCGTCCGGCGCGGTCCCCGATCTCGTCGGCGAGAACGAGCGATTCGCGGGCTCTCGTCTCGGCCTCGTCGATGCAGCCGGCGTTCAGTGCGAGGCTGGCCAGCTCCGCGAGCATGCCGCTCTCCCACCAGCGCACACCAGCTTCGCGCGCCATCGCCGCGCTGGCCTGGATCAGCTCCGCTGCGCGTACGTGCTCCCCGGCGTCGCGCGTGATCGCGCCGAGCGCTCCGAGTGTTTGTGCCTGACCCCATCGGTTGCCCGCTTGTTCGTGGATCTCGTGGCTTCGGTGGACCAGCTCACGGGCGTTGGCGAGGTCGCTGCGGCGCAGAGCGCTGATCCCGAGACGATGCAAAAGCACGGCGCGTCCCGATTCGTCCCCGAGCTGATCAAAGAGAGCGAGGCTTTGCTCGTAGAGTCGCTCGGCCGCTGCGTCGTGGCCGGCGATATCGGTCGCGCCGCCGAACGCTCGTAGGGCGCCGGCGCGGATCGTTGGCGCGATCGCTTGCGCCTCGGGCCGGGCCAGGAGCGCCTCGAACCACCGCATCCCCTCGTGCGGGTCACGCGTCACCCAGAAGCGTTCCAGCGCGGTCGCGAGCTCGAGCCCGAGCGCGACCGAGCCACTCTCGACCGTCCAGGCCAGTGCTGCGCGAAGGTTGTGTTGTGCCACGGCGGCGCTGTCGAGGCGGTCGGCGCCGCCGCGGCGACGGACGGCGCTGATATCGGCGGCTTGCGCGACGACGACGAAGAACTCGCAGTGGCGGCGACGGATCTCGTCTGCCTCCGAGGATTCCTGTAGGCGCTCGAGCGCGAATTCGCGGATTGTCTGCAGATAGAAGAAGCTGCCGTCGGCGCTTCGCCCGAGGAGGCTCTGGTCGACCAATGCTGTGAGTTCGTCGATGTCGGCGTCACAGACCTGCCCGGCTGCCTCCAGGTCAAAGCCGCCGACAAAGACGGCGAGGCGGGTGGCGAGCTGTCGCTCCTGCCCGGACAGCAGGTTAAAGCTCCAGTCGAGCGTCGAGCGCAGCGTTTGCTGGCGTGCGGGGAGGTCGCGAGGGCCGCCGGTGAGCAGGGGGAGGCGGGATGCGAGACGCTCCAAAAGGTCGCCGGGCGTGAGGATTCGCGTTCTCGCTGCGGCGAGTTCGATCGCGAGCGGCAGCCCGTCAAGTCGTTTGCAGATCCGGCGTATCGCTTGCTGATCCACGGTCGTGGGCGCAAAGCGGACGTCAGCGTCCTGGGCGCGCTGACAGAAGAGCACGACCGCGGGTTCTTCGGTCAGCGGTTGGACGGGGTAGACGTGTTCGCCGGAGAGGTGTAGGACGGCGCGGCTGGTGACCAGGAGGGTGAGGCGCGGCACGCGGGCGAGGAGCTCGCTCAACGTTGGTAACGCGGCGCGCAGGTGCTCGGCGTTGTCAAGCACGAGCAACAGCTCACGTGGACGAAGGGCCTTGGCGACTGTGTCAAGAGGATCCTCGCCCGGCGCCGACTCGATCGTCAGCGCCCGCGCGATCGCCGCGGGCAGGAGATTGG
>Ga0302325_10028850_pt1 | contig 11475 bp, 13 predicted proteins | sample Palsa_T0_2_FD_201948 | JGI IMG/M metagenome (GOLD analysis project Ga0302325, IMG submission 201948) | Peat permafrost microbial communities from Stordalen Mire near Abisko, Sweden - Palsa_T0_2 | ecosystem: Environmental > Terrestrial > Soil > Palsa > Peat permafrost | place: Sweden: Abisko... | reverse complement strand
TGCCGCTACGAAAGAGCTATTCTTGTAGCAATCGCCCCCGCCATCGCTGCCCCAGGTACGCGGGCAAGACGAGGAGCCCCAGCCGATGAGCCAATACTGCATGAATACAGCCGCCTCGCCCTTGACTTCATAGTCCGGCGAATAAATGAATTGCTGCCAGACGGTGCAACCGGTGTGACCGGCACATGCCGATGTGGTGCCCGTGAAGTTCGTATTGACCTGAAGCGTGTATTCATTCGGCCCGAGGATCCCTCCGTCTCCAAATGCGGGCACGCCGACTCCCTTCTCAGACGTCACGCCCGTGACACTCGGGAAGGTTCCGAGTGTCTTACTGATCAGACCCGCCGCTTCCGCGACGTAATCGTGACCGTTGCCCGTCACCTGCCCGCCAGCCAGGTCGCGGAAGACTGGATGGGGATGCAGGTTTGGATGCGCCACCTTGCATTCCACTTGTTCCCAGACTGTGTTGGGATAGGTGACGTGAAAGCATCCCTCCGCAGGTACCTGAGTCTCCGTGATGGCCTCGCGCCAGATCGCGGAACTGTCCGCATCCTGGGAGAATGCCGGCAGGAGGGACAGCGTCCCGAAGAGCAAAAACCGTTTAATGAACATGCGTAGCTCCGTTTTCTTTTAGCATCCAGAATTTCCATTTTCGGAAGCTTCCTCACAAGTGTACACGAATACCCGAGGCTGGGCGAGCAGTAGAGTTGTCGGGGGTGTACGTCACCAGAATGTGACTCTTGCGGAGTAGTGCTAAATCCAGGCTTTTCCTTACGGCGATATATGCCGTAAGATAACCCATGGCCATTTCTATCCCTGCCGATGTCCCACCTCGCGTCCGCCAACTCGTATGGACCCATTTGAAGCAGTCTGGCCGCAGGTTCAGCAGTGGCTCAACGAACAGCCCGACGCCAATGCTAAAGAGCTGTTCCTCCGTTTGCAGTAAAGTATGACCAGCACTTTCGCGCCAGGGCAACTGCGAACTCTCCAGCGCCGAGTCAAACAGTGGCGCAGCGGGCTCAGGTTCCGGACAAGGTCAACAAAACCCGATTCTTCCTCCAGCGACCTGAGGTGCTCGGTAGGTATTGGCCACGAAAACTAAAACGTTTTCGATGCCACATCGGAGGGGCGAGTAGGCCCAACGTGCTTTGAAGAAATTCTGGAGAGAATACTTAGGCGTGCTCGTACTATTTTAGCGGTTAATGCGTACTCTACTCTGTGCAACAATGTGTGTGTTACTCGGCGCGCCGCTGTTCGCGGGTGTGCCCGATCCAGTGAAATCGCGCTTCGTGGTCGGCGATGCGGTGTGGCGTGAAATCCCGATCCGGGACGACCTGGAGGGTCAATACGAGAAATGCTGGCAAACGGCAATCAATGCCATCCTAGAAAGCAATTTTGCAATTGCCACGATGGACAAGGAGTCCGGTTACGTCCGCACCACCGAGAACTCGGGCGTCGTCACCCTTAAGGGCGATTGGGTTTACAGCGTGCAGGTAAGCATCAAATTCACTTACGTACCAGCGGCGTCGGGTCAGCAAGCAACGGTGCAGAAGATTCGCATCCAAGCATCCGGCCATCTCGCCAAGATCAGCAAAGGCAGACTGAAGGAGGCGTTCCAGGGTTACGACTCGGTTGTGCTGCAGAACGTCTTCCAGGACTTGCAGGCGAAGTTGGGTCCGCGTTAACGCCCGCGCCCACTGCGCCTCAGCCTCTCGAATTCCTGGGCCCGCCTAACTTCTCGACATATCGTCGGCGTTCCCATCTCATGGCGCCGGACCGAGTCGCGCTTGCGCGGTTGGCAATGACTTAGTGCCCGGGCAGACCGTAGCCGGGCCGGCTACAAGTTGGTTCGGTCTTCGAGCGGTGGCAGGGCAGCCGCCAAACTGGCCTGCTCGCTACGAATAGAAACTCGCTCAAGTCTGTCGTCTCGCTTTGAATAGTTTTCAAAGCTTGGAGACGGTGTTACCCTGGAAGTTCGTAATCCAGATGTTGACTCCGTCGAAAACGACACCATACGGCCCACTGCCGGCGGTAAAGGTTCCGAGGATCGTGCCATCACTCACCCGCAGCTTTGTGACAGTGTTGCTGTTTTGGTTTGCGATCCAGAGGTTAGCTCCGTCAAAGGCGACACCTATTGGGTTGTTTCCCACAGTAAAGCTTCCCAGCGTCGTGCCGTTACTGGCTAACAATTCTGTAACGCTGGCGCTACCCTGATTGGTCACCCAAATGCTGGTACCGTCGAAGGCTATACCCGTGGGGGCACTGAAGGTACCCGTAAACGTCCCTAGGACCGTGCCGTTGCTGGCGCTTATTTCGGTGACGCTGTTGCCGAACATGTTGGTTACCCAGATGTTCGTACCGTCAAACGCTATGCCCCACGGATAGCTTCCCACTGAAATTGTCCTGACTACAACCGCTTTGGTATCCTGACCGGTATTCTCGGTGTTCGGTGCGCCACCGCTCATAGCCATCCGCTCCACATTGCCGCTATGATTTGGTCGCTTACGCCAGCACTCTTCAGTGCGATCAGAACGATAAGTCATGCGGAGTCGATGGCTTGGAAGGAGGGCGGCCCCGCAGGCATTACGGCATTGCATTTCAGAGAACGGTTGGATCAGGTCCCGCCAGGTTGGCGCCAACGGCACCATTTCGTCGGCACGCACCCAGGTCAACCTTCTGCTCCTTCGGTCTGCCCGATCGTTGCCCCGCCGCAGCGTCTCCATCACGATCTGCCGCTGCACTCGCGCCCCCTGTGCGCCCAGCGCCGCGTTTGTTCAGAGCGTAGGCCAGAGCCAGCAATAGAAAGCCGCCGATGATTCCGCTCATGGCGGCGGTCATCGCCGAATCCTGCGCTTGCCCGCTTTCATGAGATGCCGCGAAACAGAATGCGAAGACTCCGATGACTAATGCCAAGCCTGAATTCGGCAGCTCAGTGCTGTCCCAGTCGGGGACGGGCGGTACCGCCGAGATCACGCTGGGCGGCGCGACGACCTTGCCGGCCACGGGCACGGCCACAACCGGCGGGGGCTATAACTCACAGCCCGTGGATCTGGTGGCTTCGGTTTACAACACCACCGCCGGCAGTGCCGGGCCAGTAGCAGAAACGTTTCAATTGCAAGCAGAGCCGGTGGGTAACAACAGCGGCGCTTAAAATGTAAGCTTTTGAAGGTTTTTTTCAAATGCTGGGAGCGAGAAGTCCAGCCGAGTCAATGACTTAGCAGTGGGCCGAGCCCACAGGCATTACATTTCGGAGAATGGTTGGATCAGGTCCCGCCACGGCCATACCGGATTAATGAGCTATGGTTGGATGGCAAAGATTGTGCCATTGCCAAAGGCGCCGCCGCCCGGCGTGGATCCGTAAAGTGTTCCGTCGGAGCCGATGGTTACACCGGCGTACATGCCGAGGCCGTCGGCGCTGTTGGTGAAGGTGTAGACCGTGGTGAAATTTCCTGCCGTATCGATTTTGAATACCGTTGCGCAACCGAACTCGCATATTTGCGGCACAACTGTTCCACCCTGGTTGGTGGTGCCGTAGATAGTGCCTTGCGAATCGAGGGACGGGGCGCCTTGCGGCCCTGAACCGTCGCCGGTGCCGGAGAAGGAGTAAAGGGTGGTGAGGGTATCGGAGTTTGCCAGTTTAAAGACCGTGCCGCATCCGGGCGCTTGCCCTATGCAGTTGGATCCCTCATGGGCTCCGCCCGAGGTGGTGGTTCCGTAGAGATTGCCGGCACTATCAGCGGTCAGGCCGGCGACGGGATAAGCTCCATCCGGTCCGCTGAAACTATGCAGCACCGTCTCCTTACCACTAGCGAGGTTCAGACGGTAGAGGGTGCCGAGATTGTACTTGCCGCCGTAGAAGGTGGTCCCGTAGAGATCACCATCTCTAAGTACCAGCGGGCCGAACTTGGGCCCCCCGCCATCCACGTTGTTAAATGCCAATAGCAAGGTGATAGTGCCCGCGGGATCCAGCTTAAAGAGTGTCCCGTTATCGCGCGGCCCGAAGAAATAGGCGCCGCCGTAGTAATTCCCGTGTCCGTCGCCCACCAGGGTGGTCTGAGGGCCCCCTCCGTTTGCACCGGTGAAACTAGACAGGATCAGATTACCGGAGGGCTGCAGTTGAAACGCAGTGCCAGAGTTGTAAGCACCGGCTGCGTCGGTGACCCCATAAAGATTACCTGCGGCGTCGCGAGCCAGCCCGGCGTCGGGCTTGGCGCCGTCGGCGGTCCCTCCCTGAAAGGTGTGCAGCACCGTCTCGGCGCCCGTGTGAATATCCAACTGATAGATGACGCCATAATCGTTGATGCCGCCCTGCCAGGTAGTGCCGTATAACATTCCATCATGCAGAAGCGGCGCATCCCACGGATTGCCGCCGTCCTCTCCGCCGGTGAATGTGTAGAGCAGCCGGAAGGTTTGTGCGGGTGAAGGAAAGCTGGCTGCGAGCGCCATGCCCAGTGCCAGGATAAACCGGGACCGATGATGTGCCATAAACCGCCTTTCGGATACTTGAAGTGGAGAAGTTTTTAGTGGACGACAGGGGGATTGCCCCCCGGGAACGCTCTCCCAACTGAGCTAGTCGCCCACGCGAGATCGGACCGGACGATCACAATATACCATGATGTCCGAACAACCGCTGCCGGATACGGCATCGCCGGCCGCCAGTAGTACCGGATGAACTTCTCCGCGATGGCGTCGGTCGGTATGGCCAGTGATGCCTCGGAATCGTCGCCTTGTTCGATGGCGATGTCCGCCAGCGACTGCAGCGGCGCGAACTTGTAGGTCGCCACGAACAGGCCCTCGTCCAGCAGACGTTGAATCTGCACCAGGAATCGGATCTGCTCGTCGGACGTGGGCAACATGGTGACGTCAGGTCAATCCTATCACCCAGCACGGTGTGTTGAATCCCAGCCCTCCGGCGAAGCAAGGCACGGTTGCCAACTTAAACTTTTTGGTAGACGGTTGCGGTCTGCGCGCTGGTATGGTGGGTATCACAAACAGAATCGCCACCCGAGTGCCCGGCGGCATTTAGCTTCGCGGCGGGCTCGTTGGGCTTACATTTCCCGTCATGGCTGGCAGCCACCGCCGCTCTCAACTTAAATACATTCAGTTGTTTACGGCCTGCGAGGCCATGCTAATCGCTCAAGTACTCGATCAATGGGACGGAGATCACCCCCGGGTTCCAGCCGCGACTGCGGACACGGTAAAGTTTATAACTATTTTCAAAGAAATGTTCAGTCATAATTCCAAAACCCGCCAAGCTATCTGAGGCGAACTATTTACAGCAATTCCCACCCTTAAAAATTCAAACACCGGTTCGGCGCCGGTAGAGCCTGCAGTACTAACTCATACAGACACGGCAAGCGATGTTGGGGCAAGATTACGTGGGTGCGACATCGGCTATTGAGCGCGTAAGCTGAGCCAGCCTTCTCGGAGATGTGGGCTCGCATTGCGGCCAGTGTCAGTACAAGGCCGAGCGTACAACATCGAAATCCGATCTCGACAATCACCCATCCGATGAGGCTCGTGTTGAATCTGCGGATGTTGGTCCGCAAACACCAAGGTCACCGTGGTACGGGACGTGAACGCTTATATCTTGACGCCCTACAGCGACGCCCTGATGGAGGCCGCCAATTCGATGGAGCGTATCAGTTACATTCTTCCGTGTCGGTAAGAAGCGGCGCTATGGTACTGAAGAAGTCTTGTCTCTACGGTTACTGTAGCGTCGCCAGAATGACGCTACTCCGAACGTAGCTAAAAACTTGAACGGCAACGATATGGGCGGCATTAACCATCTCAAACTTGAGACGACAGTGAAGGTGACCGCTGGCACAAGATACGGAAGCGTATCAGTTACATTCTTCCGTATCGGTAAGAAGCAGCGCTATTAATACTGAAGAAGTGACCAGCAGCAGAACGCCGCGCGGCTGGTCAGACTGTGGCGATCCGCAATGGCTGTCGTGGCGATCAGACGAATCTGACCTCACTGTCGTCGCGGCTGCGGCAAGACATCCGGGTCAGCCTGTCCGGCAGATGCTGACATGCGCTAGCTTAAGTCTTACTGCAAATCATGCTATGCGGAGAGCAAGCTTAACACTCATTGCAGCAACCTTTGCCGCAAGTATCACGCACTCGTCTGAGCAAACTGATAACAATATGTGACCGTTCTGGGGTGGCCGCTACTACCGGCGTGACATCACTGACATCTAAGTATCGTATATGAACATGCGTCGACCTCTACTAATGGTATAACACTTGCAATAAAGAGAGATGCAAGCCCGCCGCCCAAGTTTGCGGCTACGGTTTAATCAGAAATCAATTTTCTGATTCTTCCCCTCGCCCTGGGGTTATCGGGAAAGCAAACAGAAGAGGAGTATCTAGTGGTGCGGTTCATGAGTATCGCTATATGTAAAATGAGTGGCGTGCTATTTTGAAGGCATGCCACGTGCGATTGATTTCCCGCGCCTCAAAGGCAGGCAACTGGTTGAATTGCAGCAAGTCCTCCGGTCACGGAGCAGCTCCTCCGGTCTTCGGCAGCGTAGCGAATTGATATGGCTACTGGCTGGCGGCGCGTCGCTGGCGGAGGCTAGTCAGGGGGTCGGGCTCCACTACACCAATGCGCATATCTGGGTGAAGCGCTTCCGAGAGTCCGGTCTAACGGGACTCTCGGATCACCCAAAATCCGGCCGGCCCCGACTGTATGGCGACGAAGTCACGACCGAATTGATCAAGGTGGCGGCGGCGCGACCCAAGGACCTCGGCCTGAAGTTCACGACCTGGTCGCTACCGAAACTTCAGGAATACTTGCGTCGGCAATCGGGTCTGGGGACCATTACCCGCTCAACGATACGCCGGCGCCTTAGACAAGAGGGCTTTCGGTTCCGCGATGGACAGACATGGTGCGAGAGTCAGGATCCAGATTTCGAAGTAAAAAAATCAAGATCGTAAGGCTCTATCGCCGTCCGCCGCGGGACGGAATCGTGGTCTGCGTGGACGAAATGGGACCTCTGGCAACGATTCCTCGAGGAGGGCGCAGTTGGGGCAAAAGGCCGACCCGCCGCTCCGACCGTTATCACAAGTCCCAGACGATTCAGTTGCTCGGCGCTTTCGCTCCACATACTGGCCAAGGTATGGGACTGCCTCAAGCATGCAAGACCGGCGAAGCGGTCCTCGCCTTTCTGCAAGACAATGTGCTGCCGCGCTACAGCACGCAAGGCAAAATTTACTTGATCTGGGATAACTTCAGCGCCCATAAAAGAAGGCTTTGAATCTATGGCAGCCCAAGCCAAGCAACGTCGAATTCGCCTGGACGCCGACGAATGCCTCATGGCTAAATCTCATTGAGCCATGGTTCCTCGTTCTTGAGAAAACCGCTCTTCATAATACAGACCTCAAGACGCCCTCCGAGATCGCAAAGCATCTCCTCGATGGGATCGACTACCTCAATGAACATCCCAAGCCATATCGCTGGAACAAACGATTTTAATATAGCGATACTTATGAATCACACCACTAGCCAGCATGCTATTTGACGGTCACGAACTGCGCGACATGATCGGCCGCACCTCCGACGCAATCGAACTCCGGAATGAACACGGGCGCTGTTGCCGGATGCTCTCCCGCTCAGAAGCGTTCGTCTTGGATCTAAATCTCTTTGTGGGGATTGGAAACCGGCGCCGCATTCGCTTTTTGCGTCCCCGGAGCCTGCGATCTGCCGTCAACGCCGGCAGCCATACCACCGAGAGACTTAGGGGGACCGGTGGAAATCGCCTCGCACACTCATTGATCCGCGAGCATCGGCAGCAACCACAGTTGCCTTTGGGGCCGACCTAAGGCCGCATGACTCGCGGTTCGATTATTCGGCGGCCTCCGAGCTGCCGTTGAGTGGTGGATGACTGGGTGGCATCTAGGCAAGCAGTCGGCCCTAGCGCCTAAGGCTGGAGGTTCTGGCCCCAGGTGTGGAGCACACTGAGAAAGCCGATTTCCGCTCCGAGATGTTTGGGGTCGACAGCCACCTCCAGCAGAGTGGCGGCGCTGGTGCGGAACAGGAGATCATAAACCACTTTCTTGTTCTGCAAAGCGAGCCATGAGAGCTGGTGCGGTAGGGTGAAAACGACATGGACGTAACTGACCGGCAGCAGTTCTTTGCCGCGTTCCGCCAGCCATTTGTCGCGCGCATTGGTCTGGCACTTCGGACAGTGCCGGTTGCGGCAGGAGTTGAACGAGATGACCTCATGGCCACATCGGGAACAGCGATCCAAGTGTCCACCGAGGGTTGCCGTGCGGCAAAACTCGATGGCGTACAGCACGCGTAGATGAAACCGCGTCAACCAGGATCGGTTCTTGGCGATGAAGCTGTTGCCGTATTGTCGAATGATGTCGGCCACCTCGAAAGGTGGCCCGTTCATCGTTTTTGCAGCTTCCGGGAGCGCTTGATGTCGTCGGTGTTGGAGACGTTGATCGCATCCAATGGATTGGTCACGGAGGTCAGGTGCTTCCGTGAAAGATGCAGGTACCAGGCGGTGTCTTCGAGCTTGGCATGGCCCAACATCTGGATCGCGCGCAGATCGGTGCCGGCTTCGAGCAGGTGAGTGGCATAGCAATGCCGCATAGTGTGGGGCGAGACGTGTTTGGTGATGCCCGCCCTCTGGGCGGCTTGCCGGCAGGCCTCCCACGGCACCTTCGTGTTGATGGGGACATCGGCGCGCCAGTTGTTCACGGTGCCGGGGAACAGATAGGTCTTGGGTTTCATCCATCGCCAATAGACACGAAGGGTTTGCAGCAATTTCTGGCTCAAAGGTACATTGCGGTCATGGCCGCCCTTGCCCTGACAGATGTGCACCATCATGCGCCGGCTATCGATATCGGTGATTTTCAGGTTGCACAGCTCGGCGCGGCGCATGCCAGTGGCTACAGGGTCATAAGGATGGTTTGGTGAAACAGATTGCTGGCGGAAGCGATTAGCAGCGCAACCTCATCCGGGCTGAGGATCTCCGGAAGCTTTCGATGCCGCTTGGGCATCGGGATATCCTCGAGCGGGTACCGCCGTTTCAGGGTCTTATTGAAGAAAAAGCGGAGAGCCGCCACGTGCTGCTGGACTGTGCCTGCATTGAGCCTCTTGTCCTGGAACAGGTGTGCTTGGTACTGGCGCAAGTGTTCCGGTCCACGCTTGTCGGGCGGTTGGTGGAAGTGTTGGGCGAAGTCCTGCACGATTCGCAGGTACCCTTTTACGGTACTCTGGGCATAATTACGACGCTGGAGTTCCTCCAGCATCATTCGTCTAAGATGGGTCACAGGGACCTCCTTGTGACCCAAAATACCCCCACCGAGAGCCAACTGTCGCCACCATCACCCACGCGCAGCGTCCGCCGCGCCAGCGGCTTCGTTCAAACGCGCCAGGCTCCGGCGATCCGGTTTGACGGTTTGTCCCGATCCCGGCGAGTGTCGCTCGTCGCCGTTCCTGGATCACGGCCCACCACGCGGAGACTGGACGCCAGATTGGGTCGCAACCCGCCGGTTGGCCGGACGATAATGGCAATTAAGGCCGTTTGTTCGCTAACGACGGCGTACCCGGATGTGTTGTGCGGCTTGGCGGTGATGAATCGGCAAAAGAAGGCTAACCGTGGACGGGTCAGCTTCGTCCTACTCGTGTGTTGCCAGTGATGGAGAGCATGATGCATGATTTGCGCTATACCTTGCGCACGCTACGGAAGGATAGCGGATTCGCCGCATTTGCGATTCTGATTATCGCGCTGGGGATTGGCGCGAGCTCGACCGTATTCAGCGTGCTGGACGGGCTATTGGTGAAGCCGCTGCCGTTCAAAGATCCCGGCAGGCTGGTGTGGATCGCGAATCGGACGAAGATCGACGGCGATTTGTCGGGCGCCACGTTGCAGGTGGGGCGGTTTCTCGATTTTCGGCAACGAAACACCTCGTTCGCGGATGTCGCGGGGTACTTCGCTTTCTACGGAGTGGGCGACAGCAAGCTGACCGGGAACGGCGAGCCGGAGCGGCTGAGCACGGTGCCGGTATCGCAGAACTTCTTCCCGCTGCTGGGCGTGCAGCCGCAAGTGGGAAGACAATTTAGTGCGGATGAATGCAAATGGAATGGTCCGCATGTGGTGATGCTCAGTCACGGACTGTGGGAGCGGCGCTTTGGATCCGATCCGGACATTGCGGGCAAAACCATCCGGCTGGACGATGCCGACACAACCGTGGTCGGAGTCCTGCCCGCCTCGTTTGACTTTGCGGCAATTTTTGCGCCCGGCACGCATATCGATCTGTTCGCTCCTTTTCCGCTGACCAAGGAAACGGACCAGTGGGGAAATACACTGGCGGTGGTGGGGCGGCTGAAACCCCGGGCACAGATTGGGCCGGCTCAGGCGGAAGCGAATGTTCTGGGAGCTCAGATCACAAGGGAGAACCCGCACCGCAACGGATTGGACCCTAAACTGACTTTCCTGCCGGAGCATGTGAGCGGACGAACGCGTCCGGCGCTGGCAGTGCTGGCTTGCGCGGTGGGGGTGGTGATGTTGATTGTGTGCGCGAACCTCTCCAATCTGTTGTTGGCGCGCGCCGCCACGCGGCATAAGGAAGTCGCAATTCGCATGGCGCTCGGGGCGGGCGGGAAGCGGCTGGTTCGTCAATTGCTAACCGAGAGCCTGGTGCTAACGGGGGCCGGGGCAACTTTGGGACTGGCTCTGGCCATTGCAGCGACACGCGCCGTGGCGCACCTCGACGCCTTCAACATTCCGCTGTTGAGCAGAGTGCATATCAACGCAGTGGTGCTGGGCTTCACGGTGATGGCGGCTCTCGCGACCGGCTTGGTGCTGGGCATAGCGCCGGCATTGCAGACCACCGCAGTTTCGCTGAGTGTGTCATTGGGCCAGCGCGGAGCCAGCGGAGGCAAGGGACAAATGTGGGCGCGGGCGGCGCTGGTGGTTTCCGAGATCGCCTTCGCGTGCGTGCTGCTGGTGGGTGCCGGGCTGTTGATCCGGAGCTTCCTGCGCGTGCTGGAGGTGGACCCCGGATTCCGGCCCGAGAACGCGGCGGCGTGGCGCGTCGATCCAGGATCTCAGTACAAAACGCAAGCCCAACAGAATGCCTACTTCGACGAATTGCTGCAGCGCGTGAGAACCATCTCCGGCGTGCAGGCTGCCGGTTTGACGGACGTTTTGCCTCTCGGTCACAACCGAGCGTGGGGCGCGGGAGCGAAGGGCCAGACTTACAAGGACGATGAGTATCCTTCCGCGTTCGTGCGCGTGGTCAGCGACGGCTATATGAAGGCCATGGGCATGACTCTGAAGAAGGGCCGCGATTTTACGGAGCGAGATACCGTGACCGGCGCGACACCTGTCATTATGATCAACGAGACGCTGGCACGGCGGCTGTGGCCTGGCCAAGACCCAATCGGCAAGTCGATTGTCGGGGATTGCGTGAATGGAGACCGGCAGGTGGTGGGCGTGGTGGGAGATGTGCATC
>Ga0302325_10028848_pt1 | contig 11476 bp, 8 predicted proteins | sample Palsa_T0_2_FD_201948 | JGI IMG/M metagenome (GOLD analysis project Ga0302325, IMG submission 201948) | Peat permafrost microbial communities from Stordalen Mire near Abisko, Sweden - Palsa_T0_2 | ecosystem: Environmental > Terrestrial > Soil > Palsa > Peat permafrost | place: Sweden: Abisko... | reverse complement strand
GGTCAGGGCTTCGATGGCAGTGTAAAACATGCCGAAGCCGACGCGCAGGCTGGTTTGGCCGGGACCTCCGAGGATCTTGCCAAATAGAGAATCCGAATCGGCAGTGGGTGAATACACTAAGCCGAGGCGCGGTGCGAAATCTTTGTTGCCCGGCGGCGCCAGAGTGCGTGGAACTCCGGGATCGGTGGGGAAAAGAATTCCAACGGGCGCGGTGGGAAAAACTACGGATTGCCGGCCCGGCTCCAAAACTGCGAGCTGATTGTATTTTTCGTACCAGGGTTCGATCCGGTCCCAGCGCAGACCGTAATTGAGAGTGAGGTTAGGCCGCAGCCGCCAACTGTCCTGGGCGTAGAGACCGAGATATTTGTTGCGCCCGTAAAAGGGTTGGAGTTGGCTCTGGTTGTATTGGGTGGGAGCGCCCAGCAGGAAGTCGGCGAAATCAGATCCCGTCTGACTGCCGTAAAACAGAAAACTGCCGTTGAACTGAGCGATGGCGTGAGTGTTGACCTGGTCGTAATGGAATTCGCCGCCGACTTTGATACTGTGAGAACCCGCAACTTTGGAAAAATTGTCGAGCCACTGGTAGGTGTTGTTGCTTTGATGGAGTTCATTGGTATTGGTTCCGATGGAGTAGTTGTTGAAGGCGACGTTCTCGACGCCCTCGGTTTCGGGCGAGAGAGGCACGATGCCCGGAGCGTCGGGTCCGACCTGAAACCCCTGAGATGCCAGGCTGACTCCCAGTCCACCCTGCGGACGGCCCAGGTCATTGGAGTCGCGCAGGTAACTGAAGCGAAATTCGTTGACGGCAGTCGTGCTCACGGTCTTCGTGTTGCCGAGGTTCAGCAACTGAGCCCGACCCAAATTCAGGGCGTTGAAGCCCGGCACATTCGCTCCCCCCTGAGCCGTAGGGTAGGGGTTGTTCTGAGTAAAGTTGTCGAGGAAATAGTAGGCCGAGAACAGGCCCCAGGACGTGTTGGCATCAAGGCGGAGGGCACCTTTGTTGTCGTGGAGTATCTGGTTGTTGGCGGAGGTAGAAAAGAAGTTGCCGGGCTGATTAGGGGCGGGAATGTACTGCAGTAGACGCTGGGCTGGAGCGGACCACGCTCTCTGAGGAATAGCCGCGTTAGGAAAAACACACTGCTGAGGACTGGTGCATGCGCTTGGATAGGTGGGGCAACCTCCAGCGGGGCAGGTTCCATTGGAGGGCGGTTCTGTCTCGCCCTGTGTGAAGTAATAGGGCTCTCCAGGAGTCACCGGGTAGGGGAAATCCTGATTAAGCTGGTAGGCCAATCCATTGGGTGATCCAGTTACAGTGGTGGGAATCGTTACCTGCTGCGGCACGCCATTGATGTTGACGGAAGCTGTCGTAACCAGCGAACTTGCCAGGTCCGACAGATCGCCAGACCGGTCTTTGGCGGAAGGCACGGGAATCAGTCCGGTGTCTGCTCCCTGAGTCTGACGGGTGCCTTGATAATCGGAGTAGAAGAAGATCTTGTTTCGCAGGACTGGGCCCCCGAAGGTGCCGCCGAATTGATTCTGGTTAAAGGAGCCGCGGGTGGGAGAAAAATAATTGCGCGCATCCAGATCCGTGTTGCGCAGAAACTCGAAGACATCGCCGTGAAATGCGTTGCTGCCCGACTTGGTGATGACATTGATCTGGCCGCCGCTATACTCGCCATATTCGGCATCGAAATTATTGGTGAGAATCCTGAACTCGGCGATGGAGTCCAAATTGGGAATAATGGAAGTGCCCATGTTGACGTCTTCTTCGACGTCGCTGCCATTCACCATAAAGCTGTTGGCGAATTCGCGCTGACCGTTAATGGAAATGGTGCCGGGATTCAAGTTTCCCGAGGGAGAGAAGGCGCTGGCACCCACATCCTGTACCGTGCTCGAAGTGATGGAGGTGGCGGGAGCGACGCCGGCCTGAAGGGCGAGCAGATCGGTAAAACTGCGGTAATCGAGAGGGACCGCGGTCATGGTGGAACCGGTAATCACCTCACCCATCTGCGAACTGGAGGTTTCCACGTGAACCGCATTCTCGGTAACCGTGATGGCGTCGGTTCTCTCTCCTACCTGCAGCACCACATCCAGCAGCAGTGCGCTGTTGGCGTCGAGCGTGATTGCGGTGCGGCGGTAGGGTTTGAAGCCGGGATGGTTCACTTCGAGAACATAGCCGCCAACGGGAAGGACTGGAAAAGCATAACTGCCTCGGCCGTCGGCAGTGGCGGATTGTCGGACGCCAGTACTGGTGTTGACCAAAGTGACGGACGCTTTGGCAATTGCCGCCCCCGAGGGGTCTTTGATGGTGCCCGAGATGCTGCCGCCTACGCCGGCCCAGGCTGTCCCCAGCAAGAGCAGGGGCAGACACAGGCGGGGTAGCGATATTTGGGAGAGACTCCGCATGGAATTTAGAAAACTTCCAGTTGCAATCCAGTCGCATCTAGAGTTACGCTTAAGCCTCCGGTTCGAAATCTGCCGTAGCCAAAGGGATAAAGCGGACTAGCTAGTTGCAATCGAGTCGCATCTGAAGCGCCATTCCATATTGACGGATAGGCCCGCCCGCCGTCAAGAACCCGCGGACGATTCCGTCGCAGGGTGGTTGCGACCAGTTGCGACTGTCAAAGGAGGGTGCCATGCCATTACCGCAAACCGAAATACCGGGCCGATTGCAGTCCCATCTCGCCGAACGTGGAATCCGCATGACTCAGCAACGGCGGGCCATTCTGCGCGTGATGGAAACCGCCAGCAAGCACCTGGATGCAGCCCAGCTTTTGCGCAAGGCACAGAAGCTGGACGCCAGCGTGGATCGGAGCACGGTTTATCGAACCCTGCGGCTGCTCAAGCGGCAGGGTCTGATTGACGAACTCGACCTGATGCATATCCACGGCGAGGGTCACTACTATGAGCGCAAACTGAACCGGGACCACATCCACATGGCCTGCCTGCGTTGCGGGAAGATCATGGAATTCGTCAGCGATATTTTCGAGAAGCTGAAGGGGCAAGTGGAGAAAGACTGCCGGTTCCGCATTGTGGTGTCACGATTGGAAATTGGCGGATATTGCGCGGCCTGTTCGAAGTAGAGGAGGCAAGAGGTCGGGTTTGCCAGCGGACAGCCGAGGCGGGTTTCTCCACATGGGGGCATTCCTGGCTGCTAAGCAAACGAGCAATTAAAAAGCGCCCTAGACTTTTCAGTCCAGGACGCCTCGGCAGCCCTCCCCCAGAACTGCCAAACCACAAAATGGATACTATTGAACTACCCATTTGGTGTAAACGTCACTTTGGTAATCAGTGTTTCCGGGTTATAAAGGGCTGCTGAATCGGCCTGCCGCGATCGCTCTTGACGCGAGGCCCTGAGAGACCCGCCATCCTCGTGCGCCTGATGCTTATTGTCGGCTTGGGAACTATTGCTGTTTGTGCCAGGTTTGGCCGGCGTCGAGGGTAGTCCAGACTTCGGTGTTCGATGTGGTCACAATTCCATTGCGCGAGTCGGAGAACTGAATGGCGATAATGTCGCCGGTGAGAAGGATGCCGGCATCGGATGGAACCACGCGAGCCCAGCGATTGCCGCCATCCAGGGTGTGATACAAGGCGCCACCCGAACCTCCGGCCCAGACTTCACTGGCTTTTGAAGAGACGGAAACGGCGCGAAAGATCGTGCGCGGTGGTGGGGCTGGCTGCGCCGCCGCGGACTTCGCTGTGGGCATCGCACTGGCTCTCGCCGCGGACTTCGCAGCGGTCTTTGATTCGGTTTGGGCTTCGGGCTGAACTTCCATGGCCGCGCTGCTCGCTTCGGCCGTCACTCCAGCCTGGGCGCGGCGCCCGAGATTGGCACTCGAGTCATCCACCAAGATGTTTACATCCAGCCAGGTCTTGCCCCCGTCGAGGGAATGCTGCAATGCGCCGCTGGCACTGATGGTCCAACGAGGCGCTGCCGAGCCTTTCATGAGGGTGGGATCGGCGCGCAGCAAAGGCGCTGGCGCCATGGCCGGGGATGCTTGCGCCGACGCGGATTTCGCTTTGCCCACACGGTCGCTGGAGGACTGCGAAGGTTCCGCCGCTTCATTCTGAATGAGCTGGTCCTGAATCTGGTTTTGTGCGCTGGTTTGTGCCGCGACCAACGGAGACGCCCCCGACACTTCGACGGTCGTCGTGGCAGACGGGACCACAGCCCGGTGGTCGGGACCGGGGGTAGGATTCTGCTTCGCATTCGCCGCCGGCGCAGCCTTGACGCCGTAGCCGCCGCCAGAAGCAAATCCAGAACCAGCCGGAGCACCGCGGAATGCGCCGGCCGAACTGGAGCGGTGCGTCGACTGGGGTTGCGGGAAGATTTCATTGGGAGCCGGCATGTTGACAGCCAATTTGCTCAGGGCGCGAGACGGAGCCTTTTTGGCCATCTCGGTTTGTTTTCCCACGTCCGTTTGCCCAGCCACCGGCTGTGAAGCGGTCGCGGCCGGCGCGGGCGCCGGAGTCTCGGTCCGAGCGCCGGCCAACTGCTCCCGGGGTATGAGGCTGGTAGCGACCAGCGTCTTTTCCTGGAGGCGCTGCCGGTATTCGAGAAGGCCGACCGAAGTGACAGCGAGGGCAGCCACCACGCCCCAACGAAGCACGGGCAAGCTGAACCAGCCGATTCGCGCGGGGCTGCCCGAACCGGCCAGTGCGGCCGCCTCGGTGGCGGGCAAGGCGAGCACTACAACCTCGCGGCAATCGGCGCAGCGGGCAAGGTGCTCGAGCACCTGATCGCGCTCGCGGTCGGCCAGAGAATGCTCGGCGAACGCGGTAAGCAGATCAGCGTCGGGATGCGGCTCTGCCGTGGCCGGTGTCGGCCGCTCGAATCTGGCGCGCACGATCTTGGGAACGTTTTGCATTTAACTTCTGCTTCGAGCTTCCAGTTTCTAGCTTTTTGCCCTGGGCGCCACCTTTTGCGGAAGGGGCAACACATCCTTCTTCTCTGAGAACGTTGCTGGGGGGGATTCTTGCGCCAGGCTGCGGCGAATATCCACCCGCAAGTCGCGCACATCCACTTCCAATGCCTCTTCGGCCTGGCGGCGGGCCATGCCTTGCTGCATCATGCCAGCCAGGATCTTCTTGCGCAACGACTTGGCCAGCTTGTCCACCTTGCGGCTGATTGTGGACTCGTGTACGCCCAGCATGCGGGCAATTTCGGCCAGGGTGCGTCCATCGAGATAATACGCCGCCAGCACCATGCGATCTTCGCTGCCGAGAGCGGCTAGAGCCGCGTCGGTAGCGGATTCCAGGCGCGAGTCGGCGGACGGAAGCGGCTCGGGATCGGCAGTCGCGAATTGCGCGCCCTCTGCGCTCTCTTCGTCGAGGCTGACCAACCGCTTGGTGCGGCGGTAGCGGTTCACAAATTCCTGAGCCAGCACGGTGCGCAGCCAGCCTTCGAGCGACCCCCGTCCCGTGAAAGAGGCGAGCTTCGAAATGCGTTCGCCGTCGCGTGTGGCGGTTCCGTAGAGCTCGGCATAGAGACCGTCGGCGAGGTCGCGGGCGGCGGAATCCTCGCGTGCAATGCGCAGCGCGGACTGATAAAGCTTTTCTCGGTAACGCGTGAGGAAAAGTTCCCAGGCGGAGTCCTGACCGGCGGCGCAGGCTCGGGCGAGCGCAAGTTCTTCGACGCGCAGCGTCAGCAGAAAAGTGCGAACCTGGGCTTCGGTGTCTTCGGCCGGCAGATACTTCGTGGCCACTTCACTGAGAATCGCGGCGAAAGATTCTCGGGCGAGGCCGATCTTCTCGCAGCCGGCTTTCGAATGCAGCTCCAAGAGCAGAGCGGCGACTGCCGATTGCACTGCAGCGGAGTTCGGTTTCGCGGCGCGCATGTGGAAGAGAAGAGAGTACGACAGGCCCTGTCCTCGATGCTACCAATTATTAGACGCGTGCAAGGCTAATTTTGGCCGCAAGGCGTGACTTCTTTTTCGTTCTTCCGGGGCATCGAGAGGGCGGCTGCGCTCCGTGGAGCTGGCAACCACAGCCTCCTGGGACCGGGGCGCAGCGCCCTCGAGGGCGGAGGAGAGTTATGCGTCCGAGCTTATTTGTGGCTGTGATCGGGTTGGGGGTCGTGGCCGGAATGGTTTCGCTTGGCCTGGGTCCGGTTCATGCCGGAGAGCAGCTTTCGGCCTCCGGCTACAAGGTGCTGGAGCCGATCCGGCACGGAACTCTGACGGTGTTTCCCGTAGTCGCTTCCAAGTCCTATGCTACCGGCGAGTTTCTCACGCTGGATGAGGGATTGCGATCCGGAGAAGTGATGGTTACCGAGTACGGAAATGTTCGCGGGCTGGTGCGCAGGAGCCTGACCCCAGCGGTGCGGCGCGAAAACGCCGAGGTGAACCAGTTGGTGCTGATCAACAACTCGAAACGTCCGCTGCTGCTACTGGCTGGCGAGATCGTTACCGGAGGGAAGCAGGATCGGGTGATTGGGAAGGACCGCATTGTTCCAGCGGAAAGCGATCCTGTGGATCTTAGTGTGTTTTGCGTGGAGCCCGGGCGCTGGGTCGCGACCAGCGAACACTTCGCAACCTCGGACGCGACCTACGGAGGCGCGAACTCAGCAAAGGCCCCCGTTCCGACCACGCTGATGGCTCAACCCTCAGTACGCGCCAAAGCCATGGGAGATAAGGATCAGAGCCAGGTTTGGGCGGAGGTGAGGAAGCAGCAACAGGCGATGGTCACGGTGGAAGCGGCTGCGGCCGCTCCGACCGCGAGCACCGGGGCCATTCAATCCACGAGTTCGTACGCCGCCGTGATGGAAAACAAAGACGTGAAAGAGAAAGTGGATGAGATTGCCGGACCGATCGAACACAATTATGAAAGCCTGATCAAGCAACTGCGCGATCGCAAGGCGGTCGGAGTGGTGGTAGCGGTGAACGGGCGCATCATCTGGGCCGATGTTTTTGCCAGCACGGAACTGCTCGAAAAGTACTGGCCGAAACTGGTGCGCTCCTACGCGTCAGAAGCGGTGGTGACGCCGGCGAAGGGCGGCGAGGCGAGCCTGGCACAGGCGGAGGCGTTTCTGGGAGACATGCAAGGCCGGAGGGAAACGATTGAGAGCGAACCGGGCGTCTACCGTCACACCGAGATTAACGGCGATGGGTTCAAGGCGTTCGCGCTGGCGTCGTTGCTGCCGAATACCGGCTTCGATGTGCACGTGGCGAAGATGGCGGAGTGAGAAAACCGTGGCCAATGGTCGGAAAAACCGCACACTGGCCACTGACGTTTTGATTTCAGGCCGGCCATGGCCTGCCGGTCGAGACAAGATTCGCCGTGTCCGAGGCCGGACCCAGCGTGCGGCAATGCGGCCAGGGCTGGGGTAAAGTTAATTCGGGTGCCCGTCCCACTAAGGTTCGGTCGAGGACACGGCCGCGACAACCTCCACGTTTTGGTTTACTGCAGGTTTGCGGGAATGACGCCCTTTTTGAACATGTCAAACCAGATTTGGGTGGTGGGCTCGTGGTAAATTCCTAGCTCGCGGATCGCCTCGCGCGCGAACTCCACGCTCCCCAGTCCGCTCGCCGTTATGATCTTGTGATCGGTCACGGCCAATTCATCCACATAGAAACGTTCGTCCGTGTACTCGAGGATCATTTCCTTGAGGTAGCTTTTCGAATTGCTGGTGTGGCGAACCCCGCGCGTGAGCCCCGCGCGGCCAATTTCGAGCGTCGCTGCGCACAGCGCGCCGATCAGAATCTCGTCCGCATGCAGCCGCCGGAGAAGGTCATGCACCTTCTGGTCCGGCCCTTCTTCCCACTGGTTTCCACCGGGGACTATGAAAATGGCAGTTTCCCGCGCTTCGATCTCATCCATCGCGATGTCAGGCACCACGTTCAGCCCTCCCATCGTCACCACGGCCTCGCGCGAATGTCCCGCCGTCAGCACTTCGTATTTGCCGGACTTTTGGATCTCGCATAAAGCCAGCGCCGGCTCCCAGTCCGCTACCCATTAAACACAAAGACATAAGCCTTGGGTTTCATGCTTGGCATTCTCCTCGCGATTCATGGGACGTTTGAACCTGAATCATACCTGCCGAAACCCGCTTTGGTGTGATCTCAGCCTCATTACTTTTGTGGAATACATATAGAACGACCGTTCGGTTGTCAACTGCTTGCTTGCGGTGTATCATCGCTCCACTTTCCCGCTCACATTCACCCGCTCCAGTCTGGCGTCGAATTGGCCTGGGGCCTCTAGGGATTTGGAAATGACGGTGCTTGACGACAAGTTTTTTCGCGCACGAATCACCAAACGCGTGGATTTTGCGCCTGATTTGTGGATGTTCCGCGTTCAGTCGGACGGACCCTTCCATTTTGTTCCGGGGCAATACGCCACGCTGGGCGTGGAGGACGGCGGCAAGCGCATCGAACGTCCTTATTCGATCGTCTCGTCCCCCGCCGAAGGCGAAGTCGAATTCTTCTTCGAGCTGGTGCTCGAAGGAGCGCTCACGCCGCGGCTTCACCGGCTGCAGCCCGGGGACCAGTTGCTGATGCGCAAGGCGCCCAAGGGACGGTTCACGCTTGAGACCGGCAACGGACGCACGAATCATCTGCTTGTATCCACGGTGACCGGCGTCGCTCCCTTCGTTAGTTTTGTCCGCACGCTCTACCAAGACTGGAAGGAAGGCCGCTTCGATGGCGGTCACCAGCTATACCTGCTCAACGGCGCCAGCCGGCCATGGGAGTTCGGCTACAAAGAGGAATTGACTCGCTTCGGCGCAGAACTGCCCTGGTTCAAATATGTGCCCACCGTGAGCCGGCCATGGGATCACGCAGACTGGCCGGGTGAGATCGGGCGGGCCGACGACATCCTGCGCAAGTACGCCGACCGCTGGGAGCTCGATGCCAGCAATACTCACGCCTATCTTTGCGGCCATCCCGATATGATCGCGAACAGCAAGGCGATCCTGAAGCGGCGTGGATTTCTCGACAAGACTGCGATCAAGGAAGAGATTTACTGGGTACCGGCGAAGTAGTTGCGAGTACCGACCAGCGAGTGAAACCGGGACCCGCGCAGCGCGACCCGGGCAGCGTTTTCGGGCGAGGTTCCCACCTGCAGCCTCCAGATTCCACGACCAATCGGATTTTCAGCTCACTAGGGCTGGTCGCGCCGGCGGAGGTAGTCGATGAACATTTGTTCTACCGGCTTGTCGTAGGCCATCAGGACGTGGCGGACGGTGCGACCGCTCACGACGTGGCAGACTTCTTCGGCGAGGTTCTTGGCGTGGTCGCCGGCGCGTTCAAGAGACTGGGTCATGAAGATGACTTGCAGGCTGGCTTGACGGGCGATGTTTTCGGGATTCTCGATGTGGCGGAGGAAGATGAGGTTGCGCAGGCGGTCGATCTCGGAGTCGGCGCGGAGAACGTCGACGGCTCGGGAGACATCGCGCGCGGAGAAGGCGTCGCCCACGTCGGTGAGCATTTTTTCAAGGATCGTGGCCATGCGGGTGAGGTGGCGGGTGTCATCGGAATCGATGCGGCCGGCGGCGGCCTGGGCGCTGTTGGCGAAGCTGAGAAGCAGGTCGCCGATGCGCTCCAGGCTGATCATGAACTTCATGCAGGCGAGCAGCTCACGAGCCTCGTCCGGTTCGACTTCGGTGATGGCGGTGGTAACGGCGCTGTCGATTTCCATGTCGAGCGTGTCGAGTTCGCGCTCGCGCTGACGCAAAGAGTTCAGCAGTGGGCTGGAACCGGTGGCAATGCCCTCGGCAGCGGCTCCGGCGGCTTCTTTGGCCAGACGGCAGGCTTCGATGGTGCGGCGAACGATGTGATGATGGGCCGGTTCGGGGGGCAAGCTCTCAGCGCGGGCTGTGCTCATGAGGGTATCCCTCGGGAGTGTGTTGGAAGTGTGCGAAGCGGTTAATTCTGATTTTGCCGTACCCATGGATAGACGGGCCACCCGAAGAATAAGGTTTCCTTTTCCGGCGTGGGTTAAGGGAAGGTGAATTTTTAGTCATTTTTTGTAGTCACGAAGGCAATGTCGGGGCGAGCCGCCCTCCGGACCAAACGTCAGCAACCGAAAATCCAGCGTAGAAAAAGGCGAGAGCTATGTGCGCCGGCGTTGCCGCTTCGCCGCCTTGCGTTGTGCCTTCTGGTATTTCTTCGCAGCCTTGCGCTGCCTCTTGGCCTGCTTTTTTGAATACCTTTGCTGCTGCTTGGCCGCCCTCTTGGCCTCGCGGCTATTTTCGCCGATACTCCTATTTTCCTTTTGGGCATTGGCTGGCATCGACCACGCAACGCTCAAGGCGAGCAGCAGTAGGAAAGCCGCAATTCGTTTCATAACCTCTCCGAACAGAAGATCCTGCAGCGATTTTACACCGAGGCTACGGAGGGCCGGGCGGTACTTCGGTAATACGGTTTTGGTTCAGGCGTTGGGGAGCGTGAATAGGAAAATCGAGCCGTGGGCCAGTTCGCTTTCGGCACGGATGGAACCGCCGTGGGCCAACATGATGTGCTTGGCGATGGCAAGGCCGAGGCCGGTGCCTCCGGACTCGCGGGAGCGGGCTTTGTCGACGCGATAGAAGCGTTCGAACAGCCGCGGGAGGTGCTCGGAGGCAATGCCGGCGCCGAAATCCTGGACGAAGAATTCGACGGCGTGGGCAAGGGCGCGAGCGCCCAAGATGATTCGTCCGCCCGAGGCGCCGTACTTTAGGGCATTGTCGATCAGGTTCGAGAAGACCTGATGAATGGCTTCGCGGTCGGCGAGGACCAGGGGAAGGTTTTCTGGGACGGGGCTGGGGCCGGGAAAGTTCTGGCTCTCGAAAGGTTGGGCCGGAGAATCCTGGGTCTGCAAGTCTTGTATTTGCAAATCCTGTATTCGCAAATCAATGCCATGAGTGCGGGCGATTTCGCGGAAGCTTTCTTCGGCGTCGTGGAGAAGTTCGGCGGGCGGGACCGCCTCCGACTCGAAACGCGTTTCGCCGGATTCGACGCGCGCCAGGGTAAGCAGATCTTCGGTGAGGCGGGACATGCGGGAGGAATTCTTGCGGATGATTTCCAGAAACTCGCGCGTGGGTGCAGTATTTTCGGGGGTGCTGTCGAGCAAGGTCTCAGCGTAGCCCTGAATCGAAGTGAGAGGCGTGCGCAGTTCGTGGGAAACGTTCGCAATGAAGTCGCGTCGGGTTTTTTCTACACGCTCGGTTTCGGTAAGGTCGCGAAGCACTGCGACAGCGCCTCCGCCAGGCAGAGGGGCAGCGGTTACATCGAAAGCCCGGCCGGGAACGATCGAAGTAGCGCGGGCGGTTTTGACTTCGCGGGTTGTCGTGGCTTCCTTCACGGCGGCGAGGAAATCAGGGTCGCGGATGGTTTCGACTACGGGCTGATGCAGGCGGGTGCCTTGCGGGATCATGCGATCGATGCGTTGGTTGGCCCACTGCACCAGACCGTCGGCGCTGACGGCGATGACGGCGTCCTGCATGCTGTTGAGCAGGGTTTCGAGCTGGCGCTGGCTGGAGCGGACGGCGGCGAAGCTTTGT
>Ga0302325_10028846_pt1 | contig 11477 bp, 14 predicted proteins | sample Palsa_T0_2_FD_201948 | JGI IMG/M metagenome (GOLD analysis project Ga0302325, IMG submission 201948) | Peat permafrost microbial communities from Stordalen Mire near Abisko, Sweden - Palsa_T0_2 | ecosystem: Environmental > Terrestrial > Soil > Palsa > Peat permafrost | place: Sweden: Abisko... | reverse complement strand
GCCCAGTAGTGCACGCAAGAGCCCTCGAAGGCGTCGAGGTGGGGGACGGCGAGCCTGCGGTAGCGGGCGCCCGAGGCGACGACCACGGCGCGGGCGCGGACCGCCTCGCCGTCGGCGAGTTCGAGACGGAAGCCCTCCGCGGTGGCCGTCAGGCCGCTCGCCTGGTCGGGGATGGCCATTTCGACCCCGAACTTCAGGGCCTGGTTGTAGGCCCGCGCCATCAGGGCCATGCCGGTGATGCTGGTGGGAAAGCCCAGATAGTTCTCGATCCGCGCCGATGCGCCCGCCTGGCCGCCGAAGGCGCGGCAGTCGAGAGTCAGAACCGAGAGGCCCTCCGAGGCGGCGTAGACGGCGGTGGCGAGCCCCGCCGGCCCCGCCCCGACAATCGCGACATCGTAGAGACGGGTCTCGTCGATCGGGCTGACCATGCCCATGCAGCGGGCGAGTTGCCGTTCGTCGGGATTGCGCAGCAGCTGGCCGCCGGGACAGAGGACGATCGGCAGGGCCCCGGGATCGACGTGGAAGCGCTCGATCAGGGCCCGCGCCTCGGCATCGGTCTCGGGATCCAGCGCCCGTTGCGGCTGGCCGTTGCGGGCCAGGAACCCCTGCAGGCGAAGGACATCGCCATTGCCGGGCCGGCCAACGATGATCGGGCCTGAGCCGGCGGCCTCGATCAGGCCGACCCGGCGCAGGATCAGCGCCCGCATGATCCGCTCGCCAAGATCCGCCTCGGCGATCAAGAGCGCCCGCAGCCGCTCGGGCGGGATCACCACCGCCTCGACCTGCGTCAACGCATGGCCATCGACCAGCGAGGGCCGGCCGGTGAGCTGGGCGAGTTCGCCCATGAAGCCGCCGGCGCCATGGGTGACGATATGCTGGCGGTGGCCGAGCTCGTCGCGCTCGGTTATCTCGACATCGCCGGAAGCGATCAGCGTCAGGCCATGGCCGCTCTCGCCGACCTTCGCCAGCGCCTCGCCGACCTGGTAGGTGCGGGCCTCCCCGAAGCGCCGCAGCCGCTCGATCTCGGCGCCCTCCAGGGTCGGGAACATCTGCTCGCGACGAGCGTCCATGATTGACGGGAGCGCAGTGGCCATGGCGCCCAAACTAGGCGCCCGCCCGCCCGATCGCCAGAGGGGCCCGGGAGGCGACGGCGCTACGTCTCGCCGCCTAGATGTTGAAGCCGCCGGTTGCTTCTAGCCGCTGGCCGGTAAGCCAGCGGGCGTCGTCGCTGCAGAGCAGGGTCACCAGGCCGCCGATATCGTGGGGCTCGGCCAGGCGCCCCATCGCCGTCTGGGCGACGATCATCTGCTGGAGCATGGGATTGTCGCGGATCGCGCCGCCGTTGAAATCGGTCGCCACGCCCCCTGGGGCCACGGTGTTGGAACGTATGCCGCGCGCGCCGTATTCCCTCGCCACATAGCGCGAGAACACCTCGACCGCGCCCTTGCAGGCGGCGTAGAGGCCATAGGCAGGCACGTTATAGCGATCGGCGGCCGCGGTGAGGAAGACGACGCCGCCACCATCGTTCATCATCCGCAGCGCTTTCTGGGTCAGAAACAGCACACCCTTGAAGTGCACGCCCACGAAGGCGTCGAAGTCGGCCTCGGTCAGAAGGTCGATCGGGATGGCCCCGCCGACGCCGGCGTTGTTGACCAGGAAATCAATGCGCTCGGCGCCGCCGAAAGAGTCGCGCAGGACGGCGCCGACCCGATCGATAAAGCCATCGATCGCCGGAGTATCCGCGAGATCGAAGCGCATGGCCGCCGCCCGGCCTCCGGCCCGGCGGATCTCGCCCGCCACGGCCTCGCCTTCGGCCTGGTTGGAATTGAACGTCAGCACGACGTCCATGCCGGCGCCGGCGAGGGAAAGGGCGATGTCCTTGCCGAGTCCGCGGTTGCCGCCGGTCACGAGCGCGATCTTCTTCGCCTTCTCAGGAGCCATCTCGCACCTCCTCTAGCCTGTCCGAGCTTCTACCGGGGCCAGATGATGGTGGGCGCGGCCCGTTGGCGTGGCTCCGGGATGGACGCCGGATATCCGACGCAGATCGCCGAAACCGGCGTCGCGTCTGGAGGAATCCCGAGTTCGGCCCCGACCTCCGGCGTCCGCAGCCACAGCATCGGCGCACCGACCCAGCACGCGCCCAGGCGCCGCGCGTGGGCTGACAGGATGAGCAACTGGCCCGCTCGGCAGCAGTCCTCGGTCGGACCGGAAATGATCACCACGGCGGGAGCATTCCAGAAGACCTTGAAATCCTCGCGCTCGGTCCAGGGCCAGTCGGCGCCTTCGGGTCGATGATCCCTGGCATGCTGCTTGGCCCGGGCGCCGTAACCGGCGATGCGATCGGCGCCCTCGAGGACATTGAATATCCACGGGACTTGTCCGGCGAAGGGGGGCGGGGCCTGGGCGGCGTCCGCGATGAGGTCGCCGATGAGATCGCGCGGCACCGCCTGAGCGGTGTAGTCGCGCACCGACCGGCGCGAATGGATCGCTTCGATGACATCCACTGACCGCCTCCTGGACGTCGAGACGACATCCTATCACTAATCAGGAGACGGAAGGCCGGGGGGGGGGGACAATGAGGACGGGGATCTGGGCCGGGGCGGCCGGGGGCGTGCTGGCTCTGGGGGTCTTCGCGGCCGCGGCGGCGGGGCCTTTCGAGGACGGCGACGCCGCTTTCCAGCGCGGCGACTATGCGACGGCGCTGAAGTTCTGGCTGCCGCTTGCCAACCAGGGGAACGCCGCGGCCCAGAACAACATCGCCACGATGTACCACGCCGGCCAGGGCGTCACGCAGAGCGACGCCATCGCCGCGCAATGGCTGGTCAAGGCCGCCAACAACGGCAACTCCGACGCCCAGTACTCGCTTGGCCTGGCGTATTCGTCCGGCCAGGGCGCGCCCCAGAGCGACGCCCAGGCGGCGGCCTGGTATCTGAAGGCCGCCAACCAGGGGAATCCGGCGGCCCAGTCGATGCTCGGCCTCGTCTACTACCAGGGAAAGGGCGTCACCAAGGACAGTGTCGCGGCCTATCTGTGGGTTTCCCTCGGGGTCCAGGGCTACGCCAGGACCAATCCGAAACTGAGCCAGGAGGGGGCAAAGGCGCTCGCGCAAATCGAGGCGAACATGACGGCGCCACAGATAGCGGCGGCGAAGCAGCGCCTCGCCCAGTGGAAGCCGCGGTGAGGCGGGACTTGCCGGCCCGGGCGCCGATGCTCGCCTGGGTCCTGATGACCGCCTGGGTGGTCGCCGCCGCCGGATGCGGCCAGCCGGCCACGAGCACGCCAAAGGCGCCGAGCGCGGCCGCCCCCGCGCCGCCGGCCAAGGCCGCCGCCGCTCCGATCGCGGCGGCCGACACCGTCTCGCCGGCCAACGCTGCAGCCACCAACGCCGTCTCGCCCGCCAACCCGGCGGCAATCGACATGCTCCCGACCGCCGTCGCGGTCACTCCCCCGTTCAAGGAGACGTTCGAACAATATGCGGTGAGCGTCTATCAGGGGCCGGGCGTCCAGCCCGATTTCGCGGGGGCGCAGAAGCCCTATGCGAACTACCGGACGCGGATAACGAACGGGGTGAAGAGCGGGCCGAACTTCGCCGGCCACTATTCGCTGGTTCTGTTTGGTTGCGGACTGGGATGCGGGACCGGATTCCTGGTCGACGTGAAAAATGGCGAGGTTTCGCCTGTTCCCTTCGGCGGCGCGGCCAACATGGGTATCGAGTTCGCGTTCAGGCCCAACAGCAGGCTCCTCGAGACCGTCTGGAGAAGCGACCTCTCCTTCGATGCGAAGGGCAACGCCCTGACCGATCCGGCGGCCACCTGCGTCTTCGAGAACTTCATCTGGCGAGGCGGCCGGTTCACGGTTCTCGATGAAAACAAGGCCCCGGGAATGTGCCCACACTAACGGCGGTGAAGCAGAAATACGACCCGGCCGGATTGTTCTTCGTCCACCACGGCGTCGGCTCTGAGCACTGGAGCGCCGACGGCTTCGAACGCGTCTAGCTCGGCCGGTCGTTGAATTTGGCCTGCGAAGCGGAGCCATCGGAGCTTCGCGGCATTACGACATTGAAGGTCGATGGCAGACCCGACGTCGAGGAATGACTTGAAAACGCCTGATCCGCTTCCGATCGGGGTGCCGGTGTCCGAACTGCGCCCCACGCAGATGACGGTGGGATTTCGCGAGGTCGAGATCAAGCGCCGCCAGTGGCGCGAGGCCGACGACGAAGAGCGGACCAAGCTGCTGCGCCGTCACGTCGTTCCGGCGGTCGTAGGCCCAAAGGGGCGTCTCTACATCGTCGACCATCACCACTTCGCCAAGGCGCTGCTCGACGAAAAGGCGCCGCTGCTCGCCGTTTTCCTGGTCGCCGACCTCGAGAGCCTGGCCAAGGAGGAATTCTGGACCTTCCTCGACAATAACGACTGGTGTCACGCCTACGATGCGGAGGGCAAACGACAGGCGCTGGCGGAAATTCCCAAGAAGCTGACCGATCTCGCCGACGACCCCTACCGAAGCCTCGTTGGCGAGCTGATCCGCGCCGGCGGCTGCGCGAAGACCGCGACGCCATTTTTCGAATTCCTCTGGGCCGACTTCCTGCGACGTCGGATCAAGCCCCAGATTGTCGAAAAGGACTTCAGCGCCGGCCTGGTGGAGGCGATCGATCTGGCCAGGAGCGCCGACGCCAAGAGTCTGCCGGGCTGGTCAGGCGTCGATCCCGCCGGATGGTGAGGGCGGGCCTGCCTTGCGCGCGCGAGCTGGGCTCGACGCGAAAGCCGGTGGCGGGTTGAAGATTATATCAAGCATGCTATATGGAACCTGATAAATCCAGCCTCATCGGGTTGGCTCACACGAATTTGGGCGCCCGATGACATGGACCATCGAGACCTTGGGAGCCGTCGTCGATGCCGAGATAGCCGCTCTGCCCAAGGACATGCAGGCGTCCTTCCTGCGCCTGGCTGAACGTATCGAAGCCGTGGGCCTGGAGCGGGTTGGCGAGCCTCACGTCAAACATCTTCAAGACAAGCTCTGGGAGATGCGGTTTCGCGGACGCGACGGGATCGCCAGAGCTATCTACGTCACCGCGGCAGGCCGTCGAGTTGTCGTGGCGCATTCTTTTTTGAAGAAGACCCAGAAAACACCCCGCGCCGCCCTCGAGTTGGCGGCGCGCCGAGCGAAGGAGATCAAGCCATGACCAGCCTCGCGAAGCTCCGGCGGAAACTACTGACCGACCCCGAGGTGAAAGCTGAGTATGACCGGCTCGGCCCCATCTTCGCTGTTGTCGGCGAGATGATCGAGGCGCGGCAGGCGGCCGGTCTAACACAAACGCAAATCGCGACCCGAATGGGCACCTCGCAATCCGCTGTCGCGCGCCTGGAAAATGCCCGCCACATGCCGACATTCGAGATGATAGCCCGCTATGCAGCCGCGATCGGCCGTCGTCTCGATATCCACCTCGTGCCGAGCAGCGGCGAGCATGGCGCCTCGCCGGCTTGGCGGTAGTCGGATCTGTTTCACGCCGCCGAGGCCCCATGTGCAACCGTTACGGCTACCAGCACCCCTACAACCGCCTCGTCGCCGAGTTTTCCGAGCTGCGCCCAGTCCGTTGGGCCGGCGCCGAGCCCAATGCGCCGCGCGACCCGATCAGGCCGACCGACCGGGCCCCGATCCTGCGGCCGGCCGGCGATGGCCTCGAGCTCGTCGAGCTGCGCTGGGGCCTGATTCCGTGGTTCTACAAGGGGCCGGTGAAGGATTTCAGGGGCCTCAACACCAACGCCAGGGCCGAGACGGTTTCGACCCTGGCGAGCTTCAAGGGGCCCTACGCGCGCCGGCGCTGCCTGGTGCCGGCGACCCACTATTACGAGTGGACCGGGGAGAAGGGGGCCAAGACGATGTGGCGGTTCACCGCGCCGGCCCAGGACATCTTCGCCTTCCCGGGCCTCTGGGAGCGCACCCGGACCGCCGATGGGCCGCTCGAGAGCTTCACCCTCCTGACCTCCGCGCCGGGGCCTGACCAGGCGCCCTATCACGACCGTCAGCCGGTGATCCTCGAGCGGGCGAAATGGGGGGAGTGGCTGGACGTCGCCAACGACATGGCCCCGAGCTTCACCGGCTCGCCGGCGGGGACGATCGCGGCCGAGCGGGCGACGGCGGGCGTGAACGCGGGGTGATGCGCCCCATCCCCTAGCAAGCGGTCCGGGCCGCCGATCTCGCGCGCCTCGATTGCCACCCGCTATGTAGGTGGACTACAGGACCCCATCGTTATGTAGTCTCACTACACGACCGGTGACGGCCGCACGTTCGAATGCGCCGCCCAAAGGGGGAAATGGATGGCTCGCGTTCCTGATCTGGCCGGCTTCAGCCGGGTTCTTGGGGTGGCGGCCTTGCTGGCCGGGGTCTCCACGGCGGTGCTAGCGGCCTCGGACCCCACGCCGGATCCGCGCGACGTCCGAATTCAGCAGCTGCAGGACGAGGTCCAGAAGCTGGCCGCCGACCACCAGCGGCTGCAGGCCGAGGACGAGCAGCTGATGGCCAGGGCCCAGCAGCTGGAATCCGAGGTCGCGGCCCTGCGCCAGGGGCAGGCCGCCCGGGCCCAGGTGACCCCGTCCCAGATTCAGACGGTCGAGGCCGAGCCGCCGGCTGCGCCAAGGGCCAAGGCGGACGAAGCCTCCGGCGCGCTGACCTGGCATGGCGTCACGCTCTACGGCGCCTATGACGTCGGCGTCGGCTGGGTCAGCCACGGCCTGCCGGAAAACGCCTACAACTATGAAGGCGAATCGCTGATCAACCGGAACGGCGACAAGTCCCGGTTCCTGATCGCGCCGAACAACCTGTCGCAGACCGGCCTGGGCGTCAGGGGCAAGGAGGAGTTCCTGCCCGGCTGGTCGGCCGTGTTCAACGCTTCGACCGGGATCAATCCGCAATCCGGTCAGCTCGCCAACCTGGCGGCGACCAACACCGGCAACGCCGGCCTTCCCAGGGCCAGCTACTCGTTCGCCGGCGACGGCGCGCGCGCCGGCCAGATCTTCAACGACGAACTCTATGTCGGCATAGCGTCGACGGAATATGGGACGCTGACCGCCGGCCGGCAGCGGGCGCTCGGGACCGATGCGATGCTCCTCTACGATCCGGCCGGCGGCGCCTACGCCTTTTCGTTCATCGGCTATAACGGCCTGATGGCCGGCGGCGGCGACACCCAGGACACTCGCTGGGACAGCGCCCTGAAGTATCGCCTCGCCTATGGCCCGGTCCATTTCGGCGCGATGTACAAGTTCGCCGACGGCCAGGGCGGCTGCTACTCCGCCTCCGCCACCTGGACCGCGGCCACCTGCACGCCGGAAACGCCGCATAACAGCGCCTATGGCTTCGACCTCGGCGGCGCCTACGGCGGCTTCTCCGCCGACGTCGTCGTCCAGCATGTCAACCAGGCGATCAGCGTCCTGAACCCGCTGCTGGGGCCCGCGAGCCTGTCGGCGCCCTATCAGTCGACCCTCGACAGCATCAATACAAACCCGATCAACGGGGCCAATTTGATCGGAACCAACAACACCGAATACGGCATCGTCACCGACAACACCGCCGTCATGGCCGCCGCCAAGTACGCCTGGGACCAGTTCAAGATCTTCGGCGGCTATGAGTACATCCAATATCAGAACCCAGCGAACCCGCTGGGCGTCGGGGCCACGGCCCAGGGCGGTTACTTGTTGAGTGGCGTCGAAGACAACAATCTCGATTCCACCAAGATCGTCCAGGTCTTCTGGACGGGCGTGAAATACGCCTACAATGACAAGACGGACATCACCTTGTCCTACTATCACGAGATGCAGAACGACTTTCGTATCCCCTCGACCTGCTCGGCCGCCGCCGGTTTCCGCAGCTCCTGCGCCGGCACGCTGGACGAGGTTTCGCTCTATGCGGATTACCACTTCACCAGGCATTTCGACGGTTTCGCCGGCATCGCCTGTTCCGACGTGAGCGGCGGCCTGGCGATCGCCATTCCCCACGGCCCCGGCGTACCCTATTTCTTCGACAACAACCTCGCTCCCACCGTAGGGGGTCGTTTCGCCTTCTGAGGCCCGCGCATGCCATCCGCCGCCGCGATTTCCGCCAGCCTGTCGCTGCGCAAGGGCGCGGCCAGTCCGGTGGGCGCGCAGCGCATCGCGCTGCTGGAGGCGATCGGCGCCCACGGCTCGATCAGCGGCGCGGCCAAGGCCGTGGGCCTCAGCTACAAGGGCGCGTGGGATGCGGCGCAGGCGCTGAACAATCTTTCCGCATCGCCGCTGGTGACGACCCGGGCGGGCGGGCGCCAGGGCGGCTTCGCGGAGGTGACGGACGAGGGAAGGGCGGTGATCGCCGCCTTTCACGCGGTGGAGGCCGAACTCGCCCATGTCCTGGCCGGTCTCGAACGTCGCCTCGCCCCCGGCGGCGCGCCCCTGCATACGCTGCTGTGGAGTCTCGGCATGAAGACCAGCGCACGAAACGCCCTGCGTGGGGTGGTGGAAGAGGTGATCGACGGCGCGGTCAACGCCGAGGTGACCCTTTCGATCGGCGAGGGCGCCAGGATCGTCGCGGTGATCACCCGCCAGAGCGTCGAGGCGCTGGGCCTCGCCCCAGGCCGATTGGCGATCGCGCTTATCAAGGCGAGCTTCGTTATCCTCGCCAAAGGCGGCGGCGAGACCCTGCGCACCTCGGCCCGCAACGCCCTGCCGGGGAGGGTGGTCCGCGTCGAGCGCGGGGCGGTGAACGACGAGGTCACCCTCGACATCGGCGGCGGCAAGACCCTCGCCGCCACGATCACCCATGCGAGCGCCAAGACGCTGGAGCTGGCGGTCGGCGAGCCTGTCACGGCGCTTATCAAGGCCTCGCACGTCATCCTGGCGGTGGAATGAACCCATGACTGTCAATCCCTTCCGCCGGCTGTTGCTGGCCGCCTTGGCCGCGATACTCGTCGCCGCGCCCGCCGCCGGTTTCGCCCAATCCCAGAGCGCGCCGACCATCGTCTTCGCCGCCGCCTCGCTGAAGGATTGCCTGGATGCGGTCGGCAAGGTCTACGCCGCCAGGACCGGGCGCCAGACGCGGCTTTCCTACGCCGCCTCCTCGCTCATCGCCCACCAGATCGAGCAGGGGGCGCCGGCCGACGTCTTCATCTCGGCCGACAGCGACTGGATGGACTATCTGCAGAAGCGCGACCTGGTCGTCGCCGCTTCCCGCCGCGACCTCCTTTCCAATCACCTGGCCCTGATCGCCCCGGCCGCCTCGAAGGTCCAGCTCCGGATCGCGCCCAACATGCCGCTGGCCAAGGCGCTGGGCGCCGGACGCCTGTCGGTCGCGGGGCCGCAAGTGCCGGCGGGAAAATACGCCAAGGCCTCCCTCGTCGCCCTCGGGGTCTGGGAGAGCGTCCAAGACAAGCTCGCGCCGGCCGACAATGTCCGCGGGGCGCTGCTCTTCGTCGCCCAGGGGGATGCGCCGCTCGGCATCGTCTACGACACGGACGCCAAGGTCGAGCCGAAGGTGAGGATCGTCGGCCTCTTTCCCGACGCCAGCCACCCGCCGATCCTCTATCCGGGGGCGCTGGTGAGCGCCTCGAAGAACCCCGACGCCCGAGGCTTCCTCGACTTCCTGCGCGGACCGGCCGCGGCGGCGGTGTTCCGCCGCTACGGCTTCATCGTCCTGCCGGGGCCGGCCCGATGAGGGCCCGGGCGCGAGGCGCGCTGGCGCTTTGCCTGGCGCTGGTTCTCGCCCCCGGCCTCGCCGCCGCCCAGGACCTGGCGCTGAAAGGGCTCGCCGGCCAGAGCGTCAGCCTCGGGCCGGCCGACCTCGCCGCCATGCCACACGTCACCCTGACGGTCAGCGTCGAGGGCAAGACCCACGCCTACGAGGGCGTGCCGCTGACCGACCTGCTGGCCCGCGTCGGCGCGCCATCCGGCCCGGCGCTGAAAGGGGCGGCCCTCTCCGACGTGGTGCTCGTCTTAGCCAAGGACGGCTACGTCGTCGCCCTGGCCCTGGCCGACACCGATCCGCTGGTTCGCAAGGACCAGATCATCCTCGCCGACAAGTCCGACGGCGCGCCGATGCCGGACGGCCTTGGTCCCTACCGGCTGGTGGTGGAGGGCGATGAGCGCGGCGCGCGCTTCGCCCGCATGGTGGTCTCGATCGAGCTTCGCCAGCTGGCGTCCCCACCCCCGAGATGACGGCCAGTCCTCGGGCAGTCGCAAGGAGCTGAACAATGTACGTGGCCGGCCTGGTGATCCCGGTCCCCGAAGAGAAGATCGAGGCCTACCGCAAGTGGGCCGAGAACGGGGCCAAGCTCTTCAAGGACTATGGCTGCCTGGAGATCGTCGAGAGCTGGGAGGATTTCGTTCCCGACGGCAAGCAGACCGACTTCCGCCGCGCGGTCGCCGCCAAGGACGGCGAGAAGATCGTCTTCACCTGGCAGATCTGGCCCGACAAGGCGAGCTTCCAGGCCGCCGAAGAGAAGATGCACCAGGACGAACGGATGGACACCGCCGGGGAACCGCCGTTCGACGCCAGGCGCCTTATCCTCGGCTGCTTCGAGCCGATCTTCTCGATGGGCAGGGGCTGAAGTCGCAATCGGTCGGCGGCTGCTGCGCGCGGGCGGGACTCGATCGCCCGGACGACCGCCTCATCTCACCGGCGGCCTGCGGTGGCGGGCGCGCCAAGGGGCGGCGCGCGCCGGCCCTGCGCAGCGGGCTCGGCGGCGTTCGCCGGGAGCATGCGCCCCAGCAGGCCGTCCCTGCGCCAGATCAGATGGATGGCGACCGCGCTCAGATGCAGCCCGATCAGCGCATAGACGGCCCATTGGCCCAGCAGGTGCAGCTGATTGAACAGATCCGCCAGGCGTTTGTCCTTGGCCAGCAGCAGCGGCGTCGGGACCGCGTCGAAGAGCTTGATGGCGTGGCCGCCGAAGGTCGAGCCAAGAATGCCGGTGACCGGCATCCAGATCAGCGTCGCGAGGAAGAGCCAGTAGATCGCGTGCGCCACGCGACGCTCCCAGGAGGCGACCGAGGGCGGATAGGGAGGCGGCGGATCGCGCAGGCGCCATACGATCCGCACCGCGGTGACGATGAGGACGATGACGCCCAGCGTCTTGTGCCAGTTGAAGAGGTCCTCGACATGAGGCGCCCCGTGTTTGGCGTTCACCATCACCCAGGCCAGCGGCAGCAGGCCCAACATGCAGAGCGCCGTGATCCAGTGGGGGAACTGGTTGAGCGGGGAGTATCGCGGCTGCATGGCGGTTCCGGCTGATCGCGACGCGACCTGAAACGCGCCGCCCCCGCCGCCGTTGCCTCGCCCCCAAGTCGCTTCGCCTGGAGCTCGAGTCCGATGGCGAGACCATCTCAGCATCCAAATGCCGCGCGTCGGCTAAACCACCTCAAGCCTTCAGACCGTTCCTGGCGACGTATCGGGCGTGAAAGGCGAGCAGGCATCCCAGGACCACCAACCATTGGGCGGTGCTGATTCCGGGAACT
>Ga0302325_10028843_pt1 | contig 11477 bp, 11 predicted proteins | sample Palsa_T0_2_FD_201948 | JGI IMG/M metagenome (GOLD analysis project Ga0302325, IMG submission 201948) | Peat permafrost microbial communities from Stordalen Mire near Abisko, Sweden - Palsa_T0_2 | ecosystem: Environmental > Terrestrial > Soil > Palsa > Peat permafrost | place: Sweden: Abisko... | reverse complement strand
GCGCAGGCACCGCTGCACCACGGTCTCGAACAAATGCCGTAGGATATCACTCTGCCGGAACCGACCATGACGGTTGCGCGAGAAGGTAGAGTGGTCCGGCACCCTGCCGTCGAGCCCGAGGCGACAAAACCAGCGATAGGCCAGGTTGAGATGGATCTCCTCGCACAGCCGCCGTTCGGATCGGATGCCCATGCAGTAGCCGATAATCAGCATCCGCATCATCAGTTCGGGGTCAATCGAGGGGCGACCGATGCTGCTGTAGAACGGCCTCAGCTCCGTGCGCACCTTCTCAAGGTCGATAAATTGGTCGATGCGTCGAAGCAGGTGATCATCGGGGACATGGTCATCGAGGCAGAAATCATAAAACAGCTGTGCCGGCGCCGTCTGCATTCCCATCATCATCCCGCCCTCCGCAAATCAATACGAGGATGGAATCACGCCAGCCACCGCCGATCAACGGCGGACTAAATCAACAATATCCGCCAGAAGCGGCCGCTCGGGAAACACCGTCGGGTGTTCATCTCCTGCCGCAGCCATGTAAGTCTGGACGAAGGGCCTAACGCGCGCACGCCGGCTTCCCGGCACCCCTCTCACGGGAGCGCTCATCTCGTCGGATTCAGTCGCGAGGGCATATAGCCACGATATGAACATTTGTGGCACCGCTCAACAGGGTCAGGCACGCAATGACCGAAGCTAAGACGTTAGGCTTTTCAGAGGTCTCGCGGGGAGCTCAACGAAGCGTGCACAGAGCTTGCGGAGCCCCGAGGCCGTTTTGCTTGCGCAGGTCCGCGATCGTCGGGACTAGTTTTCGAGGGACGAGCCGGTTCGAAGAGGATCAAGGAAATGCTTCGCGGTTCGATTCGTTTATATGAAGTGCAGACACGGATTTCAGCTCTACCGCGCTACGCTTTCCCCGAAGCACTTCGAATAGGGTCTCCTCGCCATCACGCCAGAAACGGATATCGAACCGTCGCCGCCCTAGCCTAAGATCCATCAATGTCACGTCTGGCAGCCAGGCGGGCAACGCGGGATCAACATATAGCTTTCCGCGCGGGGCATCCTGCTGAAGCCCTAGCATCGCTTGTAGTAATGCGAACGACGTCCCTGCCGCCCAGGCCTGCGGCACATTGGCACCAAGATACTGCACCGGGAAACCTGTAGGCTCGCGCTGCAGGCCTGCATAGAGTTCGGGCAATTGGTTCAGCAGGAAATGACTGGCGGCACCGCTGATGTCACGCGCCAAGGACGCTGCTTCTGCATCAAAGCCATAGCGTCGCATTCCCAGCGCAATCAGCGAGTTGTCATGCGGCCACACGGCGCCAGTTTGATAATTGTACGGATTGAACGAGGGATGATCCGATGAAAGCGTGCGGATTCCCCAGCCGGTCCACATGTCCTTTTGCATCAACCGTCTTACAACGTTAGCGGCACGCTTTGGCGCGATGATGCCGGACCAGAGGCACTGCCCTACATTTGAGGCCACCGAAAGCACCTTTTTCTTGTCCCCGTCCAGTGCGTAGGCATAGAAACTTGTTTTTTCGTCCCAGAACACCTCGTTGAACTTCTTGAAAAGCAATGCAGACTTCTTGCGGAGCCTGTTGGCGCGTCTTTTGTCACCGAGCTCGTCGTAGATCTCGGCCATGCGCAGCCAGGCGTCGTAGACATAGCCCTGCAATTCGCACAGCGCCTTCGGACCACGCACTAGCTTACCGTCAGGATACATCACGGCATCTCCAGAGTCCTTCCACGCCATGTTCTCGTAACCGGCGGTCGACCGCGTCTGATATTCCTGGAATCCGTCGCCATCGCGGTCCCCGTATTTGTCGATCCAGGTCAGGCAGGCTTCGGCATTCGGCAGATGCCGGTCGATCAGGGTGCGGTCGCCGCTCGCCTTCCACCCCGCGTGCAGCGCTATCAAATAGAGCGGCGTTGCGTCCGCCGTGCCGTAATACGGCGTGTGCGGTATCAATTTAAAATACGCCAATTCGCCGTAACGCAGTTCGTGCAGAATTTTGCCGGGCTCGGCATCACGGTAGTCGTCGCGCTCTGTTGCCTGGTACTGCGCCAGAGCCTCCAGCGTACCTGCGGCGAATTCCGGATAGACAATCATCGTCTGCAACGAAGCGATCAGGGTGTCGCGGCCGAACAAAGCCACGAACCACGGTAATCCTGCGGCCGGCACGAAAACCAACGATCTTTGCCCTGCAGCGGAAGCCGCAAGGCTGCCATGTCCCGAACGCCCTGATTATAGAAGCGATAAAATTCCTCGTTGCTGGTCTGGATTTTCAGAACTGCCCGCTGCCATTCGTCCATGGTGCGAGAGTGGCTCGATGTCGAGCTCGAATGGATACATTCCTTCAATGCCTGAATGCGTCTTCGGCCATCCACGAGGTCGTAGATCAGGCAGCGATGCCAAGCCTGCCCGGGCTTCAGTGCAATATCGAAGCTCAGGCGCCCGTTGGCGTATACCGTCGGCGCGCCATCGCCGTCGCCGGTGTGGACGATTACTTCCCGACAAAAATCCTTGTTGCGATAGGTAAGACGAAGTATTTCTCGCTTCGCCGACCACGAGGTGACGATGTGGCCACGCCGCACGATATTGTCGCCCTTCACCTCGAAAATGTCGGCGAAGTCAGCCCGCATTGCGACCTCCAGGTTGAAACGAACCGACTTCTGGCTGTTGTTTGTGATGTCGATGTCCTCATGCAGTCCGCCATCTACTTGACGGCCGATTACCAAACCTAGCGTACGCGCCGCGACCGGCCCGTCTTCGGTCTCGAAGCCGCGATTAGTCAGGAAGATCCGCGCCGCCTGAGGCGCAACGGCGCCGCCGTTCAGCAAATCCCATTGTTCGCCGTTGGCATAGATTGCGCAGGCGCTTATCACCCTGGTGTCCCGAAAATATAATCCGCCCTTGCTTGGCCAATTTATCCGCCCATCGGTTTCGGTTAGCAGGACCGTCTGCCCCTGATGGATCGCGATGTGTGCCGGGCCGACCTGAACCTTAAATTCCATCCGTGCATTCCTTCGTAGCCGACAAGTGAAAACAGTAGGCCATCGTGACAATTTCACTCGGCTTTGGCCCAAGCATTAATGACTCGTCAACGATGGGGTTCCCTCTCCAGCGTGCCGCCGTTTATTGGTTTCAGGCATCAACAACCACAGGAGCAGCACAGCGGCCAAAGCCACTGCGGCGATGCCCAGAAATCCCGCCGCGCGGCCAAGACTTCCGGCTACAAAACCCGAAAGCGTAGTGCTGAGCGAAGCGCCTATCCCGGACATCGTCCCGACGAACCCCTGCGCCAGGTTGAACCGGCCGGTACCCGCCGTGAGATCGGCGACGATCAGCGCCGTGAGCACACCCAGCACCATTGCGCTGACCCCGTCTAGTAATTGAGCGACGGCCAGAATGATGGGATCGGTGGTCCAGGCGAAGATCAGCGCACGGATCGGCAACGCCGCGAATCCGGCGAGCAGCAGCGGCCGGCGGCCCCAGATGTTCGCCTGACGTCCGGCCCACGGCGCTAGTATCGCCACGATGATTTGGGGCACCATGATCAACGCTGAGACGATGAGCGAGGAAAGAGCGTCCTTGCTGTACGCGAACGCTTCGCCGGCAAGCGGCAGCATCGACGCGTTGGCCATCTGGAACAAGAACACGCAACCGGCGAATATGAGCAGGCTGCGGTTCTTCCAAAGGCTTCGCAGCCCTGTTCTCTGCGGTTTGCTCGGCCCTTCGTGATCCGGGAGGCACGAGGCACGACCGAAATGGATATCTTCGGACCGGATTCGGCCAAGAGCCCAGAGCAGCGGAAGCACCAGCGCCGCGGCGACAAAGAATATCGCGCGAAACGACAGGAAATAAGCGATGAGACCCATGAGACCGGCCGCAACTACGCCTCCTGTCGAGGCGAAACGCTGATTGCGTCCAAGTCGTTCGCCGAGTGCTGCGTTGCCAACGACACCAAGGCTGATGGCAACAATCGCCAGCCCCAGGAACCCGCCGGTGGTCCCTTGGAGCACCAGAGCTGCCAGCACCAATGGAAAACTCGGCCAAACCGCGATAATCAGCGCGCCTGCCGCAACCATACCGGCACCTAGCGCGACCGCGATTCGCTTCGACCGGATGGCATCGAGCAATGCACCGCCGGGTAGTTGACCCAGCAACCCAGCGAGTCCACCTGCCGTCAGCACAAAGCCGATGCTCTGTTGCGTCCAATTTTGCTCGGCTAGAAACGCGGCGACGTAGGGGCCGAAGCCCGACAAAACTCCTGCCAGAAGCAGGTTAACGCCATCGAGGCCCCGCAAGCTGGCGTCGGATGGCGATGGTCCGATTTCATCCGCTACTCCTGCGCAATTCGCAGCGATTACCATTTCGTTCGACTCCGCCTATTCGTTTCGCTGGCTCCGTAAGCCGTCTGAGCTGACAGCAAGCGCACGACGCCGATTGGGATCGTATAATGTGGCCGGCAGGTCGAGGCAGGTCACCCCATGAGCAAAAACAGTATAGCCGTTTAAGGCGTCACAGCGTTCAGGCCTATTCCGGCCAGTGCACGTCACTGGCCGCCCAGTGGCCCCCGGATCGCCCCAGGCGTCATCGCCCAGGCGCATGCGGCTCCGAGCGCGAGAAGTGCAGCGGTCGTGAGAAACACGGCGCGCATGCCCAAATGGCCGCCCACGAAACCTCCGAGCAAAGGGCCGACGACCTGACCGGCGTATTGGGACGAGACCAAATAGCCGAGGATGGAGCCCGCGATCCGATCGGGCACACTATGGCGGAGGACGCTGGTAATGCACGGCAGAAGCCCCCCCAAAGCGAGCCCCATCGCGAAGCGCAAGAGGATCAACTGCCACGCCTCGCTCACGTAGGCCTGCGGCACCAGCAGGCAGGCGGCAAGGGCCATGCTGCCCGCGATGACGATTGAATGATTCATACGGTCGGCGAGCCTGCCGACACGGGAAGCTGACAGGATGCTCCCCAGAGCAGCTGCGGACATGACAAGGCCCGCCACAAACGTGACCTGCCCGGGGTCTTTCACGATCGGCGCGACGTAGATCGTGATGATCGGCTCGATCGACATGTTGGCGAGCACGGTGAGCAACCCTAGCCCAAGCATAAGAGCCACGATGCGGCCACCAGCGGAGGAAGGCGATCCGCTTTGCATTGCGCTCGCTTTGGGCGGCAGCCGCGGGTCTTCCCGGATCAGGAAAACAGTGGCGAGAAAGGCGACGAAGATCACGCTCCCGACCAGATAGAAGCTTTCCCGGATGCCAACTCTTTGCGGCAGCACGCCGCCAACCAGCGGTCCCACGAGATTGCCGGCCATGACTCCGGACGACAACATGCCCAGCGCCCAACCCGACCGGTTCTTCGGAGACTGGGTGGCGACCAGAACCATAGAGCCCGACGCGTAGCCGCCGAGAAAGCCGATGAGCAATCGCAATGCGAAGAACTGCCAGACATTTCCGACCATGCCCATGAGCGACATGCCGACAGCCATGCCGAGGCTCGCCCGGATCAACATCAGCTTTCGGCCGTAACGGTCGGCCAGTTTGCCCCATAGCGGCGCGACTAGCCCGGCCGTGAAGAAAGCGGCCGCAAAGCAGGCACCGGACCATTCAGCTATCGAAGCCTGACCCTGAACTCCCAGTTGCTCGACGTAGAGCGGCAGGAACGGCACTACCAGCGTCAACGAGACGATGGTCGTGAACGACCCGAAAACGCATACGGCGAGGTTGCGTTTCCAATGCGGTGCGGCTGTGCCGTCTTCCTCCTTCAATTCCGGAAGGGTCGCCACTTCGGTTTTCTGCGCTTTATGCATCAGAGTGTCCGACGACAGAGTGTCGGAAGACCTCGATACCCAGGGCGAATCTGCCTTCACCCATTCGGTCAGGGCCCAGCGCGAACACCAGCGAACTGCATCGAAAGAAAGGTACCGATCGCGCCCAAAGCCTGATTCGATGCCTCCAGCTGGCCAACGCCACTGAGGAAACCGTGCGGCATTCCCTCCCACACATCGACCTTGGCGTCGACGCCAGCGGCAACGGCACGCTCGGCGTAGCGCAGGGAATCATCCAGCAAAACCTCCGCATCGCCGACGTGAACGCGGATCGGCGGCAGGCCGGCGAGAGTGCCGTAAAGAGGTGACACTGCAGGGTCCGAAGGGTCACGTCCATCGAGATAGGAGCGTATGAGCTCCTCCGCCTGATCCCGCACAAAATACGGGTCAGCGTTCGCCCGGCTCTCCCAACTCGGTCCCTCCATCGCGAGATCCGTCACGGGGGAAAGGACGACAGCCGCAACCGCCACGCGGTGGACAGAGGATTGCGCGGCGATCAGCGCGAGCAGCACCAAGGCCAGGTTGCCGCCCGCAGAATCCCCGGTCAGCGCAATTGACTTCACGCCACTAGCCACGAGCCCCTGCTAGCAGGCATTCATGTCGTTCAGGGCCGCGGGAAAGGGGTTTTCGGGCGCGAGCCGATAGTCCGGGACGAATGACCTGGCCCGCGCGCTGCGGGAAATGTGTCCGACGAGATGCCGGAACGCATCTGATGATCCCCAGTTGAACCAGCCGCCATGCGCGTGCAGAATTACCGCTCCGGGCACTGCGTCGGTTGGCTCGCACCACCATCCAGCTATCCCGCCGACCGCATCACGACGGAACGTCACGCCGTCGGGCGCGACCACCCGAGCCATGATTGCGTCGAAAGGAGCCCGGGCGGCGATTCCTCGTAGCTTTCCCTTGTTGGGCTCGGTCACGGCTCTCATTTGGTCCACGACGATCCGGTCCTGAGGCGCCATCGGATGAAATAAAGACCACGGTTCGTCTGCGGCCTTGGTTTGATTGGTAGCGGATTGCATGTTGACCTCTAACGGTTGAACAGGAACGACGGTATTATGTTTACGAAACGCATGACCCGTATGACGGCCCCGTTCGCGTATCAGACTGCGTAACACCTCAATAACTGAGGCGGATGCCGGTCTGTCGACGCGGCGAACCGGATTGGCCGGTCGCGCATCGTCCGTACCTTTGCGGATCGATCTCCGACGGGACGCGAACGCGGCGAAGACATCCTCGCCATCAGCTGGACTAGCGGCCGGGAGCAGAAAACGCGCGAGGGTGGAACTCGGCCCTCCCGGCCGAGAGTAGTCGCGCGCGTAAGCGGACGCATATGTCAGCCTTGTCCGAGGAGCGAAAGGAAATTCGGTTGCCCGTTGGACGCTTGGAGACCACCATCGACAGGCAGAATCACTCCATTGATAAAGACGGCGTCCTCACTTGCGAGAAATGCAATCACACCCGCGATATCATCGGGTGTGGCGGCCCTGCCGATCGGGAGGCGGTCGCGAAAAGCCGCCATTACTGCTTCACTCTTCTGAAGATCGGCGGTGGCCTCAGAGGAGGTGAAACTAGGCGCCACGGCGTTGATCCGCACGCCACGGGAGCCGTACTCGAGCGCCAAGGAGCGTGTAAAGTTCGTAACGGCGCCTTTTGCCGCGTTATACGAACTCATTCCCCAATCTCCACCCAGACCGGATGCTGACGAGAGGTTGACGATGGAGCCCTTCGTCTTCAGGAGATAAGGTAAGGCTTCCCTGCAACCAAAATAGACGCCGTCAAGGTCGGTCGCCATCGTCTTTCGCCAGTCCTGCGTGGTGGTCTTCACGAAAGGACCAAAGATCGCAAACCCGGCGTTGTTGACCAACACGTCCAGTTTCCCGAACTTTGCGATCGTGTCTCCCACGAGGCGTTTCACGTACTCTTCATCCGAGACATCTCCAGGGTGAACAAGCGACTTCGCGGCATCGAAGCCTGCGATGGTTTCGCGCAACTTGTGTTCACGCCGTCCATTGAGGACGACGAATGCGCCTTCCCGGAGAAAACGGCGCGCCGTGCCGGCACCGATTCCGGAACCCGCGCCCGTAACGATGACTACTTTACCTACGAATCTGTTCATGACTTCCTCCGATGATTATTGTGATGTCTGTGCGACCAGATCACCCCGACGCCTTGGCGGCCTCCACCTCGGCCGCGCGCGCAAGGCTTTCGACCCATTCCTGGTGATAGCGGTAGAGCGCACCGGGATTCTTGCGCCCGAGCTCCTCGAGGAAGAAGGGGCCTTGCTGCGTTTCCTCGGATAGCACATGACAACCATTGTCCGTGGGCGTGATGACCCAGCCGTGGAAGGCGCTCGAACCGGTCTCGTCGCCGTCCACCAGGGTCGACCACGAGAGCCTGCGGCCGGGCACGCACTCCGTCACGATAAGATGCATCGGAAAGCCAACCGTCACTCGGCTGTATTTGGTTCCGAGCGCCAGTTCCGGCTCACCGCTCAGGATCTTGACCTGATTTTCGGCAGGAAAGTAGCTCGACCAATTCTCGGCATCGACAAGCAGCTTCCACACCCCTTCAGGCGGTGCGTTCACGTCAATATCGTTGAGCGCGTAGATCGCTGAGACCTTCGGGTCATATTGGTGAGGCCAATACACATGGCTATACATGTCTGGATTCCTATTCCTAAAAACGCGTCTGCTGAGCGCGGCAAGTCCTCGATCGACCGGCGTCGCTATTCCTTTCCGAACTTGACGAAGTCCTGGAAAATGAGCGCGCCCCAGGATTTTCCGCGCGCCTGGACGAGCAAACCGCCCTCGGCAAGCTTCCCCAGCTTGACCGGCGCGAAGCCGAGTTGCTGGACCAACGCCGCCACTTGCGAGGCCGCGTATTCGTCGTCGCTCGACACAAAGATGACCCGCCGCCCGCCCTTGATGTCCGGGTCCTGGGCGAGGGTTGGTGCGGCCAAATGGTTGAAGGCCTTCGCCAGTCTCGCGCCGGTTAGAGCCTGGGCGTTCACCATCGAGGACGGAAGGCCGCCGAGCTCTTCCGGAGGGACGCCGTAGGCGTTTGTCACGTCGATCACGATCTTGCCCTGCCAGTTCGCAGCCTTCGCAAGGTCTTTGTGCGTTCCAAAGGGGACAGCCAAGATGACGATCTCGGCCTTAAGCGCGTCCTGCAACGACGTTGGAGTGACCGTCGGCCCGATTGCCTTGGCCTGCGGCGCGATCGCCTCTGCCGGCCGCCGACCTGCCACGGACACTTCGATGTTCTTGCGGGCGAACGCCCGGGCGAGCGCCTGGCCGACGTTGCCGAAACCTATAATCGCAAACCTCATGGGATCCTCCGGATCAGCGTCGAAATTGGATTTACTCGATGAACGCTGGCGCGTTTCAGTGGGCTTGGTGGTCAAGGACTATGGGGGTCGCACCTCATCCCGAGGCGCGAGAGCTGCCACGCTCGGTGGCGATTGTAGAACTCACGGATCGCGGCTTGCATACTTCCTGATTTGCGTCCGTGGTTGTGCGGCAACCTCAAAGTAGGCTGCCGGTTCCACCGGAAGTTCGCACAACCGTGGTGCGTAAACGCTCCGGTTAGCTCCTGACCCCGGTGCGCGGGGCGTCATGCGGCCAGCGACCCGATGGAGGAGGACGGAGCGGACGTGACGATCCCTCAAAGCCCGGCATGCACATTCAAGCTTCTGCAAATAACGCCCCGCGAGGCGGAACACTAAAGAGGCCGGTTGACCAATCAAGCGGCCGGTACATAAATGCACCGGCATGAAGAATTGGGACGACATCCGCTATTTCCTCGCGGTGACACGCGGCGGCTCCGTGCGCGCCGCCGCGGACGCACTCGGCGTCAATCATTCGACGGTGATCCGACGGATCGCGCAATTGGAGAAGCTTCTCGGCTCGAAGGTCTTCGAAAAGCTGCCTTCGGGTTACCGCCTGACCCCCGCCGGTGTGGAGATAGTCGACCTGGCCGAACAGATGGAAGCCAAGTCGGACCAGCTCGAGACCCTGATCTTCGGGCGTGACCAGGGCCTGAGAGGTAAGCTGCGGATCACGCTGGCGCCCGCGCTGGCGTCCGGCCTGCTGATGCCGGACTTCGCGACGTTCTCTGCCACTCATCCAGAGATCGAGCTTGAGGCGGTGGCCTCGCAGGGGCCGGTCAATCTCGTCAAGCGGGAAGCCGACGTGGCGCTGCGGGTGGTCTACGAGACGTCCTCGCCTCCCCCGCATCTGACCGGATCGCGGCTGCAGGACGTGCACGGCGCCGTCTACGCGGCCCGTACGCTCTTGCAAGACTCCGTCGCTCATCATCCGGGCCGCCCGCTGAAATGGCTTCTGTGGGCTGGCGACTGGGCCCCGCCAGCGGGAGCGAACGTCGAGGCGTTACGCGTGGCGCCGGTGCCGGCGCGTTTTTCGGACACGCTGGCGCAGGCCGCTGCGGCGAAAACTGGGATGGGAATCGCCCCCCTTCCCTGCTTTGTCGGGGATGCCGACCCCGAACTCGTTCGAGTGCCCGGCAGCGGCCAGTGGCGCTTCGGAACGCTGTGGCTGCTGACGCACGGGGAAGCGCGCCGGACCAGGCGCGTGAAGCTGTTTTCCGAATTCCTGAAACGGCGGCTGTCGCGTCACACGACGCTACTCGCTGGGTTGCAGCCACGGCACCTTGGTTAGGTTTCCGGGCGCAACGGAAGTGACTACTCTTCCGCCAGACATGCCGACGTCGTCCTACCCGATCTTGAACTTGCTGTAGGACTCGGCCAGCGATATGGCGTCAGCGCCAGCAACAACGCGAATCGGGCACGACGGGTCATTCACCTCACGCCACACCGCTTCCGCCACGTCCAGCGCCCGAGTGACCGCAGACGGCTGTCCACTTCTGCTGGCTCGACAAATGTTCTTGATGTGTTCTAATCAATGATTGGTCAAGTAATACTTGCCGTACTCGCGGCAAGCATATCCGGGCCTGAACCTGACATCGTGGACCGGGCTCGCCGCAGCCGCGGGGACGCCCGCCCCGATCGTCGAGCTCCTGAACAAGGAAGCCAACATCGTTCTGAAGTCGAGCGAAATGGAAGATATGCTGACGCGTCTTGGCATCGGCCCCGTCGGTGGTAGTTCCTCCAAGATGGCCGAGCGCATTGCACAGGAAGCCACGCTCTACAAGGCCATCATCCCTAGCCGGCAGATCGCCGTGCAGTGAGAGGAGGCTGGCGCGTTCTGTCACTGACCACAGCGCGAGCGGCGATATTCGAAATCCATCATTCTGCGAACGACCGCTTTGCGCCGATTGTGTTGAAAAACTCTCCTGTTGAAGCGGAAGGAATTCGCTGATTCATTCCGTTTCGTGGGCGGGAGACCGGAAGCGATGATGGGTCCGCGGCAAGTTGATCAGGCGGCGCTGTTCTACGAATTCTCACTCGAGCGACACGTTCCGGCCAGTCACTTGCTGAGGTCGATCGACCGCTTTGTCGATTTGTCAGAGGTCCGGAGCCACCTAGCGCCATTTTATAGCTCTACCGGCCGGCCTTCGATTGATCCCGAACTGCTGGTCCGGATGTTGCTGGTTGGCTACTGCTACGGCATTCGTTCGGAACGGCGGTTGTGCGAGGAGGTCCACCTAAACCTCGCT
>Ga0302325_10028838_pt1 | contig 11479 bp, 7 predicted proteins | sample Palsa_T0_2_FD_201948 | JGI IMG/M metagenome (GOLD analysis project Ga0302325, IMG submission 201948) | Peat permafrost microbial communities from Stordalen Mire near Abisko, Sweden - Palsa_T0_2 | ecosystem: Environmental > Terrestrial > Soil > Palsa > Peat permafrost | place: Sweden: Abisko... | reverse complement strand
CCGGTCCACGATGCCCGTAATCATTCGCTGGTCCTCTTTGACCGCGGAGACGAGATTGTGGTGCAGGCGGGGGACGAGGGCATTCGGTTTTTGCTGGTGTCGGGCAGGCCGATTGAGGAACCCGTCGCGTGGTACGGACCGATCGTGATGAACACCCAGGATCAGTTACGACAGGCGATGGCAGACTTAAAGGACGGCACGTTTATCCAGCAGCGTTGAGAACAAAGGGTCGGGGGATTTGCTTTGACCTGGGGTTATGACAGGGGACTTGATGGGCCTTTGCTAGGAGGATCCCAGGTCTCAAACGCGAGACCTGGGGCACCCATCCTCTCTCTCCTAAACTTTCCTTGGAACCGAGAGGGTTCACCCATCCGCTTTCTCCGAGATGGGCCGCTGGATCAAAACAGAACCAGCCGGGTAACGCTGGTTCATCTCGTTGTCATTGTCCTGTAATACCGTTGCCACACGGAGGGTTTGTGTGACAAGCGCCATCTGGTGGGGGATCTTTGGGTTTGGCCTGGTGGTGCTGCTGGGCCGCTGGGTATGGCTGCGCTTGCAGCTCTCTCGCGCTAAGCACCGTTCGCTCGCCGGCCACGCGCGGTGGGCCCGCCGGCTCGCGCGACTGGTGCCCTACTACGAGTATGACGATGAGCGGTTTTTCCGCGCCGACGACGCTCCGGCAGATATTGGCGAGCAGCGGCGGGCTGCTTTCCGGCGCTTGACCGACCTCTATCGGGAACGCTTTGCCCGCACAGTGCGGCAGACCAACGAAGTCCAGGAGGAGATCTCCGACCTGCAATTTACGGCACGCTACCGGGTGCCGTTCCAGTTCAGCCGCTTCGTCCGCCAGCACCTGAATTCCGGATCGTTTGTGGTCTCTTCCAGCGGCCGGACTACTACCGATCTGGACGGCAACCAGCGATACGACCTGACCGGCTCTTACGGCGTGAATGTATTTGGTTACGACTTTTACAAGGGATGTATAGAACGCGGCAGCGCGCGGGTGCGCGACCTGGGCCCGGTGCTCGGCGCCTACCATCCAGTGACGGCAGATAACGTGCACCGGCTGCGCGCGATCTCCGGACTCGACGAAATTTCCTTCCACATGTCCGGCACCGAAGCCGTCATGCAGGCCGTTCGCCTTGCCCGCTACCACACGGGACGCCGGTACCTGGTGCGCTTCTGCGGCGCCTATCACGGTTGGTGGGGCGAGGTGCAACCCGGGGTCGGCAACCCGGTGAAAGAGCGCGACACGCTGACGCTCAAGGATATGGGTGAGCAAAGCCTGCGCGTGCTGCGCAGCCGGGGTGACATCGCCTGTGTGCTGGTCAATCCGCTGCAGGCGCTGCACCCGAACGCCGGCGCGCCTGCTGACTCTACGCTGGTGGACAGCGGCCCGAAAGCCGCCTTTGATCGCACAGCCTATACCGACTGGCTGCAGCGTCTGCGGCGCGTGTGTTCAGAGCGCGGCATCGTGTTGATTTTCGATGAGGTGTTCCTTGGCTTCCGGCTGGCCCGCGGCGGCGTACAGGAGTACTTCGGGGTCCGCGCCGACATGATCACCTACGGTAAGACGGTGGCCGGCGGATTGCCGATCGGGGTGGTATGCGGTCGCGCCGCGTTGATGAAGCGGTTTCGGGAGGACCGGCCCGCGGACGTCTGCTTCGCACGCGGTACCTTCAATGCCCACCCCTATGTCATGGGGGCGATGGCGGAGTTTCTTGAGCGACTGGACACGCCCGAGATCCTGGATTGCTATCGCGATCTCGATGCGGTGTGGAACGGCCGGGCGGCCCAACTCAATGAGCGTTTGCGCGAGGCCGGCGTGCAGGTCAGGGTGGCGAACTTGTCTTCAGTATGGATGGTCTGCTATCTGCAGCCCTCGCGCTACCACTGGATGTTTCAGTACTATCTGCGCGCCGAAAACCTGGCGCTGAGTTGGGTAGGAACGGGCCGACTCATCTTCAGCCTGGATTACACGGATGCGGACTTTGCCGCGGTCGCCGACCGGTTTGTCGCGGCGGCGCGGCAAATGCAGCAGGATGGTTGGTGGTGGGCGGACAATGCGCTCACCACCAAATCAATTAGGCGTCGCGTACTGTTAGAAATGTTTCGGGCTCGGTCACATCGTCCATCGGATCGATCAGCTGGCCCCCGAGTAGGTACAGCGGCGATCGATAGTAAAGCATGAAGTCGTGAAAGGGATCAGTCAGGATTTTTGTCATCCATACCAGGCCGGTCATCACATCCCTGATAAAGAACAGGTGGATGGTGCGAAACAGCAGGGCGCCGAAGCCGACGACCAACCAGATTTGCCCGATGTGCTGGATGAAGGTTGCGCGATCAGCGTGCGGCGGAAAAATTCCGAACAGCGTTGGGTTCCACCACAACAACGCCGGTGACAGGGCCCAGATGGTCAGCAGCACAATCTTGCGCCGAAGGTTGTAGCCGACCTTGATGTCTTCCTTGTGCTCATGGGTGGCATGGTTTACCTGGTCGTAGCCTTTGGGCTCGAAGAAGAAGTGGCCTGCCTGGCGGCTAACCATCGCCACCAGCCAGCCGATCAGCGCGGAGGCTGCGGGGTTCTTGAAGATCAAGCCGTATGCGGTTAGAAAGCTGAGAGCGCTCACCAAGTGGAGCGACTGATTGATGCGGCTGTGATGATAGTAGCGGTGGTCGTCCCATCGCTGGATTCGTAGCGTTTCGAGAAAACGATGCATGCAGTTTCCTTCCCAGGTTGGCCGTCGCCACATGGCCTTAATGAAGGAGATATAGCAATCTTGTTACAGCTATATGACAGTTTTTCCCTTGTAGCTCGTATGCTCTTGGCGAGTAAGACACTTCCCGGATTAGGCGGCAGACTAGGCCTTGTGCAGGCTGGCCTCCCGAGCGTCATGCTGATGGGATGGACGGTTGCCTACCCCAGATTTAGCGCTCTGACTACTCGTGGGATGAATTCTTCGAGGTAGTTCCGTTTCGGTGGCGGGGTTTCTGCCTGGTTGTCACGGGCTGGCTTGCGCGAATGTAAGAGGCGGCGGCCATGAGCCGTACTACCGGCTTCGGGTCGTCGAATGCGCCTTGCAGTGCGTCGGTTACCTGCTTGCCTCGATAGTCGCCCAACTCTCGCGCGGCGGCAGCGCGCACGAAGGAGTCACGATCGTCGAGCGCATCCAGAAACTGCTGCATGGTCGCTTCCGATTTATCGTCCGCCAGCAGAGTGGCAGTCAACACGCGGGGAGAGTTTCCGTTGTTTGCCTTGTGCGTCATTCTGAATGCATCCACGCCGAACCCGACGGGACCCAGCAACGCGTACGCACCCTGCTCCGCGCCAATCTCTGCCAACTTCGACGGGCTGTGCAGGTCCTGATCGGCTTGGTGCAGCCCAGAACCAACAGCCCCCTGCTTCCCCTTTCGCTCTCCCGCGAGGACGCCATACAAAATGCTTTCGCCACTGCGGTCGTTCATCTTCCATAAACCAACCGCCGCGGCAAAGCTTACCTCTGGCGCACTGTCTTTGAGCGCGGCTTTCAGGTCTGGGATGAAGATCTCAGTCTTGCTGGCGCCCATTGCCGCCACAGCCGCGAAACGCAGATAGCGATCGGGATCCTGTGCTGTATCGCGCAGCAACTTCTGCGCCTGCTCGACGTCGCCTAATATGCCGAGAGCGGTAACTGCATCGATTCTCGCCTGACGGGCCTGGGCTTTGGAGTCAGAGAGCGCGGTTCTCAACATCTCCCAAGCGGTATTTGTCCCGGACTCCACGTCGCCTTTGTCCGATGTTGCAGAATGCGTCACTGGAGCATCGGGCTCCTCGCTGTTGTCGGCGTTTGTATCCGCGGTTGACTGGGCCGGAGGCGCCGCCTGCTGCGTCTGCGCCCTGCTCACGGCACTCACCAAGCACAAGAAACAAATCAGAAGCGCCCGTATCCTCATCATGCCTCATCCTCTTTCTACTTCGCCCTCCTGGTTCGGAGAGTGGCTTTGTTTTATTGGATGTGCGAGGGGTCGGAGTGGATTTCGATTTAAATCCCGACCTGAGACGAGATCGAACCCGTCAGGCGGGGTTTGGGGTGAGAGGCGCGCTTGGTGAGCGTGGGCTTGCAGCCAATGCCGCGAAGCAGTATGGAGATCATGGCGTCGGCTTCGGTTTTGTTGAGGGGTCCGTGACCGGCCATTAAGCGAAATACCATCGGTCCAAAGATCAGATCGATGATGGCTTCCTGATCGAGCTTTTGGTCAATCTCTCCGCGCTTGACGGCACGATTCAGGATTTCACGGGTCGCTTCCCGGCGGGGTTTCATGAAACGCTCGCGAAACAATGCTGCAAACTCGGGGTCGGTTTGGCACTCGGCCAGGAATTGACCGAAAATACGTCCGGTCGCGGTGGTGTAGGAAGCCATGCTGGAGCGAAGCAACTCCGCGAGATCTCTCTCCGTATCGCCCGTATCAGGGATGACGATCATCTTGTTTATGGTTTTCCTGAATGCGTCTAAAGCGACATAAGCCTTGTTCGGCCACCACTTGTAAATGGTCATTTTGCCGACGCCTGCCTTGCGGGCGATGGCCTCGATGGTGATTTCGCGTAGTGGCTTTTCCTTCAGGAGCTGCAGGGTAGCGGTGAGGATGGCCTCTTCCGATTCACTGCTGCGCTGGCGGCCGCGGCTTTTTGGTTCAGTCATGGATCTTTACGAGCCCTCAAGGTTACGGGAGCGAAATGATAAGGGTACCTCATTAGCCTAACGCCCCAAAAGCGTACCTCGGCGGCTAAAGCCGTCGAGGGCCGGACAATTTACGGCACGGCTAAACCCGTGCCCTTCGTTTAGGGTGATTGCCCTCACGACACAAGTACCTCAGGGGCTAAAGCCCAACGTTTTCTCAATTCTTTACGGCCCAACTAAAGTCGTGCCCTGATACAAAGCTGAGTCTTTTTCCGCAGCCACAATCTACGGCACGGCTAAACCCGCGCCCTTCGTCCGGACTTTTTTCCGCGCCGGTAAAGCCTGTACCCACCAACCCTGTACCTTACGGCCTTTACCTTCGAGCCCGTACCTAGCCGAACGTGCCGTGGGCATCGAGGTTTCCGGCACAGCCTGTTCAGACCGCCGGCTCCTCGCTGTATACGATGCTGTTTTAGTCCCAAGCCCCTCAACAAAAGTGTGCACCTTTGCTCCGCCTGAGGACATCTGATCTTTAAGACTTTTACAATACTATACGTTTAGTATCGAATAGTGATCATCGTCGAGGGAATGGAATGTGGATTGTCAGAATCGCCCTGAACCGACCTTATACGTTTATCGTTTTGGCGCTGCTCATTCTTATCCTGAGCCCGGTCATTATTTTCAGAACGCCTACGGATATCTTTCCCAACATCAATATTCCCGTAATCGCTGTGGCGTGGACGTACACCGGCCTTAGCCCGGAAGAGACGGAAGGGCGCATCACGACCGTCTATGAGCGCGTTCTCACCACGACTGTCGACAATATTGAGCATATTGAATCCACGACGGTAAACGGGACGGCGATCGTCAAGGTTTTCCTGCAGCCGACCGCCAGTATCGACCGGGCGAATGCGCAGGTTACCGCAGTCTCTCAGACCATTCTGCGCCAATTGCCTCCAGGCTCTCTGCCGCCCCTTATTCTCAATTACAGCGCGTCCACGGTTCCCATTCTGCAGCTCGGCCTCTCGGGAAAGAACCTCACCGAACCACAACTCAACGATATTGCCTTGAACTTCCTGCGCACTCAGCTGGTGACGGTTCCGGGGGCGTCCGTTCCCTTTCCGTTCGGCGGAAAGCAACGCCAAGTCATGGTCAATCTCAACCAGGGCTTGCTGCAGGCGAAGGGACTTTCGCCCAACGATGTGCTCAGTGTGCTGGGAACGCAAAACCTGATCCTGCCGGGCGGCACGGTCAAGATGGGCCAGTTTGAGTATGACGTCGACCTGAATGCGGATGTGAAAACTGTCCAGGAACTGAACGATCTGCCCATCAAGACGGTTGGGAGTTCGACTGTCTATCTTCGCGATGTGGCAACGGTGAGTGATGGATTCGCGCCACAAACCAACATCGTTCGTCAAGATGGAAGCCGCGGCGTGCTGGTGACTGTACTCAAGGCCGGGGATGCATCGACGATCGATGTCGTTAAGGGCGTACGCCAAATCCTGCCGCGGGTCGCGCAGACCCTCCCTCCCAACCTCAAGATCCAGCCGCTCTCGGATCAGTCGATCTTCGTTCGGGCCTCCATCAATGGTGTGATCCGGGAAGCCATTATCGCGGCCGCTCTTACCGGGCTGATGATCCTCATTTTCCTTGGGAGCTGGCGCAGCACGGTCATCATCGCCATCTCGATTCCGCTCTCGATCCTGACCTCGGTCATCGTACTCAGTTTCCTGCACCAGACGATCAACATCATGACGCTGGGCGGACTTGCGCTGGCGGTCGGCATCCTGGTCGACGATGCGACCGTCACCATCGAGAATATTGAGCGACACCTGGAAGAGGGCTCCGAGCTGCACGATGGGATTCTGGATGGAGCGGCGCAGATCGCTGTTCCTGCGCTGGTTTCGACATTGTGCATCTGCATTGTCTTTCTTCCCATGTTCTTTCTCAGCGGCGTTGCCCGGTACCTCTTTGTTCCGCTCGCCGAGGCCGTGATCTTTGCCATGCTGGCGTCGTATATCTTTTCGCGAACGCTGGTGCCGACGCTGGCCATGTACCTGTTGAAGGCCAAGCAGCACGGTGGTCCGCAATCACGGAGCCCGTTTGCGATTTTCCAGCGGGGGTTCGAGCGCGTCTTTGAACGAATTCGCGTTGCCTATGCGTCGTTGCTTGCTTGGCTGGTTTCGTTAAGAGTCGTGTTTGTTCCGGGCTTTTTGGCAGTCTGCCTCAGCACCTTTGTTCTGATCCCGTTTCTCGGTCAGGACTTCTTTCCCAATACCGATAGCGGGCAGTTCATTCTGCATGTCCGTGCCAAGACCGGGACGCGCATCGAGGAAACGGCCCGTCTAGCGGACTTGGTGGAGACTAGCATCCGGCAGATGATTCCCCCGGCGGAGGTGGACAATGTTCTGGATAACATCGGCCTGCCTATCAGCAACATCAACTACATCTACAACAATTCGGGGCTTACTGGGGCGGCGGATGCGGACGTACTGGTCTCGCTCAAGGAGAAGCATCACCCGACTGCAGACTACGTGCGCAGGCTTCGCGAGCGGCTGCCCAGCGAGTTTCCTGGAACTACGTTTTATTTTCTTCCGGCTGACATTGTCACCCAGACGCTTAACTTTGGTTTGCCGGCGCCGATCGATATTCAGATCGACGGGGCGGATATTGCGGGGAACGCCCGCATCGCCGACAAAATGCTTACCGAGTTGAGGCATGTCCGCGGCATTACCGATCTGCGAATCCAACAACAGGCCGACTATCCAAAATTTCACGTGGTGGTCGACCGCACCAAGGCAGCGCAGGGAGGGCTTACGGAACGCGACATTGCCAACAGCCTCTTGATCTCTCTCAGCGGGAGCTTTCAGGTGACACCCATGTTCTATCTCAACCCGAAGAACGGCGTCTCCTACAACCTGGTCACGCAAACGCCGCAATACGATATCCAGTCGGGCCAGGATCTGCAGAACATTCCGATCAGCGGTCCGAATCAGAAGCGGCCGGCGATCCTTGCCGATGTTGCCTCGATTCAGCGCACCAGTGAGCTGGCTTCGATTAACCACTACAATATCCGCCGGGTGGTCGATATCTATGCTTCCGTACAGGGCCGGGATCTGGGTGCGGTGGGCCGTGAGGTCACGCAAATCGTGGACGCGAATCGGAAATCGCTTCCCCGCGGAAGCTTTGTGACCGTCCGCGGCCAATACGGTACGATGCGCACTTCTTATATCGGCCTGATCGGTGGGCTGGGCTTTGCGATCATCCTGGTGTACCTGCTGATCGTGGTGAATTTCCAGTCGTGGCTTGATCCGTTCATCATCATCACTGCGCTGCCCGCGGCGTTGGCCGGTATCGTTCTGTTTCTCTTCATCACACACACCACACTGAGTGTTCCCGCTCTTATGGGAGCGATCATGTGCATGGGGGTGGCCACGTCAAACAGTATTCTCGTCGTGGCTTTCGCCAAAGAGAGACTGCTCGATCACGGCGATTCGATCACGGCCGCGATCGAAGCCGGGACCACGCGGTTCCGCCCGGTCATCATGACGGCTTTGGCCATGATCATCGGCATGATCCCGATGGCGCTTGGGCTGGGCGATGGTGGGGAACAAAATGCGCCGTTAGGCCGCGCGGTCATCGGCGGCCTGCTCTGTGCCACAGTCGCCACATTGGTCTTTGTCCCTTCAGTCTTTGCGTTGCTGCACGGACGGCGCACATCTCCGGACGCACAAGCGGTAGCGGATCGAGAAAACACACCTATTCACGCGTAGTTGCACGAGCACTAATGGAGATTTGACATGAGCAGCATTCAGAACCCGCCAGCCGACCTTTCCGAAACCGATATGGAGCGGATGAAGCCACCAGCGTCCAAGCCGTCGTCCCCATGGTTGTTGTTTGGTTTGGCAGCTATCGTCCTTGTGCTCGGGGTTGTTGTCTACTCTGGCATCCATGAACGCGCGCAAGCGGAGAGCACCCTCGGCGCCAGTACGGAGCGGGCAGCAGTTCCGACAGTCAATGTGGTTGAGCCTAGCTCGGCTGGTTTGTCGCAGGAGATCGTGTTGCCGGGCAATACGCAGGCGTTCAACGATACGCCTATTTATGCCCGGACCAATGGATACCTCAAGCATTGGTATGTGGATATCGGGGCTCATGTGAAGCAGGGACAACTGCTGGCAGACATCGACACCCCGGAAGTGGATCAACAACTGGAACAGGCTCGCGCGGACCTGAAGAATGCCCAGGCAAACGAGCAGCTGGCACAGATTACCGCGGCACGCTGGCAAAACCTGCTTAAGACGAACTCGGTTTCCAAGCAGGAGACCGATCAAGCGGTGAGCGATCTCAGCGCACGGCAAGCGTCGGTAGACTCCATGACAGCCAACGTTCACCGGCTGGAGCAGTTGCAATCCTTCGAGAAAGTCTATGCGCCTTTCGCCGGCGTGATCACGGCAAGGAATACGGACATCGGCGCTCTGATCAATGCCGGAGCCGGCGGAGTGCCACAGGAACTGTTTCACATGGCGGCGGTCAACAAGCTACGCGTCTACGTGGCTGTGCCGGAGGTTGATTCCCTGGCCGCGCAAACTGGAGCCATCGCCACGCTGACCCTGGATGAGTTTCCGGGCGAGACGTTCGAGGGCACGATCGTTCGCGACTCTGATTCGATTGACTCCGCTACCCGGACGCTCAACGTCGAAGTCGACGTGAACAACGCACAAGGCCGCATCAAGACCGGGGCGTATGCTTTCGTGCATCTGAAGCTGCCGCAGTCGGCGCACGCTTCCGCCCAATCGCTCACCATCCCGGCTAACACGTTGCTCTTCCGGTCAGAGGGTTTGCGGGTGGGTGTGGTGCGAAATGGTCACGCAGAGTTGACTCCGATCAAAATCGGCCGCGACTTTGGGGCTACGGTCGAGGTGATCGCGGGGCTTCAGCCGACAGACGAGGTTATCGTGAACCCATCGGATTCGCTGACCAGTGGGAGCCCGGTCCGGGTGAGTACACCAGCGGCTGGAGGGTCAAAGTGAAACGGGGTCTCGCTTTTGGTATAGGTTTTTTCAGTCTATTTCTCGGTGGATGTATGGTTGGGCCGAAATACGTCAAGCCAACCGTCCCCATGGCGCCGGCATTCAAGGAGCAGCCTCCGCAGTCGTTCAAGGAGAGCGACGGCTGGAAACCGGCTCAGCCCGGGGATCAGACGCTTCGCGGGAAGTGGTGGGAGATCTTCGGAGATCCACAGCTCAATGAGCTGGAAGAAGAGGTAACCCAATCCAACCAGGATCTAAAGGTGGCCGAGGCGCGGTTCCGCCAGGCGCGCGCGATGATTCGGTTTAACCGGTCGGCGGAGTTTCCAACCATTTCTACGTCGCCGGGGATTGTCAATGAGCGATTCTCCGCGAACCAGCCTTACTTTCCAGCGTCGCTGGCGAACAATGGCACGGGTGCTTTCACGTTGCCTTTTGATCTCTCGTACGAAGTTGACCTGTGGGGAAGGGTCCGCCGTACGGTGAGTGCGTCGCGGGAGGAAGCACAGGCCAGCGCCGCCGACCTGCAGACTGCCAATCTAAGTTTGCATGCTGAATTGGCCGCCGACTACTTCGAGCTGCGTAGCGCCGATGCCCAAAAGCAACTTCTGGACGATACCGTGAAGGCTTATGGCGATGCGGTGCAATTGACACAGAATCGCTTTGAGGGTGGGGCCTCTCCCAGGTCCGATGTGGCCCAGGCGAAGACCCAACTGGATGCAGCGATGGTGGCGGATACTGACATTACCGTGAAGCGGGCTCAGTATGAGCACGCCATCGCGACATTGATTGGCAAGCCTCCGGCGGAGTTCAACCTGATTGCTGCGCCACACACTCCGCTGGAGCTCCCGTCCATACCGGTCGGCCTGCCTACGAGCCTGTTGGAGCGCCGACCCGACATCGCGGCTGGTGAGCGCCGCGTTGCAGAAGCGAACGATCAGATAGGCATTGCTCGCGCTGCGTACTTTCCTTCTTTGATCATTGGCGCCACAGGCGGATTTACAGGCACGTCGATTACGAATTGGTTGAACTGGCCGAGCAGGATGTGGGCGGTTGGACCACAGTTGTCAGAGACGCTCTTCGACGGGGGACGACGGCGCGCTGTCTCTGAGACGGCAACTGCGAACTATGACGGGACGGTAGCTGCGTACCGGCAAACGACATTGACCGCTTTCCAGGAGGTAGAGGACAACCTTGCCGCATTGCGGATTCTGGAAACGGAGGCGCAGCAACAACAGCAGGCTACGGCATCTGCAGCGGACACGCTTCAGCTGTTTACGAATCGATACGTGGGCGGTGTCGACAACTATTTGCAGGTGATTACTGCGCAGACGGTGCTTTTGATGAATCAACGCAATGATATCGACATTCAACGGCGGCGGATGGATGCCAGCGTCCTGCTGGTCAAGGCCATCGGCGGTGGATGGGATACGACGCAATTGCCGAGGTTGTAGTTAATATTCGCCCTGCGGACGCCGTGTTCGGCGTCCTCTAACCTGGATGACTACCCCATGTTCGCCCCAGCGTACATGGGGTAAAAAGACGGGCGCAGTCTCTTCCGCCGCTACTGCCACACGGCCCAAGGAACTGCCTCTGAAAGGAAGAATCGTTGCGCGTGGAGTGAAAGCATTTGAAGAATTCCGTTTTCGGCCCATGGTCCCGGATTTCCTGCACGGGGCGCCACCGACGGGTGCGTATGCGGCTTTCATTAAGGAAAGCCGCATGAAGTTCGTCAACGCCAGGGAGCTCGACAGGAAATCCGGGTGTACGCTGGGGCGAACATGGTGCCCGTCC
>Ga0302325_10028836_pt1 | contig 11479 bp, 9 predicted proteins | sample Palsa_T0_2_FD_201948 | JGI IMG/M metagenome (GOLD analysis project Ga0302325, IMG submission 201948) | Peat permafrost microbial communities from Stordalen Mire near Abisko, Sweden - Palsa_T0_2 | ecosystem: Environmental > Terrestrial > Soil > Palsa > Peat permafrost | place: Sweden: Abisko... | reverse complement strand
GTTCATCCTTATCGTCCTATCTGCCACAGTGGCATGGTTGCTGCGGTTTGACTTTACGTTTCCCCGACCGGCTCTCTTTCTGTGGGCGCTCCCACTGCTAATTTTGCTGCGAATTTCTGCTATGGCACGCTTCCACTTGTTCCACGGTTATTGGCGTTACACCGGAATCAGCGATGCCCTGGATGTTACGAAAGCCGTCACATTAGGCTCCCTGGCATTCTTGGTCGTAGAAAGGTGGGTACTGCAGCAGGTTTCTCTTCCTATCTCCTTCTATTTTCTTGAAGCCATCCTGACCGGTCTGGCGCTAGGAGGCGTAAGGATCTTGTCACGGGTGTGGATGCAAAGGTCGGAGAGGCGTGCCAATTGGCAGACGGCGAAATCCGTGGTTGTCGTCGGAGCCGGCTGCGGTGCTGCCATGTTGTTGCGAGAATTGCCTCGCAACGGATACACGGCGGTCGCGCTGGTCGATGATGACCCAGCCAAAGCCAGTGTAGCGCTCAATGGGATCCGGGTTGCGGGCTCGATCGCCGATCTGCCCAACGTCGTACATCATTACCGTGCGGATGAAATAATGATTGCCATTCCTTCCGCGAACAGCGAGCAAATGCGCCGCATCACGGAAGTCTGCCACCGGACCGGAGTCCGCTTTCGCACGATTCCAGGCCTGGCAGACCTGATCCACGGCACCGTAACTGTCGATCAGATGCGCGAAGTCAACCTGCAGGACCTATTAGGACGAGATCCTGTCCAATTGAATCTTGATACCGTGAAGTGTCAAGTTGCAGGACGCGTCATTATGGTGACGGGCGCCGCTGGTTCGATCGGCTCCGAGCTATGTCGCCAACTATTGAGTTATGGTCCGGCGAAGCTGGTTTGCGTCGACCAGGCCGAGACCCCGCTCTTCTACCTGCAGCACGCCACTTCCGATTCCAAGGTGGAAAAGGCTTATTGCGTTGCCGATATTACCGATCGTGTGCGCATGCGGGAGATCCTCGAGCAACAACACGTCCGGGCCATCTTTCACGCTGCGGCCTACAAGCACGTTCCGCTCATGGAACACAATTTGCAGGAGGCGGTGAAGAACAACGTGTTCGGTTTGCTTTCCCTGATGGAAGTCGCCTGCCAATGCGATTGCGAGGATTTTCTGCTTATTTCCTCCGACAAGGCCGTAACTCCGAGCAGCTTCATGGGCTGTACCAAGCGGATCGGGGAACTGATCGTGGCCGCTCGGCCTTCCGGCCGGATGCGTTGCCTTTGTGTCAGGTTCGGCAACGTACTTGGCTCGCAGGGAAGTGTGATTCCGCTGTTCCAGGAGCAAATCCGATCGAAACGCCAGATCACTGTGACTCATCCCGACATCACTCGCTACTTCATGACCATACCGGAGGCGGTGTCGCTGGTCTTGCAGGCGTTTGCCATCGGCACCAATGGGGACATCCTGGTTCTGGATATGGGCGAACCGATTCGCATCCTGGACATGGCGAAGACGCTGGTCCAACTATCCGGCATTCCTCCAGGAGAAGTGGAAATCGTGTTCACCGGCTTGCGTCCGGGCGAGAAGCTGTTCGAAGAGCTGTTTTATGATTTCGAGCGACGGTTGAACACCGCCGCGCAAAAAGTATTTCGCACCCAGGGGCAGCTCGTCTCCTGGCCCAGATTACTGGCCCATCTGGAGGTGTTGCGCGCAGAAAGCGTCGCAGGTGTGCCTCATCGCATCCGTGCCGAAGTGAAAGAGATCGTTCCTCAATATCAGTGGCAGCATACAAGCGCCGGAGAGGAGTTCCCATCGGATATACCCTCGATTTCACCACTCGGTGTATTCGATATCGCCCTGGCGAACGCACAATGATTAGCCTCTTGCTGAAAACGGAACTTGAAGGAACTGATGCGCCTTCGTATTGCTTCGCGGCCAAGATGGTTCAGACTCAATGGGGATGAGGCAATCCGAAACCCCACACCAAACCGATCCGCGGCTCGACCATGACTGTGCCTGTGCTGTGATAGGTTCGATCACTGTAGGTCGATGCCTTGAACGAATCCATCGTGAAGCCAGCCCTCAAGGTGATGCGTCGCAACAGGCGCACATCGCTTCCGGCGCCTCCCACGAGTGCCGCCTGCCGATCCCATCCGGAGTGTATTCCGGTCGAACCGCCATTGAGCGCAATGGCGCCTGCGCCCGACGTGACATATGGAACCACTCGGTGGCGCCCAGGGGCGAACTCATGCGTCCAGAGAACGTCGAATTCATAGCGGTGTATGGGCCAGGAGTACCGGTCTTGTCCTGGCACGTAGAGAGTCGAGTTTGTCGGAGTATCGGAAAAGAGGATCCCGCCGTAATTCCGGCCCCGGATCTTCCTCCGATACTCGGCAGATTTTCCCCACCCCGTGCCGTTCGTCTGCCAGAGTTTTACACCGTAGATGGATTGGCCGGGAGAAGGTTTGGTAATCGAGCCGGCGATATAAGTCGCAAGCGTTTGATGGCTGCTGGCAGCTTCGCGGTCGTTGGTGGTTTGGCCATCGATGGCGTTTTGGCCGAAGGCGTGGATCGCAATACAGGCGACGGCCCCCAACAGGAGCAGACGCATGGAAATATGCATGGTTATCCTGAGCGCACTTCAGGCGATCTGTGCGCTTCGTGATATTTGGGGGGGGGTGGACCGCTTGAAAAGAGCATAGCTGGTCCTGCGCAATAAGCTACGGTTCTTGAGTAACAGAAAGATCACTTGCGGTAACTCAGAGTAACAATGGCGCTAACTTGGTTAGGCGCTCTCGTGTGATTTACAAGCGTGATGAGTGGCCGCCGCCGCTCAGACGACAGACAGCCGGACCCCCAAAGAGGGCGGTCGCGCCACGCGACGGTAACTGATCCGTGCCGATGTGGGCCAGAGAGACGCCACCGAATACGCTTTTTAGGTCGAGCGTTCCGCAAAACAGCGCCAGAAACGCAGGCTCTCCCCGGTGATTCAATTTATTTCACGCCGTCTCTCGTAGGAATCTGATGAAAGCGTCGACCAAAGTGGTGGCAATTGCATCCGTCCTTGTCGTTCTGTTTCTTGCCCTTGCTTCGCCTTCGCAGACCGTGGGGGCGGCCGACCCTCTCAGTCCCGTTTCTTCGGGTTCCCATCCCGACGACCGCGCGGCTACGGGTGCGAGCTCAACTTATGTTGAGCTGGATAGCTGGGTCTATCCGGCGCTTGAAAGACTGGCCGCGCAGGGTGTGATTCCATACGAGTTTCTGGGCTTGCGGCCTTGGACCCGTAGAGCAATCTACCAAATGCTTGCGCATACCCAGGGAACTGAGGTTTCTGAGCAACTGGTGCAGGCGGTCAAGAAAGAATTATTCCGCGAGGTCGCTCTTGGACCGGATCCGCTGGACAAGGACATCTTCATCGAAAGTGTCTACAATCGCACTCAATTCATTGCCGGAACCCCGCTCAACGACAGTTACCACTTCGGGCAAACCCTTGCCGACGATTTTGGACGCCCCTACGGCCACGGCTTGCAGCAGATCGCTGGCTTTGAAACCCGGGTGGAGCATGGCCGAGTTTCCCTCTTTGTCCGCGGCGAATACCAGCGCAGTCCGAGCGTACCGGGATACACCGCAGCCATCGCGGAAATTATCGCAACTCAGGACGCGAACCCGATACAGACCTATAGCGACCGGCCGGCGGGGGGCGCTTTTCGCCTGCTTGACACCTATGCATCGGTCGAACTCCTGGGTCAGCAGTTCTCCTTCGGTAAACAGAGCTACTGGTGGGGACCCGGATCGGCAAGCGCCATGATGCTCAGTGATGATGCAGAACCCTTTTATTCCTTTCGCATCAACCGCACATTACCTCTCTACATTCCTCTCGTATCGCGGCTTCTAGGACCCATTCGTTATGACAATTTCTTTGGCAAGCTGTCAGGGCATATGTATCCCAGGCAGCCATATTTCTATGGCCAGAAGATCAACTTCTCGCCGACAAAGAACCTGGAACTGGGATTTTCCCGCGACGCGGTCATTGCCGGCGATGGAAGCACGCCACTAACTTTCGGTAACTTCTGGAAGAGCTTCACCAGTACCTCCAGCGGCACTTACAACAACCCACTGCGCAATGTGGACGGTGCCCGTCACGGCAGTTTCGACTTTCGTTATCGCTTGCCCGGCCTTAGGAACTGGTTGACCTTATATACCGATTCCCTGGTCCACGACGACGTTTCGCCGCTCGATGCACCACGACGGGCTGCCATCACTTCGGGCATCTATCTTTCCCGGCTACCCTTGATCTCCAAGCTCGACCTGCACGTAGAAGGTGGCAGCACCGACATCTCTGCAAGCGCGAGAGGCGGGAAGTTCTATTACTACGAGGGCGTCTATCGCGATTGCTACCTCAACAAGCGGGATCTGATGGGTTCCTGGCTGGGCCGGGAAGGAACCGGTGGAGAAGCCTGGTCGACTTACTGGTTCAATGCTCAGAGCACACTTCAGGTTGGGTATCGCACCCTCAGGGTGTCGCGGTCCTTTGTCCCCCAGGGGGAGAGCCAGCAAGCTGCCTATGGCGAATTGCGGTATCGCTGGCGGGATGGCTTGGCGTTACAGTTTCTGCTGCAAGCCGAGCGTTGGGCTGCCCCGCCACTGGCGGCAAGCCCGCAAACAGATGTGACCACCCAGTTTCAGATTTCATTCAGCCCCAAGAGTTGGAAGCTTCCCCTACGGCAACAGTTCACCGCGAGCACCCGTGGCGATGACGGCTTTAATTAGACTGCACGCGGCCATCCCGCCGAGCAGACGAAAAACCGCCGTCAGCCAAGCTAAGGCTGGGGCCGATGTAAGTCACAGATCCATATTCTGTTACAGTGTGGCATCATCGGTGGTGAAAATGATTCAGCCGAATCGGGGTTTTTGCGAGGTGGGGAGGTTTCGTGCGCCGTCGGGAATTTCTGGAGATTGCGGCAGCAGTTTTGGCGGGCGGTGGCCGAGCCGATGCTCTTAGCGGGGCTGCGGAGCAAGTGGTCATCGAGCGATCCAACAACGACCAACCTCATCGCGGTAAGGTCCTGGCGCTCATCACGCCTCATCTGGATGATGGACCCATCTTCGCGGGCGGCACAGTGGCGAAACTTCTGAGCGAAGGCTTCACTGGCTTCTTTATTCGAACCAGCAACGACGAAAAGGATTCCTACCGCTTGTCCCTTGGGGAGACGGTGCTTGCCAATGAGCGTGACACGGCGAGACTGGTCAAGACCATCGGCTTCAAGAAGTCCTACGACCTGGGCTATCGCAATCATCGACTCGACGACGTGTCGAGAACAGAACTTCGTGGCCGGTTGATTTTCCTGTTCCGCTTGCTCAAGGTGGATACAGTTTTCAGTTACGATCCCTGGGGCCACTACGAGGAAAATCCGGACCATTACGTGACGGCGCAAGCCGTGGAGGCGGCCTGCTGGATGGCCAGCGGCCTGCTGGATTTTCCCGAACAGTTCGAGGTCGGCCTGAAACCACACGCGGTCTCCGAGAAATACTACTTCGCCCGGGGTCCTCAATTGGTCAACCGGGTGGTGGATATCGAACCCTTCCTTCCGCAGAAGATCGCTGCGATTGAATCCTGCGAGACGATGATCGTACACATGGTGAAAGATCTTAATGACAGCCTCGCGGAACGGGGTCTACGTCTTCCTGCCTTGAGCGGGAACCTCGACACGGCGAGCAAAGAGTTCATTCAGGCTGCGTTTGTAACTCGCGATCACACGACCGGAGCCAAGCACGGGCTCCAATATGCCGAGGAGTTCCACTACATCGGCCCCGATGCGTCGCTGGACGAATATATCTCACGGAATGCACAACGGATCTGACATCACCGCTAACAGCGCGCTGTGCATGCCAACACTTCAACCATATTGACAAGTGTCTCGGGTTAGTATACTTTGCAATGCAAAGTGGATACCGCATGAATGATCTGAACAAGGCGCTTGGCGACATCAGCAGCATCCGCAGGCAGATGGCCCGCAGCACGGAATTTCATGGTTACGGCCCGGCAACGCTTGCCGGTACGGGTGTTCTCGCCGTTTCAGCCGCTGGGGTGCAGGCGGTGTGGCTACCGGATCCGGCAAATCATATTTCAGCATACTTAAGTATCTGGATCTGGACCGCAGTCCTGTCGGCTGCCTCGATTGGCCTGCAGATGTACACGCGCACACGCCGGATTCATTCTGGGATGGCGGATGAGATGATCCGCATGGCCGTAGAGCAGTTTCTGCCGTCTGTGGGCGCGGGCGCGTTGATTACGATTGTGCTGGTACGTTATGTTCCGGCGGCTCTTTGGATGCTTCCCGGGATCTGGCAGGTTATTTTCAGTCTCGGCGTGTTTTCGTCGTGCCGTTTTCTGCCGAGGCCGGTTGCCGCGGCGGGCGCGTGGTACCTGCTGACGGGATTAGTTTGTATTGCGCTGGCGGACAGCCGGGCGCTCTCCCCATGGGCCATGGGTATCCCCTACGGAGCCGGGCAGTTGCTGGTCGCGGGAATTCTGCTCTTTAGTACGAAGGAGGGCCAGGATGAATACTAAGGCTCCGGGCAGCGAAGGGCGCTTCGCTTATGAAGGGCTGGATCGAGTGATTCACGAGCGCGCTCGCCTCAGCGTGCTCACGTCTCTGATCACTCATCCCAAAGGATTGACATTCGGCGATCTCAAACAGCTGTGCGCTCTTACGGACGGCAATTTGAGCCGGCATCTGCGCGTGCTGGAAAAAGGAAAGATGGTCGAAATCGTGAAGGGACATGACCGCAATCGTCCGCAGACGGTTTGCCGAATTACGCCTTCAGGCCGTAAGCGCTATCTCGAATACCTCTCCACGCTCGAGCAAGTGGTTCGGGATGCGGCGAAAGGAACCAAAGACGAGCCCGCGTGCGGCCTGGTACGCGGCTTGGCGCCATCGCGGGTCTGAACTTTTTTTGCGAGGTAACTTTACAGTGCAAAGTGAAACACCTGAAGGATTGCATGTGGCCATCATCATGGACGGAAACGGCCGCTGGGCTACGCAGCGCGGATTGCCTCGCGTCGCAGGCCATCGTGCGGGGGTTGCCGCCGTGCGGCGCGTGGTTGAGCACGCACCTGATCTGGGCATCAGGCGCCTGACGATTTATGCCTTTTCATCCGAAAACTGGCGTCGCCCGTCGCAGGAGGTGCAAAGTATCTTCTGGCTGCTGCGCGCTTACCTGAGTCTGGAAGCCGAGAGACTCAGGCAGCGAGGTGCGCGGCTGCAGGTAATCGGTCGGCGCGATCGCTTGCCGAAACTGCTGTTGCGCGAAATCGACCAGGCCGAATGCGCGACCGCCGAAGGTGGCCGCCTGCATTTGCGGGTCGCCGTGGATTACTCTTCGCGCGATGCGATTACGCGCGCCGCCGTCGCCGTAACCAGCGCACTCTCCGAGGATCGGTTAACTTCAATTGACTTGATGGGAAGCATGCTTAGGCAAGCGCTGACCGCAGAGAGCGGAGAAGTCGATTTGCTGATTCGCACGGGCGGTGAGAAGCGTCTTTCGGATTTCCTGCTGTGGGAGTCCGCCTATGCCGAACTTCTTTTTACAGACCGGATGTGGCCGGACTTTGACGCCACCGATCTGGGCGCCGCGTTGGGAGAATTCGGTCGCAGGGAACGTCGCTTTGGCGGTGTTCCGGCAGCCGCCGCGCATTCCGCGGCGTCTTCTAAGGGCGGTGCGCGATGATCGCTCCGGAGTCGCGCCCACTCAAAGTCAAATTTATCCTGCCCGCCCTGACGGAGGCGACCGATCCGTATTGGCGTCCGATCAAGTATTCGCTGTTCCCGCCGCTTGGGCTGGCCACGCTCGCCGCATATTTATCTCCCGATGACGGCGCGGTTATCGTGGACGAACATGTGGAGCCGCTCACTCTCAACGATGCGCCGGAGCTGGTTGTGATCCAGGTTTACATCACCAATGCCTACCGCGCGTACAGGTTGGCAGACCATTATCGGAACCAAGGGGCGTTTGTCTGTCTCGGAGGGCTGCATGTCACATCGCTTCCCGACGAGGCCGCGGTTCACGCGGACGCCATTTTTCTGGGACCCGGAGAACAGACCTTCCCGAAATTCCTGCGCGACTTTCGCGCGGGCAAGCCGGAACGGATATACACCTCTTCGGCAGGCCGCACACTGGAGCGGGTTCCGCCAGTTCGCCGCGACCTCATCCGGCGTGCCTTCTATCTGGTGCCGAATTCCATCGTCGTGACGCGCGGCTGCCCGCAGCATTGTGACTTCTGCTACAAGGATGCCTTCTTTCAGGGGGGCCGCGGATTCTACACCCAGCGGGTGGAGGATGCGCTGGCAGAGATCGACCGGCTGCCCGGACGTCATCTCTATTTTCTCGACGATCATCTGCTCGGCGACCGGCGTTTTGCGGAATCGCTATTTGATGGCATGAAGGGGATGAGGCGGTTGTTTCAGGGCGCAGCAACGGTGGATTCCATTTTGCGCGGCGACCTGATCGAGCGTGCGGCGGAGGCTGGGCTTCGCAGCATCTTCGTCGGCTTTGAGACGCTTACACCGGAGAACCTCAAGCGAAGCAACAAACGGCAGAACCTGGGCCGCAACTACAAGGCCGTTGCCGACCGCCTGCACTCGCTCGGCATCATGATCAATGGCAGCTTTGTCTTTGGTATGGATGATGACGGTGAGGACGTGTTCCGGCGCACGGTAGATTGGGCCGTCGAGCACGGTATTACCACGGCAACCTTTCATATTCAAACGCCCTATCCCGGGACGCAACTGCATGCTCGCATGGTGCGTGAAGGGCGCATGCTGACGCGAGACTGGAATCTCTATGACACGCGGCATGTCGTCTATCGTCCGGCGAAACTCAAGCCCGAGACGCTGAAAGACGGGTACGACTGGGCGTATCGCGAGTTTTATCGCTGGAGATCCATTGCGCGCGCGTCGCTGCATCATGGCACGTTCAAGCACCAAGCCAAACATTTCTTCTATGCTGCGGGCTGGAAACGATTTGAGCCGGTCTGGGATCTAGTGATCCGGGCGCGCCAGCTCACACGGGTCACGCCGCTGCTGGAAGGGGTGCTCTCTCGAGTGACCCGCGCCGAGCCAGACCTCGGGAAAGAAGCCGGCGCTGAGAGTTCGCCGGTCTCATCGATCGAGATTACTATGTGAGAACTTGAATGGTTCCGGAGACAGCGGCTGTTGGGAGTCCCGGCGTTTGCCGGGACAGCTGAGAGTAGCCCCGTACGAAGTGCGGGGTAAATTTGAAAAAAACGGAGCAGTCGCGAAGGGACGGCTGAATCCAACCTTGGCTCTGTGGGGAAAGAGATCTTTTGGTCGTGACCGGAGACAAGCCCTCGGTCGTCCCTGCCGGGACTCAACTCCTGTCCAACCAACCCTACCCAGGACTGATCGTCCTGGGCTACTTTCATGCCGTCCCTTCGGGACCACCGCGCGCCGGCAATCTTTTGCGAATTTGACGCGCCCTATGCTTTGGTTGCGGTAAAGGTCGCAGCGCCATACTCGCCAAGCTTCACATCCCCGGAGAAATGGTTGCCGGCAACGACGCCGCTGAAGGTGAAGGGCACCTGATATCCGTTGGCGGCCATCACGCTCTTCAGCATCACATGGTCCGCGTCGACCTTGCCGTGGAAGTCGGCATTGAAGATTTCGCCCTTCTGCTCTCCGGAAAGCGTGTTGCCGTCCTGCTGCAGGATGAACTGCTGCTCACCAACACCGCGGACGTAGTTGATGGTGACGTTCCAGATGCCGGCAAGGTTAGCCGTGGGTCCGGTGTATACGGGCGGGTTATCGTAGTGGCCTGGGTTGCGCAGGTATTTGGAGATGGTCTCGGCGACGATCTTGTAATCGCCAGGCTGCATCATGTAAGGCATGATACCGACCGAAGAGGCCATCTTATCCGGACGGCTGCCCTGGCCGCCGGCGACCAGGATGCGCGGGGTGCCCTGGTCGAGCTTCTCCACCAACTCCGTGCCGGTGATGCCAACCTTCGCCGCATCCCAATGAATACTCAGCGTTGGCGCACGGTTGGAAAGATCCTCATCGGGCATGTGGACTTCCGTGGTGACGGAAGGAACGTCCTTCACGGCATCGGCGATGTAGTTGTCCCATGCGAGCCACTGTTTCTGCTCGGCATCGTGGTCGCGCTTGTACCACATGCGCACCGCGGCAAGCATGCCCATGGCCTCTTCTTTGCCCACCTTGAGCGCGCGGCCCCAGTTATGGTGAGGAGCAGCGTTCCAGAAGGCCGCCGCGCAAAGGTCCTTGGGGCCCAGCAGCACGCCGGCAGCCTGCGGACCGCGCATGCACTTTCCGCCTGAGTAAGCAACAAACGTCGCTCCCGCCGCGAGATGGATATTGGGGACGATTGGTTCCTCCGCAGCCGCATCGACAAAGACCGGAATGTTCTTCTCCTTCGCGATGGCGCATACGCTCTTGATCGAGAGCGGCTCCTGGAAGGCGCGCGGCCCGGAAAGGAGGTAGATCATGGCGGTGTGCTCGCCGACTTTTGAGCGGAACTCCTCTTCCGCCTCAACCTCGACGATCTCAGGCCCGGACATGCGGACGCCGAAGTCGTAGGGATTGCGCGAGTACTTGGGGATGATGACCTGGTTGCGGGCTTTGATGTAAGGCATCGCCTGCGCGTGCTCGGGATCTGTGCCGCAGATACAGGCAACAGTCGCGATAGCAATAGCAGCCTCGCAGCCAGTGGTGACGATGGCGCTGGGAGCTCCCATGTGCGTAGCAATCTCTGCCCCCACCGCGGCCATCAGCTCATCCATCTGAACGTAGTACTGCGAGGCCTCAAACATTGCCTGCTTGACCTCAGGCAACGACTGCGAGCCGGAGATGATGGTGAAGGTTCCACGGGCGTTCAGGATCGGCCTGACGCCGATGCTTGTATAAAGATTGTCCGTAGGTGTACCGGAGCTCATCGGATGCGGCTGCGTCCCGGGCTCCATCAAAGTAACCGCGGAGAGCGACAGAGGAGCAGCAGCGGCGGCCACGGCGGTGAGCATGCCGGTTTGCTTGAGGAGATCCCGCCTGGTCACGAGCAAATTTTTTCCGTTGGTGTGAGCCTGATTTTCCAAAATGGAGTTCCTCTTTCTGAGATAGCTACGTCTTGCTGGTAAGTGCCTCGCGGATGCGGCGGCCGACGATCGAATCTTCTCCCGGCTGCAGCATCCAGACCCCGACAACCAGCGTGTTCGCGTCCGACGGAATGCCCTGGTTGGGTGGTTGCCCAGAGTTGGGGTTCAATTCAATCGAGGGCTTCCCCTCGCGCAGCGCAGTCAAGATCTGTTCTGTGGTCACGCCTCTCACCGACGGATCGAAGCGGATGAGTAGATGAGGAACATGGTTCGCTATGTTAGGAACGACCGTCTGGGTGGTGACGGAGGGGATTCCCTTCACCGCGGCGACGATCAGGTCCACGCGTTTTTGATAGTCGCCCTGCATGGATTCCTCGGTA
>Ga0302325_10028835_pt1 | contig 11479 bp, 9 predicted proteins | sample Palsa_T0_2_FD_201948 | JGI IMG/M metagenome (GOLD analysis project Ga0302325, IMG submission 201948) | Peat permafrost microbial communities from Stordalen Mire near Abisko, Sweden - Palsa_T0_2 | ecosystem: Environmental > Terrestrial > Soil > Palsa > Peat permafrost | place: Sweden: Abisko... | reverse complement strand
GAGGTACCGCCCATTCCGGCCGGACCGCCGGCGCCACCTCGGGCCCGGGACCGGACCAGGCTGCCGACCCGCTTGTCCAGGTCTCCGGCGATGCTGCCGGGGACGGCCGTACCGGCACCTGCCGAACCACCGCCCGCGCCCAGCCCGGCCCGTTCGAAAGCGAGGGTGGTGTTGGCGACTGCCCAGCCGTTGTTGAGGCCGCCGATGATGGCGTCATGGCTGACCCGGGCCTCGGTCATGAAGACTTCGTTGAACAGCGCTCGGCCAGTCATCTCCCGCAGCGGCCGGACCTCCACGCCCGGTTGGCGCATATCGAAGGCGAAGTAGGTGATGCCCTGGTGCTTCGGCACGTCAGGATTGGTGCGGGCGAGCAGCATGCCCATGTCCGCGACCTGCCCGCTGGAAGTCCAGACCTTCTGTCCGGTCACGACCCATTCGTCACCGTCTCGCTCGGCCCGGGTCTGCAGGCCGGCCAGGTCCGAGCCGGCACCCGGTTCGCTGAAGAGCTGGCACCAGGCTTGGGTGCCCGTGACGATGGGCCGGACGTAGCGTTCCCGCTGCTCCTCGGTGCCGTGGGTGGCGATGGTCGGTCCGGCCAGCAGCAACCCCAGCCCGGCTGGGCCGCCCAGGGCGCCGAACTCGGCGATGGCCTCCTGGACCCGGACCACTTCGGACCTCGACAACCCCTTGCCGTAACAGGACTCGGGCAAACCCGGCGCAGCCCAACCCGAGGACCCCAACCGCTCCCACCATTCGCGCACCGTGATGTCCGGGTCCCAATTGGTCGCCAGCCACTCTTTGATTGCCGTCACGGCGTCGGTGCTATCGGTGCTGGGGTCGGCCTCGCTGGTCTGCATGGTGACTGCCCTCCTTGGGGTACCGCGACGCTAGCGCCATCGAGCGGTTGCCCGATGGCGGCGGCGAGGATACGGTGCGCGCGTGGACTCGACCGCGACCGCTGAGATTCGTTGCCTCGGCGACATCGTCCGGGTGCACTCCGCCGTTCAGGGTGACGCCACCGCGGTCGAATGCGCCGGCCGGGCCCTCACCTTCGCCGAGCTCTACGGGCGGGCTCGAGCCGTGGCGGGCGCGCTCGCCGGCAGCGGGGTCAGTGCTCAGGACCGGGTGGCGCTGATCGAACGCAACGGGATCGAAGCCCTGGAGGTCATTTTCGGCGCCGCCCTCCTCAATGCGGTGGTGGTCAACGTCAACTGGCGCCTGGCCCCTCCCGAGATCCTCCAGATCGTCGAAGACGCCCAGGCCCGGGTCGTGCTCGTCGGCGCCGAGCTGGTTGGGGCCGTGGAAGCCATCGAGGACGAGCTTGGCGACAAGACGGAGATCATCGCCTTCGGTGGGCACGATCGTTGGGAACCTTACGAGGGCTGGTTGGGCCGCCATCAGCCGGCGGATCCGGGCGCGGTGGCCGCTCCGGGCGACGTGGCGTTCCAGCTGTACACATCGGGCACAACCGGCTTGCCCAAGGGGGTCATGCTCACCACTTCCAACTTGATGAAGACCTTCCCTCTCGCGGGCGAGATTTGGGGATTCGTCCCGGGACAGTCGGTCAACCTGGCGCTGATGCCGATGTTCCACATCGCCGGGCTGGGCTGGGCGGCAGTTGGCCTGTACTTCGGGTGTCGTACCGTGATCCTTCGCGACGTGGTGCCGGCCGAGATCCTCCGGGTGTTGTCGGAGGAGGGGATCACCGACGCCTTCATGGTCCCGGCGGTCATCCAGATGCTCCTCCAGACGCCGGGGGTCGAGACCGCCGATTTCGGGTCCCTCCGGCAACTGGTGTACGGGGCCTCGCCCATCTCGGCGGTCGTCCTGGAGCGGGCCATTTCCGTCATGGGCTGCGATTTTGTCCAGGTCTACGGGCTGACCGAGACGACGGGTGCGATCACCGAACTCCGAGCGGCCGACCACGATCCGGCCAACCGGTCGGGCCTGCTGCGATCCTGCGGGAAGCCCTACCCGTGGGTCGAGTTGCGCATCGTCGACGCAGCCAGCGGCGAGGACGTTCCTACCGGCCAGGTGGGCGAGTTGTGGACCAGGGGACCGAACAACATGGCGGGCTACTGGAACAACCCGGCGGCCACCGCCGCAGCCGTCACCGCGGAGGGCTGGTTCCGCACCGGGGACGCCGGCTATTTCGACGAGGAGGGGTTCGTCTACCTGCATGACCGGGTCAAGGACATGATCGTGACGGGCGGGGAGAACGTCTATCCCGCCGAGGTGGAGAACGCCCTGATGCGCCACCCCGCCGTCGTCGACGTGGCGGTCATCGGGGTGCCCGACGAGCGGTGGGGAGAGGCGGTCAAGGCGGTCGTGGTGGCGGCCCCGGGCGGCACGCCGGACCCTGAAGAACTGATCCGCTTCTGCCACGACCATCTGGCCGGCTACAAGTGCCCCAAGTCGGTCGACTTCGCCGAGGTCCTGCCCCGCAACCCTTCCGGCAAGCTGCTCAAGCGGGAGTTGCGAGCCCCGTACTGGGAGGGATCGGGCCGCCAGGTCGGTTGAAATTGGACCGACCTCGGCGGAGCATCTACCAGCACCAGGTCCGTTACCTGGAGACCGACCAGCAGGGCGTCGTCTTCAACATGTGGTACCTCGGGTATTTCGACGAGGCGATGGCGGCGTTCATCGAAGAGGGCGGACTGGCCTATCCGGACATGCTGGCGGCCGGCTACGACGTGCAGTTGGCGCACACCGAGCTCGACTGGCGGGCGTCGCTCCGCTGGCCCGACCCGGTCCAGGTGGAGGTGTCGCTGGCGGGCATGGGGACGACCTCCTTCGTGCTGGCGTTCGAAGTGCGAACCGGGGACGTCCTGGTGGCGACCGGCCGGACGGTGTACGTGGTGGTTGGGACCGACGGCTCGGGGAAGCGCCCCATCCCCGACCTGCTCCGCGCCGCCCTCGGTCCCTTTGACACACCCGCATGAACGAGCCGGCCGTGGCGGCCGCCGAGCAACTCGCGGCCGAACTGCTCGCCGGCGCGGAGGGCCGCCAGGGGCGAGCCGAACGGGGCCGAGCGGCCCGAGTGAGCCGCCTGCTCTCCAGCCCGGAAGGTCTGGGCCTGATCCTGGCCCTGACCGACGAAGTGCTGCGCATCCACGACCCGCGCCGGGCCGCGGCGGTGCTCGCCGGCCTGGTTGGGCCGGGAACGGAATCCGCCGCCCTGGGGCCGCTCGACCGGCTGGCCCTGCGGGCCGGGGCCCGGCTCGGCCCCCACCTGCCACAGGTCGTGCTCCCGGCGGTCCGCGCCCGGGTCCGTAGCGAGATGGCCGGCGTGGTCCTGCCCGCCGGGCGCCGGAGACTGGCCCGCCACGTGGAACGCCGGCGCCGCCAGGGCATTCGGCTCAACGTCAACGTCCTCGGCGAAGCCATCCTCGGCGAGGACGAAGCCGGGCGCCGGCTGCAACGGGTCCTGGACGTGCTGGACCACCGCGCCGTCGACTACGTGTCGGTCAAGATCTCCTCGGTCTGCTCCCAACTCGACGTGCTCTGCTTCGACCACGAAGTGGAGCGGATCGCCGTCCGGCTGCGCCGCTTGTACCGCGCCGCCAACTCGTACCGGCCGGCCAAGTTCGTCAACCTCGACATGGAGGAGTACCGGGACCTGGAGCTGACCCTCGCCGTGTTCCGCCGAGTCCTCGACGAGCCTGCCTACGCCAGGACGGACGCGGGGATCGTGCTGCAGGCCTACCTACCCGACTCGTTGCCCGCCCTCGAGGAACTGTGCGCCTGGGCCAGGGCCCGCCGGGATCGCACCGGGGCCTGGGTGAAGGTGCGTTTGGTAAAAGGGGCGAACCTGGCGATGGAGCACGTCGACGCGGAGCTGCACGGTTGGCCCGCGGCGCCCTTTCTTACCAAGGACGAGACGGACGCCAACTACAAGCGCATGCTCGACGTGGTCCTGGACCGGAGTCACGACGGGGCCGTCCGCGTGGGAGTCGCCAGCCACAACCTCTTCGAGGTGGCGTGGGCGGTCACCCAAGCCTCGATTCGTGGAGCCAGCGACCGGATCGAGATCGAGATGCTCGAGGGCATGGCGCCGGCGGTAGCCTCGGCGGTGGCGGCCCGTACAGGGGGGCTGCTCCTCTACGCCCCCATTGTTGAGCGCGGTGACATCGAATCGGCGATCGCCTACCTGGTGCGCCGCCTGGACGAAAACAGCCGGCCCGACAACTTCCTGGCCCACTCTTTTTCCTTGCAAGTGGGTTCGCCGGCGTGGGAGGCGGAGGCCGGGCGGTTCCGTCGTTCGGTTTCGGCGCGCCACGACCCGGCTGTCCCCACCAGGAGGGTCCAGAATCGGGCGGGAGCCCCAGGGCGGGCGGCGGCGGGGCCGGGTTTTGGCAACGAGCCCGACACGGACTTCTCTATCGCAGCCAACCGCGAGTGGATCGCCGGCCATCTCGACGCCTTCCGCCAAGCGGGGTGGCGCCAGTACCGCCCGGTGGTTGCCGGGCGGGAGGTGGAGGGCGCCGCGACCGAGATGGGTGTCGACCCGAGTGCCCCGGGGGAGCCGGCGTATCGCTGGTGCGCCGCCGATTCGGCAGTCGTCTCGGAGGCGGTGGCGGCGGCCCGGGCGGCCGGGCCCGAGTGGGCCGCGACGGCGCCGGCCGTGCGGCGCCGGGTCCTGGAGGGGGCTGCCGACGCGCTGGCCCGCAGGCGGGGGGAGCTGCTGGCCGTCATGGCGTTCGACGCCGCCAAGACCGTCCGCGAGGGCGACCCCGAGGTGTCGGAGGCGATCGATTTCGCCGTCTACTACGCCGAGCACGTTCCTGCGGCGGCGGGCTTCCGGCCGCACGGCACGGTCGTGGTCGCCTCGCCGTGGAACTTCCCGCTGTCGATCCCCGCCGGCGGCGTCCTCGGGGCGTTGGCGGCTGGCAACGCCGTGATCCTCAAGCCGGCGCCGGAGTCGGTGGCCGTGGCCGGCGAGCTGGCCGCGGTGCTGTGGGAAGGCGGCGTTCCCCGGTCCGTGTTGCAGTTCGTGCCATGCGTCGACGGCGCCGCCAGCCGCTTGCTCATCACCCACCCGGACGTCGATGCGGTGGTCCTGACCGGGTCGTGGGAGACGGCCCGCCGCTTCGTGGATTGGCGGCCGGGGCTGCGGCTCCACGCCGAGACCAGCGGCAAGAACGCCATGGTCATCACCGCCACCGCGGATCTCGACGAGGCCATCGCCGATCTGTTGCACTCGGCCTTCGGGCACGCCGGGCAGAAGTGCTCGGCGGCCAGCCTGGCCATCGTGGAGGCGCCTGTCCATGACGATCCCCGCTTTCTTCGCCGCCTGGCGGACGCGGTACGGAGCTTGCGGGTGGGGCCGGCGTGGGACCCCGTCACGTCGATGGGCCCGCTCATCCGCCCGCCGGAAGGCCCGTTGCTCGACGCCTTCACCCGGCTCGGCCCAGGGGAACGATGGCTGGTGCGGCCTGTGGCCCTCGACGAGCTCGGTTATCTGTGGTCGCCCGGCGTCAAGGTGGGGGTGGCGCCGGGATCGCCGTTCCATCTGACCGAGTGCTTCGGGCCGGTCCTGGGGGTCATGCGCGCCGCTAACCTCGACGAGGCGATCCGGTGGCAGAACGCACCTGCCTACGGTCTGACCGCCGGCCTGCATGCCCTCGACCCGGGTGAGATCGCCCGATGGCTGGACCAGGTGGAGGCCGGCAACCTGTACGTCAACCGGGGTACCACCGGGGCCATCGTGGGCCGTCAGCCGTTCGGCGGTTGGAAGCGCTCGGTGGTGGGTCCCGGCGCCAAGGCCGGCGGCCCCAACTACGTGGCGAGCCTCGGAACGTGGCCGGCGTCGCCAGCGGGGCCGCCGGCCGGTCTGGCGGCGGGTTGGCCCGTGGCGGCGGCAGCCGTGCGTGAGGTTGGCTCCTTCGCCGCGGCGTGTCGGGCCGCATGGGCAGGCATGCGCGTTCCGGTGGATCCCACCGGGTTGGAGGCCGAGGCCAACAGCTTTCGCTATTGCCCGCTGCGGTCCGTGCTGGTGTGTCGGGGGGCCGGCGTCACCGATACCGCGCTCGCCTGCGCCCGGGTGGCGGCAGCCGCGGTCGGGGTGGAACTGGAGATGGTTGACGAAACCGCTGTCGTCGCCCGCGTGGGCGGGGCCGGCGTGGCCGGCGTGGTCGGCGGGGTCGGCGGGGTCGGCGTGGCCGGCGTGGTCGGCGTGGACAAGGTGCGGTTCCTCGGGACGGTCGGCGACGCCGCCCGCCTGGCCGCCCTCGACGCCGGGTGGTGGGTGGACGACACACCGGTCGCGGCCGACCCTCGGCGGGAGGTCCTCCGTTGGGTGCGCGAGCAGGCCGTTAGCGAGAGCCTGCACCGACACGGCAACGTCACCGGCCGCCGGCGAGGCCTACCCCGGCGCCGGGGAGGTGGCGGTGGCGGTGGTTCCGACGAGTGACGGGGGCGGGCGAGTCGACTTTTGTTTTGTGTGATATTCGACGCCTCATAGGTGTCGTAGATACCAAAAAATCGAATGCAGCCACCCGAGGGACGTGACCTACCAAGATCGAACCGCACCCTGACCCCCAACAGCCCACCGACCGCATACCGCTACCCGTGGAGCCCAACGACGCCGCTGTGCTCGCCTCCATCCGAGAGGCCGTGTGGCGCCGGCAGCCCGTAGACAGGCGCGAGGCCCGCTCCCGGGACCGGCTCCTGGTGGCCATGGGACGGCTGGCGCGCCCATTCGACCAGGACGCCGACGCCACCCACATAACCGCCTCCGCGCTCATTTTCGCTCGGCGCGGGGTGGTCCTTCATCGTCACAAGCGGCTGGGAATGTGGCTGCAGCCCGGCGGGCACCTGGAGCAAGGGGAGACCCCGTGGGTGGCGGCGCGCCGCGAAGCCCAGGAGGAGACCGGCCTGCGGCTGGGCTGGGTCGAACTTGGCCCTGACGGCACCCCCCCACTGGCGCACGTCGATGTTCACGCCGGCGGGAGGGGGCATATCCACCTCGATCTCCGCTACCTCCTCGGGGTGCAGGGGTCGGACGAGCCGGACCCGCCACCCGGGGAGAGCCAGGAGGTTCGCTGGTTCGGATGGGACGAGGCCCTCGCCGTCGCTGATCCCGGCTTGGCTGGTTTCCTCCGGGCCCACGCCCGTTCTCGTTAGCGGCGGTGCCGGCCGTGCCGGCGGTGCCGGCCCGTGCCAGCCGTGCCTGCCGTGCCTGCCGTGCCAGCCGTGCCTGCCGTGCCAGCCGTGCCGTATAGCGTGGCGGCCCAAACGACCGACCGGGGGGACATCTTGACCACGACCGAGGAAGCTGCCGCACCGCACGCCGCCGAGATTCACGGCACCTGCGACGATCGATTTGTCGGGTTGCGAGATCTGCTGGCGGGCAGCCTGGCGGCGGGGACCGATGTCGGGGCGTCCGTCGCCGTGACGGTCGCCGGCGAGCTGGTGGTCGACATATGGGGTGGATGGGCGGACGAGGGCCGCACCCGTCCGTGGGAGCGCGACACCATCACCAACGTGTGGTCGACGACCAAGACCATGACCGCCCTGTGCGCGCTGATGCTGGTTGATGCCGGGGAGATCGACCTCGATGCGCCCGTGTCCCGCTACTGGCCGGAGTTCGCGGCCGGCGGCAAGGACGACCGGGTGCTCGTCAGGCACATCATGGGCCACACCGCCGGGCTGCCCGGTTGGTCAGCACCCATGACGATCGAGGACCTCTACGACTGGGAGAAGGCCACCAGTCTGCTGGCGGCCCAGGAGCCGTGGTGGGAGCCGGGTACCGCATCGGGCTATCACGCCGTGACCCAGGGCTACCTGGTGGGTGAAGTGGTACGGCGGGTGACCGGCCAGTCGCTCGGCGCCTTTTTCCGAGAGAGGGTCTCCGGTCCGCTCGGCGCCGACTTCCACATTGGCCTCGACCCGGCCGAGTTCGGGCGGGTGTCCAACGTGATTCCGCCCCCGCCGTTTGATCCGACGATGGAGATCAGCGAGTTCGCCATGCGCACCCTCACCAATCCCATGCTGTCGGCCGAGGCCTCCTGGACCGAGCCGTGGCGGCGGGCCGAGATTCCGGCCGCGAACGGGCATGGCAACGCCAGGTCGGTGGCCACCGTCCAAGCCGCGGTCGCCAACGGCGGCGAGGTCGGCGGTGTCCGGCTGCTCTCGGCTGCCGGCTGCGAGCGGATTCTCCTCGAGCAGGCCCACGGCCCGGATCTGGTGCTCGGCGTGCCCCTCCGCCTGGGAGTCGGCTACGGGCTCCCGTCGACCGAGCTTCCCATCAGCTCTCACGATCGAGCCTGCTATTGGGGAGGATGGGGCGGCTCCGTGATAGTCATGGATTTCGAGGCCGAGATGTCCGTCGCCTACATGATGAACAAGATGGGCGCCGAGCTCGTCGGAGACGAGCGGGGCATCGGCCTGGTGCTGGCGGCCCAGGCCGCCATGTCGGGGGCCGGATAGGGCCAACAGTCGGACCTGACAGCGGGCCCACCCGCCGACGATCTACTATCGGAGCACCGCACCGGGACCGAGATCACCCTCGAGGAAGTTGCGGGAGGTGATGCAGTCATGAAGGACACGAGCGAGCGCTCCGACCGACCGGCTCAGATCGCGGCCGCCGAACTGTGCCGAGCCGCTCAGATGCACCCATCCGGCCGCACCGAGTCGGTGGCCATCACTGGCGTCACGCGAGTGGGCCGGCTGGCGCTGACGACCGCCGTGGTCGCCGTCGTCGGGGGCGTGGGCTTCGCGGTCGCCTCCGTGGCGGCTCCCACCGCGGTCCGCTGGGGGACCGGGGCCATACTGCTGGTCCTGCTGGCCGCGACCTGGCTGCTGTGCGCGCATGCCGGCGGTCACGCTTGGTTCGTTCCTTTGCCGGCGTTCGCCTTGGTGATGATCTGGGCATTTACCGGGTCGACGGGCTCTCCGGTTGACGGCTGGTTGCTGGTAGCCCTCAGCGGCCTGGCCTGCGGAGTTGGGGTCGTAGTGGCCAGCACCGCCTTGCGCCAACAGCTCCGGGGAGAGTTGGTCGTCCTTCCACCCGTGCGGGGGGCACCCGGTATCGCGGTGACCGAGCTGGCGCCGGCCGGGATCGTGCAAGTGGCGGGCGAAGCGTGGAGCGCCGAGTCGGTTAGCGGCTGGCTGCCAGCTGGGGCCCCGGTGCACGTGCTGAGGGTCAGCGGTGTTCGACTAGAGGTCTGGTCCGAGGTGGGCACCGTGCCTGATGCCAGCGCGATCGATATCGAGGGGGCTCGGCCGTGATCGAAGTGCTCGTCGCCATTGCCGTCGTGATCGTCGCACTCCTGGCTGGGGTGGCGGCCGGCATAAAGATCGTCCGGGAGTATCAGCGGGTGGTGGTGTTCCGGTTGGGGCGGTCGTCCGGTGCGCGCGGTCCTGGCCTGGTGATCATCAACCCGATCACCGACCGGGTCACCTTGGTCGACCTCCGCGAGCAGTTCCTCGAGATCCCGCACCAGGTGGCGATCACCAAGGACAACGCCTCGATCGCCATCGACTTCATCATCTTTACCAAGGTCTTCGATCCGGTCCTGTCAGTGCTGGCGGTCAAGGACTTCCGAGGTGCCGCGCTCAACATCGCCGCGACCACCTTGCGGGCCGTCGTAGGCGACATGAGCCTCGACGAGGTGTTGTCCAAGAGGGAGGACATGAACAACACCCTGCGGTTCAAGCTCGACGACGTCACCGAGCGCTGGGGGGTCAAGGTGACCAACGTGGAGGTTCGGGAGATCAACCCGCCTCCGGCGGTGTTGGAGGCCATGACCCGTCAGATGTCGGCGGAGCGGACCCGGCGGGCAGTGGTGACCGAGGCCGAGGGCACCAAGCAGTCCGCCATTACGGTGGCCGAGGGCCAGAAGCAGTCGGCGATTCTCTCCGCCGAAGGAGACCGGCAGGCGGCCATCGTGCAGGCGGAAGGCTTCGCGCACGCGTTGACGCAGATATACGAGTCAGCCAGGGGACTCGATGCCAACACCATGACCCTGCAGTACTTCGAGGCGCTCAAGAAGCTGGGAGCGTCGCCGGCGACGAAGTTCGTGGTGCCGATGGAGTTGTCGCGGCTGCTGTCGGGAATGGCTGGTTCCCTCGGGCAGTCGTTTGCCGACGGCAGTACCGCCGCGATCGGAAACGGCAGCACCCCCGCGATCGGGGACGGCAGCCCCGCCGCGAACGGGGACGGCAGCAGCGCCGCGATCGGCGACGGCCCCGGTCACTAGGACCGCTCGGCTCACTCGGTCCGCCCGGCAGCCGGCGGCGAGGCTACGGCCGGCGGCCCCTAGGGCGCGAGCGGCGGCCCGTCGAAGCGGTCGACGCTGGTAAATCGCTCGACTGGAGCGCGCCGCAGCCGCGTCGGCCGCTTCCCCGCCGCCGGGTAGCCCAGCGCCAATGCCCCCGCCACGGCCCAATCCGGTGGGACGCCGAGCAGGTCCCGGACCTGGTCCTCCTCGCGGACGAGCATGGTCGTCATGACCCCGCCCAGCCCCGCCCCATGGGCCGCCAGCAGGACGCTCCAGGCAAAAGGATAGATGGACGCGCCGCCGACGAGGGTGTAGCGGTCCAGATCGCGGTCGACGGCGGCCAGCGCCCGGAGGTCAGCCAGAAGGACCAATAGGACCGGGACCTGGTCGAGATGCTCGGAGAAGCCGCCCGGGCCCTGCGCCGACTCGGACGCCAGTCGTTCGACCTGCTTGAGGGCTTCTCGCTCGGCGTCGCGGTCGGTCACGGGCGCCCAAGGCACCAGCCCAGCTGTTCCCATGGCCAGGTACTCGTGCCAGCCGTGCAGGTACAGGTCCCGGAGCCGGCGGCGGAGGTCGGCGTCCTTGACGAGGATGACCCGCCAGGCCTGGCGGTTGCCGCCGCTCGGGGCGTACCGAGCGGTGTCGAGGATGTGCCGCACGACCTCGTCGGGTACGGGGTGGGCGGAGAACTCACGTACCGCCCCGGTCGTCTGCAAGGCCCGGTCCAGATCCATGATGGAAACGCTATTCGCTCGGCTGACGCCGGACTTCGTTGGCCAGCTCGCCGGACCTCATTGGCGCCGTCTGCCTGGACGAGACACGTGGCCGTTGGCAATGGTGATCCCCTCGGCGGCCAGGCGCCTGGCGTGCTCGATCTCGAGCCCGGGAACCAGGCGGCCGGTGGCGGTGACCACCCGCCACCATGGGAGCTCGCGTCCCGGGTCCGGTGTGGCCATGATCTTCCCTACCGCCCGGGCCGCACCCGGCCGGCCGGCCTCGGCCGCGACATCACCGTAGGACACGATCTCGCCGGGTTGCAGGGCCGCCACCACCCCTTCCACCCGGGCTCGGAAGTCGTCAGCCACCGGGGTTCCCGCGGCCCGTCCACAAATCGACCATCTCCAGCCCGAATTGGCGCAGGAGCCGGCGCAGCACGGGGATGGACAGCCCGGTGACGGTCCCGTAGTTGCCGTCGATGGAGTCGATCCACGGGGCGCCAAAACCCTCCAGGGTGAAGGCTCCGGCGACGCGGAGGG
>Ga0302325_10028833_pt1 | contig 11480 bp, 8 predicted proteins | sample Palsa_T0_2_FD_201948 | JGI IMG/M metagenome (GOLD analysis project Ga0302325, IMG submission 201948) | Peat permafrost microbial communities from Stordalen Mire near Abisko, Sweden - Palsa_T0_2 | ecosystem: Environmental > Terrestrial > Soil > Palsa > Peat permafrost | place: Sweden: Abisko... | reverse complement strand
AGAACGTGGTTTACTGCGGTGGGAGATCTTGGGACTCAGAGGGGGTGTCGGGGGCGTGGATCCAAGATGCTTGGCGACTTTGCGGGCGAATGGAACGCCTCGTCTTTGTTGGATTGAGGCTTTTGAAGGTCGATTGTGACGTGTTGTGGATTTTACGTTAGCTCGTTTATACGAGCGTTGCTTGCGCTGATTCAGTCGGATTGTTTCAAGGCAACGGGAACGCCAGTTATCGTCCATGATCATCGTATCAAGGTACTGGTCAGCCAACGAGATATGCTTTTCCAAGGGATCACACTTAGCCGCAGGGATCGTAGAGTGGAAAGAACTGTCCACAGAGCTAGTGGACTGTCGTCGGTTGCTACTGGACCCTCGGCGAATTGCGGTTCCTTTAAGATCTGTTCCAAGTTTATCTGGGGAGGCCTCGGACATGAGATGAGCGCGTGTCTTGGGCGACACGGTATCCGGATCTTTGACACGTTGTGATCCCGAGGAGGCAGAGCTCAAGAGGAGTTGCTGAGTCTGGCGGCGCAATTGATCACCCGGACTCCGTGATCCGGCCATGCCAAAGTCAGCGGTGAAGACACGACCTGGTTCAACATCATCGCCTGAAGGAGATCGATGAGGGAGGTCTTGCTTGCGAGCTCTTCGAAGCAGGACCGCTTCAACTTGCCTCGGATCATCAGATGTCTACACAAATAAGCAGATTTCCGGACCTGCCTTATGCAGATTAGTGCGTACCTGGATCATTCAGACTTGCCGTAAGGAGCAGAAATGGCAATGCAGAGGGAAGCAGGAGGAATCGGCAATTGAACGACTGCGAAGGGATGAATGAATGACAGTACGAGCCGCGGCAGAAAAGGGATGTTTATAATGCGTACGGGATGTCTAACCTCATTGAGACGAAGAGACGAGTAGCGGGCAGCGAAGGGACACAAAAACCTTATTTGATGCTGTTTCGCCTGCCTGTGCCAATCGTGCGGAGCGCATTCCACAGAAAATCAGCGTGTAATCCACGGGGGCTAGTTTTGACCACGTTATCGGTCGGCACCAATGGTCAGGATGTGCGAACAAGTAAATAAGTAGCTGCATGCAAATCACCAAGGACGCACGCACTGCAGCTTCCCGATTCGGATGGCGATCGTCCACTGCAGGTGCAAGCTCCGTGTGCCATCTGCAACTCTATACAGCCCCCGTGGATTGCATCCAATTGCAAGTGCACCGCGCCTCTTATTTAAGGCATGTGGCCGTATTCCGGGGTTTCCAGATCTCCACCTTGTGGGGCGCAACTTGGAACTTGCTGCAGGAGATGCCATGCCAGCAAAGACAGGCCTTGTTCCGTCGACGCTCGGACCCAAATCGGAGGTGCATGGCTCAAGGCATGGACGCTGGATCGGCGTTCCAAATTCCAATTTTCAAAGATATCAATCATCCAATGGGCACGGGCCGCTTTACATATTAGCTTCGGGACATGATTCCAGGAAATTTCCACCGTATCGGATCAATTTACTGGAAACAGGGCCTCGGATCGCGTTTCCCTCAGATTACAGGCAAAAATAGGAGAACGCCCGCCGTATGTATGCGCCTGCTCTTAAAATCTGAACTCCATCCAGTTGCTATGCTCTTGAAATAAGGATCCGATGCAAGTATCTGCAAGGTAACGTGGGGTATGTTGCGATCCATTCCTGGTTTCAACTTTAAAGCGGCTTTATCGTGTGGCGATAATAATCTAGAATTTATTGCTTCGAATCCTGCAGAAGACGGTCCGGGGTGTAGTGACACTGCAATCGCAGGTTTTCGGTCCGAAGGCCGCTCAGATTTCGGTTCAACCTCCGATGGAATGAGGCCAGGAGCGTGGAGATTGCCCAGTTTCAGTTATGGGTCCAATGTCTATCTAGGAATACACATAATCGCGATGAGGTGTTCAATATCGCCGTTGCTTCGGATCTAAGAAATTCGAAGCCGAATTATAATTCCAAATTCGAGTCGCTCCACGGAGTACGATACAGGGACTCCAAGGACTGGAAACGCCTCTGCTGTGTGGTGGTGGACAAACTCTGATCTGCGGCGCACAAGCGAAAGGTTAGCCGTATTTGTACATGTAAGAACCGGACAGCGAAGCCAGCCGAGAATATGTTGTAAGTTGGCGTGGGGAAATCGTTAAACCAGCCAATTACACAACATCAATATGCTGGCTCTTGGAAAGCGCCTTGCCAATTTGTTGCTTGTTCAGTTTAGGTTGGCGAGTCCACACTCTGCGGCGGGGGGTCGGATCCCATAGTTTTTGATCTCGTAGAGTTTGTGTAATCAAGTCATTTTCCTTATCTTTGACGACGACACAGGCTTCTTGGGATTGCGAGATCCAGCCGTGTGTGCTTTGCGATTGTCGATTTGAACTCGCCAGATTGTCATAGGAATATGTTGAGTGCTTCTTTGAGACGAGCTGACACACCGTGCCGCCACTGCCCTATCCAAGTCAACAAAGTCTCCCGGAGAGATGGTGATGTACGGTCGGGTTCGTGGCAACGGAAACTGGTTTCAAGAATCCTAACCAGTACGCCGTAAGGCTGTCAAGAAAGTACTGATTGAGGATAGGCTTGTGCTCTTGAGTTACGCAGCCGTACCACTCGAGTTCGGATTCAGTGAGAAGTAACATCCTTGAAATCGGCGTACAATCCACAAGATTACTTGGAGAACGAGAGATGGTGTTAGTCCTCAAGATTAACATGCAAATGGCCATGTCGCAATTCAAGGGTTCCGATGCCACTTGACTTATACAGGTCGCTCTATGGACTGCTACGACCTGGGTCGGGTGGTCGCTGTCAGCGCGGCGTACATGCCTTTATGGCTACATACTGCATCGTTTACGCACAGATGAAGGTTCATTTATTGTTGAATGATGTATAGGATGCCCTTGACGGTATTTTCGGACTTGTTGATGAAAAGTAGGATTGGGTTGTCGGGAGGGATGCTTTCTCGCTTGTCAGGCTCAACGCTGGGAGCTTAATGCCCGTATCCAATGAGATAAAGAGGGGTACGTCCTGCCCAAAAGTCTTTTGCCATGGAGAAGAGCTCATATTAGATGTCTGGTCATTCGAATATATCCATTTCATACAAAAATGAATCTTTGTTATTCCCCAAGTCATCCTCGTCAGGGGCGTCCGTATCCTGAAACCAAAGTTTGGAGCCGTATGATATGCACAATTCCTCGCCCGGTTCGATGTCTCGGAGCGTGAAGTATCGAATTACTTGCATCGCAATGTCTCTTTCCCAGGCCACATTTGGTATCCTCTTATGATTGAACATGCTCCCAAGTCCGAGGGCCAGCGCCTGCCTAGGCAACTTTCCCGTCGCCGCAGGGCTGCCGGATTGGGAAATTGACATCTTTGAAGGGTCTTCAAGCGCAGCGGCATCCGTGTCAGAAGGCCAGGTGTATGTATAATGAGCCAGTATGGTTCCCTCGGACTCATGTGGTGGCATAACGAGCACGGGGGAAATGTCGATGAGAACACGGCTCGGGATTTTTTTTGTTGCAAAAACCCTTCTGCCCTTGGGCGTATCTAGCCGTATCTAGAATTCCATTAGTAAAGAAGGAAACCCAACCGGGGCCGAGGGGAATGCTCTTCTTATACCTGCAGCCCGTTGGGGTGAATTAAATCAATCAGAGATGACGGTATTTCCTCTTTCCGAGCCATGTGCTTTCCCGCCCGAGATGCCGAAGCGGAATGCAGGGCACTACGCGAGGTCCAAGCGAGGAGCCGTTGCGAGCGAGAACCGACCACGGTCCGACGTGCGAAAGCGGACCTAGGCGTCCAGGAGCTGCTTGCGATTGGTAAGACGTGAAAGAAGGTTTAATAGCTTAGACCGATCTAGACCGATTCCCTGCCTCGTGATCGGCTATGACAGACAGCGTTTTAGCGGATCCTAAAGAGGAAGACGGAGGAACGTCTTGTGACAATAGCCCACCCTCGTGAGCCGAGGACGCAGTAAATTGTTTGCAAGAAATTGAGATCGACAATCAATCCGGTCGGAAATCAGTTTGTAAACAACGATTTTGGCTTTTTTGCGGAAGATGCTATGTAGACCAGTGATAATAAGAGCGGCTCTAGATAGAGAAAAGAAGATAATTCATTTGAACTGCAAATGAGTTCCACATCGCAAAAGCTAAGATTACATTGCACACCTATCCAAGCACCGACCCTACCGTCCTCGACAACACAACATATTCATAATCCATAAAATGCTAGAAAATATGGCGTTACTATAAAAGCCACATCCTTTTACAAACGCCGTTACTATTCTCCTTGCATGGAAATACTATTTACCACCAGATGACTGTGGAGCTGCCTCGGGGGTTATAGGTTGCGGGGATTTAACTCGCGGTTCTGATTTGGTTGAATCATCAGCAGCCGTGGGTTTTGACTGCGTCGCCGAAGCAGACGGTTCACCGTCAACCTGCATCTTGTTGGGCTCGATGTCGTCATCGGATTCTTCGTCACTTGAAGTCGACGCGTGTTCATCGTGATTGTCCCCTCCGGCGCGATCGGTGAACAGCTCAGATCCGTCTCCAAGGTGTATGATTCTTCCCGGCTTTTTCTTCCTTGTGAACCGATTCTTTATATCGTCTCCATTCTTCCAAGCAGTCCAGCCTTCATCATCGTCATCTTCCTGTTGAGGTTTCTTTGGTTCCTTGGGCTCTTCGCCATCCGATGTATCTTCATCCGATTCCTCACCCCGATTGTTCCAGTTCTGGAATTGATTAAAACCTGGTCCTAGGAAACGAGCTACCATCAGAACCACCCGGAAGCTGGAACATACCAAACTTCTTGGGAGCAGCTGGACCGTCTTTGGCTTTCACGCGTTCGGCTACGGTATTATACCACTGCTCTTTTGTCTGACCATTCAACAATGCAACGATGATGACTGTCATGTTGTCACAACCGTAACCTCCCCCATCGCTGCTAGGTGCAAGACAGTTGTCCATGAGATTTTCAGCGATCTTGTGGAGTTCCTGTCGTTCCGCAACCCCTCGTCTCACGAATTCGATAACTTGTGCGTTGGTTAGACAATCCCATATTCCTTCCATTAATCAGATCCAAGAGTGACAAACCATCACAAGCCAGAACAAGGAATTCATCCCAATCGTCTAATTCGTTCACTTGCACATCAGGGAATGCTAGATATCAGTAGATGTACATTCGCAGAATTACATGTTACGATTTGATCCTTCGGATCGAGTTCCTTGCTTCTCTTGAAGTCGAAGTCACCTATGGCGCGGGATAATGCCAGATTTCCTACCCTTAGAATGGAATCATTTCGGTAATACCATTCACTCTGCCGAAGTCTACAAATCCGCCGGCTGCTGTGATTCTCGCTTTCTCCGCTATCTGTTAACATGGCCTAGAGTTCATCCTACCCTCCTCATAAGGTTTATGATCCTTTGATAATGGGACGGCATGCCCTTTCCGGCCAAGTACTGTCCGTGAATCTCCTGCATTTGCCTGAATTTAGCATCGATATGTCCGGGTTACATACTACGTAGAGGACATTTTTTTCGGTGATAAGAGCGGCGGTAGCGGTACAGCCGGATGGCTCGTCCTCGTAAAGCCGGTCTGATGCGTTAGAAGTGATAAGCTCGGGATGGAACAAACCTTCTAGCAACGCGGTATCTGTAGCGACGAACCCATCCTGTAACGCCTTGACATAGTCCTCTTTCGCAAAAGCCTCTTGTTTTTTAACAATCTGATGTACATTCTCCCCAGCATATTTGGCAACTCTATCTCCTAAACCGTCAATTATTGTCGCGATGTATTACGAAATACCGCCATGTCCGTCATAAACCGCAAACCAAGCGATACGTCTATTGTCTTCTGGACATAAATCTAGAACAGCCGAATGGGCATCTTCCATGGATACTCGCCACCCCTGCATGCTGGATACGCCAAAGTAATAACGTTCATCTTCGCCCGACTCCGACACTTTGATAGTGACGGGCTCTGAGAGAGTCTGACCCATGTTGTGATGATAGAGGAAGGAAAACAGCGAGCGAGAAGGTGCAGTGCTCGGGAAATGGGCGGAAGGCTGGTGGTTCTGGGGTTGGAATGGATGGAAGGGGGACGCCTAGGATGACGACAACTTAATCAACGAGGAAAAGTATGCGCTGTCCGATCATAAAGCTCGCAGAACTACGCTCTGCGGAAACGATGTAAGTTGTGAGAAAGTCCTCTGCGTCGTCAGATAGGCGCGTGCACTGCTGAGCGGATCTTAAGAAGAAGGGACAAGGAAACAAGGCGAAGGAGGACCGCAAATGTTTTTGCAGGTCTTGTCGTACGGGGGCAGTGTGAGCCACCACGTATTCACCTCTGGTCGTGATCAGAATATTGCGAGAGGCTGCGGCTGTCCGCAATCACAGCTGCGGGAATGGCGGTCTTGTTTATTTAATTCCCTCGATTCGCGTGAATTGTGTCCCTATTCTCCTCTCAAACCTGACAATCCATGACAGCCTCTCCCTCCAAGATCATCGCGATGCGCCATTCAACAAAGGGGCGTCATGATTAAAAATAATAAAAGGGTATGTTACTCTGGCTGGCAAAAACTACAGCACCCACCGATTCCCATATCATTACTGACTATAGTACTAAAGGGGCTCTTCCCAGCTTAACTTTGGAGATCAGACGGGATCCAGTGCAATCTGGGAGATATGGCCGTAGCTGAGAGAGTCTGTCTAAAAGCAATTTATGAACCGTAGTCAAGGACTCTGTATAGCGCTGTAGCGCTTTCAAGTACTTGTCAATGGCTTCATTCTGTGATTCGGGCGACAAGTCATCGATCATAAATAAACTAGAAAACCCTTCTCATGACTCATGAGTGAAGTCGCGACGATGAAACTCCTTAAACGCAAAACAACGATTCCGGTACCAGATGACTTCTGCTCTGTTCGTCCAAGACGAGAAATCTCGAAGGATGGGAAACGCAATACCCCCGGCTGACATGGCATGGCGTCTTCTGGTTCTATGGCGATATATTGCGACCGAGGGCGTGAAACTTAAATGTGGTCGAATAGCGAAGTAAAGAACTAGCAATAGATATACCAACTCGATTCTGGCCTAATGATACTTCCCATGCAAAACGACATACAACTAAAAACAATAATCATAACCTGTCCACGGTAAATCCATCCCTACTGTTCCACATCGCAATGCCATCTAGGCGCTACACATCTCACAAGCCTCCCGGTTCTAGAGTTAGCGTGACTCAACAAGGGAGTGTACCTCAATAGAACAAGCAATTACAGCTTCATCATAGATACTTCTCTCTAGTTCGTCCATCTCTTCTCTCTTCTTCTTGGCAACGCCGTTGGCCTTCTTGGGAGAGGCTAATGGCGCGGGGTTGCCAACAACAGCCAACTTCTCGACGTGTTGATCATCTGACTCCGACTCGCTAGATGGGGAGACTGTACCATTTCGGGTAGCCTTCTCTTCCATCATGGGAGCAGGGACAGGTCGTGCGGGACGTTTCTTGATAGGTTTGTTGGCGACAGCGGTGTCTACTTGTTGTAGAGCGGCTTGGTCGACCGTGAATTGAATCGGTGCGCTAGCAGCCATCGTACGGAGATAATACATACCCGTCTTAAGACCCTTCTTCCAACCGTACTACAATTAGTCTCTCCCAAGTAGGATACATACGAAATGCATGGAAGTGATCTTTCCGAAGGACGGGTCCTTGATGTGGATGTTTAGACTCTGGCTTTGATCAATGAATGCACCTCGATCAGCAGCCATGTCGATGATAGTCTTCTGACTCAACTCCCACACAGTCTTGTACATCGCCTTGAGCTCCTGAGGAATGTTGGGAATATTCTGGATCGAACCATTATCTGCAATGATACGATTCTTCATATTATCACTCCAGAGACCAAGATCAACAAGATCGCGCAACAACCAAGGATTGACAACTTGGAACTCGCCAGCAAGGACACGACGAGAGTAAATGTTGGAAGTATAAGGCTCGAAACATTCGTTGAAACCGAGGATCTGAGAAGTACTTGCAGTGGGCATCGGTGCAACGAGGAGAGAATTGCGAAGGCCGTGCTTGGCGACTTTCTCTTTGACCTCTTCCCAGTCCCAGAGATCAGTAGGAGTGACTCCCCAGAGATCATATTGGAGTTGACCCTTGCTCGCTGGACTGCCTTGGAATGTTTCATAGGGCCCTTCACGGGCAGCGAGTTCGGTGGATGCCTCGACCGCGGCATGGTAGATCGTTTCGAAGATTTGGATGTTGAGATGTTTTGCGTCGGTGGAATCGAAGGGCATTCGGAGTGCCAAGAATGCGTCAGCCAAACCTTGCACACCAATTCCAATGGGTCGATGACGCATGTTGGACTTCCTGGCCTCAGGAACGGGATAGTAGTTGACATCGATAATCTTGTTGAGATTGAATGCGACGACCTTGGTGACATCGTGCAGTTTCTGGAAGTTGAATTCGCCTTGATCGATGAAAGTAGGGAGCGCAATACTGGCAAGGTTGCACACCGCGACCTCATCTGGGGCGGAATACTCGACGATTTCGGTACAGAGATTGGAGCATTTGATGGTTCCGAGATTTTTCTGGTTGGATTTGCGGTTGCACGCATCCTTGTAAAGCATGAACGGGTTTCCAGTTTCTGTCTGGGACTCGAGGATGGCATACCAGAGTTTCTGGGCTTTGATGGATTTCCGTCCACGGCCTTCTCTCTCGTATTTCGTATACAACGCCTCGAACTCATCTCCGTATACTTCATGCATACCAGGAGCTTCGTTAGGACAGAATAAAGTCCAATCCTCATTTGCCTCAACACGCTTCATGAACAAATCTGGGATCCAAAGAGCGTAGAACAAATCTCTCGCTCGAACCTCCTCTTTTCCGTGATTCTTGCGCAGATCAAGGAAATCAAAGACATCTGCATGCCATGGCTCCATGTAGATGGCAAATGCACCAGGTCGTTTATTGCCACCTTGATCGACATATCGCGCAGTGTTGTTGAATACACGCAACATTGGAATAATACCATTGGAAGTACCGTTGGTTCCTGCGATGTACGAGCCGGTCGCTCGGATGCAGTGGATGTTCAATCCGATTCCACCGGCTGTCTTTGAGATCATGGCGCAGGTCTTGAGTGTGTCGTAAATACCCTCGATGGAGTCGTCTTTCATCGTCACGAGGAAGCAGGAGGAGAGTTGGGGATTTGGCGTTCCTGCGTTGAAGAGAGTGGGAGAGGCATGGGTGAAATGTTTGGTGGACATGAGGTTGTAGGTCTCGATGACCTTTTCGACGTCATTGCCGTGAATGCCGACGGCGACACGCATGATCATGTGTTGGGGTCGCTCGGCGACTTTGCCATCAATTCTCAAGAGATAGGATCGCTGTCATCAGCAAAGTCATCTTCGGGATTACCTCCATTGTCTTGAAGCCAAAGTAGTTGTAGTTGAAGTCCTTGTCATAGATGATGGCGGAGTCGAGTTCTTCAGAGTGAGCCATGACAATCTCATATGTCTCCTTTGAAATCATAGGACTTGGCTTGTTGTTCTTGGGGTTGATGTAGGTGTAGAGATCGTGGACGACTTGGGAGAATTGCTTCTTAGTCTGCTTGTGCAAATTAGACACGGCAATACTAGATTGTCAGCGTAGAAGTTTCGGAGGCGTACCGAGCGGCCAGGATGGCGTAGTCGGGATGTTTGGTCGTCATGTATGCAGCAGTCTCGGCGGCAAGGTTGTCGAGTTCGACAGTCGTCACTCCCTGACATATTAGACGTGAACGCGAAAAGACGCGCGGGCGATATACCTGGTAGACACCCGAGATGACTTTCTGGGTGATGGAGACCGCGTCAACATGGTCTGGATCGAGTCCATAACACAGTCGACTGACGCGTGCAGTAATCTAAAACACGTCAGTCTTCCCATAGCACAGCAATGAAGAGTTCAGAAGATACCTTATCGAACTGCACTCGTTCCTTTCGACCGTCTCTCTAAAAAGTCAGTCCGAGTGGCACGACAACAATCACCTTGAACACAAACATTTCGGGGCGCGTAATTGCTCAAACGACTCCGGGAAGGGATATTAGGATTCAGAGATGAGCGACGTGTCGGATTTGAAGGAGGCAATGTAGATTGTCGCACTCGAGAGAAAGGGTCGCGTTAAACAGAGGGTGGTTGGTGTGAGGCAGGTGGTTGGGCAGCGGTGAGCGGCGAGTATCAAATACCAAAATCTTTTTGCACGTATCGAGTCCCCTAACCCACTCACATTAATCATCCGCGCCTAAATTAGACGCGCCGCGTCTGCAACTGGACGCGTTTTAGTCAACATGGCCTGACGCATGGGCCCATTCCACACAGAAAACCGTCCTTTGTCCCTTGGAGTGACTCATCTGAATGGCGCGATGTCGGCATTGTGCAGCTACCCGAACACTCTCTTCAGAAGGTCAAGGCTTAACGATAACAAAGGATCATATTCGCGACGGAATAACTAACTATCGAACTTAAAAACAACAAAAGAAACAGACAGTAATTTTCCAAAGTGTCTGTTCGCACACTGTGAAATGCCACCCACCGTGCAGGACAGGCATCCGATATCCGGTTGCCAACCCCTTCATCGCACCATCGGACACGCTTCGATCCGGCGGCGGTCCATTTTGAAATGACCGGTCTCCCCGCGGCGGGCAGGCGGCAATTTTGCAAGCACGTACGAGCATTGGCTTGCAGTACCCCACATCCTCGCCCGCCGCCTTCAGCAAGCACAACAATAAACAACCGCGTCACAACACAATGGCTCCGCATCCCAACTATGACGATACCTTTGCCCTTGCCTATGGCTCCATCACCCTCCTTGGCGGACTGATCGGCTACCTCAAGGCAAACTCCTTTGCCTCGTAATCCCCGGAATAACCCGTCCCATGCTAACGATACGCAGCCTTCTTTCCTCCTCCTTGTTCGGAGGCGTCATCTTCTACGCGACGACCATGTTGCCTCCCACCGATGGCGCAAGGATCTTGTTTGGCGTGGGAGTCCTTTTGAGTCTGTTCTTTGGACCCAGGTTCTTGTCCGGGTTCAAGATCATGCCCGGGGGATTGATGACTGCGTTGAGGTATTTCGTTTGTTTCCGAGTGCTGACGCGTCAGTGGTTTCGCTGTGTTCAAGTATGGAAAGGAGTTGGGGTTCTTCTAGGAAGATAAATAAAGAAATGAAAATATGTATGTATGTAGTTTAAAATGTGAATGAAGAATTGGTTATCGTATGAAGGTTTCGCGCGCTATGATCCATTTGCGATTGTGGTCCGATCTTATCCGAAGACGTGATTTCCGAGTCCCGATGTGGTCTGACCTGGTCCGTCGCGCTATAGATAACTGACAACGGGTTTGTTAGGAAGGGCGAAACGCAGCCCATCGCTTCCAGTGACTACTTTTCTCATATGTCTCTCGTGTTAGATACGATGTTATTATCACAGGCTC
>Ga0302325_10028832_pt1 | contig 11480 bp, 10 predicted proteins | sample Palsa_T0_2_FD_201948 | JGI IMG/M metagenome (GOLD analysis project Ga0302325, IMG submission 201948) | Peat permafrost microbial communities from Stordalen Mire near Abisko, Sweden - Palsa_T0_2 | ecosystem: Environmental > Terrestrial > Soil > Palsa > Peat permafrost | place: Sweden: Abisko... | reverse complement strand
AATTGATTGCCTTCGAAACGATATCCTCCCGACGAATTGCCGCCCGGAGGCATTTTGTCATCGTCGCGAAAGTTGAACCCGTAAACCTCGTTTCCGAATCCATCGACGAGCGAAATACGGCCCCGAAGCCCTACAATGGTTTAGGTTCCTATTATTATATAAAAATATACTATAAAATCAATGACTTAAACGCATGAAATTTATTAGCGTGTCCAAATATGTGACCAATGCTAGCTGTTATTTACCCGAATCTGTGGCTTGGCAGGGTTGTGGTCCTTAGCAGAAGAAGGATCAAAAGCCGCTCGGGCCTTCGGAGGCTGCCTGCGTCCCTGAACGGTTGTGTAGCGGACGCCAGCGGGCCGCGTCACTGCATCCGCTTTGATACGTCTGCGGCAGATTTTAAGCCGCACAAGCAATTTGTGGTCTATGCCGGAACGGAACGGTTTTCACTCGGGCAGAAGATGTTGGAGCATGGCAAACGTATTGAATCAATCTTCAACTGATGAGGAGTTGATCCAAGGGGCGATCGAAGGCGTGAAAAGCGCCCAAATCGGATTCGAGCGTGATCCTAAGAAGTGGCTCGATGAGCATGGCCCGATCCCGCCAAACGTTCCGTTGCCGGGAGGCTCGCATCTTTGGATCACTAAGGAGGGGTTGAATGCGCTTCGCTGCTTTGGAGCGAAGTGGCTGCGGAATAACCCGCAGTTAAAGAAGGGATTGAACGCGGCGATAGCGAAATCGTGGGCTGTCGAAGCGTTCGGGCGCCTCATAGCTGAGGTGAGATCGGGACAGTCACAGAACAAGGGGAGCGATGATTGTATCCCCGTCCTTAAGAGCTTCCTTGCGGAGTGGGCGCAAAAGCGTTTTCGCACGTTCGTCTATTACTTTCCGTGCTACGTGAGCCGAAACGAGGAAAGATGGGCGATCGGCCCGGTCACGATCATTCCGAGAGCCGGGTGGCTAGACGAAGTGGTCTCGGAGAGCGGGGGTAAATCTAAGTCGTGGGTCGATGCGATCCGTCCGCAATGGGCGGCGGGTCTGAGCGAGCTTCCGAAGGCATGCGAGACGCTGTCGCCGCGGGAGCAGCTTACCGCCAGGGTAGCGCTAACAGACGGACCCAGCCCCTCTGTGGCCAAGGTGGTGGTCGAGGCCAGCGAGGTTTCACGCGCAAAGGAGCGCGCAAGAATTGCAGCATCTCTCGCGGTGGATTCGATTGGACTAGTTTTGGATTCATTCAGCGCGCTCACCACCGTACGAGGACCCGACGACGAAATAAGACCCCGGCTTGAACACATTTTCTCGCAAGAGCGTGGCCAGGAGGTGACATGGTCGTCGCACCTGGATGTGCCGAGCGGTGGAGCACCTGCGCGGCGCGTGTTGGCGCAGATGGCACGCTACGTCGCTGGGGTTGGGGAAATATTGGAAGTGCTAACGAAGCAGACGCCGTCGCGCGGAACACCTGAGCTTGATCAGCGATGGCTAAACGCTCTTTATTGGTTCGGGAAGGCCCGGCGGGAAAAGGCGGACTTTCTCAGCATCTCACTTATGGGTGCCGCACTGGATATCTTGACCAAAGGGAAATATGTGAAAGGGATTAAAGCACTCGCAGCGGCACTATTCGGTAATACTGACAATACCGTGATCGCATCGGACGGTCGAACGCAAGGCGAGCTTCTGGAAGCAATTTACGACAAGACGCGATCACAATTTGCGCATGGGAGCGTACTGGGTCTTCTCGCGGAGCTGCCGATCGAGCGCGCCGACGCCGATGTACTAGCGAGTGCCATGCTCGTGAGTTACTTTGAGTTGCTCAGCCGGTATCGCGGCGCGGACGACTATGAGTCCTTTAAGAAATGGATACCGGGCGCATTGGTGGCAGCGCCCCCGCCGTGATACCCGCATCGCAAGGACACGCCGCTCAAAAAAACATCGAAAAAAAGCATTGTTTCATAATCTCCGCTCATCATCCGTTTCATCGCAAATCGATCCAGAAATGATAGAGTTTGAAGGGCGATATCTGAAACGGCCTATCAAAGACGTGTTCGAACCGACTCGTGGCGCCGAGTTTCCGATCTCCCACGAGAACAAGATCGGGAAACAATTTTTCCTGACATTCCGTGTTGACCTCCCTCAGCACGTCGGCCGGCTGCATGCTCTGCAAATAGCCGATCATGGCTCCGCTTGGCGCGAGCTTACCGTAAGCCCACTCCGGTTCTCGAAAGCGGTGAATTCCGTTATTGATGTAGTTCAGATTCAGTATCCAGTCAGCGCGCGGAGCTGTGCCGAGCCGCTTGGACTCGACGACGAATTGCCTGCTGCTGCGCTGCGGATCAGCTTCATAGCGGTCGAGATAAATCCACTGAAAATCGGGGCGCTTCTGCTCGCGCCGCGCGCGGGCCTCATCGTCGGGATCAGGCTGACTGTTGCATTCAAGTAGCGGCGCGATCTCGTCGTCCGGATACAACTCACGACTGGCAGATAGCAGGCAAAAATAGAAGCAGCGATTCAGTTCGACTTCTGATACTGGAAATGCAGGTTCTTGCCGCAGCAGATGTAGCGCCCTGTCAATAATTGAAAGACATTTTGCCTCGCGGCTGCGCCATAACTCGCGCGAGCGGATGTGCGGACGATCCGTCATCCTTGCCTGCCGCCCTGTGCGGGTTCGGCCGCGTTCATCAAATACGTCAGTGCCGACTCAGCGTCCTCGCGCGCGGCGCTGCGCGTCCAGAATCGCTTTTCATTGCGCTTGATAAAAAGAATTTCGCTATCGCTTACATACCGGAAGAAGCTATCGACAAAGATGCGGGAGCTGTTCGCGTGTGTATGGGATGATCGATTCAGTTGCGCCAGAAAAGAGCGCCATTGTTGCGCGTCATCTTCATCGTGTTTTGACAGCGGTGCTTTCTTGTACCGGGTCGTAAACGACACCCCCATGAGGGGAGCCCCCGATGGCGGGGACAACACGCGCCAAACAAACTCGCCCTCCGGAGCCAGTTCGGCATTCCATGCCTTAAGAAAAATTTCGAGATATGCGGATAGCCCATCCTCAGCCTGAGCAACGTCGGCCAAGGTTCCAACATTGCTTTTGGGTCGGGTCACCTCACGCAGAGCGTCACTTTTCTGGTTATTATAAAAGAGGTCCAACCCAACGGTGCACATATCCCGCACCAGGTCGCGCTCGGGAATCGTGAGCTGGTAAAGATCGAAGACGGCCTCATCCAGCTCGTGTTCCAGCCCCGGCAGGCGCTGCCACGCATCGCCTGCACCGAGTTCTAACCCATCGGGCTGCAAATCAAGGTTCTGAAGCTGATGGACCACGTTGACAATACGGTCACGCAGCCGCGCTTCCTTCGGGAAGCAAATCGGCATGTCCTCGACATTCTCAAGGTGTATCTCGTCGTGCCAAAGCCCCCAGGACCCTGTGGTGGAAAAATAAAAATACCGTGCAAGAGAAGACCAGAAAATAGCGGTGACGACGGCCTCTTGCCAGTTCTCCAGCCCTTTAAGGCGGACGCCGTGGATGGAATTTCTGAAGCAGCATTTTTTCGTCTCGAACCGCGCTGTAATGAAGCCGCCCGCCTTTATGCCGCGCCCGACCAGCAATCGGCTTCCGCTGTAAACTTCTTCGACGCCTCTCCTTTCAACCTTCTTCGGCGCGGGCAAGAGTGTCCTGGGATCGAGAGGGCCGTATCGGTGCAGCGCCTCCGGACGCAGCTCCCGGTACTTTTCCAACCATCCGGCGTCGAACTTCTTATTCGCTTCTTTGAACCCTTGGCCGGTGAAAATCTTAACATTGGGGAAATGCAGCGGCAGATCGACAAGCGATGGATATCTGTCGAGCGAACGGAGCAGGCTCTCGTCCCGATGTCCGCCCCACCAATAAATCTTCCAAAGCTTCTCGTTTTCGAGGCAGTCGCGTTGAGAAAGCCAGTGCATATCTCCACGACTGAGTACGACCGATTGCGTATTTGCAACCATCGCTGTCCGCTTGGCGGACCAATATTCAAACCGAACGTCAGAACGTAATAACTCTGGCTTCTTCTTCTCGAATACGACTGAGACGAATGGAGAAATTCCCTTCGCTTCGCGCTGGAGACCGGAGAAAAAGACCTGGCGCACGTGCGCGAAATTTACGACATGTTCCAGACGCGCGTTCTCCAGCCAAACGCGACGGAAATCGCGACTATTCTTGTGGCGCTTGAAAAACACGCCCGAGGAAACGAGCAGCCCCGCCTTGCCTCCCTCACGCAGCAGCGCCAGCGTCAGATGGATGAATGCTTGCGAAAGCTCCTTGTCCCCGATCGGGCGGCCCTTTTTCGGATCGCACCACTTCGCCATTTCAGCCACAGCCCTCCGGCCTTCGTCATCCTCCTTCTTCGGATAGCCCCACGGCGGATTTCCAACGACAACAGTCGCGCTTCCTTCACCGAACCGCTGCGTGAGTTCGGCCGAACACGCGCCGCCGATCACCTCAAAAGAATTTGCATGCAGAAGCACGTCAAAAAACTGCGCGCCCGGCGACTTCTTCTCGCGCTTTTTCCTCTTGTCCTCCGGCACCCACTTGAGATGCGGTAATCTTCTTTCGTCGTTAATCTCGCGCGGTGACTGGTAATGAAGGAAGGCGAGATAGAGACTGAATGCGGCGACACGTACCGCTTCCTCGTTGATGTCCATTCCCGCGATTTGGTCGCGAAGTATTTTACGAAGCTGCGGCCGGCTGACCCGATTTCCATTCTGTTCCGCGCAAAGATGTCGCACCATGCGACGGAACGACTCTACAAGGAAGATTCCCGAGCCGCAGGCGGCATCAACCACGCGCGGCTTTTTTGTCAGAACCTCGGGCGTAAGCGTATGTGCGAGAACAAACTCGACCAAGGCGGGCGGCGTGTAATGCGAACCCTGGTTCTGGTCCTTGCCTTTCCGCTCGTTGTAAAACTCTTCATAGATCGTGCTAATGAGTTCGATCGGTATCACGTCGAATCTGTACGCGAAGAAGAACAGCTCTTCCTGACCGGACGTGCTTCCGACAAGGAAGCCCCTCAGCTTGTCGAGATGCTCTTGCTGGATGCGATCACGCTCGTCTTCATCAATTGGAAACGTATCGCCATTGAAATCGAGCGCTATCTGATCGAAGAGCGCGTAAGTGAACTCCTTGTTTTGCAAGACGCGCAGGAAGCGTTTTTCAGCGAGTCTTGGCTCCAGAGCGGGCGCGGACGGGGACATAGCGAGAAGCTTGATCCATTCTTTACGCCGCGCCGCGACGTTCTCGAAATAGCCTGGAAGAAGAATCTCGCGGTCTTCCAGATAGCGGATAAATATAGCGCGCCCGATCAGCGAATGAAGGTCACCCAGCGCCGGACGCTTTACCCCTCTGTGCCCGGCAATCGCCGCCAGTTGCTCCCGCACCGTTTTTAGATCGCGAATAAGCGCGCGGTCCGAGCGGTTCACCGCATTGGAAAACCGCTCTTCACCGAAAATAATGCCTGTCTCTATACGCTCACGGTGATAATCGGCCAGTTTGGATTGCACGTCCAGGATCGAGGTCGCCACGTTGAGCAAGCGATTCCGGTCACTGAGGGACTCTTCCGGCTTGGGCGGCGGCCTGGAAAGATCGAAGACGGACAACTGGCCGGGGCTCGCCAGGAACAACAGCTGCGGCCGCGCCATGCACCAGATGCGCTCGTAGAGCGCGCGCGTAGCTGCCGCAGAATTATCTTCTGACCTGGCGAAAACAATAACGGGGTCCCGATCGACGAAGAATATGCTCTCTGCGCCAACCTGAGCCGCGAGGGTCTGCCAATCACCTCTATCGACCCAATCCTTCAATGCCGTGGGCTTTGGTTCCGACATCGCTGATATCAGCGTGCCTTGATCGAACTCCAGCTGCTTGTAGGCAGCAGCAAGAAAGTCTGCGGGAGAGTCCGGATTTTCGGGTGCGCGGGCCATGCGCGCTACGTCCGGCCGGGAGCGAACGATATCCCGATGACGCTATGGTGAGCTGTCATCTTCGCGTTACTCATTTTTGGCTTTCAATGCAGCGAAGGCTTCATAGAGAAGCTGGTTCAATTTCTTATTGTGCTGCGCGGCGTATGTCTTGAATTCTCGACGAAAATCGGAGGGGACCTTGAAGTTGAGCGGCATTGCTCCGGCAGAAGAAACTTCCCCAGTTTTCTGCGTTAGCTGCCTGACGCTCCGATTTTTTCTTCGTACCTGTGGCTTAGCCATAAATCCAGCGCCTCAATTTCCCGTAACCTAACGAATCGCCGGGCGATTATGCCAGCCGATCACTGCTTAGGATATGACGAAAGCACGAAAAAACGCAATCGTGTTTTCGGTTCAATTCATAAGGCGCGCGCGCTTAACGTTTTTGACGATCACGAGCTTCAATCAAATTTGCTCTCATCGGGGATGGCGCGACGAGAAATCATCGGCATCAATCCGAATCCTCTTTGCTGCCGCGGATCGAAGGTTCTTGAGCCAGTTTCATGCGAAGAAGCTCCAGAGGCCCACCGGCCGCATAGACCGGTTTTGCCAATCCGAGAACATCGCGCGCGAATTTTTCATCTAACTCGGCACGAACCGAGTCCCGGTCAATTTCATGAAATGGCAGCAACAGTTTGGAACTCAGCGCGTCGAACAGCGCCGCCGCCGTCTTCAACTGCTTAGCGGTCAGGGCTCTTACGTCGATCACCGGCAAACTTTGTAGCGCCTCCTTCCCTATGTTTCCGCGACCGCGTTGCTGTTTGTTTGCATGCCACCAGTGGAGCAACAGCCCGAGCGAGCTGTTAGCCCAAACCACGAGCGCCTTTTCCTGTTCGGCAGACGCTAGTTTGACGGATATCCATGCGCGTCCGCCTATCGTGTGGCGCTTTGTGAACTGCATGCCTGTTGCCTGGCTGTTGAACTGGAAATTTTGGTTGAAATGGCAATGCGACGCAGTAGCCCACACGCTTGCAACCCTTTTATCGACCAACTCCTTTTCTGCGGGGGTCTTTCCTTTTAATGGAAACCCTTGAAAGTCAGCCTCGAATGACAACGTGCGTTCGCGCTCCGCGTCGTGCGCCCAAAGAATAGGGTACGTCGGCACATCCTTCGGCTTGAGCTGCTCGCGAGCAAACGGCCCTCGAATTCCGCCTTTCGCGGTCTTGCCTTCTATGTCGGAATGATACGGGCCGATCTCCCCAATGTTGCCGATGGTCGAAACGACAATCTTTTCGATTTGAGATTTGTTCATGGTCGGCAGCCAAACTTGACCGTGGTCTGCGAGCCTATAGGCCGATTGCGCAAGTGTAAGATCAGGCCTCCGAGAATACGGGGACGTCTAATCCATTAAAGCAATCTCGGTTCGTCGTCGTCCTGTAGCCGTTTCGGCTTGCGTCCGGGCGCGCGTCTCGCGATCGGCCGGCCGAGGATTTGTTCGAGGCCTGCGATGAACGCGGCGTTGCCGAGCGGCCGTCCGGTTCCCTCGCTGGCGCGCAGCCGGGTGAAGGCCTCTTCGTCGCGCGCGTCGGGCGCGATCAGAGCAGCAAAGTCGGAGATGCGGGAAAGCGCCGGCGCAACCGTCACCAATTCATCGTCGCGGCCCGCAAGATGGGCGCGCACGCTGGACCATGGCCAGTCCTGCGCGCGCGACACCAGCCTCGCGCGTACCGGATTCAAGCCGACATAACGTACCGCCGCGATCAGATGCGCCTCGTCCATTGCGACCGACGCGAAACGGCTCTGGAAGAGATGACCGCTCCAGCGGCCGCGCGCGTTGATGAAGGTCGTATAGCGGCGGTGCGTATCGCCGAGCGCCCGCGAAAGACCTGTCTCATCGCCCGGCGCAAGCACGAGATGGACGTGGTTGGGCATCAAACAATATGCCCAGACTGCGACCACGGCCTTTCGACAATGTTCGGCAAGAAGATCGCGATAGACCTCCTGGTCGCCCGCCTCGAAGAAAATGGGTTCGCGGCGATTACCGCGTTGCGTGACGTGGTGCGGGCAACCGGGAACGACGATGCGGGCGAGACGGGCCATCGACAGGATATATCGCCGTCGCACCGAGGTAGGATTGCCGGCCTTGTCGTCCAGCGCGGTGCAAATATCTTCCTTTGTCGCAGCCGTGTGTCCTGACAAACTCTGTGGAAATAGATTAGACGTCCCCGTATTCTCGTGGGGTTGGCCCGGCTATAGCGGCTGGTGACGGGCGCGAGCGAGCACGATGAAAAGGCTCGTTATCGGGAGTACAATTGCGGTGTTGATCACAGCTCTTGCAGCATTATTTTTGACGGTCGGTAACAGCACTACAAGCGTGAGTGTCACGACAAAGCACATACCGGTCAGCGAGGTGAGGCTCTCGAATCTCAATGCGTTCGAGGCGCAAGTGCGTCGTGAAGTCCCTCTTGGAACCCCTAAACGAGAGGTCGAGGTCTATCTTTCGAAACAGCACATCCCCTACGGCTTCGCGGAACCTGACCCCGACATCAGCGATCCAAATATACAGAACGTGTTTGCCGGGACGATCCAGAATATCGGCACGCGTTGGGGATTTCCTGCGAGTCTTGCAATCCGTATCCATCTTGATCAAGGGGAAAGAGTCGACAAGGTGTGGTTCCGTGTGGACTACGACGCGCCGTAGTGTTCGTCCAATCTCCTCACCGCCCTCGCGACGTTCGACGGATGCCATCGTTTGCCTTCTCTCGACAGAATGCCGTGCTCGTTCAGATAGGCCGCAATCGCGGTGAGCGTCTTCGCGCCGGACTCACGCGCGGCTTCGACGTGCTCCTCGATGGTGATCGGCCGGCTCGCGACCGATGATCGAGGCGAGATGATCGCCGGTTCTGTCCTTATCCGCTCGACATCGAAAATATATCGAGTTTGGGCATGGGTGAGCTGCTGCCCGTTTGATCGACTGAGCCGCTGCCGGTTTCGTGGACACGTCGTAACGCGCTCAGGGCTGCTTGCACGGGTTTTTCCAGCGCAGGCCGGTGAAACGCGAAGTCCGCATCCGTCGAGTAAAGGACGTATCCGCGCTCCATCGTCAGCATGGCAAGATGCCGCATCGTGAACGCGGGAGTCGGAGTTATGGGCGTGAACGAGAACGTTGACGTCGGGCAGTATCATGGGCCACGTGCCCCCCGTAGGCTTCCGCTTCCGGCTCGTCTGCCAGCTGGCCCAGCCTGTCGGTATCGATTCCGGGCCTGAATCCGAATGCGTGCGGCGCGGTCTTCGGAACGGCGCCGCGGCGCGGAACGACCTGGGCGCCCAGCCCTGCGCGCAACGTGCCGTTGACGGCGTCCTTGAATGGAATCCCAAGCTCGCGCGCCCGGCGCTTGAGCAGGCCGGCGAGATCGTCGTCGATGGTGAGCGTCGCTCGCATAAGCGGCATGCTGGGAATCGCGCTAAATGATGTCAAGACATCAATTCCGGAGACATCACATTGCGATCCTCCGGCAAAAGCGGGGCACATAATACGCTGCCGGGAGCAATATTCCCCACCTGCTTCGGAGCAGGCCGGGTTGACCGTCGGTGTACATCGCTTAACCTGTCATTGCGTTCCCATGCGCGCCACGTCTGTCGTTCCCGCGTCTCGACTTCGTGGCGCGCGAGCCAGCTGTCCGATTCCCAGGAGGATTCATGAAGCCCGTTTTCGTGTTGCCGAGCGCTCTCGCACTGATGGCTGCAGTCTGCGCGCCGATCCCCGCGCCGGCGCAGAATGTGCTGACCAATCCCACCGTGCGCTACGATTCGCGGCATGACGTTTCGGCGCCGTTGCGCGACATGGAGCGAACGGCGCGGCCTTCTCCGCAAGGTTCGCGCGAAATGCCGGAACCCGGACACCGCTGGCAGCTTCCGAAAGGGCCGCCCGGCGCGGACCCGGTGGTGCAGCAATCCTATCTGCCGGCAATCCACACGGCCACGGTGCTGGCGTTCGACGCCGTGCGCGAAGACGAGCAGAATGCGCAGGTCCCCGACACCAATGGCGCGGTGGGCGCGACGCAGTTCGTCGAAATCACCAATTTCGACTACGCGGTTTACGACAAGACCGGCAACGTCATTCTCGGTCCCACCAACACGAACACCATCTTCTCGGGTTTCGGCGGCCTGTGTGAAAACACCAACCCCGGCGATCCGGTGGTGGTGTGGGACAAGCTCGCCAACCGCTGGCTGGTGTCCTATCTGAATTATTCGGGCAACTACGCGCTGTGCATTGCCGTGTCGACCGGCGCCGACGCGACGGGCAGCTATAACCGCTACGAATACGACTACGGCAGCACGCTGCCGGACTATCCCAAATATGCCGTCTGGCCCGATGCCTATTACAGCAACTCGAACTTCAACGGCGGCGCGGCGCAACCCTGCGCCTACGATCGCACTGCCATGCTCGCGGGCGGCACGGCAGCGGCGGTCTGCTTCTCACCGCGCGATGTGTTCAGCCTTCTGCCGTCGGACCTCGACGGCGCCACAGCGCCGCCAGCCGGCGCGCCGAACCACTATCTGCAAATGGGCAACAGCACCAATCAACTGCAGGAATTCGATTTCCACGTGGATTTCGTTCACACCAACAAATCCACCTTCTCCGGACCCAACACCATCACCGTGCCGAACTTCGCCGAAGCATGCGGCGGCTTCAACGATTGCATTCCCCAGCCCGCGGGCGCCGAGCTCGTCGAAGATCTGGGCGACCGTCTGATGTTCCGGCTCGCCTATCGCAATTTCGGCGATCACGAAGCGATGGTGGTGGCGCAAAATGTAACGCCGGGCTCAGGCTCCAGCGCCCAGTCGGCCATGCGCTGGTACGAACTGCGGGCCACGCCCGCCGGCAGCGCATTTTCGCTCTATCAGTCGGGCACCTATCAGAACAAGACAAACAGCCTGTGGATGGGAAGCGCGGCCATGGACAAGAAGGGCAACATGGCGCTCGGGATGAGCGTTTCGGGCGACAAGAAGGATCCCGGCATCTGGTACACCGGACGGCGCGCAAGCGATCCGCTGGGGCAACTGGAAAAGCCGACGGTCGCGGCGAAAGGCAGTGCGGTGGAAACCGGCGACACCCAGCGCTGGGGCGACTATTCCAGCATGAGCATCGATCCCGCCGACGACTGCACGCTGTGGTACAGCCAGATGTACTACAACAAGGCCTATGGCGGCAAAGTCAGCGGCGACTGGGACACGCGCATCGTCGCACTGAAGTTCGACAACTGCCGGTAGGGGGCTGTTTCTTCATAGGGTTCCGGTGACAGTTTACGGATTGACCGGTTCCCGAATCGCGTGCAGGCTGGGGCATGGCCCGACTCGCACGCGTAGTTCTTCCCGGTCTGCCGCACTTTGTTTCCCAGCGCGGCAGTGGCGGCGCGCGCGTGTTTTTCGGCGACGACGACTATGCCCTTTACCGCGACCTGCTCGCCGAGCAATGCGAAGCGGCGGACGTCCGTATCTGGGCGTGGTGCTTGCTGCCGAGCCAGGTGCATCTCATACTCGTGCCGCGGGATCCG
>Ga0302325_10028828_pt1 | contig 11481 bp, 9 predicted proteins | sample Palsa_T0_2_FD_201948 | JGI IMG/M metagenome (GOLD analysis project Ga0302325, IMG submission 201948) | Peat permafrost microbial communities from Stordalen Mire near Abisko, Sweden - Palsa_T0_2 | ecosystem: Environmental > Terrestrial > Soil > Palsa > Peat permafrost | place: Sweden: Abisko... | reverse complement strand
TCGCGCCCGGTCATCTCCCCCGTTTCGTAGCGCAAACACCACATCGACTTTTTGAAATGAACCCCGGCGACATGGGCGGCCTCGGAAACTAGGGGTCAGGCGACATTTCTTGACAGGAATCTGGAAACTAGGGGTCAGGCGACATTTCTTGACAGGAATCCGGCTCTTCAAGATCCGTTGCGAATGCCACGGAGCCTCCGAATCGAGTACGCCGGCGCCCTTTACCACGTCATGGCCCGAGGCAATCGCCGCGAGCGCATTTACCGCGATGACGACGACCGCGGCTTCTTCCAGAGGCCAATCTGGTGGCGGGGATGAAGTGGCTCCGAACACCTATACCCGCTGCTTTAACACCCGGCAGCGTCCGCCCGGCAAGCGGATTGACCCGTTTGGGGTTTCGCATTAAAATACAAAGCTGTATGAGCGTTGCCGAAATCGTGAAAGAAGTGCCCAACCTTTCGCTCGATGAGATGAAAGAGGTTGCCCGCGCCTTGCGCGAGGCAATGGAGGATGCCGACGACCTGCCGGACGTGCTGGCGGTTCTCAGCAATCCCGGCAAACCCATCCCGATGGCTGAAATCATGGAAAAATACGGCCTTTGAAATTGCCGGTCGCATTTGATCCAGAATCGTGCGGGTTACGATCGCCTTGCGGACTGAAAACGGAGGCAGTAAGCTTGTGAGCGATGAAACTGCGGCTCGATCTTCTGGAGCACCTGAAGGACGAGGACATTCTGGAGGAGGTTCTGGCGAACAATCACCGCTACAAGCCCGAGCCGCTTTTATCAAAAACCGGAGTTGGGAGTCTGTCGTCGGCTTCAACCGAGGAGCGTGCGCAAGAGGCGGCGCGCAGCGAAGAAGTAACCTTCCTGGAATTTCTGGATTTCCTCAAGGCGTTCCATCGGCGTGCGCCGTTCCTGTTTTTTAACGGCAATACGTTTACCGATGTAGCGCGGCAGGCAAGCGCCGCGATTTTTGCCGAAGTGCCGACATTCGGGGCTTAGTGCATCACGCAAAGGCGCAAAGGCGCAAAGTGGAGGGGGAATAGTGCCGCGAAACTCGCTTAAAAGACGGGCCTTCCTGCCTGGAAGAGCCGAAGCTTTTTCATCTTTGCGCCTTTGCGCCTTTGCGTGAGGCTCTCTTTATCCCAAATTCTCCTTAACTTGGTGCCATTCCTCCCTGTCCCAAATGCCTCCCGCCCAGCCTCCCCCAGCTTCGCAACCGGCTCCCAGACAGGCGGAGTTTGGGTGGCCGGGGGGGGATCGGCCGGGGGAATTGCGCTTCGAGCACGAGGTCGAAGCGGAGTTGCGCGCGGCGCTGGCGGCGGTGTTGGAGAGGGAAATCGGAGGGTTTGCCGGGATTCGGGCGCTGACCCCGCCGGACGGGGCGATTGGGCGCTACGCGGTGACGGGAGCAGATGGGCGGGAGTGGTTCGTGCGGGTGAGCGCGCGCTGGGGCGAGCCGGAGCTCGAGCAGGCGATCACAGGGTATTTGCGCGAACGCGGGCTGGCGGTGAATCACCTGGTGGCGGCGGGGCTGCGGCTGGAGTGGCGCGGGGATTGGCTGCGGGTGGATGTGCGGGAGCGGGTGCGCGGGCGGCACTTTGATGGGTCGCTTGAGGATTTGCGGGCGCTGGCGCGAACGCTGGCGGATTGCCATGCGATGCTGCGGACGTTTCCTGAAGCAGCCCGCGCGCGGGAACTGGCGGCGCGGCGATTCGCGCGCGTGGACGAGACGCGGCTACGGATGATGGAGGAGCTGGACCGTGGAAATTCCGATTTTTTTTGCCAGGACGCATCATGGGCGCGGGTGCACGCGCAATGGCTGGCGGGGCTGGTCGAGGGCTTTCAGGCGCGGTGCGATCTGCTGCCGGGGAGCCAATGTCTGCATGGGCAGATCCATCAGGCCAATGTGTTGTATGCGCCGGGGCCGGTGCTGGTGGATTGGGAGGAGGCGGTGCATACCTATGCGCCGGTCCAATGGGACCTGGCGTATTTCGTGCAGCGCTTTTGCCTGCATGACGGCCCGCCGCACCCGGTGGCGCGGGCGCGGATCGAGGCGGTGCGCGAGGCCTATGGGGCGCCGCTGGGCGATTTATGCGGAATGATGCGGCACGTGGCGTGGCTCTCGGCGGTGATTCTGGTGGGCTATCGCCAGGCGGGCATCGAGAGCCCGCTGGGAGAATACGGGAAATTTGTGCGGCTCGAGGAACAGGCTCGCGGGATGCGCGGGCTTTTGGAAGAATTCGCGACGTGAGTTTCCTCGATGCGCTGTTCGGGCGGAAGGCGGACCTGGAGCCCGCGGCGAAGAAGCCAAACCGGTTTCGCGCGGACGCCGAGGCGTTTGCGGCGCGGTGCGGATGGTGGCGGGAACTGGTGGAGGAGAATGGGGCCCATGAGGCCTATAAGGCCCATGCGGGGGTGGTGGTGAGCCCGTGGATTTCGACGCCCGTGCCGTTTTTCTCGTTGGAATGCGCGCTGGCGCTGCGGCGGGCGGGGCTGAAGGCGAGCGTGATCTGGGACAGTATCGAAATCGTGGGAAATGTGCCGGACAAGAAGCACATCGAGGTGATCTCCGGGGTGTTCCCGGAATTGCCGCGAGGGATCGAGGTGGTGGATGTGTCGCGGGCAGCGACGCGGACGAGCGAGCGGGATGGGGAGCCGGCCCGGCGAATCGTGTACGAGAATGCGGTGCGTAACGTGCGCGGGGAGATGAATGTGGCGGATTTTTTCGCGGCGCATCCGGAGGCGGAGGCGGATACGCGGGCGCATTTTGCGCGGATCCGGGAGACGCTTGCGACGGGCGGGTTTGACTGGCTGCTGGTTCCAGGCGGGATCTTCGGGGTGAGCGCGGTGTACCTGGAGATGGCCCGGGAACTGGGGCTGCGGTTCTCGACGTTCGATAGCGGGCCGGGGCGGTTGCGGCTGGCGCACGAGGGCGTTGCGGGGCACCTGGCGGATTTGCCGCGGGCGTTCGAGATCGTGAACGGCGAGATGGACCAGGAGCGGAAGGAGCGCGGGAGGGAACTGGGGCGCGAGGAGCTCTCAAGGCGGACGCAGGGCGCGGATGACCGGGGATTCCAGGTGGCCGCCGCTACCGGGGCGACGGAAAGGTGCGACGTGCTGATCCCGATGAACATCCGGTGGGACTCGGCGGCGCTCGGGCGGCAGCGGCTCTTTGCCTCGGTCGAGGAGAATATCGCGGCGGTGCTGGAGTGGGCGGCCCGGAAGCCGGGGGTGACATTCTGCATCCGCCAGCACCCGAGCGAGCGGCGGGACCACCTGCGCGGCAGTGACAATTGGGAAGGGCTGGTGGCGCGCTTCGGGCATATGGGGGAACGGGTGCGGTGGATCGGGGCGGCGGACGCGGTGAGCACGTATGACCTCATCCGCGCGGCGAAGGTGGTGCTGCCGCATACGTCCACCGTGGGCATCGAGGCGGCGATGATGGGCAGGCCGGTCGTGCTCGCGACGCGGGTGTATTACGACGGCTTTTCCTTTGTCTGGAATCCGGGGACGCGGGAGGAATTTTTTGCGCTGCTGGAGAAGGCGCTCGGCGGCGAGCTCGCGGTGAGCGAGGCGGCGAAAGCGGAGGCGGCGCTGGCGTACTTCATGACGCAGCAATGCGCGGTGATGCGGACGCGTTTCACGCCGCAGAATGAAGATTACACGCGATGGATGGAGACGCCGCCCGAGGCGCTGTGGCAGGAGCCGGAGGCGCACGATTTTCTCACGGCGCTTTGCACCCGCGAGCCGCTGGCGGCCATCCGGGCGCGGCGAGTATTGAGTAAGCAGTAAGAAGGGGTCGGTGAGCGCATCTCAGCAGAGCCGCAACCCCTTTACTTCCCCGAAATGCGCGTCTGAGCTGCATAAGTCCAGGTCATGTTGAAGAGCGAGCGCGGCAATCCACAGGTCGTTTGTCGGGATTGCGGCGCCCTTATTCCGGAGATCGACAAAAATGCTTGCGTAGTGCCCGGTAGTGGCCTCGTCGGGGTGAAGGATGGAAACGCGCGGGCTTGCGAGGAACTGCCGCAAGGAGACGAGATTTTCCGCTTCCCGGCTGCCAGCTGCGAAGCCAGCGCGCAATTCGCCCAGCACGATGAGCGGCAGATGGATACGCTCCGCCCGGCGGACGACACCGACCCGCGAAGGCACGCCGCGAAGAAAGTCGCTATAAGCGTTCGCGTCGAGCGCGACAATCATTTCCACCTTGCCTACGGGACTTCGAGCTGATGGCCGCTTCGCCGCAGGCATTCTTCCAGCGGTGCTTGAGCACGGCCATGGGCCGTTTATTTTTCCTCAAACGCCACCAGATGTCTGTGATCCCCAGGGATTGCTGCCATTATTGGCAAATATAGTTGATATGGGCACTGCGTTAATCTACGCATTCTGGCAACACCCCTACCCCCGGAGGGCAAATTGGCATCTTTGGGTCGCAGAGTGGGCACTCAGAAAGGACCCCTTATGAAGACTCACCTGTTCCTCCTCACAGCGGCAGCCGCGCTGCTCGGGTTTACCAGCCACTCCGCCCTCGCGCTCACCGTGCCCGTGGCGCAGGATGCCTCCTCCGGCAAGACCGGCCTGCTCACCTCCAAGGCCGGCAAGGCGACCACCTTGTCCGTGACCGAGAATGAAACCACGCTGTTGGAGTTCGATCTCTCGAACCTGGACGTGGTTCCCTCGGCCATCGATCCCACTAACATCAAAAGCGTCATCCTCGAGCTCTATGTCATTAGCGCGAAATCGGCCGGCGATCTGACCGTGCATTCGGTCACCATGCCATGGAGCGAGAGCTTCGCGGCAAAGACCGAACCGCTGCCGGCCATCGATCCCACCGTGCTCGCGACGATCCCCGCGGCGGCATTGCCGGCCCCCAACAAAGGGTATGTGAGCGTGGATATCACCGGCCCGGTGGTGGCGGCGTTGCAGTCGGGATCGAACCTGAGCATTGCCATCGAGACAGCGACCCCTGGGGCAAAAGTCCTGCTCGGGAGCAAGGACGGCCCGGCCGCCGGGTATGGCGCCGCGCTCGACATCGAGGCCGGACTGGCCGGCACGGCGGGACCCGTTGGCCCCACTGGGCCAGCCAACAGCCTGACCATTGGCACGGTAACCAGCGGGACAGTTCCGGCCATCACGCTGACGGGCAGCTCACCCAACCAGATTCTTAACATCACCGTTGCCCAAGGTCCCAAAGGCGGCACGGGCGCCACCGGCCCGACAGGAACCATGGGCTCGACAGGCCCAGGAGGACCCGCTGGAGCTACGGGCGCCACCGGCCAGGCAGGAGCTGTGGGAGCCACGGGCGCCACCGGCCTGACAGGAACCATGGGCGCCACCGGCCCGGCAGGGGCCGTGGGAGCAACAGGCTCGGCAGGAACCGCTGGAGCGACGGGCGCCACCGGGCCGACAGGCGCCGCGGGAGCGACGGGATCGGCGGCAGCCACTGCTCCGCCCGGCATGGTGCTCATTCCGGCGGGGGCGTTCACGATGGGAAACGTGGTCGGTTCCGGTTCAGACGCCGATATCACCGACGCAGCCCCCGTCAGCGTGACAGTGTCAGCGTTCTACATGGACGCGAACCTGGTGAGCTTGAGTCAATGGCAGTCGGTATATTACTGGGCGACGGGCAACGGCTTTACTTTCGATGATGCCGGTACTGGCAAGGCGCCGAATCAACCAGTGCAGACGGTGAACTGGTATGACTGCGTGAAGTGGTGCAATGCGCGCTCGGAGCAGGCGGGGCTGACGCCGGTGTATTACACACAAGTGAGCACCTTCAAGTTCGCGTATCAAGAGGGGGATGTGGATAGCCTGATCGTGGATGCGGCAGCGAACGGGTACCGGTTGCCGACGGAGGCGGAGTGGGAGAAGGCGGCGCGCGGAGGGCTGAGCGGGCAACGGTTTCCATGGGGCAACACCATCACTGAAAATCTGGCGAACTACGACGGCGAGACCACCCTTAGCTATGATCTGGGACCGAATGGCTATAACGCGCTTGGAAGCGTAGGAGGAACCATCCCGGCGACGACTCCTGTCGGAACATTTGCGGCCAACGGTTATGGGCTCTTCGACATGGCCGGGAATGTTATTGAGTGGTGTTGGGATTGGTATGGAACGCCCTATGGTCAACCAACGACTACTAATCCAACAGGGCCGGCAACGGGCTCCGGCCGCGTGTTCCGCGGCGGCTACTCCACCGGCTTCGCCGTCTTCGCGCGTTGCGCCTCTCGGGGCGACGGCCCCACGTCCGATGCCAACGACGCCATTGGCTTCCGGTCTGTCATGTCCGCAAATCCATGAGCAGAGCAGCGGGCGGAGAGGCCGCGGAGACAACCAACCTCCTCTGAAGAAGGATGGAATTTTTGACAGGATGGACAGGATTCACAGGATGACCGCTGAGACGATTCCCCTCTGCATCCTGTCAATCCTGTTCATCCTGTCCAACCTCCTCCGGACTCTTAAATTTCCGTAACACATACCGGTTGCCTTTCTCCTCACACTCAATCTTACTAAATATCTATGCCTGGATGGGAAGACCTCGAAAACCTCATTAAACATGAATTCATCGAATCGAAGGAGGAGGGCAAGTGTCCCGATGCCCTAGCCAGTCTGGAACACGAATTTGCGGCCATTGGCAATGATAGCGCCAGGCTGACCGCCCTCCATAAGCGCCTCCTGGCTGCGCCCATGCGGAAAGACTTTCCCTTCCGGGAACCGAGCGACCTGGAAACCATTCGTGCCTTGCGCCCATCCGATCGCCCCGGCCTTTCCACCGCCTTTGACGACGATGAACTCGCCGACAAGATGCATGGAGCCTGGCTGGGGCGCTGCGCGGGTTGCGCCCTGGGCAAGCCGGTTGAGACCATTGGAATAATGTCCGATAAGGCGCCTGCATGGCGGGCGCTCAAGCGCTATCTTACCGCAATCAGCCCGGACGAATGGCCGTTGCGCGACTATTTCCCGCGCCATTCCCCCGCCGAATCGGAGATGCCGGCGATATCCAGCGAACCATCCACCCGTGAGCATATCGCGTTCATGGAGACGGACGACGATATTCGCTACACCGTGCTCGGCCAGGTGCTGCTGCGGCAATATGGAGCCGCTTTCACCACGGCGGATTTGGCGGGTCTCTGGTTTGCGCGGCTGCCTTACAGGTCGGTCTGTACCGCCGAAACCCAGGCCTACCGGAATCTGGTCCTGGAAGCTGTATTCCACCCGGTTCCGCCAGCGCCCTATTTCCGTGATAATTGGGATTGGGTGGCAACCCATCTGAATCCATACCGCGAATGGATCGGGGCGCAAATCCGCGCCGACAGCTACGGCTATGCCGCTCCCGGCCGGCCGGAACTCGCCGCCGAGCTTGCGTGGCGCGACGCCCGGTTAAGCCACGTGAAGAACGGCATCTATGGCTCCATGTTCTGCGCCGCAATGATCGCCGCCTCTTTCGCCACCAATGACGTGCGCACGATCATCGAGGCGGGATTGGGCGAAATACCGGCGACGTCGCGGCTCTGCCATGATATGCGCAACGTCATTGCGATCTGCGATCGACACGGTTGCGACTTTGCGAAGTTCGAGACGATATTTGAGGAGGTTTACGCTCTGTTCGAGCCCTATTCGAAAATCCATACGATCAACAACGCCGGGTTGTGCGTCGTGGCGCTGCTGCTCAGTGGCGGCGATTTTCACAAGGCCATCACTACGGCCGTAATGGGCGGGTGGGATACCGATTGCAACGGCGCCACCGTGGGATCGATCGTCGGAGCCATCACAGGCGCCAGGCTTGCGCCCTCCCATTGGACGGCCCGGCTCAATGATACGCTTAACTCCGAAATCATCGGCTACCATCCCATCGCGATTTCCGAGTGCTCCCGCCGCGGCGTGGCGATTGCCCGGAAGATTGCCTCATAAGTCGCATATCCAACTTATCGGCAGCCCCGGCGGATGAACCAAGTTGCCAGTAACTCACAATTAATGGATAACCCGCGTATCCTCGTCGTCGGCAGTTCCAACATCGACATGATCGTCAAATTGGACCGCATCCCGCGGCCCGGAGAAACGATCCTCGGCGGTGAATTTGTCACCGCCGCCGGCGGCAAGGGCGCCAATCAAGCGGTAAGTGCCGCGAGGGCCGGAGGCAGCGTCACCTTCATCGCCCGCGTGGGCAGCGACATGTTTGGCGACCAGGCCATTGCCGGATTCCTCGCCGAAGGCATCAACGTGGACCACCTCGTTCGCGACCCGGCCAGTCCCACCGGCGTGGCGCTTATCTTCGTCGGCGGAGACGGCGAGAACAGCATCGGCGTTGCCACCGGAGCCAATGGAAATCTATCATCGATTGACATATTGAATGCGCGGGAAGCATTTGCCGGGGCAGGCATCCTAATGATGCAACTGGAGACGCCGCTTGAAACCCTCCAGACAGCCGCCGATCTGGCTCTCGACGCCGGCCTGCGCGTAATCCTGAACCCCGCCCCGGCCCCCCCCCCCCCCCCCCCCGCCACCCCGCGGGGGGGCGGCGCCCGCCCCCTGCCGGACAGCCTGCTGCGGCACGTCTCCATCCTTACCCCCAATGAAACCGAAGCGGAATCGCTCACCGGCATCAAAGTGGACAGCCCCGCCGCCGCCGCGGAAGCCGCCGGCCAGTTGATGGCCCGGGGCGTTCAAACCGTCATTGTTACAATGGGCATCCGGGGCGCGTTCGTGGCCGATGCCGCCACCCGTCAATTGGTATCCGCCTTCAAAGTGGACGCCGTGGACACCACCGCTGCCGGAGACACCTTCAATGGCGCCCTCGCCGTCGCCCTCGCCGAAGGGCAGCCGCTGGATCAAGCCGTGCGTTTCGCCAATGCCGCCGCTGCAATCTCAGTCACCCGCATCGGGGCGCAACCCTCGGTGCCGAAACGCCGGGAGATCGAGCAGTTTCTTGCAACCCATTGACCCTGGCTTAATCAGCAAAACGCTTCCTTCCGCGGCCATCCCGCAGAAAATTTTAAAAAAACCTAAGTTTCCTGCGGAAAGTGATTCGACAACTGCATCCGCCGCGCTAGTTTTTCCGCATGGGTTCCCCGCGCATCCAGCCCTTCATCCCGCGCTGGACCACCGGCCGCCGGTCCGTGGTGACGCTGCTCATTGTCGTGAGCGCCATGGCCTTCATTGCCCAGACCTTTGCCGAGATGACCTCTCCCGGCTTCACCCTCCAGTGGCTCTGCCTGAGCATGGCCGGGATCGAGAAGGGCTGTATCTGGCAGTTGTTCACCTATCTCTTCATCCATGGCACCCCCGGCGGCTGGCCCGTCATCGGCGTGGTCCATCTCTTTATTAATATGATGACCCTCTACTTCGTGGGACGCGAAGTCGAGGCCATCGCCGGACCGCGGCATCTGCTTGGCATGTACTTCCTGGGCGGCATCGTGGGCGGCCTGGGCCAGATCGCCGCCTTTCCGAACGCTCCCGGGGTGACCGGCGCCTCCGCAGGCGTCTGCGCCGTGCTCATCGCCTTTACCACCATTCTTCCCGAGTTCGAGGTCACGCTTCTCCTCTTCTTTGTCGTTCCGGTGCGCATCCGGGCGAAATACGTCGGCTGGCTGGTCGTCGGCGGCGCCGGCGCCATGGCCGCCTTCCATTGGATGCCCAGCGTCGCCCACGTGGCGCACCTCGGCGGCTGCCTGGTCGGCTGGATTTACGCCCGGCAGCTTGGGTTCGGCAATCCCTGGTGGATTCAGCGCCGCATGGTCGAGCGCCGCCAGCGCGAGGAGCGCCTGGCCCGCATGAGTCCCGACCAGTACATGACCGAGGAGATAGACCCCGTTCTCGACAAGATTTCCCGCGAGGGCATCCGCTCCCTGAACCGCCGCGAGCGCCGCATCCTCGAACGCGGACGCGAAAAGATCTCCCAGAAAGACACGCGCATCTCCGTCCGGTGAGCTGGATCGCCCGCGTCGCGGCCGGCGCCCTCGAGCCGGAGCGCGTCCAGACCGCCCTCGCCCGCATCGCGGAGGCATGGCCCGCGGATTATCCAGCCCTCGAGTCGCTCCTGGCCGCCTTCCCTGCCGGGCCGCGCGCGTTGCCCGATCTGCTCGCCCTCTCCCCGGTCTCCGCGGAGAAGATCATCCGCGACCCCGCCGCCCTCCTCTGGCTCAGCCAGCCCGAGATTTGCGCGAGCGAGCGCGGCCCGCGCCGCATCGAGCACGACCTGGCCCTCGAGCGCCCCGCCGGCTTCGACCCGCAATTCCGCGCCCTGCGCCACCTCAAGAATCGCGAGATGCTCCGCATTGCCCTGCGCGACGTCGCCCGTCTTTCCTCCCTCGAACAGACCACCTACGAGATCGCCTGCGTCGCCCGGCTTTGCGTGCGCGAGGTCTGCGATGGCTGGCTCGCGGAGATCAGCCGCCGCTGGGGCGGCCCCGGGACCGGCTTCTGCGTCATCGGCATGGGCAAGCTCGGCGGCGGGGAGCTGAACTACTCCTCGGACATCGACGTCATTTTCCTCTATGGCGAGGAAGGCTCGCTCAATCCGGGCTTCACCTACCACGAGTTCTTCACCCGCCTCGCGGAAAAGATCACTGCCTCCTTCGCCGCGGCCAGCCCGGATGGCGCCCTCTTTCGGATCGATATCCGCCTCCGGCCCGAGGGCGGTTCCGGCCCGCTGGTCCGCTCGCTGGCGAGCATGGAAAATTACTACGCCGGCTTCGGCGAGACCTGGGAGCGCATGGCCCTCGGCAAGGCCCGCGCCGTCGCCGGCAGCGAGGAGCTTTTCTACGAGTTTTCCCATCGCCTCCAGCCCTTTATTTATCCCCGGTCGCTTTCCCCGGATGTCCTCGACGAGATCGCTTCCATCAAGCGCCGCATCGAGCGGGACATCGTCGGCGAGGCCGGCCTTACCCGCAACGTCAAGCTCGGCCGCGGCGGCATCCGCGAGATCGAGTTTGTCGCCCAGGCCCTCCAGCTCATCCACGGCGCCCGCCACGCCTTCCTCCAGGAGCGCAATACGCTCAAGGCCCTGCGCGCCCTCCGGCAGCTCGATTTCGTCGATACCCACGACATGGAAGCGCTTACCGCCGCCTACCGCTTCCTGCGCGACATCGAGCACCGCCTCCAGATCGAGCAGGAAAAACAGGCCCACACCCTGCCCGAGCCCGGCCCGGCGCGCATCGCGCTGGCCCGCGGCCTCGGCTTCCCGGATGAGCCCGCCTTCGATGCCGCCCTCCTCGGGCACACCTCCGCCGTGCGCGCCATTTTCGACAAGTTTCTCCACGGGGGCGGCCCGGATCGCCCCGCCACGATGCGCGACCTCGCCTTCTTCCAGGACGCTGCCGCCGCGGAAAAAGAACTCGGAGAGCTGGGGCGCCCGGGGTCCGCCGGCCACGTCTCGCCGCGCACGCGCGGGCTCTATGCGAAGCTGGAGCCGCTGCTCCTTGCCGGCCTGCGCGGCCTCGCGGAGCCCGATCCCGCCCTTCACCGCTTCGTCCGTTTCGTCG
>Ga0302325_10028825_pt1 | contig 11481 bp, 8 predicted proteins | sample Palsa_T0_2_FD_201948 | JGI IMG/M metagenome (GOLD analysis project Ga0302325, IMG submission 201948) | Peat permafrost microbial communities from Stordalen Mire near Abisko, Sweden - Palsa_T0_2 | ecosystem: Environmental > Terrestrial > Soil > Palsa > Peat permafrost | place: Sweden: Abisko... | reverse complement strand
CCGCTGCGAGGCGGTCGGTATGGCCAGGAGCACACGCTCAATGTCGTGGTTGCGGATGAGATCCGGCAGCGCGTCGCGGCTGAACACCTTGATGCCGTTGATGCGGCTGCCGTGCAAGGAGCGTTTGTCGTCGATGAAGGCAACGGGTGAAAAATCCGGTCCGCCGAGGAGCGCCGAGGAGAGCCGCGCGCCGGATTCCCCCGCGCCATAGATGGCCACCCGCTTGGCCGCGCCGCCGTTGCGCTTGTAGTAGACCATGTAGCGGATGATGAAGCGGCTGCTCGCAAGGTACACAAGAGCGAGCGCCGCATAGATCGCCAGCACCGACAGCGGCACGTGCTCGGAGCGCGCGATCCGGTCGTAGCCCTCGAGCGCCACCACCGACACGGCGACCCCCGCCACGACCGTGGCCATGGCGTGCAGGCCCATGAATCGGATGATCGCCCGGTAGAGCCCGAGGACGGCGAAAATGACGAGCGCCGAGACGGTAGCAACGAGGAACAGGTCCCCGTACCGACTCATGTCAAAAGTCAGACGGTCGAATTTGAGAATCAGAGCCGCCCACAGCGCGAGCGGCAACATGACGGCATCCGTTCCCGCCATGACGAGCCGCTTGGCTCGTCGCGGGAGCGCCAGAATCGCGTTGGTGATTGTGGCAACCCCCAGATCCGCAGGCTCGCTAATGTAGGAGTGCGTTTTTTCCATGCCCCCTACGCTTCCTCGGTCGCTTGTTCGCACGCCTGACTTGCCTCAAATCCTAAGTCGCGAGCTTAAGTGTTATTGCGCGGGGCGAAAGTGTACAAGATTCAACGTACTTCTACGACAAGCTGCGTCAACGTTTAAGGCAGTGGATCGTTCCACGCATGCTTATCAAGTGTGTTGCGTAGCAAGCTTTCCTCCCGGGAACGCATGAGGGGGCATGGCGGTTGACGGCAGGTCGGCTGCTACGGTGAGCCCAGTGCAGCCGATCCCGCACATGGAGTCGGCTGGAGGGATAGATGCAAACGGACTCGCGTTTTGGACCAAGTCTCATTGAACGCCACGGTTGAGCCTCTGGTCTACCGTCTGCAGCTGGCTGGGAGCGCTCGCAACCGGAGCCATCTCCTCTATGGGTCGCGCTGCGCACCCCGCTTGGATGAGGCCATGCCCGGCCCACGCCCCGCGGTTCCGGCACAAGCGCCCAGTGTGGATTCTGGGCCAGGGGCCGTGGCCGGAATCGCGAAGTCCCGGGTCCGGGTGCGTTCATGAAGAACCCCGGGCGACGGGAATTCCTGCGCCAGTCGGCCGGCCGGCGTGCTGGGTGCCGCCAGTGCCATGAGTCTCCGTCACCGGTCATCCGCCGGGCGCGCGCCGCCGAAGCGAAGGTCAAGACCGGGACGATTCAGGATGTCAGGCACATCGTGATCCTGATGCAGGAGAACCGCTCCTCGGAGCACTATTTCGGCATCCTGCACGGCGTACGCGACCGTGTATGCTTCTCGCTCCCGGAGGAAGCATTTTGGAATTCACTATTCTCAGCCACGCCGGTCTGTGCGTGGAGCATAACGGCGTCCGCGTAGTTTCTGACCCCTGGCTGATCGGCTCCTGCTACTGGCGCAGCTGGTGGAATTTCCCCGAGCCGCCCGCCGCACTCATCGCCGATCTCAAGCCCGACTACATCTACCTCACGCACCTGCATTGGGATCACTTTCACGGCGCGTCCCTCAAGAAGCTCTTTGCCCCCACAACGCCCATCCTCGTGCCCAAGGTGCAAACCACGCGCATGCTCGATGATCTGCGCTGGCTTGGCTTCGACAACATCACCGAGGTGCCGCACGGCACTTCGGTCGCGCTCGGTGAGGGTTTCACGCTTTACTCCTACCAGTTCAATTTCCTGAGCGTGGACAGCGCCATGGTGCTCACGGGCGGCGGCCGCACCATCCTCAACAGCAACGACTGCAAACTCTTCGGCTGGCCCCTGCGGCAGATCACCCACGCCTTCCCGAAGATCGATTTTGTACTGCGCAGCCACTCGAGCGCCCGAGCCATCCCGTATTGCATCGAAGGCTACCGGGAGATGTTTCCGGACATGCGCACGCAGCAGAACTACATCGAAGAGTTCAGCCGTTTTGCACTGCACATCGGGGCGCGCTACGCCATCCCCTTCGCGAGCAACCATTGTTTCCTGCATCGCGAGACCTTGTGCTTCAACGACACCGCGGTCGTGCCCGACGACGTACGAGCCTATTACCAGCGCCTGGCGCAGCGCTCGCACATCGACAGCGAGTGCGTGGTGATGGCACCGGGGAGCAGCTGGAGTGACAGCACGGGATTTCGCCTGGTGCCGTTCGATTATTCAAGGCGCGAGGAGTGCATTCAGCTGATGCGCGAAGGGCACAACGATGCGCTCGTCTCCCAATATGCGAAGGAGGACGTCACCATCGCGGACTACGCCGCCTTCCGCAGCTATTTCCTGGGAATGATCCACGCCATTCCCGCGCTCGTCAGGCGATGGCTCAAGCTCGCCATCATCTTCCGCACCCAGGATCCGCTCGGTGTGCACAACTGGGTCGTGGACTTTGCGCACGCGACAGTCGAGGAGACGAGCGCGCTCGGTGAGGGGCCGCTCATCGAGGTGGCCGCACTGGTTCTGAACGACTGCACCAACGTGCGCATGTTCTCGGTGTGGACGGCGTCAAAGAGGCTGCGGATCCACCTGCCGACCCGCGAGCACTTAAGGTCTCTCGGCGTCTTCTTCCTGCTCCTCGACCTCTATGAGCTCGAAGTCCTGCCGCTGCGGAAAAATTTCACCTGGCGCGCCATCACGGTCCGGCTGCGGCGCTGGCGCGAGATCATTGAGATGGGACGCATGTTTGTGAGGCACGTGGTGCTGCGTCGGCCCATTGACATCGCGGGCCTCTACTCGCTGCCCGCGACACAACATCCTTAAGTCCGCGCGCGTTGCACGCGCAAGCGCCGCGCAGTTTCAGATTTGAGTCTCGCGGTCGGCTGCGACGCGCCGGCCCGCACCGACGAGCAGCAGCAGCACAACGAGCGGTGCGAGCGCTGCGAGCGCGGTCCACGCGGCGCGGCGCGGATGCGTGGCCGCGAACCAGGCGGCCGGCAGGAGCCAGAAGAGATTGACGCCCACGACCGCGAGCGTCGCGGAGCGATGGCTACTCCAGCGGCGGGCGAGCCACTGGTAGGCGTGACTGCGATGCGCCTGGTAGAGGCGCTCGCCGCGGGCGAGGCGGCGCATGAGCGTCACGAACGCATCGCAGAAGAATACGGCTCCCAAAATCAACCATACGGCAAGCGCGGCCGGATTCTCGCGCGTGGCGGCGAGCGCCAGCACGACGAGCACGTAGCCCAAGTACCCGCTGCCCACGTCTCCCATGAAGATCTTCGCCGGCGGCCAGTTCCACGCCAAGAAACCGCAGCACACCGCGCCAAAGGCGCCGCTCATGGCAGGCACTGCGGCCGATGAGCCCATCAGCGTCGCCAACCAAGCCCCGCCCCCGGCGATGAACACGGCCTCGGAGGATGCGATACCGTCGATACCGTCCATGAAGTTGAAGAGGTTGACGGTCCAGGCAATACCCAGCGCCCCTATCACATAGCCCGGCCAGCCGAATGACACGAGCTCATCGCCAAAGCGCAGGGGCGGCAGGCCTCCCAGCCATACGAGAGCCCAGAGCGCCGCGCCCAGATGCGCCGCGAGGCGGATGCGCGCCGAGAGTTGGCGCCGATCATCGAGGAAGCCGACGAAGGCCACGGCGACGCCGCCGCCGGTCAAGGCCAGAAAGAGCGGGAAGTCGAGCACTCCCCGTAAGAGGAGCACGACCGAGGCGGCAATGGTGACGAGCACGATCGCGACCCCGCCAGCCCGCGGCGTCGGCACGCGGTGCGAGCTGCGATCGTTCGGGACGTCGAGGACGCCGTGCGCAACGGCGAGCCTGCGCATTACTCCTGTGAGCACGAGTGCCAGCACGAGCGCCGCGACGGCAGTGAGCGCCGCATCAAGCGTCACGACGTGCGCCCCGCGGCGAGATACCAGGCGACCGTGCGCGCCAATGACTCATGCACCGTGACGGGTGGAGACCATCCAAGCTGCGCACGGGTCTGCGAGATATCGACCTGCAAGGAGCCGCACAATCTCGCAAGCTCGCCGCGGCGCCCGAGAAGCCCCGCGCATGCTTTAAGAAGCGTCACCGGCACGGAAGGCAACAGCACCTGCCGGCCCATGGCGCTGCCCAGGCGCCTGATGAGATCAGGCGTCGACAGATCCTCGCCGTCGGAAACCATCCAGGTGCGGCCCGGCGCCTGCGGGTGCTTGAGGACGAGCACCAGGAAGTCGCACAAGTTCCAGACACTGACGAGACTGCGTGCGTTCCGCACCGCTCCGAGCGGCAAGGGCCAGCCCCCGTGAACCCATTGCAGCAGTCGTAGAAAATTTGCCCGCACCCCGGGCCCATACACGAGCGGCGGGCGCAGGATGACCGCCTGCATGCCGCTCCCCTGGGAAGCCGCGGCGACATGCTGTTCCGCACGCCATTTGGATAGGCCGTAGTCATCCTGCGGCTGCGGTTCATCAGCCGGCGTATACGCGTGAGCGACCGTTTCCTCACCGTTGGCCTTGATGCTGCTGAGATACACAAGGCGCTGGACCTGCATCCGTGCCGCTGCATTCGCCAATCGCTCGGTACCGCGCTCATTCGTCTCGAAATACAGATTGGCTGGGCCCGTGCCGGGATGCAGCACATGGGAGCGCGCCGCCGCGTGAATGATGGCGTCGACGCCGTCAAGCGCCCGCGTCCAGTCGGTCGTCGAATTGATCTCACCGATGATGACTTTCTCGCCGATCGCGGCGGGAACAACCCTGTCCGTGCGCAGCGCGCCCCGAACCCGGTAGTCGGCACGCGCCAGCGCCTCGCACAGGAAGCTCCCGACGAAGCCGGTCGCGCCAGTGACCAGCACGCGGGTCATGGCATGCCGAGGGCGAGAGCAGCGAGCCCTAAGTATTCGTGCAGCGCAATCTCGGTATCGCGCATGCCGGCCGAGGTCGGCAGCCAGCGATGCAAAATCTTCCCCGGTGAGGCGCCCACGCGCTGTCCGGTCGGTGCCGGGATGGGATGTTGCCCGGCGCGCTGCATCAGCCGCACCGCGCGCGGCATGTGGTAGGCGGAGGTCACGAGCACGAAGGGTGCCCCATGGAGTAGCGCTGCGACCGCGCGCGCCTCGGCGGCGGTGTCGAGTGGCGAGCGCAGCAAGACGAGCGATGTTTCGGCGACACCCATCTGCCGCGCGAGCTCGGCGTAGCCGACCGCACCTGGTACGTAGCCGGATGGGGCACCGCCTGACACGACGAGCCGCACTCCGGGCATACGCTGCGCAAGCCGCAGGCCCTCAACGATGCGTACCAGGCCGTCCGCATCGAGCGCGGCGGTCACGGGGACGGAGTCGTGCGGCGTATAGCTGCTGCCGAGCACGACGATGGTATCAATATTCTGCAGCGGGGCATCCGCGGCGAGCGGCGGATACGCTCTTTCGAGCGGTGCCAGGAGCGCCTCGCCGACGCCGAGGAGGCTGCCGAGGTATAGGACCGCGACCGCGCTCCACGCAAGCCACGTGGCGCCGCGCCGCCTGCCACCCAAGCGGCACAGAGCCGCCGCCGCGCCCAGGAGGAGTGCGATCGTGAACGGCGCCGCAAGCGATCCGACAATATGCTTTAAAGTTGAGATCAACTGCGCGCCTGCGCGAGGTTAAGCATGTCATCGGCCATCGCACGCGCAATGTTCGCGCGCGCGTATTTGGCAACAAACTCCGGGCGCGGGCGATCCGTCAACTGCAACGAATCGAAGGCGATAAGAGCGGCGCCCACATCGCAGGGTGCGAATACCGCTGCGTTGCCGATCTCCTCGCGAACGAAACGCGCCGCATAGCCCGCGACTCCCGCAAGTATCGGTTTACCCACCGCGGCGTACTCGAAGAGTTTCGACGGCAGAACCTTCTCCAAGGCGGCGAGGTTGCCAAGATGCAGGAACAGCACATCGGCCGCGCGGTAGGCATCCAGGAGCTCGGCCCGCGATATGGGCAAGCGCAGCTCGACGTTATCGACGCCGCGGGCGGCGAGCGCACTCTGCAGCATCGCCCGCCTTCCCCCATCACCCACGACGACAAATCGCGCGCGCGCGCGCAGTGCGAGCGCAAGCGGCGGCAGAATCTCATGCAGCCCCTGCCCTTCTCCGATATTCCCCGCGTACAGAATCACCGTGCGTGCATCGCTGTCCGCGCGCGCGCGCGCGGGCGCTGCTGCCGTCAGGAATTCATCATCGATGCCGTTCGTGAACCAGGCGAGCGAGCTTGCGCCGTAGTGCTTGCGGAAGTAGCCCTCGAAGCCGCGGGACACGAGATTAATGCGATCCGCGCGCCGCATGGTCCAGGACTCCACGCGCGACAGCAGCGCCCGCGCCGGCCACGCGGCCGGCGCGGGCAGGATTTCATGGATGGTGTCGACGAACAGATCGCGGATGTCCAGATACAGCGGCGCATTCTTTTCACGGGCAATCCAGGCGCCGAGAGCCGCCGTCATCAGCCGTGATGACGTCGCGAACACGAGATCGTAGTCGCGGTGGGCGACGTACCTCATCGCTTCGCGTGCAAAGCGCACGAACGCCCGCGACTGCCCCAGCATGTCGCTGCGGTGTGACGGCAGCCGGATGCGCCGCACTTCAAGGCCATCCCCAGCGTCATATTCAGGCGCCGCGCGACTGAAGCTGTTGTAGCGATTGGGCAGCGTCGTCACGACGTCCACTTGACTGCCACGGGATATCCGCTCGCGCAATGCGTTGACGAGCGCGGTGGTGCGGAATGAGCCGGCGCACAGGTCCGGTTCATAGTAGAAGCTCAGGACCAGAAGCTTCACGGCAACTCCCAACACAGACTCGTCGTCAGCGCCGCGCTCGCGAATGACGCCCTGATGCAGCGGTTGGCCACGGCAACGCCGAAGCGTGGGTGCCAGGTCCCCGAGCGCAACTCCACCGCGCGCGCACCCTCAAAGACCATGCGCCAGGATCGGCCGCGGCAGCTGAGGAGAACCTCCTGCGTGCCTTCAAGGCGCGCACCGACCTCGGGATGCAGATGGAAGTAGGCCTCCGCCGTGGTGAAGGCGCCGCTCACCTCATCCTCGATGAGGAGCGAGCGCTCATCGAGAATCCAGCGCCGGCGATGCTCATTCCTGCCCGGTAGGCGCCGGTAGCCATCGTGGCTCGCCTCCACTGTCACTGCCTGTGGCGTCGTTGTGACGGCGTGCAGTTTGACATGCGCTCGGCGCGCCACCCTGAACCCGGCCCAAACTTCAGACGAATCTTCTCCGTTCACGACGACGGTGTTGTGCGCCGCGGTGCCGCGCTGTCGCTGCCGCTCCGCATCTGTGCCGTATTGCGAGGTTCCGGAATTGACGAGCACACGCTGCTCCCCCAGGCTCAATTCGAAGCTCAAGGCATCCGCGTGCGCGTGTCCCGGCAGATAGTCTGCGCCCACCGCGGCGCAATCGCACACGAGGTAGGCGGGAGGGATGCGGATTCGCACGAACCCGCTCGCATCGAACAGAACCGTCCTGGAAGCGTTGTCGGGTGTCGAAGGCAGTCCCAGGCGCAGCGCGTAGGCCTCAATTTCAGCGAACGTGGGGGCGATGCCAAACGCTGCATCATTGAAGAACGCGATACCGCCATCCGGATGGCTCATCACCCCGAGCCACGTGCGCATGCGTGTAATGGCCGCCATCCAGGCGCGCGGCGGTTCTCGGCCATGGGCGCTCAGCAAATTGACGAGGTCGAGAAGCTCTTCGAGAATTGCGGCGTGATACATCGTGCTCAACTCGAAGTGCCCGCCATCTGGCAGCACTTGCGCGCGCAATTCACGCTCCAGAATCTGCATGCCGCACGCGTACCAGCGCTCGGCCTCGGGGCCGACGAAATATAGGCCCGCGTGCACCAAGGCTGTGGCGTTGGCAAAGAGATGATTGCCGAGGATGTGGTATTCCAGGCGCTGCGCGAGCCAGCGTGTCTGCACGGCGAGACTCTGGTGCACAGGCGCCGGCAATGTGTTGCCCCGCGCAGTCCACTTCACGCAATTGACAATGCGCCGCGACACGGGGTACGGGTCCCACCCCTCGCCCTGCCCCGGTGGATTCTCCACGACCCACCGCGTGAGGAGATTGGCGTGCCAGAGAGCACGCGCCGGAGCATCGCAGGCATTGAGATCATCAAAATAATGCAGGTGGTATATCCATAGGAGCGATGCATCCGGCGGTTGCCAGTCGCTTGCGACCGCACAGCGCCGCTCCACATTCAGAAGGCGAAAAACATCCGCTGCGAGAAGAGTCTGCCCCGGCGCAATGGGCGGCACATAGCGTGCACCCGCGCGCCGCGTCGCGGGCGCGGCGCTAAGGCCGGGCGCCGGCCGGTAGAGCCGATACCACGCCCGTGCGACTATCTGGATGGGACGCAGGTGGCGGACGGTGTGGAAGTAAAGCGTGAGCGAACTCAACCGCGCACTGCCTCACCCAGCGCGATCGTGACCCGCGCAACTTCCAGGAGTTCTTCAAGGGGAATCGGCGCGCTGGCACCGTTCCTCACGGCATCGATGAACGCGCGCACGCAGGCGCGTTGACCCTTGTCCTGCCGCAGGAGCCGCATCGACTTGAATCCGGGCCAGCCGTATGCGCGCAGGCGCCGAAAATTATCCAGTTGCAGGATGCGCCCCGCGCAGAATACCTCGATGCGCTCCTTGGGGAAGGAGGCATGACCGGTGGCGAGGTAATGAATCGTGCCCCAGGAGCCATCTGCGAAGCTGAGCGTGATCGCGACCGTGTCCCGTGGGGCGCCGCTTCCCACGGCAAGCGCCTGCGCCCGGGCATCCACGATCGCGTGTCCGGCAAAGAATCTCAGCAGGTCCACAAAGTGGCAGCATTCGCCAATAATTCGCCCGCCGCCGACGCGTGGATCCTGCATCCAATGCGACGCCGGCAGCGCCGGGGCATTCACCGTCACGATAAAGGACTTCGCGCCGCGAACGCCCGCGAGCAGGGATTGCATGCGCACAACCTGCGGAGCGAAGCGGCGATTGTATCCGACCATGATTTGCGGGCGCTGCCCGATGGGTGCGCATGCGCTCCAGGCATCCGCGATTGAATCGACTTCGTGCGCCGTCACCGCCAGCGGCTTTTCCACGAATACATGCTTGCCCGCCTGTAGAGCGCGCAGGACGAAATGCGCATGGCTGTCATGGCGCGTCGCGATGACGACAATGTCCACGTCGCTTGCGTCAATCAGCGAGTCGGAATCGGTAGTCGCCCGCGCGAAGCCGAATTTGCGTGCTGAGTGCGCCGCGCTCACGCCACCGCCACTGGCAATGCCCTGCAAGCGCACGTGACTCGCCGCGAATGCCGGAATGAGCGTGCGCAGCGCGTAATTGCCGGCGCCGATGACGGCGATTCCCGGCTCCGCATCCGCCGCAGCGTGGGTACGCTCTCGATCGTAGGCGACGGTGCGCGCTGCAGCGCTAGATGAGGATTGCGCTGGGTACTCGAGCAGGATGCCCAGATGCGGCTGCGACTGCGTTGCGAGAAGTTCGTAGGCGGCGGGCGCCGCATCGAAGGCGAAGTGATGCGTCACCAACGGGCGCACATCGAGCGCGCGCGCATGCAGCATCTCCAAAACCGCCTGAAAATTGCGCTGCTCCGTCCAGCGCACGAATCCTAAGGGATAGTCGGTGCCCGCCTCCTCGTACTGCGGGTCGTAGCGCCCCGGGCCGTACGAGCAGGACACCTGAAACGACAGTTCCTTCTGGTAGAAGTCTGAGCGATCAAGCTCCAGGCCCGTGACGCCAACCAGTACGATTCGGCCGCGCTGGCGGCACATGCGCGCGCCCTGCGAGACGGGATCGTTGCTGCGCGTCGAGGCAGTGATGAGCACCCCATCCACGCCCGCGCCGTCGGAGAAGGCATCGGCCACCGCCAACGGATCCTCGCCGCGCTCGAGTGCGACCACGTCCGCACCGAAGCGCCGCGCAAGTTCGGTCTTGGTGGGATCAGGATCGATGCCGAGCACACGGCAGCCGTTGGCCCGCAGCAGCTGCACGCTAAGAAGCCCCAGGAGACCGAGCCCAGTGACGACAAAGCGCTCGCCCAACGTCGGGACCGTCAGGCGCACGCCCTGCAGGGCAATCGCACCCAGCACCGTGAACACCGCCTCGTCATCGGCCACTTCATCCGGAATGCGCGCGCACAGATTGCGCGGCACGGCGACGAATTCCGCATGCGGGCCATTCGACACCACGCGGTCGCCGACGGCGAAGCCGCGCACATCGGCGCCGACCTCGGCGACGCGGCCCACGTTGCAGTAGCCGAGCGGCATCATCTGATCGAGTTTGTCGCGCACGGCATCCAGCGTCGGGAGCACCCCGTCGGTGCGCACCTTGTCGAGCACCTGGCGTACTTTCTCGGGCTGCTGCCGCGCTTTGTCGATCCAGCCCGCGCGACCGAAATCAACCAGCATGCGTTCGGTTCCCGACGAGATCAGCGAACGCGTCGTGCGCACCAAGACACCCCCGCGCGCGGCCGCGCCCGCCGGTACCTCGGCGAGAATCGTGCGTCCGTCAGCGAGTGATTGCAGCACCTGGCGCATCGTCAGTCTCCGCGCGCGCGGCGCTTGGTATCCCCGCTCGATATTGCAGCGTTCATTTGGTGGCGCGCACCAGCATAAATAGACCGTGTCCGGCGGCAAACCTGCGCAACAGCGCGCGCGGCCAGATGCGCCGGGCGAGCGTGAGCAGCGCGCCGCGATGGCGTTGGCCGGCAGCCGACTCAAGCAGATCCCCGTGCGTCAGTTGCGTGCGGATCTGCACGGCGCTGAACGCGGCGAACAAGCGGCGCGCAGCAGCCGCCGAGTAGGCCTTGGTGCCGGGACTCTCCAGGTGGCGCGAATATATGTCCGCGAGCGACATCCACGGCCTAAGGCCGAGGAGCGCGTAGCGCACCCAGAGCATGTACCCGACGAGGCTCCAGGTGTGATAGATCATGATCTTCGCCGTTCCGCCGGGCTTCAGTACTCTATGGATCTCGCCCACGGCTTTGGGCGTATTCGGACTGTGGTGGATCACGCCCCAGGAATAAACGATATCGAAGGACGCATCCTCGAAGGCCAGGTTCTCGGCATCCCCCTGTTTAAGCTGCGATGCGAGACCGAAGAGTTCCAGGCGCCGCTGCGCGTGCGTCACGGCCCGCTCGGTCAGGTCGATTCCGGCAAGGACCGCGCCCGCCGCCGCGAATCGTTGGTGGTCGGCACCGAGTCCGACGCCTATCTCAAGCACGCGCTGGCCGCGTGCGCTTTCGAACGCTGCAAAATCCTCGATGTAGGGCTCGAGCTCGTACCTGCGGCGTGCCTGCTCGAGATAGCCCTCCCGCTCGGGCGCGTGTAAGTAGAGCTCCTCGCCACAGGA
>Ga0302325_10028822_pt1 | contig 11481 bp, 11 predicted proteins | sample Palsa_T0_2_FD_201948 | JGI IMG/M metagenome (GOLD analysis project Ga0302325, IMG submission 201948) | Peat permafrost microbial communities from Stordalen Mire near Abisko, Sweden - Palsa_T0_2 | ecosystem: Environmental > Terrestrial > Soil > Palsa > Peat permafrost | place: Sweden: Abisko... | reverse complement strand
TCGACGCTCTCGCCCGGAGCCACGGAAGCGAGCTCGCTCCCGGCATTCGCCGCATCGATGCCCGCCTCGTCGAGCGCCTCGAGACGGCGATCGATCATTTCCACAAGGCGGGTCAGCCCTCCAAGGTGCTGCTGGTGTCCGGCTACCGGCCGAAGAGCGCCGGCAGCTACCACCAGAGCGGCCGCGCCATCGACTTTCGCCTCGACGGCGTGCAGAACGAGGCCCTCGTCGCCTTCTGCAAGACGCTGCCGGACACGGGCTGCGGCTACTACCCGAATAGCTCTTTCGTGCACATGGACGTCCGCGACGCGGGCGCCGGGCACATTGCCTGGATCGACGTCAGCCGTCCGGGAGAAGCACCGAAGTACGTCACTGCCTGGCCGGTGCGCGGCGAGTCCGCCGATCAGGCTTCGAAGCTGCCGGATCTACCCGTCGACGAGCAGCGGCGCATCGGGACCGAAGAGACCAAGGGGCGCCGGCTCGACCGCCACCCGTACGTCTTCTGAGACGCGCGTGGTCGTCGACGACGACGAGGAGGCGCAGGGCCTCGACGCAAGCCTCACCTTGAACGGCCGCGACTACCCGCGCCTGCGCGTCGGCGAAGAGAGACCGCCCGGCGAATCGCCGTGTGCCGGATGCGGCGCTTACTATTTCACGCTGCACGCGGTGGGGTGCGAAGACGAGCAGTGTCCCGCCTGCGGCGGACAGCTCGCCACCTGCGGCTGCCGCTAGGAGACTGTCGGTAAAAGCCCCGACAGACTCCGTCGTGACGATTCAGGACGCGGACGGCATTCGCCGCCGCTAGGAGAGCCCTCGGCCAGGCGCTAACCGACCGCGCAGAACCCTTCGTAATCGACATAGCTGGTGATGCTGGGCTTCGGCCCGCACACCGGGCAGGCGGGGTCGCGCCGGAGGCGCAGCTCGCGGAACTTCATCTTCAGGCTGTCGTAGGTGAGCAGGCGTCCCGCAAGCGTCGTCCCGCGGCCGAGGAGAAGCTTGATGGCCTCGGTGGCCTGCAGCGTGCCGATGATGCCGCACAGGATGCCGAGCACGCCGGCCTCCTGGCAGCTCGGCGCGAGATGCGGCGGCGGAGGCTCCGGATAGAGGCACCGGTAGCAGGGGCCGGCCTCGGGCATCGCCAGCTTCTTCGCCGCCTTGTCGGAGACGAACGTCGTCACCTGCCCGTCGAAGCGGAAGATGCTTCCGTGCGAGACCGGCTTGCCCATCCAGACGCTGGCGTCGTTCACCAGGTAGCGCGTGGGAAAGTTGTCCGTGCCGTCGACCACCACCTCGTAGTCGGCGAAGATGCGCTCCACGTTGGCGCTGTTCAGGCGCTCGGCGTACGGGACCACCTTTACGTCGGGGTTGAGATCGGCGATGTATTTGGCCGCGCTCTCGACCTTCGGCGTGCCGATGCGGCTGGTGGCGTGAATGATCTGCCGCTGCAGGTTCGAGGCATCGACCACGTCGGCGTCGACGATCCCCAGCGTCCCCACGCCCGCCGCGGCCAGGTACATCGCCGCCGGAGAGCCCAGGCCGCCGGCCCCGAGGAGCAACACCTTGCTCTTGAGGAGCCTGGCCTGTCCGACCTCGCCCACCTCGGGCAGGAGGATGTGACGCGAGTAGCGCTCGCGCTGCGCGTCGGTGAGCTCCGGCGGGGACTCCATGGGCCAGCCCAGGTCCTTCCAGCGCACGAAGCCGGGGTTCGCCGTCTCCACGTGGGTGTAGCCGAGGTCCGCGAGCGTCGCCGCGGCGAGCGCCGAGCGCGTGCCCCCTGCGCAGTAGGCGACGATGCGCGCGTTGCGGTCAGGGAGCTTCTGCTCGGCCTGGATCTCCAGAAAGCCGCGCGGGATGGAGACGGCGCCGGGGATGTAGCCACCCCGCCATTCGTCTTTCTCGCGGACGTCGACGAGCGTAATCTTCTCGCCGGCGTCGATGCGGCGCTTGAGCTCCTCGAGCGAGACTTGCTTCGTGCGCTTGCGCACGTCGGCCATGAGGTCGGTGTACGTGGTCGGCATGGGCCGGAGAATCTAGCCGATGAGGGGGACCACGCCAGCGGCGAGGGACGGGCGCTCGGCGTCAGGGCCGGTGCACCAGGCGGCGATCCGGCGCCACAGCGCGAGCTTGGGATCGTCGGTGATCACGTCGAGCGCGTCCTCGAGGACGCGACCGAAGCCGTAGACGTCGTCGGCGGCGTGACTCGCGCGGCCGGCGAGACGCTCCGGGGATACGTAGCCCAGGCTCCCCGGGGGGCTCGGCTCGCCCGCGCGGCGCGCGATGCCGAAGTCCGTCAGGAGCGGCGCACCGGGACCGCGTAGGAGAATGTTCGCGGGCTTCACGTCGTGGTGGATCCATCCGGCGGCATGGACGCGCACGAGAGCCTTGGCCAGAGGGACCGCCCATCGCTCGACGGGTCGTAGCGCAGCCATGTCGCCATCGCGGAGAAGCGAGCGCAGCGCGCCGAGGTGGGCCCACTGCATCACCAGCCAGCCTTGCTCCGGGTTGGCGTCGAAGACGCGGACGACGCCGGGACCCGCCAGCGCCACCGCCACGTGGGCCTCGTGAAGGAGCTGGGCGCGGTCGCGATCGGGGCGGTGGTACATCTTTAGCGCGACCTTGCGCTGGAGATCGCGATCCTCCGCCTCGTAGACGACGCCTGCCCCGCCGCGGCCCACCTCGCGGAGCAGGCGGAAGGGCGCCTCGGGTGCGCTGGTCATCATGGTCGTCGAGGGGTCGGCGCGCGGAACGAAGGCGCTCCCGCCCAGCCCTTCGCGCCATCGCGTGTGGCGCTCCCTCGCGCCAGGCCAGTCGAGGTCGCGGAGCAGGACGCGCTCCGCCAGCGCCAGGGCATTGGCCAGATCGCCGGAATGCGCGGCCAGCTCGGCGCGCAGCATGAGCGCCTCGCTCGACGTGGCGCGGGCCAGCGCCTGGAGGGCCGTGGCGCGCTCGCCGCGGTCGACCAGGGCCGAGGCCGCGGCGACGACGAGCGGCTCGGGGATCCCCCCATGTGCGGCGCGCTCCAGGATGCCCTCGATGGCCTGGCCCTCGCTCGGCGTCGTCCTCAGGTGCGCGAAGAGACGCAACGCGTCGCCGAGCGGCGTGTCGGCGGAGAGCAGGTGTTCGAGCTCGTTCGTCACGCGGTGGCCCCGGCGAATCGTCGATCGCGCCGCCCCGCGGTTAGCTCGGCCGCAAGCGGACCTTGCAGGAGCAGGCGAGCGACTGGACGCGTTGCAGCAAATACTTGGCGCTCGACTGGTCTACTGAAGCGCCCAACGGGTACTTTAGCAGAGGATGGGGCGCGCATTGTCAATCGTAGGATCTCAGGAACCGCCGGAGGTGGTCGATCCGCTCGAGGCGGTCACCCTCGCCGCCGCCCACGGCGACGCTGGCGCGATCCAGACCCTCATCGTTTCAGTCTCGCCGGCCATTCTGCGCTCGGTCCTCGGCGTGCTGGGGGCGCATCACCCCGAAGTCGAGGACGTGGTTCAGGAGTCCGCGCTCGGCCTGATCGGGGCCTTGGGCCGGTTTCGTCACGAATGCAAGATCCACCACTTCGCGGCTCGCATCGGAATTCTGACGGCGCTGAAGGCACGCCGGAGATTGAAGTCGCGCGGCGACGCCTACGCCGAACCGGTCAGCGACCGCGACCTTCCTCACCACGACCTATCGCCCGGGCAGGTTGCCCACGACGTGCGACGTCGAGAGGTGCTTCGCGCCCTTTTCGAGGAGCTGCCGGAGGCCCAAAGCGAGGCGCTGGTCATGCATTTCGTTCTCGAGCTGACGGTCGACGAGATTGCGGATGCGACGGGCGCGCCTGCGAACACGGTGCGCAGTCGCTTACGCCTCGCGAAAGCGGCGCTTCGCCTACGAGTTGAGTCTGATCCCGCGCTGCGCGATGCACTGGAGGTCAAGTCGTGAAGGACTCGCAATTCTGTCCCGAAGACGTGGTCGCTCGGGCACGCCACGGCATCGATGCGATTCGCAAGGACGAGCGGCTCTCCTCCCACTTGCAGCAGTGCGCGAGCTGCCGTCGTGAGCTCGCCATAGCGCGGGCGTTCAAGGACGAGTTCGTGGCATATTCCGGGGCGGACGACCTCGCTCGTCGGGTGGCTGCGGCGATTGGCAAGGAGCCCGCGCCTCGGAGAGTGGCCGTGCAACGGCGCAAGGCCGGGTGGACCATGCTCGCCGCAGCCGTGATCCTGGTGTCCCTCGCCGCCTACGCTTGGGACTCGGCGTCGCGCGGCCCGTGGTACGGACCGAGCGCGCCGGCGGCTCCGTCGCCGCCGGTGACGCCGCCGACCCTCGACTCCGCGACTTCTGGCCACGGGGACGAATTGGCCCCGCCCCCTCCGCCGGTGGACACGGTGCTCGACACTCCCGCCGCCATACCGGCTCCCGCGCCCCGGCCCACCTCGACCAAACGGGCCGTCGTCGGCCCCTCGGACAACCTCCCGCCGAGCGCGCGCGACCTCTTCAGCTCCGCCAACGCGGCCCGCCGCACCAACGATGGCTCGCGCGCCAGCGCGCTTTACCGCGAGCTTCAACAGCGATACCCGACGTCTTCCGAAGCCCTCGTCTCGCGAGTGTCGTTCGGCCGAGTGCTGCTGGAGCAGCTCGGCGATCCCGCTGGCGCTCTGGTGCAATTCGACGGATACCTGTCCCAGACGGCGCATACTGCCCTCGCCGAAGAGGCCCTCTTCGGCCGTGCCACGGCGCTGTCGCGGCTCGGTCGCCTCGACGCAGAACGCGAGACGTGGCGTACCCTGCTCGCTCGGTACCCGTTCTCGACATATGCCGAGCGCGCCCGCGTTCGCTTGGGGGGAATTAAGTGACATTTCGCTTGGTGGGGGTTAGGTGACATAAGGGGGAGGTGGAGCTTGCCCTCGGACGGTCATTCACTCGGCGTGCAGAGAGCACGCCGACATTCGTGGCGCGGCGGTTCAAGTCAATTCTAATCGTCCTCGCTTTCGCTCTGGTTTGCCCCAGGCCGGCCAGAGGCGCCGAGGGGCGCACGGTGGAGGTCGTCGCCACCGGCGAACCCGGCGCGACGGAAGCGGTCGAGGCCCTCGTGCGTGAGCTCTTGGGGCGACTTCCCGTCGCGATAGAGTGGGCGTACGCGCCCCACATCGACCTTCATGAAGTGCTGGCCCATCGGACGACCGACCCGGGCGTGGTGGCACGCGTGTGGGTGGATTTCTCGGACCTCGAGGCCGCCAGCGTCATCGTCGTCGCCGCTGCGACCGATCGCTTTCTCGTGCGCTGGGTGCCGACGGAGCGCGGGAACATCGAGGTCGAGCAGGAAGCGGTCGCGCAGATCATCGGCTTCACTGTGGAAGCGATCCTGGAGGGGGCCGAGATTGGCGTAACACGCGACGTGGCGGCTCGTCAGATCTTGGCGCAGCCCATGGCGCACCCGGAGCAGCCGCCACCGCTTCAACACCGGGTCGGCGCATCCGAGGAGCTCGGCGCGTTCGTGGGCCTCCGCGCGATCGGACCGGGACCCGCCGTCGGCATCGACCCCGGCCTTCTCTTCGCCCTGAGCGGGCCGAGGGAAGCGCTCGTTCGGCCCCTCTTGGTCGCAGAGCTGCAGTACGAAGCGCCCGTCGATCTGGAGGCCAACGATGTCGCAGTGCGACTCGAGGGAGTAGGGGGCACCCTTCAAGGGGGCATCGAGGCACGCCTGGCGTCCCGCCTGTCCCTTCGTGCGACGGCGGGACTGGGGGCCGATGCCATCCACGCACAGCCGCAGGCGACGACGGGTTCGGCGTTCGCCGCGCGAGGGCCTTTCTGGTTGGGAGCAGCGGTCGCGACGGCACGCGTGGGTATCGAGGTCCGCGTTGCCGCGTCGGTGTCGCTGTTTGCTTCCGCCGGGTTCGACCTGGACATGTCCGGAGTCAGCTTCCCGGTGAGCGCGAACGGCTCGACGGAGCCCAATGCGGTCCCCTGGCGCGCATGGCCCGTCGCAAGCCTCGGGGCGAGCGTCAGTCTCAGCCGCACGAGCGCGCCCCAGCGGTGACCCGCTGGCGTGCCGAGGCGGTACGCCTTGAAGGCGAGAGAGGCGGCGCCCATGATGCACAACACGATGCGGCGCGCGTTCTTGCCGGTGATGGCAGCGACCGCGGCGGCCGCGGCGACCGCGGCCGCCTGTTGGACCGCTGCTTATTCCGTGGGAACGGAGGTCACGAGCGGAGACGGCGGTGCCGCCGCGGATCGCCCGGCCCCTCCGGGGGCATCGGCCTCCACCTTCTTCCTCGGAGCCGACGTCTCTCGCGTGCAAGAAGAGGAAGACGAGGGCAGGCATTTCTACGACACCGACGGCGCCGAGAAGGACGTCTTCCAGATCCTCAAGAACCACGGGTTCAACTACGTGCGCCTTCGGGCCTTCGTCGATCCTCTGGCGGCGGATGGCTACGACACCAACTGGGTCGGGTCGACGACGGGCTACTGCGACACGCCTCACACCGCCACGATGGGCGCGCGCGTCAAAGCGGCCGGTATGGGCTTCCTCCTCAATCTTCACATGAGCGATACCTGGGCCAAAGGTACGGCTCAGATCACCCCTCCCGCGTGGCAGGGCGACACCTTCAGCCAGCTCGTCGCCGACGTGCAGAGCTATTCGAGCTCGGTCGTCACGGAGCTCGTCGCGGCAGGCGCTCGCCCGGACATCGTCCAGATCGGCAACGGCATCGAGGACGGAATGCTCCTCACGCCCGTTCCGGAGGGCGGTACGGGGGCAGGCAGCACCAGCAACTGGGCCAACCTGGCGCAGCTCATCAACGCGGGGATCGCCGGCGTGAAGGCGGTCGACGGCAGCATCCAGATCATGATGGATCTCGGCCTCTGCGGGGACAACGCCGGGACTCGCACATGGGTCGACAACGCCATGTCCCACGGTGTGAGCTTCGATGTGCTCGGCGAGTCGTGCTACACGAACGCCGATGACGCGGGCGACCCGTCCACGTGGCAAGCCAACTTCGCCGATCTCGCCACTCGGTATCCCGGTCTGTCGTTCGTCATCTCGGAGTACGCCGAGTACTCCGCGGACCTGAGCGGCGACAAGGCCCCTGACGCCGGCGGGTGCACCTTGACCACGGGGCCTTGCAACGTCTGGCGGCGAGCGAACGACATCGCTCACGGCCTCCCCGGCCACAAGGGGATCGGAGCGTTCGTCTGGGAGCCAACATGGTTCGAAGCGACGCTCTTCGACGACGCCGGCCTCACGGTGGACCCCACCGACCTTCCCAACCCCTTCGACGGCGGGGCGCGGATCCAGATATTCGACCAGATCGCGAAGGACTACGACCTGTAAGTGACGGCGTCATCATGCTCGCCGACCTCAGGCAAGCAAGCGCTCGAGGTGCCGCCGCATAGCCGCACGAGAGCCTCGAACCCCACACGGCAAATCCGATCGCCGTGACCCGTTTGCGCTTGCCGCCGGTACTCACGGTTGGACACGTTGGGGTCGTGGCCACGAAAGGCGCAGCATCGCGATGCATCAGCTTTGTGGGACTCGACACGCAGTCCTGGCGGCCTCGGTGACGCTGGCGCTCGGCTGCAGCTCCGGCGGCAGGGGCGGCGCGAGCGCAGGGGCTTCCAGCGACGCATCCGTCACCGACGCACCTGGGCCGTTCCGGGACGCGAGCCTGGTTCCCGTCGATGCCGTGAGCCCGACAGCCGACGCGGGGTACGACGCAGGCACCACGCCGGAGGCCAGCGTCGACGCCGGCGTCGCTGCCGACGCGGCCGTCGCTGCGGACACCGGCGTCGATGCCGCGGGCCCGCCGTGCGTGGGCGCGATCTGCTCCGCAACCACCTGGGACGACATCACCGCGGACCACGTCGTCCCGAGCTGGGTCAAGGCTACGAAGCTGGGCATCGGAATGCACTTCATGGTCGCGACGGTCCCGGCCGACCACAACGAGTGGTTCATCCAGCACGAGTACTGCAACGGCTCGTTCGCGACGTGGGTGGCCACCTACTTTCCGAAGACCTCCCCCCTGAGCGGAGGCCCCTGGGGTTACAAGGACTTCATCCCTCGGTTCACGGTCTCTCGGTGGAGCCAGCCTGCCGCGCCGGGCGCCGCCACGACGGCCGCGAGTTGGGCCGCGCTCTTCAAGGCCAGCGGCGCCACCTACGTCAACGCAACGGCGATGCATCACGAGCGCTTCGCGATGTGGGACAGCGACGAGCCGGCTTCGATCGGAGGCGCCGGAACGTGGAACGCAGCAAAGATGGGGCCCATGAGAGACGTCGTCGGCGAGCTTGGCGCGGCGGTGAAGGCGCAAGGAATGAAGTTCGGCGTCAATAACCACTTTCTCTATTCCTACAGCTTCGTCTATTGCGGCCCGGACGGGACCACTCCTGGAAACGTGGGGCCGAACACCCCGGCCTCGGTCCAGGATCTCTACGACCCGAAGTACGCGTCGTTCTACGGACCGCCCAACCCGGGCTGCGGGGTGGAGGCGGCGGACGGCCAGTGCAATCCGAGCGCAGCGTTCTGCGCCGACTGGCTCTACCGCGCGGACGAGCTGGTCGACAAATACCAGCTCGACGACCAGTGGTTCGACTGGGACGGCGCTACGATCACCGGCAGTCCCTGTATGGATGACAAGCTGGCCTTCGCGCTGCACTACTATCAAACCGCCGCCGCACGAGGCCAGGAGGTTCAAATCCTGTCCAAAGGCGGGGTCTTTGGGAACATGAACAACGGCGCCACGGGCGCCAACGTGGCACTTCAGGACTTTCAGTCGTCGATTCCGACGGGGAGCGCCGTTCCGACGTCTCCGTGGATGGTCGACGAGACGATCTCGAGCAACGGCTCGTGGTGTTACGTCGACGCCAACGGGGGGCCGCCCGGATCGTCGCCGATGACCTACAAGTCGTCGGCCGAGGTCATCCGCGAGTTGGACCAGATCAACGCCGCGGGCGGCATCATGATGCTGAACGTGTCGCCCATGGCGGACGGGACGATTCCCCAGGAGCAGATCGACATTCTCATGGCGGTGGGCGCGCACCTCGCCGCCGAATGAAAGCCCCCGGAGGACTTCTCATGATTATCACTTCGTCATCGGGGCCGAAATGCCGAGTCGCCCTCTCTTGCCTTCCCGGGATGCTCGCCGCTCTGCTCGTTGCGTCTTCGTCCGGCTGCGGGGCGTCCGGCGGAGGCGCGACTGCGCCGAGTGGCGGGAGTGACGCGAGCAGCGCGTCGGATGCCGGCTCTCCGCCGAGCTTCGACGCCAGCGAGAGCGCTTCCACGGTCCAGGACTCGAGCGTGGCCGACCGCGGCGCGCCGCCGCCGAACGACGCCGCCTCGGCCCTTCCCCCCGACGCGAAAACGGTCGCCGACTCCAACTCCGACTCCGATACCGATACCGATGCCGACTCCACCGCATCGTCCGGCCCCTTCCCCTTCGCCCCATCGTTCATTCTCGGCGCCGACATCTCCTGGGCGAGTCAGCACGAGGCGGAGGGGTACACCTACTCCGACGGAATATCCGTGAAGCCCATGGAAGAGATCATGGCGAACAACGGGTTCAACTTCATCCGCCTCCGGACGTTCGTGCAGCCCTCGGCGTCCGGCGGCTATGCGCCCGGTAGCGCGGAGCAGGCCGGAGTACCGGGCTACGGCACTTCGACAGGCGGCTGGTGCAGCACCGCCGACACCGTCGCCAAGGTGGTACGTATGAAGAAGTGCGGACTGGGCGTCTTGGTGGACTTCATGATGAGTGACACCTGGGCCTCGATCGGCGGCCAGACCATGCCATCGTCGTGGGTGGGCCTGTCGCAGACCGTGCCGGCGACGCCCGTCAGCGCGTCGACTCACGACGACAACATCTATCAAGCCGCCCACGACTACGTCGCCGGGGTCATGCAGGCCCTGGTCGCTGCCGGCGCCAAGCCCGACATGGTGCAGATCGGCAACGAGAGCAACGGCGGAATGTCGGGGATCGAGCTCGACGACCCAGCCGCGTTCGTCGCGCTGGTCAACGCCGGAATCAAGGCGGTTCGCGAGACGGATCCGAAGATCATCGTGTGGGCGCAGAACGGCCGGCCCCGCCCGAACAGCGCGGGGGGCGACAATTTCGATGGCTGGGTGGACGACTATCTGTCCGGGAAGTCGCCCTACGATCCCGCGATCGACGAGGACGGAATCTGCGGCTCGACGTATGGCACGACCGACAAGGGCGCCGACTGGACGACTTGTTTCACCTACGTCTTCACCACGTACAGCAAGCCCGTCATGAGCTGCGAGTACACCGACGTATCGCCGAACGGAAGCGGAGGGGCGCTCATCAACGGCATCATGCGCGGCTTTCCCGACCACTGGGGCCGAGGGTCGTTCATCTGGGAGCCGGCGGATTATCCGGCCGTCAACGCGACCGGTACGCTCTTCACCTTGACCGGCAAGGTCTATGCGACAAACTCCGCGATGACCGCCTATCCGACGCTCGCGAAGTCCTACGGGCTCCCGGTGCCGTCCGGTTCATGCGGTCAGTGAAGATCCGCTGCCTTGCAAGAAAGCAGGCCGCAGGATTTACGATATCGGTCCGGATCCGCAGCGCGCGGATCGGAGCCGCTATTGCGCCATGGAGCACGAAGAGCTTACCAAGGCGGGCTATGTTCCCGTCGACACGGGAAGGACGGTGACGTTGCCGCGCAAGGACGGAAGCGTCGAGGTCGCGAGCGTCAGGGAATGGGTTCCAGGCCCGAAGCCGTGAACCCCGCCGACGAAATCCTCCGTGCCTTGCCGGGGCCAGGCCAGCAGGCCCGCCTCGCCGCTCTGGTCGCCCTGGGAACACCGGGCCTCGAGCGGCTGCTCGCCGTCATCTCCGAGCGTGCGCCGCTCTATGTGAATAGCCCCTACGACTTTCGCGATATCGAGTCCGCGCTTCAGCTGGCTCTGCTCACGTTCGCGCGTGCGGATCTCCCCTCCACGTTGAACGCGGTCGCACGCTGCGGCGCTACGGAGGCGGCGCCGGTAGTCTGGGCACTCGGACAAATGGATGACCCGCGTCTCGTGCCACTCCTGGCCGCCGCTGCGAAGGACAAGGACGCGGGGGTTCGCTGGGCGGCCGTCTACGGCTTGGCGCGCCAGAGCGATCCGAGGGCTAGCGATCTGCTGATTGCCGCCTTGGGCGACCGGGCGGCGAAGGTGCGCAATGCAGCGGCGGAGAGGCTCGGCGAGCTGGGCGATCCGCGAGCGATCGGGCCACTCGAAGCGCTTGCCGAGCGGTCGCCTCGCGATGGTCCGCGCGTCAAGGCGCTCATCGCAAAGATACGGAAGACATCGGGCCAGTGACGGACCATGCGGTCCGCCGAGGAGAGCGCTTTCGCACGGGTGACCGCGCCGCCGCATGTACTACCGGCGATCGTCCCGGTGGTCGTCGTGGTGATCCTCGTGATGGTCGCGGCGATCGTCCACGACCGCGACGTGGCCGCGCGCGTAGCAGGCGCCGGCGACTCCGACGCAGACGACCAAGG
>Ga0302325_10028820_pt1 | contig 11481 bp, 8 predicted proteins | sample Palsa_T0_2_FD_201948 | JGI IMG/M metagenome (GOLD analysis project Ga0302325, IMG submission 201948) | Peat permafrost microbial communities from Stordalen Mire near Abisko, Sweden - Palsa_T0_2 | ecosystem: Environmental > Terrestrial > Soil > Palsa > Peat permafrost | place: Sweden: Abisko... | reverse complement strand
CTCTCCCTCAAAATCCTCCAAAACAAAAACGACCGCCGCGACCATCCCCGGCGTCACGGCGCAAGAAGCCGCTTCGATGACGGGTAAAAATGTCCGCGCGGACGCTATTGTTGCCGCAACAGGCTCGGCAGCTCGCAGCGGTTGGAACCGGACAGGCATTTCGGCGTTAGCTGGATGGACGGATCAGGCACCCCGACGGCTTTCCCCCGAAGCCCCCGACGCCCCTGACGTCTAGGCCCCCTGCGTATCGGGGGCTTTTGTTTTGCCGGGAGTCCTGAGTAGGCGTCGATGTTGATCTGGATCCCGCCGGCCGAAACAACGGCACCGTGGTCACCCTCAGTCCGGCGCCGGAAAGGCCGTCACTGCCGCGCGTGATCTCTGGAATTATTCGCCGCGCCCAAAGGGGTTAGGGGCGCCATAGCCCGAGGTGCGGCAGACCCTTTGGCCGCCTCGCGCCGGCCGGCCTCCTCCTTGAAATAGAAACAGCCGAGCGCCTTTCCGCCCTTGTCGCGGACGATGAAGCAGGCGTCGTTGTGCTCCTCGATCGTCCACGGAGGCGGGAACCGGCGAACCCTCACTGCGACCGAATGTCTTGCGCCTGTGCGGTTGGTGCTGCTGCGAAGTCCGCGCTCCCCGTCACATAATCGTAACCAACAGCCGCTGCGATCATCAAGAACCCGACCGCCATGCTCCAGAGAAGAAAAGCGGATGATCGCTCTGGAATACCGGGCTTATGCTTGTCGACTTTCCGCGCCATGTGGCATCCCACCACTTTTAATTCGTCCGACTAACGAGAAAACGCCGGCATCTCGCAAATGTTCCCGCGACAGGCGGCGGGGCTTTACATTGGACGCCATCAAACGACGCTATCAGGTCTAGCCAGAAAGAGTGAGCCCCGGCACGGGGTAGCGCACCGGGGCTCGGGGTAGAACGTCTGAAGCGAGGCTGAAGGTTCTCGCTCGTGATTATTCTGCACGGCGTCTGCGAGATCGCAAAACGCCACCTTATCCACAGTCGATCCAGAGTTGAGCTATTTTGCTCAGATATACGAGAGCACTCGGCTCAAGGTCATGAGTGCATGGCGCTTCCCAGGCTCCCCCGCCCCCCAAGCGCCCTGCCTGTGTTGTACGCGTACCGCGTTCATGGAATCCCAACCTGTGGCCACGGGTTGGGTTTTTTTGGCCCGTGACGCTCGAAATCTTACCGGGCTTTTGAGTGTCCTCAGTTCGCCTAGCGCGAAAGAGACTCACAATGTCTTTTGGCCTTTTAGCAAACGACCCCTGCCCGAAGTGCCGTAGGCCGATCACAATCTCTGATATCGAGTCACATCCGACTCGCAGCGACGTTGCGCTCTACAACTTCGCGTGCGCGGAATGTGGCCCTGTAAGAACAAAAATCATCTCGTTGAAGGAGCGAGCGGCGGCGTGAGCTGAGCTGGCGCTCGCTAGTGCGTTATTTCGGACCGACGACGGCACACCCCCGGTCAGTTGCATAGTTCGTCGGCGGGCGGTTCGGCCCCGCAGGGCGGGATAGAAGGCGTGGGGCTGCCTACGCCGCCGCTCGATGCGGTGCTTGACGCGGACGCGCCGCTCGATCCGTAGCCACTCGTATTCGGGGCGGTGGGGACATTGCAGAACGTCGCCGTCATCTCCTCATCGCAGAAAACGCCGGTTGTTGGGGCTTGCGAAGATGCAGACTGGCCTGACCGTTGTTGGCTGGTCGACGTGGGGACTTGCGCGGCGGCCGGGGACGCCGCCACAAGCAGTGCAGCAATCAACGCGAGGTTCTTCACGAGCACCCCCGCTGGCGATGTCGTGATCATTCTGCAACTAATCGAGCAAGCCGAGCAAGCGCGTCAATTCTGCACCAAGGGCCACGATATGCTTACGCAACTCTTGGCGGTCCTTCGGCCTCATCGGCTTGGAGGCCATATCGACCCAGCCAAGGCGAATGCTTTCCTTCAAGGAATCCATATCGCGCTGTAGTTCCGCTTGTTCGGTAAGCATGCGGCCTGGCGGTCGGTAACGTCCCGTCCAGGTTGTAGTGTCCTAGAGTCGACCGAGCCGGTAGGCATTAAAGGTGCAGGGCTGGTAGATGATTGGTGACTAGCTCACTGCGCGCCGGAAAGCGGCGGCGCGTTCGGCCTATTACGCCTCGGGGAAGGGGACACGCCAAAGCCCGTTATGCCGCCAAATTTCAACGGCCTGCAGCAAATTGCGATGATAGTCCGCCACCGCGCCTCTGCCGTAGGACTTCAAAAGTTCTGAGCGAAGGTTTTCCGGGCAGCTGTCCAGTGCCCCCAACACGCGCACATGCTCTGAGTCGGAGTCGGCGCTCCGCAGCATACGCACTTACGCAAGTCGCCCCCGGCAAGCTCGTCGTTTCCTCGAGTAGCACCCTAGCGCACGTGCGCGCTGTTGTGCTCCTCCACCGTCCAGGGCGGCGGGAAGCGGCGGGGCTGTCTGCGGACGGCAAATGACACCTTTCCAAGGCTATCAAAGCGAAAGTAGAAATTTGTGGTGTGCATCACATTCCCGCGCTCCGCGCAGGTCTAGCTTCTAGTTGTGTAAAAGACGATGTGTGCTGGGAATCGACCTTCTCGGAAGATCAGGAGGACGAGATGACCGAGACAGCGCCACGCGGAAGGACAATCCTGCGAGCTAGTAGGACCTCCCTCACAAAAGACCAAATTTTTCGCCTGTGGAAGGCCGCTATAAAAGATGACGACAACTTCGTGGACGAGATAATTCGAAAGGTCTACGACGACATGACAGCCTTCGACAGTGAGCGAAGGGATATCGTGATCGACCTAACGGTACGGCGCCACAAGATAGCCGGGGATGAGTTTCGGACACTTCTCAGCGATATGCAGGAAGTTAGCGCGCTCACTATTGCTCCGCCTCTCGCTTCACCGCCGGCGCGGCTGGATTCTTAACGTTCGCCAGCGATCTCGCGGACCGGCGCGATACGACGGCGCCGGGACGGCCATAGAGCCCCGACGATCCGTCGGCGGGCGCCGCATCAACTCCCGAACATCCGGCAAGCGTCTCGAGTGTCATGACATCGGGGATGACGAGCGGCCGGGGCGGTACGCGGGATAAATCCGAGCGGGCAACGGCGCATTCTGCGAAACGCAACGAGCCCCCTTGGGAATGCGTCCTAAACGTGCGAACGCAGTTTTCTAGCCAGTGGGCCGCTTGGGGCTCTAGCAACACGATAGGTATTCGCCGAATTGCAACGAACTTACGCGTCAGCCATGCAGATGCCATGCAGATTTTTCATTCTGCATGGCACGTTATCCGATGCCCGAATTCTAGAGTAAAACATTGAAGTCATGGCGCGCCCGAAGAGATTCGAACTCCTGACCCCCAGATTCGTAGTTTGGTGGCCGAAAGTACCGCCGTGCCCACTTGTGATAACCGCAGGTCAGCCATGACGAGCCGCTCCGGGCCGGACCGATGGCCCGTCGAAACATTACCCCGCTGATTACCCCAATAGCCTAACGCCGTCTCTTGCCGGTCAGTCTTTCCGCATAAATTCCTGATTTTTATGGTGGGCGCACAAGGACTCGAACCTTGGACCCGCTGATTAAGAGTGATCGGGTCTTATCAGTTCGAGGTTAGGGATTCTCTGTGCCTACCGGCGCCGTCGTTGATGTGGTTTGCGTGGCCAAATTTGGTCGCGGCCGCATTCAGACTGGTATCTGATCGCTGAGTCGCTCGGCCGCATCAACCGATCATCGACGTAAAAAATTCCACTGGCTCCACGATCGAGCGCGAGATCAAGAGTCGACCTACGCGGCCTGTTGCCGGTCGAGAAACCGTTCGAGCTCGGCGGCGCGAACGATCGTACGCGTGCCAATCTTGACCGTCCTAATCCGGCCACTGCGGATCAATTGGTAGAAAAACGCTCTTGAGATGCGGAGATATTGTGCGGCTTCACTGACCGTGAAGCATGACGGGAGAGGCTCGTTACTCATGATGACCCTCGTACAATTCCGGTCAACGCACGACCGGCCCATCCCTGGCTTGGACCACCTTACCCGAGGTCGGGCAGGTTGGCGGGGAGCACTGCTCCCACTCTATGGATGGTCGTTCGGGATGTATGCTGTGTACGGCCTACGATCAACTGCAATCGCCTGAAGAAACCGCAAGATTCCGATGGATAGCGAACCGACTCGCAGGGGCGCTGAGTGATCCAAACTGCGTTAGGACGAAGCTCTTAGACGAGCACAATCGCGAATCTGCCGTTTGTTGATTAGGGAACTCGGCTAGAGCCGAAAGTCTTCTGCAGGCCCCTCTTTTGGATATTGAAAGTCCGTTGAAAGTGAAATTTTTAGCAAAGTCATAAAGCATTGAAATCATTGGCGCTCCCTACGGGAATCGAACCCGTGTTTCAGCCTTGAGAGGGCCGCGTCCTAGACCGCTAGACGAAGGGAGCCTGGAAAATCGAATAACCCCGATGGCGCGGGCGCGCAAGCGCCTCAAGGCTCGGTCGCGAACCTGATCCGTCCGGTTTGCTTCAGCGTCTTGACGTCGAAGATACGGAGTTCGGTGGCGCCGCCGATGTCGAGCGTCAGCACGATACGTTCGTCGGCGACCGCACTGGCGACCACGCGGGCGCCCTTCGGCAGCGCGACGATCGCCTCGGCAGCTGCTGCGACGCCGCTTCCGCCAGCGCGGAAAACGCGGTAGCCGATGACGCCGGTCACCGCGGCGATGGCGATGAGCGTGGTAAGGCCCGATATGATCATGAGCCATCGCACCCGCGCGACCATTCCGGCGGTAGCGGTAGCGGAATCGGCCTCGGCCGCCGGCGCGGTGCTCCGTTGGCCTTGCGGTTCAGCGGCGGCTAGTTTGACCATTCAGGTGCCCGAAGAAGTTGCCCAAAGACAGAATGACAGCGACGCAGAAATCGGTCTTGGTTCCGGATGATGCGCCCGGCGGCCGGCTCGACCGCGTGCTCGCCGCGCATGTCGCCGAACTCTCGCGCACGCGGCTCAAGGCGCTGATCGAGGCAGGCTCCGTCGCGGTCGATGGGTGCACGATCCGTGATCCTGGCCACCGGGTCAAATCCGGTGCCGCGATCGTCGTCGACGTGCCGGAGGCCGCACCGGCCAAGCCCGCGCCAGAAGCCATTCCGTTGAATGTGGTCTACGAGGATGACGACGTGATCGTCATCGATAAGCCCAAGGGCCTGGTGGTGCATCCCGCCGCCGGGCACTGGACCGGTACCCTGGTCAATGCGCTGGTCGCCCATTGCGGAAAGAGCCTCTCCGGGATCGGGGGCGAGCGGCGTCCCGGCATCGTGCACCGCCTCGACAAGGACACGACCGGGCTGATGGTCGTGGCCAAGAACGACCACGCGCACAAGGGGCTGGCGGCGCAGTTTGCCGGCCACGGCCGCGATGGCGGACCGTTCGAGCGTGGCTACCTCGCCTTCGTCTGGGGCGCGCCCGACCGCCCGCGCGGCACTGTCGATCAGCCGATCGACCGGCACAAAATGGCCCGGGACCGCATGGCGGTCCGCGAAGGCGGACGCGAGTCGGTCACCCATTGGGAGGTTCTGGAGCGCTATGGCATGCAAAAGGGGGCCAAACGCGCCAGCGGCAGTGGTTCCGGGGAGCCGATCGCCAGCCTCCTTGCCTGCCGGCTCGAAACCGGCCGTACCCACCAGATTCGGGTGCATTTGGCCTCGATTGGCCATCCAATCCTGGGAGATGACGTCTACGGGCCCGGTTTTCGCACCAAGGCGGCGCTCCTGTCTGCTCCGGCCCAGGCCGCGCTTCGGACCCTTGGCAGACAGGCCCTCCATGCCCATCTATTGGCGGTCGAACACCCCAGCACCGGTAAAATACTGCAATTCCGTTCGGAACTCCCGCCCGATCTCGCCCGTTTGCATGATATGCTTGCGGCCATTCGGGCTGATTCTAGCGATAAATAGAGGCGCACGGGCTCAGGCAAAATTCAGCCTATTGAGCCTAATCAACGCTGCGTCGCGCCGTTGTGATGCCTCCTTACTACCGCTTGCCGGGTCTGACCGTGTATTATGTTGCGGGTGCGAAATAACCAACTTGTGCCGTCGGCTTGGGAAGCGACGGCCGGCCGTCCGCCGCATTATGCGGGGGCGAGAATAAGGAAAGGGCGCTGTCATGGCCCAAACTGCTGCTTTGCCGGTTCTGTCAGGTGAGACCGGCCTAACCAGGTACCTGGAAGAGATCCGGCGGTTCCCCATGTTGGAACCGCAGGAAGAGTTCATGCTGGCCAAAAGCTGGCGCGAGCACGAAGACCGTGAAGCCGCCCATAAGCTCGTGACCAGCCATTTGCGGCTCGTCGCCAAGATTGCCATGGGCTATCGCGGCTACGGCCTGCCGATCTCCGAAGTCATCTCAGAAGGCAATGTCGGTCTCATGCAAGCGGTCAAGCGCTTCGAGCCCGACAAGGGCTTCCGGCTGGCGACATATGCGATGTGGTGGATCAAGGCGGCGATCCAGGAATACATCCTGCGTTCCTGGTCGCTGGTAAAAATGGGAACCACCGCCAACCAGAAGAAGCTGTTCTTCAATCTGCGCAAGGCCAAGAGCCGGATCTCCGCGCTCGAAGAGGGCGATATGCGCCCCGATCAAGTCAAGCTCATCGCCAAACGGCTGGGTGTGACCGAGCAGGACGTAATCGACATGAACCGCCGGCTCGGCGGCGACGCCTCGCTCAACGCTCCGATCCGCGAAGACGGCGATTCCGGCGAGTGGATGGACTGGCTGGTCGACGACGGGGTGAGCCAGGAGAGTCGGCTTGCCGAGTCGGAGCAATCGGACAACCGGCACAAGGCACTGGGTGAAGCGCTCACGGTGCTCAACGATCGCGAGCGCCGCATCTTCGAAGCGCGGCGCCTCGCCGATGAGCCGATCACGTTGGAAGAGCTCGCCGACGAATTCGGCGTCTCGCGCGAGCGCGTCCGCCAGATCGAAGTGCGCGCCTTCGAGAAGGTGCAAAAGGCGGTGAAGAGCCACATCACCGCCATGGAAAATCCACGAGCCGCCGCAGTCGCGGCTGCACATTAAAAGCCTCACGGTTGCCGGCTGCCGCTACTGATTGTGATCTCGGCAAGGGACGCGGAGGCGTGGCGTTCCAAGATGATTGCCCCTTGTCGATTGGCGATATCGCGGGCGATCGTGAAGGCTTGCCGCGCGTCGTCTTTGTTGTTTCGGTTAAGCGCCAGCAAACACGCGCCGCGCAAGCGATAGATTTCCGGCAGATAGAAACCTACGCCCGGTTCGTCGATCCCGGCAATCGCGCGATCGAGATGAGCAAGACCATCCCCCGGCCGGCCGGCCGCCAGCAGAACTTCGGCCGCCAATCCCAGATAATATTGCGGTACTGGCCCGGTGGCCGTTGCCTTGTCGAGTTCGGCCTCGATCAGGCGCGCACCGTCGGCGACGCCGGAGCCCATCGCGGTCGCCCAGCCCGTTAGCACCAAGCTGCTCGCACGCCACGGCAACATCCCAAATTTTTCCGCCAGCGTCGCCACGCGATGCGCAAGGACGAAGGTCGCATCGCGATCAGCGACAAGCTGGTGGCACATGCTGCCATTGTGGAGCGCATGGGCGAGGCTGTTGGGATGGTCGAGCATTTCGGCCAGCGCAAGCGCTTGCGCGAACGTGGCTTTCGCCGATTCCCGGTCGCCGGACAGCTGCAGCGCGTTGGCGCACACGACATGCGCGCAAACGCCCGGATCGTGGCCGCCGAAAGTGTGTCCGAGATGCCGGTGGCGGCTCATATCGTAGGTCTCGTCGCCGATACGGCTATCCTCCAAAGTCGCCGCAACATCACCTCGGAAAAAAGCCGTCGACCATCGGCAGTGGTAGGCTTCGAGCAAGAGATCGCTGTCGCCGGATCGTTGTGCGAGCGCCACCAACTCGCTGGCACGGTCGCGCGCCAGAGCCGTCTTGCGCCTGAGATTGGCGTTGAGCCACAGGCCCCACTTGGCCTTGTAGTCGCCACACTGTCTCCGACCGCAGCGCCGATCTCCTCGGCGCGCCGATAAGCATCCTCGACCTCGGCGCTCTGCATGCCGCGCATGACCATCAGAGCCGGACCAAGCTTCAGAAGAAAATCCAACTGGCGGCGCATCCGCTCTTCCGGCTTCGGCAGCGCGTCGGCCATGCCAAGACCCGCCGAGAAATGTGCGATAGCCTCCTTGTAAGCCGACCGGCTCACCGCCAGATCACCGGCCCGCATACGGTAATCACAGGCGGGACCGGCTAATCCGGCCTCACCGAAATGGTGGGCCAGCAAATCCGGTTCGCTTGTCGTCAGCGCGCTGAACCGTTCTTCGAGAGCGCGCGCGATACGCTCATGTAATTCGCGCCGGCGGCTGAAAAGCAGACTTTCATAGGCCGCGTCCCGTGTAAGAGCGTGCTTGAAACTGAAGCTTCTTTCCGACCCACGCCCATCGGGAAAGACGATACCGGCCTCGACCAGCTTTGCCAGCGCGGCCTCGATGTCGGTTCCGCCGTGCGGGATTACCGCGTCGAGCAGCGAGAACACGAACTGCCGGCCGATGACGGAAGCGATCTGCGCCACTTCGCGAGCTTCACCGAGGCGGTCGAGCCGGGCCATCAGCGAGTCCTTGAGTGTCGCCGGCACCGCCGCGCTGTCTCCGCTCGCGGACTCCATCACGCTCTTGGTCAATTCCTCGACGAACAGTGGAACACCATCGGTCTTGGCGACGATCGCCGCGACGGTTTCCGCCGACAAGCCGTGCGACGCGGCAACCCCGGCGACCAGCTGAGCGCATTCTGAGCGCCCGAGGCGTCCGAGCGCGAGCAATGTCGAATGCGGCCGCGCTTGCCATGGCGGGGCAAAATCCGGCCGCGCGGTCACCACGGCAAGCAACCTTGCCCGGCCGATGCTGTCGGTCAGGCGCGTCATCAATTCGAGCGTAGTGGCGTCGATCCAGTGAGCGTCTTCCAGGACGAGAAGCACCGGATCGGTCTCGCCCAGGCGGACGATCTCGTCGACCAATAATGCAATGGTCGTCGCCTTGCGTTGCGCCGGCGTCAACGACAGCGGCGCCGCCGGCTCGGCCGAGATCGATAAGAGCTCCGCCAACAACGGAATCGCGGCGACATCGGATTCCGCCCGGCGGGCGAACAAGACACCAAGTTTCTCGATACGCACACCCGGCGAATCCGCGGTGGCGAAGCCCGCGGCGCGAGAAATATGCTGGATCACCGGATAGAACGCACTGTCGCTGTGGTAGGACGAGCATTGCAGATGAACGCGTGCGTGCGGCTCGCCGGCAAACGCTTCCTGCAGCGCCTCGATTGAGCGCGATTTGCCGATCCCGGCCTCGCCGATCACCGTAACGATTTGGCCTTCGCCGAGGCGCGCCAAGCGCCAGCGATCGAGCATCAACCCCATTTCGTGTGCACGGCCGACGAGCGGCAGGTTGTCGCCAGTACGGCTCGCAGCAAACCGGCTTTCGACTAACGTTTCGCCGCGTACGCGCCAGGCCGGCACCGGCCGCGGGAACCCCTTCAATTCGTGTTCACCGGTGAGTTCGAGATCGAACAATCCGCCGAGCAAATTTTGCGTCGGCGCGCTGATGAGGATGGTGTCAGGTGCTGCGAGCGCCTGAAGCCGCGCGGCGAGATTGGGAGTTTCTCCGACGATGGTTCGCTCTTGCGCCGTGCCGGTGCCAATGATTTCGCCGACCACGACGACACCGGTGGCGATGCCGATCCGCGCCTGAACCCGCGTGCCGTCCGGGCGCTCGATCCCCCCGACTTCCGCCATGATCCCGATCGCGGCGCGGACGGCGCGCTCCGCGGCGTCCTCGAAGGCGCGCGGAAAACCGAAGTAAGCCAGGACGCCGTCGCCCATGAACTTGGCGACAAAGCCGCCGTATCGCCCGATTGCGCCGGCAGTAACGTCCTGGTAGCGCCGGATCAAATTCCCCAGCAGCTCGGGATCGACAGTGCCAGACAGTGCGGTGGACCCGACCATGTCTGCGAACAGCACCGTGACCTGACGCCGCTCGGCGTCGCCCGACGCACCGGGATCAGACGGCTTCGGTGGTGCCGCCCCGCTGCTGCGTCCGGCAATGGCCTTTAACAGCCGCCGGCGATTTCCCAGCGACACGCCGAGCCGTTCGAGATCGGGCTCGCTCAGCTCCGGCAGGATATCGAGGTCAATATCGTTCGCCTCAAACGCGTCGGCATATTGCTCGAACTTGTTGCTTAGCAACCAGTCGCGAAGGTCGCCCATGCCCGTGAAGTTCCCTTTCCGCGCGCCCGCTGCGCATACCTTAGCACGTGCAACGAGATATTCAGCGTTACTCCTGCAACATGCCGCGCAGCAGTCGGCCTGAGGAAAAAATTGCCGCGCCGGCGAGCGCGGCGATGGCGGCGATCATCAGAAAAAACTCCGGCTTATCCGTCCTGCTCCAGAAGCTGCCGAGCCACCCGGCAAGGAAGCCGCCGATGAAACTCGTCGCCAGCCACACGCCCATCATCATCGAGAGGATGCGAGCGGGCGCGACTTTGGTCACGAGCGAAAGGCCGACCGGCGACAGATAAAGCTCGCCGATGGTGATGACGACGAAATAGCCGAATAGCCACAGCCAGCTCGACTTGTCCGCGCCCGCGTGCCAAGCCGCGACCGCCATGATGAGATAGGAGAGCGCGACGCCCAAACAGCCCAACGCCATTTTTGTTATGGTCGAAGGCTCAGACCCGCGCGCCGCTTGACGCGTCCAAAGCGCGACGACGAACGGCGTGAAGGCGAAGATCATGAACGGATTGAACGCCAGAAACCACGTTGTCGGGATTTCGGTGCTTAAGCCGAACAGATTGATGTTGCGGTCGGTATTTGCTTCAGCCCACAAGACAATCGTATTGCCGCCTTGCTCGTAGGTCGCCCAGAACAAGGCGGTGGGAATGAACAAGACCAGGATGGCGATGACGGCGCGCCATTCACCGCGGTCGAGCGGCCCTTTCTCGGCGTGCGCGGCCCTCGCCTTCTGCAGCTCATCCGGCGGCAGGAGCGGCATCGCGTAAACATAAATGCAGAGACCGATCAGCATGCCGACGCCGGCGGCGGCAAAGCCGTAATGCCAGCCGGCCTTTTCCCCGAGCGTACCGCAGATCAGTGGCGCCAGGAACGCACCGACATTGATGCCGACATAGAAGATGGAATAGGCGCGGTCGCGGCGCCGATCGCCGGGCGCATAGAGCCCGCCCACCTGGGTCGAAATATTCGGCTTGAACGCGCCGTTGCCGAGGATGAGCACCAACAGCGCCAACAGGAAGAGCTGCTCGACCGCCATCATGAAATGGCCGATCGCCATGAGGGTCGCGCCGATCACGACGGTGCGCCGCTGGCCAAGCACGCGGTCGGCAATGAGACCGCCGAAAATCGGGGTGAGGTAGACAAGCGCCGTGTAGAAACCATAGATCTGTGACGACAGCGGCTGCACGTC
>Ga0302325_10028819_pt1 | contig 11482 bp, 11 predicted proteins | sample Palsa_T0_2_FD_201948 | JGI IMG/M metagenome (GOLD analysis project Ga0302325, IMG submission 201948) | Peat permafrost microbial communities from Stordalen Mire near Abisko, Sweden - Palsa_T0_2 | ecosystem: Environmental > Terrestrial > Soil > Palsa > Peat permafrost | place: Sweden: Abisko... | reverse complement strand
GCGCGGTTGAAACGGGGCCTTCCAATTCCCTTGGCCACTACGCGCTTGCGGCCACGTTGTTCTTCCAAAAAGATGTCCACGCGTTTCGCTCCGCCGCTGAGCACGCCATCGCGCTCAACCCAATGGACGCGGCCAGCATGGCTTTCATCGGCATGTTACTTGCCTTTTCCGGGGATTGGGAGCGCGGCTGCGCGATGGTAGGGCGTGCCCGCCAACTGAATCCTCATCATGCCGGATGGTACAACTTCGCCGCTTGTTTTGAGGCCTATAACAAGGGTCAGTACCGCGCAGCGCTGGATGCCGCGTACAAAATCAAGATGGTGGGCTACTACTTCACCTTCGTGGCGCGCGCCGCGGCGCTCGGGCAACTCGGCGAGCAGGAGCCCGCCCGCAAGGCGGTCCAGGAACTGCTTGCCCTCCGGCCCGCCATCGCCAACTCCGCCCGCGAGCATCTCGGGAAATGGTTTGGTCCGGGTCTCGTCGAACATGTAATCGACGGCCTTCGGAAAGCCGGTCTCGAGATTGCGAGCGAGACCTGAACCGTTGCCCATCTTCACACAGGCTGCTTCGCCTTCTCTCTTCTCGAAATGCCGAGCCGCAACAACAGGCATCCGGCCATCCCCAAGCCGAGATACAGCGCCAGTGTCCGATCCTCGGGACCATCGCCTGTGACCGTATAGTCCAAAATGAGCCCGTGCTGCGCCACATCCCGCCGCTGCTCCCCGAACTGAAGCCGGTGGTTCTCCGGAACCAACACATTCACCAGATAGACGCTCCACTCCGGCCGATGCATGTTCAAGAACGAAATCTGATGGCGTCCGGGAGCCGCAGCCGAAATCGCCGCCCTTGCCCGCAGACGGATAGTGCCCACGCCGGCGCTCATTTCCTGGAATGTCGGGAAGCTGCATTCTTCAAATTTCAGCGGCATAGTTGAGCCGTCCGCTTTGAGAACCGCTGAACGAAGCATCGCGTGTGCGTAGGCTTCGCCCTCAGCCCGGGAAATTTCGCCGTCGCGATTCGTATCGATCCACCCAAACACTTTGGAGGCCACCGAGACGCCAGGCGTAAGGTCGATCTCCACATCCACCCGCGCGATATCTATCGCCAGGCGCGTGGCCTGCAGATATTCATCCAATCGGTGCGCGGCCGCTGGAAAAACCATCGCCAGCCACAGGCAGACGGCGGCGAATAGCGTCTTCATTTCGTCACTAGCTTGGCTCCGTAATCGTTGGTCGGGTCGCGATAAATAGTGTGGATGTGGTCCACGTCGCCGGACTGCGGCGCATATTCAATGATCAGCGTGGGTCCCTGGATGCGGTAATAAGCCAGGCCCCCGTTCTTAGTGGCTCCGCTCCACGCGAAATAAGTTTGAGGGAGGTTGGCCTTGATCTCCGCCATCTTTGCATTGGCCGCTTCGTCGTTGAGGATGCCCACCCACTCGTGCGCGATATCCAGCAGCATGGCCTGCTGGCTCGCGTCCAGCTCGGACGCCAGAATCCCTTCCGGTTGGATCACCTTACCGTCGTTCCCCGGACCCAGCACCAAGTCCTTGACCTCGTAATTCAAGACCGCTTTCTTGAGTTGCGCCGCGTTCAACGCATTGATCAGCGCGAAGCCTTTGTCGTTTTCGCGGCCCAGTGGACGAACCGTCTGTCCGTTCAAAATATATTTCGCCGGCTGAGCGGCCGGCAGGCTGGGCGTCATCACGCTGCTCGCGCCCGCGATGGTGACATTGATCGCCAGATGATGCCCTCCAAATTGAATCATCCAAGGCGTGCTAGCCGATGGAGTTCCAAGCAGCGCGATGTAGTATTCATCCAGTCCGAAGCGAATGCCCTGGCTGGGACGTCCGCCGGTGCGCCCGCCTCCCGCGTTTTTCAGCACTTCGTCACCGTTCATGATGTCGGTGACCTTCTGGTATCCCTCGCGGCTCAAAGCGGCCGCAACCAGTTTGAGAGCGGCTTCGCGTTGCGGCGGCTTCAGGTCGCCGAATCGGAGCCCATTGCGCTTAAAAATGCCGGTAGGGAGATTGGACCAACCGGTCCGCTGGCTGCTAGTGAACCCGAAAGTGCACTTGGCCTGCTCGGCGGGAGAAAGCGTCGCGAGGAACGCGTTCGCCGCCCCGACGACATTCGCCGTCACGTTTCCCTTGACACTGGGCGCGGGCGATGCCGCCAAGGCTAGAAAAATAATCCATTCACGTCTGTTCATTTCGTTCCGGCCAGTCTAACATAGGATCCTAGCGCCACGGACGTATTATTAGTCCAGGAGCAGCCCGTGACCACCCGTCCACCCAAGGCTCACACTCAACTCGGCCGATCCGCGATCCGGATCTTTGCCGCCAATGAACGCATGAACCAGATCCTGATCGAATTTATTCCCCCTATAGCGTGGAAAGCCAAACCGCCCGGCCAAGCCCGTAACATCGCGGCCATCTTCACGCACATGCACAACGTCCGCACCAAGTGGATCAGGCTTACCGTTCCGCACTTGAAGGTTCCCCTACAGCTCAATCGCGCGCACTGCACGCCCAGGCAAGCCAGTGCGGCATTGGCCGTGAGCGCCGCTGGCTGCGTGGAGATGCTGGCGGAAGCGCTGGGCGGCAGCGGAGGCCGCGTCCAGAAATTTCGCAGAGACGGACTGGCTCCGCCTTGGCCGGTTGGCGTGGAAATGTTGTGCTACATGCTTTCTCATGAAGCCCACCATCGCGGGCAGGTATGTATGCTCGCGCATCAGCTAGGATTCAAGTTGCCAAACAGTTTGACGTCCAAGTTGTGGAGTTGGGAAAGGTTGTGGAAAGAGTGCGGCGCGTCCGCCGGCCCCGGTCACGACTCTGAATGAAGCGCTCACAACAGCGGCGATGTTACAACGCCAGCATAGCGGCAGAAATTACGTGGCGCACGCTCCCAAGCGTGCCGTGTTCGCACTCATTCGAACACCTTCTCAACTAATTCCAAGCGTTCACACGAGTGTGAACGAGGCACGCACGAATGCGTGCGCTACGTCGGCGTCTTCATCCCTTGCGGTCGCGGCTCAGCAACCGCAAGGGAGCGTCATCCGCGCGCGAAAATCCTGAAAGGATGTTGCACCAAAGTCGTCTAACAGAAAGAGGGCGTCGGCAAAACCGCCGCTTTGCAGGCCTTTTTCATCTGGAGTCTGGAGGAACGAATGAACTTAGCGGACAGGGCAACACGGGCGGGAGAGACTCTTGCGCGCGCTCAGGAACAAGTGAAGGACCTTGGGCGGACCACTGTTGAGAAGTTGGATGAAGCCCGAGTCGGAACAGCAGACGCGCTCGAATCGGCGGCCTGCTCGGTTCGGACCACGGGACGCGATGGCGCCAAAAAAATAGAGAGCATGACGGAGCGCGCCGCCGGGACGCTCGATTCCAGCGCCAGGTACGTGCGCGGCCATGACGTTGGGCGCGTGCTCGGCAATCTCCGGCTGGCCATTGGCAAGAATCCGGCTGGATTCTAGATCCTGGCCGCTGGTATAGGATTCGTGGCTGGTTCCGCGTTCCGCCGGAACAATTCACAGGGCGACGCATGAACAAAACCCTTGGGATCATCCTCATCGCGCTAGGCCTGGTTGGTCTTGCCTGGGGCGGCTTCACTTACACCACGCGGGAAAAGGTGGTTGACGTCGGACCCATTCACGCCACTCGCGACAAAACCCACAGTGTCCCGCTGCCTCCAATCTTCGGCGCCGTGGCGCTGATTGGCGGCGTTGTTCTGTTGGTGGCAGGCAAGAAGGAGTAATCAGCCTGGCAGGACTTCTTGCCACGGGCTGTTAGCCGACGACGGAACTCCGGAAGGTTGTGGGTTCACCCATCCAATCGGGTCGTCGATGATTGAATCAGCCTCAGGCGGTCCCCACGTGTTGGGCTCGTATTCATGGACGGGCGTCACATCGCCCAGAATTCCCTCCACAATTCGCCATTGGGCTTCGATGGAATCCTCGCGTGCGAATAGGGACTGGTCGCCTCGCAGCGCGTCTCCCAGCAAACGCTCGTAGGGTGTCATTTCGTCCGTGCGCTGATGCCTGGCGATCAACTCCACGTCCTCCCCCTCCATGTGCCCGCCCTGAAGTTTTACTCGCATCCCTACAGCGATCACAACTTCCGGACTCAAGCGCAAGCGCAGCCGATTTGGCGATCCCCAATCCTTCTCATCGAAGGTCTGCCGTGGAGGGCGCTTGAAGTTGACGATGACTTCAGTCACGGTAACCGGAAGGCATTTGCCGGCTCGGATGTAAAACGGCACTCCAGCCCACCGCCAAGTGTCGACAAACAGCCGAATCGCGGCGTATGTTTCAACCTTGGAATCCGCCGCGACGCCGTTTTCCTGCCTGTACCCTTTGAACTGGCCACGTACGATATCGGAAGCGCCCAGCGGCTTGACGGCTCGGAGTATTCGCGCTTTCTCATCGCGAATCGGATCGCATTCTTCCCCCGTCGGCGGATCCATGGCAAGACACGCCAGCACCTGGAAAAGATGATTCTGAATCACGTCCCGGATGGCTCCCGCTTCTTCGTAAAACTGCCCGCGCCCTTCCACTCCGAAGTTTTCCGCCATGTTGATTTGTACCGATCGAATGTAGGTGCGATTCCACAACGGTTCCAGCAACAGATTGGCGAAACGGGTGTAAAGAATGTTTTGGACCGGCTCTTTGCCCAGGAAGTGGTCAATGCGGAAGATCGCGGATTCAGGAAAGAACTGATGCAAAGTCTTTTGCAATTCTCGCGCGGACGCAAGATCGCGCCCGAACGGTTTTTCCACCACCACTCGCGCATCCTGCGCGGAGCCCGAGTTCGCCAGCCCTTCCGCTACTGCCGCGAACATGCTGGGCGGGACGGCGAGATAATGCAACGGCCTGCGCGACTGTCCCAGTAGCTGCCGCAATTTCGCAAACGTCTCGGGCTCGCGATAATCTCCGTCCACGTACTGCAGTAAAGCCGATAACTTCGCGAAAGCGGCCTCATCCAGGCCGCCGTTCTCGGTGACGCTCGCGCGCGCGCGAGTCTTGAGTTGATCGAGATTCCATCCGGCTCTGGCCACGCCCACGATCGGGATGTCGAGATTGTGCCGCTTCACCAGCGCTTGCAACGCCGGGAAGATCTGCTTGTAAGCCAGATCGCCGGTCGCGCCAAAGAAAACCAGTGCATCCGAATGCGAGTCATCCATAGTGTGAGCGGCAAACAGAAACGGCGGAGTGATGAGGCTCTTCGACTAAACACCTATGATAGCCTAGCGTTCGATGGCCGGAAAAAGTCGGACGCAGAGCATAATGCCCTCTCGACGCGCCGCGAAGCACAGGACCCCACGCAGCGGCTGGCTGCGCGCCGCTGTATTGGGCGCGAACGACGGAGTCTTATCCACGGCAAGTCTCGTGCTGGGTGTCTCGGCCGCGCATGCTAACAAAAGTAGCGCGATTCTCGCAGCCGTTGCCGGCTTGGTGGCCGGCGCCATGTCGATGGCAACCGGTGAGTACGTTTCCGTTCACTCCCAGGCGGACATCGAAAAAGCCGATCTGGATCTGGAGCGCAAGGAACTCAAGGAAGATTCTAAGGGCGAGCACCAGGAACTTGCGGAAATTTATGTCGCGCGCGGGCTCGCTCCTGCGTTGGCGAAACAAGTGGCCCAACAGTTGATGGCGTATGACGCACTGGGCGCGCATGCCCGCGACGAACTCGGTATTTCGAAAGCTCTCCGGGCCCGGCCCATTCAGGCTGCATTGGCCTCCGCCGGCTCCTTCGCGGTAGGAGCAGCCATGCCTCTGCTGGTTACTACGCTGGCCCCCGAGGCGGCTTTGATCTCTCTGGTTTCCGGTACTTCACTGCTCTTTCTGGCGCTCTTGGGCGGTGTAGCCGCGCGCGTCGGCGGGGCCAGCGTCACGGTGGGCGCAACCCGCGTTACTTTTTGGGGTGCGCTGGCCATGGGGATAACCGCGGGTGTCGGCGCACTCTTCGGAACGATGGCCTAACAGCCTAAAAGTAAACAAAAGAAGCATATCGAAATTAAAAGAAAGAATCGAACGATCGGCTACACAGCCTCGGCTCGGTGGCAATCTCTTTTTTACGCCACGATTACTTCCACGCCTTTACTCCGGATCGCATCCAAAGTTTCCGGACGCACCCGGTCGTCGGTAATGATGCGGCGGACGCTGTTAGTGGCCCCGATCACCGAGAGGCTCCTGCGTCCGAACTTGCTGGCGTCGGCGAGCACCGTCACTTCGTGCGAGATGCGCATCATATGCGTATTGAGCAGAGCTTCCAGCAGATCGGGAGTGGAGTATCCAATTTCAGGATCCAATCCGTCCACGCCGAGGAAAAAATGGTCCGCGTGCAGTTCAGACAAGAACCGTTCCGCCTGGGGCCCTACGAACGATCCGGAGACGTGGCGCATCACGCCGCCTATCATAATCACGGAGATGTCTGGGGCATCCACGAATTCGCCGGCGACGTTCAGCGCGTGAGTGATAACAGTAAGAGATTCAAGCTTGGTTTGCTTGAGCGCGCGCGCCACTTCGACGGTGGTAGTGCCGGAATCCAGAATCACGGTCTGATGCGGACGCACCAGCTTGGCCGCCGCCTTGCCGATGCGGGTCTTTTCGGCATGATAGATAGTCTTCTTGATTTTGAGCGGAAAATTCTGATGCGGTTCCTGCGGCAGCATGGCGCCCCCGTAGGATCGCACCAGGATGCCCTGCTCGGCCAATTGTTCCAGATCGCCGCGCAGGGTCACGGCCGAAACCCCGAAGCGTCGGACTAAGTGACCCACCGAAACGCGTCCGTCGTCCTTGAGAAGTTTTACGATTTCGCGGCGTCGTTCTCCCACCAGTAGATGAGGGCGTTTACCGGACATTCGGTCTCTCAGTGTAAGTCCGCGGCGTGATGAAATTCATGTCCCCAGCCTTGGCAGCCCCGGGATTTTACCGCTCAGCGGCTCAAGCCAAGCCCGAAACTCCGGCATATCATCGGTAGGCTCAGCCGGTAACCAAGCCCGAGGAAATAATCGCTGTTGGGCGGCAACCTCTGTGAGTTCGGCCAGACCGTTGCTACATACATAAGGGGCGCCAGGCCTGCGATCCAAGGTAATCATTTTTCCGGAGACACCCTCCAGAGCGGCGCGAACCGCTGCACGGCCACAAGTCCGTGCCTCGGCGCGATCCACTTCCGACACCAGCGCTGAGCAGGACCGGCCTAACAATCCCGGCTTCTCACTGCGCGCGCTGACCCGCAGAGTTTTCGAGAGGCGCTGCGCCAGAACATGCGCCAGGTTTAGCGCCAGCGGCGCGCGGCTGGATGCGCGTGTATCGGCGCCGAACGGTTCTCCGTTTTCATCCAACTGCCCCTCGCATACGGCAATCACCGCCCGGCCGAATTGTGCGTAGCAGCGCTCCACATCCTGGGCTAATTGTTCGAACGGCAGGGGACGCTCGGGCATATAGATAAGATGCGGCGCGTCGTCGGGATGCTGCCGCGCCTGCAAGGTAGCTGCCGCCAACCAGCCTGCATTGCGGCCCAGGATTTCGACCACCGTGATGCCCGGCAGCGCCCGATTGTCGGCGCCGATATCCCGCACCGCATAAGCGAAGAAACGTGCCGCTGAAGCGTAGCCGGGGCTGTGGTCGGTACCCGCCAGATCGTTGTCGATGGTTTTGGGCACTCCGATCACGAGAGCCTCATGGGGAGAACCGCGCAGCGCTTCTGAGAGCCGGAGCGCGAATTCCATGGTGCCGTTCCCGCCGTTGAGGAACACGTACCGGACGTCGCGGCGGCGCAACACGTTGAGCATGATCTCAAAATCCGGCTCCCCGATTTTCGCGCGGGACGAGCCCAATATCGAACCGGGGGATACTGCCGCTTGCTCCCAAAACGATGGGCTCTCCGCCAACAGGTCGCTAAAAGTTTCGTGCAGGATGCCGGTTGCTCCGCCACGCGCGCCGAACAATTTTCCTAGCCCCGCGGCGCGGCATTCTTCCACGATTCCCGCTAGACTGGAATTCAAAACCGTGGTGGGTCCGCCTCCGTGGGCGACCAAGGCATTTCCTGGAACTTTCATGAGCGATCCGAGTTCAAGTTGGTTGAGCGGCTTCCATCCCGCGATTATACCCTATCATTGCTTTCGATCTCTTGCTAAAATCATCTTTTGATTTCGTTTTTCGGAGGACGAATTGCCCGAAGCCACTACCACCGGCGCGGCAGACATCGGCGAAATGTTCTTGCATTCCGATTTGCTGAGCCAAAGCCCGGAGCAGCAGCAACGCGACGGCTACGTCCATACGCTGCGGGAAATCCTGCAGCAGCCTTCCACCTGGCTGGATACGGCGGAACGGATGCTGGGAAAAGCATCGGAGTTGTCACCGGGCGTGGCAGGCATTCGGTCGCTGGTGCTTACGGGATCGGGAAGTTCCGAGTACGCAGGCGCTTGTGTCCGGCTGACTCTTCAGGACGCGTTCGGCGTGGCTACTGCAACCGTGAGCGGCGGCGCATTGCTAACGCACGGCGCCAGAATGATTCCGCCGGAACGGCCCGGGCTCATGATCTCTTTGGCGCGATCGGGAGACAGTCCGGAAAGCGTCGCCGCGGTCTCGCGCATGCTCGAGGCGGAGCCTGACCTGCGTCATTTGGTAATTACCTGCAACCGCGAAGGCCGGCTCGCGACGAGATACGCAGACCATCCGCGGGTGCAGGTGATTTCTCTGGATGAGCGCACCAATGATCGTAGCCTCGTGATGACTAGCAGTTTCACGAACATGGTTGTTGCTACTAGGGCATTGGGGCTGTTGAACGCACCCGAGCGCTATCGAGCTCTCTGCCTGGATCTGAGCCAAAGAGCCCAGGGGCTGCTGGAAACCAGCTTCGCTCTTTTGGCACGGGTGGCTCGCAGAGATTTCGACCGGGCGCTTTTTCTGGGAAGCGGTTCGCGGCACGGCGCGGCGCGCGAAGCCGCTTTGAAGATGCTGGAAATGACGGCTGGCCGCGTGATTGCGCTGAGTGAGACCTACCTGGGATTGCGCCACGGCCCGATGAGCCTGGTTCATCCGGATACTTTTGTGGTGTGTTTTCTCTCCTCGGATCCTCAAATTCGCGCTTACGAGTCCGACTTGATTCGTGAGCTCAGCTGCAAGCAACTGGGAGCGGGAAAGCTGATTTTCGGTGAGAGTGTCCCGCGGGATCTGGCCGGCGCGGGCGACGTGGTAGTGGAGTGCGGCGGCGCCGCCCGGCTGGCAGATGAGGATTGGCCGGTTTTGGACGTCATGGTGGGCCAAATTCTTGCGTTTTTCCGCTGCCGCAAAGAAGGTTTGCAGCCGGATTCGCCCTCCAGCGACGGCGTCATCCAGCGCGTGGTGCAGAATTTTGCTTTGCACGGGATGGAGACGGCGCCTTGAACATCCTGATAGCCGGCGAGTTGAATCTCGATCTCATTCTGCAAAACTATCGAAGCTTTCCGGCTCTGGGACGCGAAGTGCTGGTGGATGACATGACGCTCACCCTGGGCAGCGCGTCCGCGATTTGTGCATGCGGTCTGGCGAAGCTTGGGAATTCAGTGACTTTCGCCGGTAAGGTGGGGGCGGATTCCTGGGGCGATCTCTGCAAAAGCAAACTCGCCGCCTTTGGCGTGGACCTATCCAGGGTTGTGACGGATCCCGCGCTTAAGACTGGAATCACTGTGTCGATCACTTCGCCCACGGATCGCGCGCTGGTCACTTATCCGGGAGCGAGCACGGCGCTTCGGGCGGAGGATTTCAATCGCGACAGCTTTCGCGGATTCCGGCACCTGCACATTTCCTCATTCTTCATCCAGCAGGGGCTTCGGCCGGGAATCAAGAAACTTCTGGCCCTGGCAGGCGCCTGCGGGCTGACAACTTCGCTCGATCCAGGCTACGATCCGGATGAAAAATGGGGACGGGATCTGGTGGACGCGCTGAGTGAAGTGGACGTGTTTCTTCCCAACGAAGTGGAGCTGGAAGGAGTGACGGGTTTCGGAAATCGCGAGGCAGCCCTGCGCAGCATGGCGAACGGCCGCACGCTTACGGTAGCGAAGTTGGGGACCGATGGATGCATGGCGCTGCAGAGCGGAAATCTTGTGGCGGCCCCGGCGTTTCCGGTAAAGCCTGTCGACACCACCGGCGCCGGCGACTCTTTCAACGCGGGATTTCTCCACGCCTGGCTCCGGGGCGCGCTGCTTCGGGATGCTTTGAGTTTTGCAACTGCCTGCGGCGCGCTCTCCACACGCGCGGCAGGAGGAACGGGCGCGCAGCCCACCGAGCAGGAAGCTCGCAACTTTTTGGCGGAGCGGGAAGCGCAGCCGATCGGAGAACTCAGATGAGCAGAATACGCCGTCGAAAATTGCTGACGTCCGCGGCCTTGGGTTTCGCCGCCGCGAATCTTCAGTCCAGGCCGGCCGCGGCCCAGCAGCCGGCCGCGAAACCGCTGGACCTTTCCGAGTACGAGCCGAAGAGCATGCTACGGGTGAAGGAAACGCGGGTGGAGCGCGCGCGATTTCCGGTGATCGACATTCACACCCATCTCTCGTTCTCGAAAGTAGCCGCCAACGGAATCCAAATGTCCGGAGAACGCAATTACCTGGGCACTCCGCAAGAGCTGTTGCCAGTGATGGACCGGAAAAATATCGCCGCCATGGTGAACCTCACAGGCGGTTATGGCAACGGGTTGGAAGATGCCGTGGCCCGCTACGACAAAGCGTTTCCCGGACGGTTCTATACTTTCACCGAGCCCTGGTACAGCCGCTTCCAAGAGCCGAACTACCCGAGTTTTCAAGCCGCCGCAATCGAAGAAGCGCACCGCGCCGGCGCCAGGGGATTGAAGATTCTGAAGACTCTGGGTCTCTATCTGAGAGAGAACATCACGTCCGGAAAATTGGTGACGGTGGATGATCCGCGTTTGGATCCGATGTGGGACGCCTGCGCCAGGTTGAACATGCCGGTGGCGATTCACGTTTCCGATCCAGTGGCCTTCTTCACGCCGACGGATCGATTCAATGAGCGCTATGAAGAACTGAATAATCATCCGGACTGGTCGTTTTACGGCCGGGATTTCCCCAGCAACGCTCAAATCCTGGAAGCCCGGAATAGAGTGATGGGGAGGCATCCGAAAACCCAATTCATAGCTCTGCACGTGGGAAATTTCGCCGAAGACCTGGCGAATGTTGCCGGGAATCTGGACCGGTTTCCGAATATGAGCGTGGAGATCGGGGCGCGCATCGGCGAATTGGGACGCCAGCCCCGAGCGGCGCGCAAGTTCTTCGAACGGTACCAGGATCGAATTCTTTTTGGAACCGATGCGGTGCCGCACGGAGACGAATTTCCGCAGCAGGTGTTCAACGACAAATTATACGAAATCTATTTCCGGTTCCTGGAAACGGATGACGAATACTTCGACTACGCTCCGGCGCGCGTTCCGCCGCAGGGAAGATGGCGCATCTATGGCATCCAGCTTCCCGATCCGATTTTGCAC